>Ga0210396_10005636_pt1 | contig 12056 bp, 11 predicted proteins | sample IncBWH17OmetaG_FD_155466 | JGI IMG/M metagenome (GOLD analysis project Ga0210396, IMG submission 155466) | Forest soil microbial communities from Barre Woods Harvard Forest LTER site, Petersham, Massachusetts, United States - Inc-BW-H-17-O ...
GGCGCGAGAAACGCGCGCGCCGGGCTTTCGGTAAACAGCCTGCACGGATTACTCGGCAGCCTCGGCGCTAAGCTTGTAGCGGTCGAAGGCGGACGCGTTGGCGTGGCGGCTTTGCTGCGATGCGAGTTGCGTCTCTACATGACGGAGCCAGCGCACCCGCAAAGCAGTAATGCGATCCGTGATCTCGCTAATGTGTTTGGCGGTGTATTTTTGGCGTTTCTTTGGGGTTTCCATTTTGAACCTGATGACGACGGCAGCGAAATTAAGGCAGCCAGAAAGAAAAGCCCCGGCGGGGAGCTAGGGGGCTTGGGCTGGGGCTTCTGATCCTCGAGACCAAAACTCATCCCGTGACCGTTGACATAACGATCGGCCGTCGAATTGGGTTCCTTCAGTCGCCGGAAAGAAAAGGCGGCACACATAGTGTTGCAAGATAAAGGGTCAAATTGAGCGCTACGCCTATTGTGCTCAAAATACGGGTAGCCATATGCTTAACAGGGCAAGCGGCGCTTGTCTGAAAAGCTGCCCGTAAAATCGAGACCTGCCGAAGTCTCCGTTCTCCCAATTGGCAGCACCCGTGCCGTCGGTAGGCACAATACCTGCAACAGCGATTTAGGCTTGGTTACTGAGGCTTGGGCAACAAATTCGCCCACCGTCAGACCGGCTTGGTCGATGACTCGTTGCGCACCGGAGCGCCTGACAGTGATCGCTCCTCATTACATCAGTGAAGACAAATCCGACATGCGCGGCATCAAGCCCGGCTGGTACGCGATCGAGGGTGACGGCAACATCTTTTCCGGACCTTTTGCCAGCCGCCAGGAGTGCGTCGAGAGAATCGCTCAGCCGGCGAACGGAACGATGGCGTCTAAATTGCAATGAAGGCCGAACTGAAACACTTTCTATGCCGACATCCACCGGTGCCGAGGGCGGTCGGTTCGGAGGGCAAAAACAGGAACGCCCCTCAAAGGATCAAGTGTCATGACAGAAACCAAAGCCCAGACAGCGGATGGGTTGCGTGAGATCGCCGACAAAGGCATCGCCCAGGCGAAGGCTAATTTCGACAAAGCCAAGGCGGCAACTGACGAAGGGACCGATCTCTTCAAGAATAGCTATGCGACAGCCGCCAAGGGCGCCACAGACTATAATCTCAAGTTCATCGAAATTGCGCGCGCCAATACCAACACCGCTTTTGACTACGCCCATGCAATGCTGGCGGTGAAGTCCGTGCCGGAGTTCTTTGAACTGTCGACCGCGCATGCGCGCAAACATTTCGAGATGATGACGGCGCAGACCCAGGAACTCACGGCGCTCGCTCAGAAAATGACAACCGATATCACCGAGCCGCTCAAGACGGGTGCGAGGGCGTTCAGCAATCGCATTGCCTGAATTTTAGATAGAAGCAGGCGCGATTCATGAGCTAGGACGAAGCTCTAGGCTTGTCTTGGAGGGCCAGGACTCTTAGACGCACCAAGACTCTTAGAAGCGCCATGACATCGAAACTGAAAAAGAGAGTAAAGTCATGGACGGAAAAGTCACGCTCGAACAAGTGACGGTCGAACAAGCCATAATCGAATTTGATTATGACGCCGCGGCGGAGCTGTTCCCCAGTCGCAAGCAGAAATCCAGGCGGCAACCCATTGGATATAGACGATTTGGGCACGCGGCGGACGCCATCCGGTTCGCAGTCGAGGAGCTTTCTCCTGAGTCTCTCCTGGGCGCTTGTCTCGAAGTCGACGAGGAGAGATATAACAACCAAGGAATTCGCCGCCTCTACGACAGCACGGACTATCCCTTGGTCCGCCGCGCGCCGGGTTAGCACGATGATTTTCGTGCCGGCGGAATCTCGTCACGTTTCTTCAGTCGAAATGGCCGCTATTGACCCTCATGAGCTCCACGCGGCCCAGCAGCGCGGCCCAAACCATGACGCTTAGTTTTCCAAACCAAAGCCGCTTTTATGATGCAACGCGGGACGCCGTGCGGTTTTGGGGACATGACAGCGCAATGGAGGCATCGTTTTTCGTCAATGCCGACGCGTTGACGAGAATTAAACCCGATGCGCGGTCCGACGAGATCGGGCTGCTCAGCGCGTTCGATTCGAACCGCAAATTGATTTATGCGACTGCCGCCAAGGTCTATGAACGCGGCCGCAGAGGATCGTACGACCTGGTGGCCGCTGATTTTTGACCGTAGTTTGTCGACCGATACGGCTGCATGTACCTTAATTTTTCAGTTTTGAAGAAGGCTGCTTGTGGCTCTTAGCGGGCATGCAATATCCACCGTAACAAGTCCACTTTGGGGGTTCGTTATGAAAAGTGTTCAATTATGAACAGACTTGCCCTGCCAGTTGGCTCCACTTTCCGCGCGATCGACTCGCGCCGGAGGGAAGATGACAGGCCCGAAGAATGAAAAGCGCAAAGTATACGCGCATTACGCCGCACATTGTTTGCACATGGTGACTGTGGCAGAAGATCAGGATTCCCGTACCATTCAACGCGAGATGGCGGCCGAATGGCTCAAGCTGGCGGACGACATTCGACACCCTTTGAAGCGCACGCAAACGCAAATGAAGTGACATAAGCCGCGTTGGCCGGCGCTCTGGCACTTGACAATTTCTACAGTTCTCGTCCTATGGACACGTTTGGTTCATCTATTTCGCGTGTAGTCGGCAGGCACCGACGCGACGACTGAACCAATCAGCTCCAGAAATTGTGATTCTTTCCTCCGGGGGTCTTTATCGCCGCTGCTAGTTCAAAAGCTCGCTTTCGTGGCAGATCTGCCGCCAGCAAAAGCCATATGCCTCATGGATTGAGGAATGTGGCGCACAGCAGGCCACGGGCTTCGACAGAGTGTCGACTCGGTCTTCAGAGCATGCACGCCGCCATCCGCGGTTATCGTTCTTCGTGCGCCGCACGAGGCATTTTATCCACAACGACCAAGGAGTGAGCCATGCAAAATGGCCCAACGACAATTCCGGGCGCGCGCCCGCCCAGACCGGCAGCATCGTATGCTGCGCGCTCAAAGCAGTGGACATCGAATGCCGTCCGCCCTGGCTCGAACAACTCACAAAACGCGCAAAGAAGCTATGAGCGGTATCTGGCGCTCGCTCGTGCCGAAGTCCAAACCGGCAATACGGTCGAGGCAGAAAACTACTACCAGTACGCCGAACATTATTACAGATCGATGCGCCCGGACCCAGACGGGAACTAAGAGAATTTGCCGCGGCGGCCACCAGCGGCAGCACAAGTTAGGGATCAACCATGAATGAGGAACAACCGACCTACCGCATCGAGATCAAAAATAGCGGGAAGCCGCCGAACGAAAACTATGGGTGGAAAATCTACCGCAACTTGGATGTCTTACCAATTCTTCATTCACGGCAATTCTTTGTCTCTCGCATGGCGGGCCTGGCTGACGCCAATCGGTCAAGGCGGCAATTGGTCGATACCGACATGCAACGTCGGACAACGAAAGAGCAGTGATCCCATTCGAGATGACGGCCACACCCAAAGTGAGCCACCACAGAAAGGCCTAGTCGGCTATCCCTCAGGCTACTCGCACGTCAGGACCGCCGGCCGCGCGACAAATCTACGGGCACATTTGCAGCATGGCAGAAAAACGCTCAAAGCCTCAGTTGACTGCCCGCGAGTATAAAGACGGTCGTGGCTGGTATCTGGAGGCAAAAGATGACAGCAGCGTTACCGAAAATATTGGCGACTTTGCCTCCCTTTCCGAAGCCCAAGATTGGATTATTCAAAAATCGAGCGCTTATTTCAAAGCACTGGCGAAATGACCCCGCGATATCCAAGCCGTCGCCCACCGACCTCGTATTATGAAAGCAGGTTTGGGTGGCCGGCCGGAAGCGGTGATATGAGGAGGCCACTCGCACCGCTCCCGGGCCGGCCGAACCCCACGGACCCAGGAGATGCGGCGGACCTGAGCATTCCGTAGGGTTATCGAAAGAGATCGTACAGCTTCCCGGCCGTTTGCCCGGCGCTCAGGACATCGTTTAATTCGGCGATGTCGCCGTTGCGAAAAGCTAGCGGAACCCACCTGGAAATCAACGGCCAAGGCGTCGCCAAAACGTGGAAACTGTCGTCAACCACAACAATTGTGATTACCGCTTAAGAGGTGAATTCGTAAACGCGCCGGCAATGTCCGATTTCGCGGTTGCAAGACTCCAAGCGGGAATAAGAATAAGCGCATCTAAGCGGCCCGGAAAACGGGGATGAGGATCATGCGCCTTTCCAGCATCGCACTTGCCGCCCTTCTGGTCGCAGGATCGTCGCCTTCGCGCGCGCAATATCCCGATCACGTGATCCAGATCGTCGTCCCCTATACGCCCAGCGGAACTGTCGACCTGCTCGCCCGCGCGCTCGCACCCAGACTCACCGCCGCATGGGGACAGCCGGTCGTCATCCTCAATCGTCCCGGCGCCGGCGGCAGCGTTGGCGCCGAGTTTGTCGCCAAGTCCGCCCCTGACGGCTACACGCTGTTCATTTCCACCAATTCACCGCTGACGACCAACCTTGCGCTGTATCCGTCGCTTGGCTACGAGCCGTTGCGAGATTTTGAGCCCGTCATTCTGGCCGGCGAGAACTCACTGGTTTTGGCAGCCAATCCGCAATTGCCGGTCAAGACCGTCCAGGATTTGATCGAGCTCGCCAAGAGCGAGCCCGGCAAGCTCAATGCAGCCACGTCCGGAAACGGCTCGACAGCACATTTGTCGCTCGCGACCTTCAATAAGCAGGCCGGGGTTTCGATCACGCACGTGCCGTACCGCGGCGGCGTGCCGAGCCTCGCGGCGGCGATCGCTGGCGAAGTACAGCTTGTCTTCAGCGACGTTGTTCCGGCCGTGCCGCAGATCAACGATCACCGATTGACCGCGCTCGGCCTGACCGGCCTGCGTCGCGCCCGCATTGCTCCGGAAATCCCGACATTGGACGAGTCGGGACTGCCGGGCTTTAGCATCACGGCATGGATCGGAGTCGTCGCCCCCAAGGGCACGCCCAACGACATCGTGCAGAAGCTCAATCTCGAAATCACCTACGCGCTCAAAGATCCGGAGTTTGCCCGCCAAATCTCGACGATCGGCATCGACTCTCTTGGCAGCACGCCGGACGAGTTCGCGACTTTTCTGCGCAAGGAAATTCCGCGTTGGAAGCAGATCGTGCAGGAGGCCGGCGTCAAGGTTGAGGGGGATAGGTGATTGGCCATGACCCTTGGCGAGCTCACAATCAGATACATAAAGCTAAGGCCGTCCGCAGTGATGGGCTTTCTTCACGTGAAATGTTGGCTGGTCGCTTTGCTCACGATCGCCGGCATCGCCGCAGCCGCGCACGCGGAAACATTCCCGAACAGGACGATCCGGATTATCGTGCCCTATGCGCCCGGCGGCAGCATCGATTTGACCGCGCGCGTTATTGCAAAAAACCTGCAGGACAGTGTCGGACAGAGCGTCATTGTCGAAAACAAGCCGGGCGCCAATGCGGCGATCGGCATCGAAGACCTCATCCGCAGCGCGCCGGACGGCCACACCCTCATCATCCTCTCGGACAGCCCGGTCACCATCAACGTCCATCTGTCGCGGGTCAATTACGATCCGCTCACCGATCTGGTGCCGATCGGCAAGGTGGTGAGCAGCCCGCTCATCCTGACCGCCAACGCGCACGCGGGAATCTCATCCATCGCCGATCTTGTCGCGGCAGCGAAAGCCAGGCCGCTGAGCTACGGTGTTGCCGGTCTCGGCTCGTCGTCCTACCTCGCCGGCGAGTTGCTTAAGCGCGAGCTTGGGCTGACGATGCAGCCCGTGACCTATCGGGGCGGCGCGCCGGCGGCAGCGGCGGTCGCGTCCGGCGAGATCCCTTTGGCTTTCACGGACACCGCGGCGATCCTGCCGATGATCAGTGCCGGCCAGGTTGTCGCCCTGGGCGTGGCCGAGCCGGTGCGCTCGCGCGCCATGCCGAATATTCCGACGCTGCGCGAGGCCGGCGTTCCGAATTTCAGCGCCATGTCGTGGCTCGCGATGTTCGCGCCGCGCGGCACGCCGGACGACAGGATTTTTAGGCTCAATGCCGAGATCGCAAAAATTGTGGCGCTGCCGGACGTACAAAAGGTTTTGCTCGCCGCGGGTCTCGAGCCTGCTCCCAACAGCCCGGCCGAGATGCGCCGCATCATCGAAGCGGACTATGCGAAGTGGGGCCAATTGATAAAGGCGCTGAAGCTCAAGGTCGAGTAACGAGGATCGCTCGAAGCCGGGAGACCACCACGTAGCGCGAGCGAAACGGCTTCACGCCTCTCTTATGACGACGCGACGGTGTCGGCGTAGATGGCCGGAACGACCGGCGCTTTGTCCCAGCCGTTGACCGGATCGCCGGCCCAGACCCATTCGGCCGTGCCGTGAACGCTGCCTTTGCCGGAAGCGATCAAATCCTTTTGCTCGGCGGCGTTGCGCAGGTGCTTGAAGCGAGCATTGGCGAGCGACAGCCGCTGCACGCCGTGGACCCGCGGAATACGGATGCGGCGGAAATTCGCGAACGCCTCGACCGGATCGCGGCAGGCGTCGAGCCAGCGCGCCAAAATATAGGCGTCCTCGAAGGCCTGGCAGGCGCCCTGCCCGGCGTTCGGCAGCATGGCATGCGCCGCGTCGCCGATGAGCTGGATGCGGTTGCGGCCCCAATTCTCCGTCAGCGGCCGCGTGAACAGGCCCCATTTCGAGCATTCGGTCACGATGCTCAAAAGTTTTTCAAGCCGCGGCTCCGGGTTCGGAAAGCTCAGGCGCATCTCGTCGGGATCGCCGCGGGTCGACCAGCCCTCCTCGACCCATTTGTCGGTGTCTTCCTGGGTGACGATGTTCAGCTGCTTATCGCCGCGGATGTAGTAGGCCAGAAGATGACACCCAGGGCCGACCCATTGGATATGTCCGGTCGGCTCGAGCACCTCGGGCGGAACATCGGCACCGTTCAACAGCGCGCGCCAAACCATCTGCCCGGTATAGGTCGGATTATCCTGCCCGTAGAGCGTTTGCCGGATGACCGAGCGGACACCATCGGCGCCGATCACGAAATCGGCTTCGACCTTGGCGCCGTTGGCGAAAGCAAGCACAACGCTTTCGCTCTTCTCCTCGACGCCGACGAGGCGATGGTCGAGATGGATCAGGCGGCGATCCAGTCCGCTCGCCAAAACATCCAGCAAGTCGGCGCGGTGAAACGTGTAATACGGCGCGCCGTAACGCTGCGCGGCTTTCAGCCGGTCGTTGAATTCGAGAAACTCGCCGGTTTGCATGTTGCGCGTGTAGATGCCCGGGGAGCGCGTGCCCACGGCGGCGATCTTTTCGCCCAAGCCGATGGCGATAAGCGCCTGCGTTGCGTTCGGCGCGACATTGACGGCGGCGCCGATTTCGCCCAAGGTGGGCGCCGCTTCAAAGACATCCGCCTCGATCCCGAAGCGGGAGAGCGCATGCGCCGCGGCCAATCCCGCGAGGCCGCCCCCGACAATCGCCATGCGTGTCATCGTCACCATCCCCTTACGACTGCAGCGTCCGCGATGAATCGCGCGGTTTTCAATCGCGCTGCCGTATGTACTCCGCCGTAGGCGGCGATCCCCAGATGTCGGTCGGCAATGGGCCCCAAACCTTCGGCACCTGCGGATGATCGCGATGCCACGGCCGCGGCTCGAAATAGCCGAGATTTTCATCCAGCATTTTGTCGAGCTCGGTGAACATTTCGATGATCTGGTCATCGGGATTGCGATGATAGGTGTAGATGTTGTGACCGGGGCCGTGCCGTCCCGGACCCCAGATAATCGGAATCTTTTTGCTGCCCAGAAAATCGCAAGCCGACTGCATCTGCGGCCAATCCTTCAGTTCAAAAGCGACGTGGTGCATCTGCGTGCGCTTGCCGCGCACGAAGTTGATGGTGTGATGATCGGGACCGCAGCGCATGAAAACGAACCAGTTCTCGATCCAGTCCGACACGCGGAAGCCGAGAACCCGGCTGTAGAAATCCGCATACTGCTTCGGTTCCGGAACGACGAACGCCAGATGCCCGAGCTTGATCGGTCCAATCCCGGAGACCGGCTTCGGCTTAGCAATCGGTTCTTGCACGGCAAACAGTTCGCAAACGGTGCCCTTGGGATCCTCGAACGAAAGCATTTGGGAAATGCCTGGCGCCGGATCGTTGCGCGAGCTGCAGCGCACGCCTTCCGCCTCGATGCCGCTGCGGATGTCGTTGAATTCGGTTTCCGGTGCAACCTGGAATGCTAGTCGCGCACAGCGCGCGTGCTCGCCATTTTCGAGCTGAACCACCAGGTCGCCATGCTTTGTCGCGAGGTAGGCTCGTCCGTTTTCTCGCTCTGCCAATGCCAGACCGGCAACTTCCGTGAAATAGGCGATTTGGCGTTCGAGGTCGGACGTCTCGAAAGTGACGTGGCTGAAGCGCTTGGCCTTGATCATGCCGCTCTCCGAATTCCGGACCGCATCGGTCGCTCGTTCGCGGCGGCGCCTCAAAGTCTGCCTGGTCCGCGACCGGGACCTTTAGGCATCGTGCTACGCTTGGCAAGACGGATTTTGCGATTGCCGAAAATCCATTTCGACGGGAAAACCGCGAAATTTTCCAGACCCTCATTTTTGAGTTTTGCGACACAATCGGGGGAGAAGCGGACATTGCGCGAACATTCCAAATCGGTCGAGATTGACCCGAAGCTGCCAATCAGTCTCCGCCCGGTGCCTGTCGCGTAAGGGCTGTTACCGCGATAGGGGATCAACCCGCCGCCAGCGGTATCCAGCAACTATCACCGTCGTCTGCGCGGTCATCGAGCCTTGGGCGTTGCTGGCAGTGAGGATGTAGGTGGTTGTTTGCGATGGATTGACTTGGACAGAAGTGCCGGTCACCGCGCCGAGGCCGCTGATCGAGAGTGATGTTGCGCTGGCAACAGACCAGGAGAGCGTCGCGCTCGCTCCGTCAAAAGGTGAGATTGATGCGGGTGAGGCGGTGAACGAGGAGATTGTGGGGACGGTCGCATTGCTGCCGGCAAACGGAACTTCAAGTGTCTGGCGGGGAACATCTCGCAGCGCTGGAATCGTCTGTGATCCAAAAGTGGCGGCCTCAAGAGGAGCGCTGCCGCCGGAGGGGGCGAAGGGGTAGATGCGATTAGACTCAGCTGATGGCGAGTTGACGGTGATCGTTGCAGAGGCCAGGGGTATGTTGTTGGAATTAAAGAGTGTTGCCGTGTAGCTGCCAGCAGCGGTGTAGATGTGGGAGGCGGAGCCGGAGACGACGAAGCATTGGATACCGCCTTGGCCGCCTTGGACCGCGGAAATGCCGATGCAGCTGTCTTGGATGACCTGGCCGACGCTATCGCCGAAGTTGATGGTGTAAGACGTAGGGGGCGGCGGAAAACCACTGGCGCTGAAAGTTACGGCGAGCGGCGCGGAGCCGGAGGCTGGAGACGCGGTGAATGTTGGGGGATTAAACGATACGATACCAGCTGAGGCTTTCGGTTGGCGGTTTGCATACCACAACCCCCAAGTCGCTTCGACCGCCGGCGGGCTCTTCCACGCCTCATCGAATGCTTCAAACCCGAAGTATTCGATATTGTTTTGCTTGGCGGCGGTGATGACGCTCTGCCAGTATGTTTGCTGGTCGTTGACACTCGCAAGCGATGGCCATCCGGTCTCGCTTATGACGATGGGCTTGCTCAGAGGGTATGCAGTGTTGAGACTGTCGTATACGTTGAGAATACAAGTCAGGGCTTGATTGAGGGGAACGGGAGGGGTTTCGGAGTATGGATAAATATTAACAAAAATAAGATCTACAGTGTTCCCTATATCTGTAGGACCTTGGCCATTATTGCCGACGCAAGGCTGGACAGTACCGCCAAGGTATTGATAATAAATCTCGGCCGTTGTGACCTTGACCGATGGCAACGCGTTCTTGACTTGCAAGACGAAAGGCTTGAGGTCGTTAGGTCCATTGTCGCCCCAAGTCATATTATTAAATGAAACTGCTTCATTGCCGACGACCACAAACGGTATTTTGGCTAGATCATTAGCGGATAGCGAATGCACCAGCGAGATGAGGTTGTTGACCTCTGTTAGATTGTCATGATTCACACATGTTGCGCTTGGTGCACACAGATAAGCCGATGGAACTACATTGAGGCCGTTGGCGAGTAACGTCAGCACCATGTTATAGTAGTCGCAAGGCGTCTGAGCGACGGAGTATACGCGTACAACATTTCCCATCGTCGCGAGAATGGACGAGTCCTGACCAGCGTCAACTGGGAGGTTACAAGGCCCCGATGGCGTTTCGCCGGTGTGAAAAGGTCCATAATCGACGCCCCGAATAGGCCCAATGATCGTCCGCGATGGACTGGTGCCGGCGACCTTAGTCGTCACGTTCTGTGCCCGCACATCGGCGGACAGGAGAATCAGAGCTGACGCGATGATCAGCAGGAAACGGAATGGACGGGACATCGTGATCCAGCCGCCGAAGATGCCAATTCGGTGCATGGAGGCATTCCTCTCAAAAAGTTGTCCCTACGGGATGCGTTCGCCGAGATGACCGAGGATGATCTGTAATTGGCGGCTCTTCGACAAAACTACACCGATTTCCGTGCGCCCGGAAGGGTGGTGTTCCACAATCTTATATCACAGAACGAGAGTCCGAAATTGGCCGATTGTGTTGCAAAATTCAAAAATGAAGGTGGTGGCAAAATTTCGCGGCGCGTCCGTCGAAGCCGACACTTGGGGGTCAAACGCCTCGCAAAGAGCCTACGAAGGCTGCCAGTAGAAAATCGGATTGATCATGTGACCTCCTACATAATTTTCGGACGAGCGCACCGCGGCCCCTGGAAAATTTTGTACGCAGCCCAAAAAAGTTTTGCAGCACAATCAAGTGCAAAGCGGACAATGACCAACCATCGCGCCCTCTGAACTCGATTTATGATTACGTGCCCTAAGCATCGCCCGCGTGCACGACACCTCAGGCGGCGTCCGGCACCACGCGGTTGCGGCCGTCGCGCTTGGCGCGATAGAGCGCCTGGTCGGCGCGCTTGAGGACGCTCGCAGCGGTGTCGTCCTTGCCGCGCAAGGCGGCAATGCCGATCGAGATCGTCACCGGAACGACGCGCGAGCCCTGCTGGATGGCGAACGGTTCGGCGGCAATGCGCCGGCGCAGCCGCTCGGCGACCATGGCGGCCACCGCCATGTCGGTTTCCGGCATCACCAGGACGAATTCCTCGCCGCCGTAGCGGCAGGCCAGATCGATGCCGCGGATCGAGCGTTTGATGCGCAGCGCGAAATCGCGCAACACGTCGTCGCCGGCGTCGTGGCCGTGGCTGTCGTTGATCGCTTTGAAATAGTCGATGTCGACGACCATGACGGTGAGCGGTTTGCCGCGCGACGCCGCCTGCTCGACCAGCGTCGCCAGATGGCTCTCCATGTAGCGGCGGTTGAACAGGCCGGTGAGCACATCGGTGATCGCCATCTCGATCGACATTTGCACGTTGTCGCGCAGCCGCTCGGTGTAACGGCGCTTGCGCACCTGGCTGCGCACGCGTGCCAGAAGTTCGTTCCTGTCGATCGGCCGCAGCAGGAAATCGTTCACGCCGATCTCAAGGCCCCGCACCATGCGCGCGTTGTTGTCGGGCTCGGTGATCACCAGAATGGGAATATTCCGCGTACGCTCGAGCGAGCGCAGTTGGCTGCACAGCCGCAGCGCGTCGAAATTCTCCAGGTTAAGCGAGACGATTAGCAGGTCGAAATTGCCGTCGGCGGCGCGAAACAGCGCGTGGTTCGGATCGGTCTCGACCTCGACCTCCTGCTCCTGGGTCAGCATCGCCGCGACCCGCTCGTAGGACGCCGGGCGGTCGTCGACGATCAGTACGCGGCCATCACGGCCGGTATCGGCCAGCGCCTCGCGTTCCGGCGACTCGATGCCGATGTCACGCGAGGTGAGCGCACGCATGCGCAACTCGTCGACCACCATCTTGAGCCGCGCCAGCGAGCGCACCCGCGCGGTCAGCGCCAGTTCGGGGATCGGGTTGGTCAAAAAATCGTCGGC
>Ga0210396_10005637_pt1 | contig 12055 bp, 12 predicted proteins | sample IncBWH17OmetaG_FD_155466 | JGI IMG/M metagenome (GOLD analysis project Ga0210396, IMG submission 155466) | Forest soil microbial communities from Barre Woods Harvard Forest LTER site, Petersham, Massachusetts, United States - Inc-BW-H-17-O ...
GGCGAGATGGGCGCGGGCGAGGGCGGCGTCAGCGCGGCCGGCGCGGCGGTGGCCAACGCGGTCCGGGACGCGCTCGGCCTGGCCGGCGGCGTCGGCCAGCTGCCGCTGACTCCCGCCCGGGTCCGCGAGCTATGGGAGGCCCGTCATGACGGCCGAAGCTTACGTCAGCAAGACCGACCTGGTCGCCGCGCTCGTCCGCGAGCTGGTCATCACCGGCGAGCTCGCGGCGGGGGAGCCGCTGCGCCAGCGGGACCTGGCTCAGCGGTTCGGGGTCAGCCAGACCCCGGTCCGGGAGGCGATGCGGCGGCTGGAGTCGGAGGGGCTGCTGGTCTGCGACACCCACCGCGGCTTCACCGTCGCCGCGCCGGAACTGGGCCCGGTCGAGGAGAACTTCCAGATCCGCGCCGCTCTGGAGTCGCTCGGCGCGTCGCTGGCGGCCCGCAAGATCGACGCGGCCGGCCTGGCCCGGCTGCGCGGCCTGAACGACCAGATGCGGGCCCTGCCCGACGATGACCCGTCCTACGCCGAGCTGAACCGCGAGTTCCACTTCACCGTGTACTCCTGCGCCGGAAGCCCGCTGCTGCTGTCGCTGATGCGGCTGCTATGGACGTCGCTGCACGGCGGCCCCCGGGTCACGCGGACACACGCCGAATCCGCCCGCCAGCACGACGAGATCCTCACGGCCCTGGCCGACGGTGACGCCGCGGGTGCCTCGGCGTGGACTTACCAGCACATCATGGGCGCGGATCCGGTAAAAGATACCGAGACGGACCGGTAGCTTCTGGTGCTGGAGGAGCGGCGAATGGCAGCGATCGTGACCGACGACGGCGTCACGCTGTACGCCGAGGAAGCCGGTCAGGGGGAGCCACTGGTCTTCATCCACGAGTTCGCGGGCGATCACCGCAGCTGGGAGCCCCAGGTCCGGTTCTTCTCCGGCGCTTACCGCTGTGTCACCTACGCCGCCCGCGGCTACCCGCCCTCGGACGTGCCTACCGACCCTACGGCCTACTCCCAGGCCCGGGCCGTCGCCGACGCGATCGCGGTGCTCGACGGCCTCGGCATCGCCCGGGCCCACGTGGTCGGCCTGTCGATGGGCGGGTTCACCGCGCTGCACCTGGTCCTAGCCCGCCCGGACCGGATCTTGTCGGCGGTGGTCGCCGGGGCCGGGTACGGCGCCCAGCCCGAGCGCGCCGACGCCTTCCGGACCGAGTCGATGCTGACCGCCGCGGCGTTCGCCGCCGAGGGCGCGGCCAAGGTCGCCGAGCGGTACGCGGTCGGCCCGGCCCGTGTCCAGTTTCAGAACAAGAACCCGCGCGGCTGGGCCGAGTTCGCCGCGGCGCTGGCCGGGCATTCGGACCTGGGCAGCGCGCTGACCATGCGCGGCGTCCAGGCCGCCCGGCCGTCCTTGTACGCGCTGACCGACGAGCTGGCCCAGGTGCGGATCCCGGTCCTGGTCCTGGTGGGCGACGAGGACGACGGCTGCCTGGAACCTGCGCTAATGCTCAAGCGGACGATCACCACCTCCGGCCTGGCCGTCCTGCCCCGCACCGGCCACACCGCCAACCTGGAGGACCCCGACGTGTTCAACCGGGCCGTCGACCGCTTCCTCGGCGCCGTGGCCCGCGGCGCCTGGCACCCCCGCGACCCCCGCTCGGTCTCGGACTCCACCATGGGCCTGCGCTGACCGTCGGCTTAGCTCTCCCCGGCACCACTGCAACCTCAGACCACACCAAGCACACCGTTACTGGTATTCGAACAATTATCAGGGAGTGTTCGGGCTTAGGGGAGCGCGGGGGGGTCTATGATGCACAAATCGTTCCCACAAGCCTAAACACTCCCATATGATTCCCGGGAACCTGGTATGGGAGTGACCTGTTCCAACCGTTGAGGCACGCGTTATGAATCACGGGTCAGGACGTCACGCCGCACGCGGAGCGACGAGTTCCGGGCTCCGGCGGGGCTCCGGTACTAGGTCGCCGACCGCCGAACGGGCCGTGGTGCGGCCCCAGCGTGGGGGGTTACCCCCCCAGAGTTCGGGACCGCTGGTCCACGCCCAACTCACCGCAGGGGTAGTCGACCGGGTGCGGGTCGCTGGCGGCGTCCAGCGCGGCGGTCTCGGCTGCGGTTCAGTCCGGCCGAACGCAGGTTGGCCTCGAGCTGGTCCAGCGTCCGGGCGCCCAGGACGGGCACTCGGACCTGAGCAGCGCGCTGACCATGCGCGGCGTCCAGGCGCCCGGCCATCCCTGTACGCGCTGATCTCGGACTCCACCATGGGCCTGCGCTGACCGGGGCAGGAGTCATCCTGGCCGGGTGATGTGCGCGCCGCTGCGACGCCGCAGGATACAAACCACTAGCCGGAGATCCAGCAGATGTGCCCCGAGCGTCCGACGCTTGGGTCGGCGGCAAGATCCGAACGGCGAAGGGCCGACCGCGGTGCAGGAGATCGCGCACCGGAGTGGTGCAGAGCGGAGACGGGCAGCCTGTACGGTGACCCCGTTGCGTCCGTGGTAGTCGTCTTCGCCCTGCTGGCCGCGCTGTCCAACGCGGTCAATGAGGCCACCCAGCACATCGCCAGCACCGCCGCACCATCCCGGTCCTCAGGCTGGCGGCTGGTCGTCTACTTGTTCCGCAATCCGTTGTGGCTGTTCGGCTGGATAGCCCTGATCGCGGCGTTCGTGTTCCAGGCACTCGCCCTGCACGACGGCCTGATCTCGATCGTGCAGCCGCTCTTGGCCACCGAACTGGTCTTCATGCTCGCGCTGCGCCGGATCTGGATCCACCAGGGCATCCGCCCGATCACCTGGGCCGCCGCCGCCGTGACCTGCGCAGGCCTGACCGTGTTCATCGTCGCGGGACAGCCCGGAGGTGGCCAGCCCACTCCGACCAGCCATCACTGGATCGGGGCCGTGCTGGCCTGCTGCGCCGGTGCCGCGGTCCTGGCGGTTTTGGCCCAGTGGGGATCCAAGAGCGTACGCGCTGCCCTGTTCGGCTCGGCTTCCGCGGTCATGTGGGCGCTGGTGGCGACGTTCATCAAGGCCACCACGGACACGCTGACCCAGTTCGGCGTGGGCGGGATGTTCACCCACTGGCCCATCTACGCCCTGGCCGCAGGAAGCGTGGCAGCCCTGTTCCTGACTCAGGCGGCGCTGCACGTCGGGCCGCTGCGGGCCTCCCAGCCGTTCCTGGTGATCGTCGATCCGATCGTCAGCATCGTCCTGAGCGTGTGGCTGTTCGGCGAGCGCTTCACCACTGACGGCGCCGTGCTGGCCTTGGCGGCGTTCGGCTTCGCCGTGATGTGCGCCGCGGTGATCGTCCTCACGCAGACCACGCCAGCCACGATGAAAGCCGATATCCCAAAGGACACCGGAGAATCAGGACGTATTCCGCCGGGTTACCCGCCAAGCCGAGCATCCGCGTGACCAAACGATCCCTCGTTCAAGCTCTTGCAGATGACCGGCAACCTGGCGGCTGGGCCGAGTTCGCCGCGGCGCTGGCCGGGCATTCGGATCTGGGCAGCGCGCTGACCATGCGCGGCGTCCAGGCCGCCCGCTCTTCCCGACACCACTGCGACCTCAGACCACACCAAGCACACCGTTACCGATATTCGAACAATTATCGGGAATATTCGGGCTTAGGGGAGGGGCGGGGGGTCTATAGCGCCCAAACCGCTCCCCGAAGCCCAAACCATCCCATATGATTCCCAGGCGCCTGGTACGGGAGGGATCTGGACTCACCGTTGAGGCACACGTTACGAATCGCGGGTCAGGACGTTACGCCGCACGCAGAGCGACGAGTTCCGGGCTCCGGCGGGGCTCCGGTACTAGGTCGCCGACCGCCGAACGGGCCGTGGTGCGGGCCCAGCGCATCCGGGGCGCCGCGGTCTCGGGGTGGTCGCCGAACTCCTGCGCGACCTGTCCCGCGCACCCGGAGTAGCCGAACGCCCGGACCGCAGCGTCGATCGCCTGCCGGACCTGGTCCGTGCTCGGCGCCTGCGAGCACTGCAACGCCGACACGAAGAGAGCGTCGGCCCCGAAGGCGGTGATCTCCTGGTGGGACTGTGCTGGCCACATCGTGGGCCTCCTCGCGCCGGGGTTTCTCCCTAACGCGAGCCTGCCGGAATCCGGAAGGCGATCCAATGGGGCCGGCCTCCATGTGGATCGGGGGGTTACCCCCCCGGAGTGCGGGACCGCTGGTCCACGCCCAGCTCACCGTAGGGGTAGTCGACGGGATGCGGGTCGCTGGCGGCGTCCAGCGCGGCGGTCTCGGCTGCGGTCAGGTGCAGTCCGGCCGAGCGCAGGTTGGCCTCGAGCTGGTCCAGCGTCCGGGCGCCCAGGATCGTCGAGCTGACCGCGGGCCGGGCGGTCACCCAGGCCAGCGCGACCTCGGCCATGGACACGCCGCGGTCCTCGGCCACCTTCTGCACCGCGTCGATGACGTGCCAGGTCCGGTCGGTGCCGCGCCGGTCGTAGGCCTCCATGCCGCGGCCGGGATCCTCGCCGAGGCGGGTCGCGCCGGTCGGGCGCTGGTCACGGCGGTACTTGCCGGACAGCCAGCCGCCGCCGAGCGGGCTCCACGGCAGCATGCCCATGCCCGCGTCGAGCACGGCCGGCACGATCTCCCACTCGATCTCCCGCGCCAGCAGGCTGTACTGCGGCTGCAGGGTGACCGGTCCGGCCACGTTCAGGGCCCGGGCCAGATGCACGGCCTTGGTCAGCTGCCAGCCGGTGAAGTTGGACAGCCCGTAGTAGCGGATCTTGCCGGCCCGGACGAACTGGTCGAGCGTCCGCAGCGTCTCCTCCATCGGCGTCAGGGCGTCGAACGCGTGGACCTGGTACAGGTCCACCGTGTCCAGGCCGAGCCGGCGCAGCGAGGCGTCCAGCGCCCGGGTCAGGTGACGCGCGGACAACCCGGCGCCGTTCGGCGAGTTGTCACCCGGCATGTGGAACCGGCCCTTGGTGGCCAGTACGACCGGCTCGGTGACCTCGGCCGGGCGGCGGGCGAACCAGCGGCCGATGATCAGCTCGGAGCGTCCGTCCGCGTACACGTCGGCCGTGTCCACCAGCGTGCCGCCCGCCTCGACGAAGCGGTCAAGCTGCTGATGCGCGACGGTTTCATCGGCCTCGGCGCCGAACGTCATCGTTCCCAGGCACAGGCTCGACACCGCGCAGCCGCTGTTCCCTAGAGTTCGATAGTCCATGGATTCAGGCTACGCGGAGGAGGAGCACGCATGACGGTCGGCGAACTCACAGCGGACGGGCGCGCCCGGGTCCTCGCGGACGGGAACCAGATGCCCGTCCTCGGCCTCGGCGTCTGGCAGGTGCCCGCCGGGGCGGCCTGCGTGAACGCCGTGCGCTGGGCCCTCGACCTGGGATATCGCCATATCGACACGGCCCAGGTCTACGGCAACGAGGAGAGCGTCGGCCGGGCGCTGCGCGATAGCGGGGTGCCCCGCGATGAGGTGTTCATCACGACCAAGTTCCATCCGGTACAGCAGGATCCGGTAGCCGCGATGGAGCAGAGCCTGCGGCGGCTCGGCGTCGACCAGGTCGATTTGTATCTTGTGCACTGGCCCCAGGGCGGCCCCGTCTGGGCCTGGCCGGGGATGGAGCGGTGTCGCGAGCGGAGCCTGGCCCGTTCCATCGGGATTTCCAACTTCGGCACGAGCGACCTGGCCGCGGTGCTGGCGGCCGGGACGATTCCGCCGGTCGTCAACCAGGTGCAGTTCAGCCCGGTCTCCTACCGGCGCGCCCTGCTCGACGCGTGCCGCCAGTGGGACGTCCTGGTCGAGGCGTACAGCTCGCTGGGGACCGGTCGGCACCTGACCAACACGACGGTGCAGCAGGTCGCGCGGCGAGTCGGCCGCACGCCCGCGCAGGTCCTGCTGCGCTGGTGCCTCCAGCATGATCTGCTGGTCATTCCCAAGTCGACCCACCAGGAACGGATCCGTGAGAACGCGCAGATTTTCGACTTCACCTTGTCGCAGGCGGACATGGCCGAACTCGACGCGCTGGATCGCACCAAGGGCACCGGCCAGGCCCGTGAACGCCACATCTGGCGGGGGGCCCTGCGGCGCGCCCGCGCGGTCATCCCGATTCGGCGGACTTCTTGAGCGCGGCGAGGGTGACGGGAATGCCGTTGCGCGCGGCCAGGGTGCGGTCGGCGATCTGGGCTGGGGCGTCGCTGCCGAACCGGTTGTGGAACCTGGTGACGCCGTCTGGGAGGAACTCCCACGACTCGGTGACCTGCGTCCCCCCGTCGACCGGGGAAAAGGTGAAGCCCCACCGCACCCACGAGCCGCCGACCACGAAGGCGAACTCACGACCCCGGTCGGCCACCACCACCTGAGAGCGGGTCTCCCAGGTCCGTTCCGGCAGCTCGTTGCGCCCGGTGAACCAGGCGCCCGGCTCCGGGCCCAGCCCGTCGTCCCACCAGCAGGCCGTGCAGACCGGGCTCCACTCGCCCATGCGGGTCACGTCGGAGACCATGTCGTACAGGTCTTCCGGCGAGCGGGCCACCACAATGGAGTCGGAGTAACTCAGACTGCTCATGCGTGCAGTATGTCAAAAGTCTTTTCTGCCGAACGGGCCATAGTGCGTGCCCGCCTGTGCGCGGATCAGAACCTGGCCCGGGTGGCCTCGGCCACCTCTTCCGGGCTCAGGTCGATCAGGGCCTCGCCCCAGATGCGCTCGAAGTAGGTGGCGTCGCTGCGGTAGACCGGTTCCGGGTTCGACCGGCTGAGCACCTTCAGCACGACCTGATATCCGTCCTCGTGCGCGTGCGGCCCGCCGCCGACCAGGCCGAAGTTGAACGAGGCCAGGTTCTGGGCCCGGTAGACAGCCAGGATCTGGGAAAGGCCCTGTCCCAGGGCCCGGCAGTCCTCGTCGGTCAGCTCGGTCACGTCCGCGGCGTCCGCTACCACGCCCCACACTTCGCCGAACCCGGTCGGCGCGAACGGGGTCAGCCAGGCCACGCGCCCGATCTGCCCGATCCACCGGGGACCGCCGGCTTCCTGTTCGACCAGCGCCGTCCAGTACGACCCGTGCCGTTCCTTCCAGGCCCGGGACCGTTCGACCAGCAGGCGCTGGCCGGTCAGGCCATGCGCGTCGTGCGCGGACTGCAGGTGCGGATGAATCAGCGAGGCACCCGCGGGCGGGAGGTAGTTGGCGTTGATCGAGCTCCACTGGGCGGCCGGGTCCATCCGCCGCACCGCCTGAGCGTGCCGGACCATGGCGGTCAGGGCGTCGCCCACCAGGGCGGGGGTCAGCTCGTCCAGGTCGAGGAAGTGCCGTCCCGGGTCGTAGATGCCGACCGCACTGTGGGTCGCGTAGGCCATGATGTTAGGCACCACCACGGCCTGCCCGACGCGGATACGGCCCTCGGCGGTGAGCTCGGCCGGAAACGGCACGGTGGCCCGTTCCAGGTGCTCGCTGTCGAACGGGCAGAACGCGGGCTTGGCCGTGAGCTCGGCCAGGTCGGGCCGGGTCGATGGCTGGAGGTTCACCCCGGTCAGGATCCGGGCGCTCGCCCCGGTGAGCGGGTCCCGCCGCCAGCGCAGCCGTACCCGGGTCCAGGCTCCGCCCGCGGCCAGATCGGGCACGCTGGCCTCGAGGTCTTGTTCTTCGAAGTCGATCGCCGTCACGCTGATGACCGTAGCAGGATGGGCACATGCTGGTCGTTCATGTTCATGTTCGGATCCGTCCGGAACGGATCGGGGATTTCCTGGCCGCAACGGTGATCAATGCCCGGGCGTCACTGGCCGAGCCCGGCGTGCTGCGGTTCGACATCATCCAGGACCAGACCGACCCGGCGCACGTTGTGCTGGTCGAGGTCTACCGGGACGACGAGGCCCCAGCCGCCCACAAGCTGACGCAGCACTACGCGACCTGGCGTGATGCGGTTGCCGACATGATGGCCGCACCACGGGAGTCTGTCCGCTACTCGGCCGTGTTCCCGGTGGGCAGCCAGGGCTGGGCGAGCGACTCGCCGTGGCAGTGAGTTTCGAGTTCGCCACCGCGGGCCGCATCATGGTCGGTCCCGGCCGGGCCCAGGAGCTGCCGGGCGTGCTGGCCGGGCTCGGATCCCGCTTTCTGGTGGTCACCGGCGCGGACCCGGCCCGCCATAACACGCTGCTGGCCAGCCTGGACCGGGCGGCCGCGGTGTTCCCGGTGGCTGCCGAGCCAACCGTCGAACTGGTCCGGGCGGCGGTCGCCGTCGCCCGCGCGCAGGGTGTCGACGTGATCGCGGCGATCGGCGGCGGCAGCGTCATCGACACCGGCAAGGCCGTGGCCATGCTGCTGGGCAACGGCGGTGACCCGCTGGACTACCTGGAGGTGGTCGGGTCCGGGCAGGCCATCACCCGGCCCGCCGTGCCGTGTGTCGCCGTGCCCACCACCGCGGGTACCGGCGCGGAGGTGACCGCCAACGCGGTGCTCGCCGTCCCGTCGCACCGGGTCAAGGCCAGCCTGCGCAGCCCGCTGATGATCCCGCGGGTGGCGCTGGTCGACCCGCTGCTCACCGTCTCGTGCCCGCCGCCGGTCACCGCGGCCAGCGGCCTGGACGCCCTCACCCAGTGCCTGGAGCCGTTCGTGTCGGTCCAGGCCACCCCGCTGACCGACGGGCTGGCCCGCGAGGGGCTGCGCCGCGCGGGCACGGGCCTGCGCGGCGCCTACGCCGAGGGCGAGGACCTGGCCGCGCGCGCCGACATGGCCATGTGCAGCCTGCTCGGCGGGATGGCGCTGGCCAACGCCAAGCTGGGGGCCGTCCACGGGCTGGCCGGCGTCATCGGCGGGACCGCCGACGTGCCGCACGGCCTGGCCTGTGCCGCGCTGCTGGCCCCGGTCATCGAGGCGAACGTGCGGGCCGCGCGCTTGTCACCCTCCGGTGCCGACATCCTGGACCGTTACACCGAGGCGGCCCGGCTGCTGACCGGGCAGTCGGATGCATCCGTCGAGGACGGCCTGGCCTGGATCCGCGAGACGCTGGCCCTGCTCCATGTACCGGGCCTGAGCGCCTTCGGCCTCGGCCCGCAAGACGCCGACGAGATCGCCGCCAAGGCCCTGACCTCGAGCAGCATGAAGGGCAACCCGGTCACGCTGAGCCATGCCGACCTGCAGGCCGTCCTGATCCAGGCCCTATGAGGCGGCGAACAGCCGCGCGGCGGGGGGAGGATGAGGGCATGGCTCGTCCTGTTCCCCGTCATGATCGCGACGCTGGCGGTCCCGCCGAGGTGCTGGCCGCGAAGGCCGCCCTGCGACAGGAGGTGTGGTCCGCGATGCGCGCGGCCAAGGTGGCCCGCTTCCCCGGCGCCGCGGGACGGATCCCTAACTTCACCGGCGCCGAGGCCGCCGCCGAGCGGCTGCGCGTCACCCCGGCCTGGCAGGCGGCCCGGACGCTGAAGGCCAATCCCGACTCCGCGCAGCTTCCGGTGCGCCAGCGCGCTCTGGAAGACGGCAAGATCGTGTATATGGCCGTACCCCGGCTGGCCGGGGCCGAGCCGTTCTTTGCCCTTGATCCGGACCACCTCAGCGAGCCGCCCCGGAAGGCCGCCTCGATCAGCGGCGCGTCGCGCTCGGCCCGGCGGGTCGCTCTGGCTGACCTGTCCCCGGTCGACCTGGTGGTGATGGGCAGCGTCGCCGCCGCGGCGGACGGCGCGCGGCTGGGCAAGGGCGGCGGGTTCGCCGACCTGGAGTTCGCGCTGGCCGCCGCGGCCGGCCTGATCGGACCGGGCACGCTCTGCGTCACGACGGTGCACGAGCTTCAGGTGGTAGAGGCCGGGACCATCCCGCTCACCAGCCACGACGTGCCGGTGGACCTCATCGTCACGCCCGACCGGGTGATCGACTGCCGCCAGCGGCACGGGCCCCGGCCGACGGCCGGCATCTGCTGGGAGGACCTGACCGAGGAGAAGATCGCCGCCATCCCGCTGCTCGCCGCCCAGCGTCGGGACACTACCCGAAGCTGACCCGCTCCAGCCAGAAATCCAGCAGCGCCGCGTCACCGAAGACCTCGAGGCCGCCGCCGCGCGGCGGGCGCCGCTTGTAGATGACCAGCAGCAGGTCGGTCAGCGGGCCGCGCACGGCCACCGCCGCCTTCTCGTGCGTGCGGCGCCAGGTGATGGCGTCGCCGGTGAGGTCGATCAGCCACTCCGCGGCCGCTTGCGGCTCGGTGTCGGTGGCATGGAAGTGCAGGGTGCGGCCCGGGCCGAGCAACTCGCGCATCCGGGGATGGACCTCGAAGTGCATCGGCAGCGAGCCGAGCTCCAGCCACTCGTCAACGGCGTCCACCGCGACGTCCTGGTCCAGGACGTACTCATGGCCGACGGCCAGGGTCGCGTCGGCCCGGTGCATGGCCGTCTCGTGGGTGAACCGGCGTGCGTAGAAGTCCGCGGTCCCGCCCGGCACCGGGGTCCATACCGGCGTCCCCGGCCCGGCGACCCGCAGCGTCTGCGCCAGCTCGCCGGCGCCCTCGGCGAGCCACGGGCCCAGGATCGCGGGATCGTCGCCCTCCTCGGGCGGCAGGCCACGGGAATGCTCGACGAGCAGCGGGCCGGTCGCCCGGGTCCGTACCGTCGTCTCGGCCCAACGCTGCACGTCACCGAGGTGCCGCACCAGCCGGCCCGCGCTCCAGCCCGGGCACGACGGCACCGAGACGGCTAGGTCCGCGTCCTTGAGGCACGAGTTCAGCAGGTCGGTCTGGATGACGATCTCGTCGCAGTAGCGGTCATAGCTCAGCAGAGTCATGACCTCACGGTAGTGCCGCTACCGGCCAGGCCCGCAGAACGGGGCGCGGATCAGGTTAGCCCGAGGCTCGCAGGGGGGAGATCCTGACCAACAAGACTAAAGGGCGCCCTCATTGGCTCGTGTGCACATCCCAGGCAGGCTCGTTCTTGGGGGTAAGCGGTGAAGCAGATCCGGATCGAAAAGCCGAAGTACCGTCGCGATCGAGCCGATAGTGAGCTCCTGGCGCTGGACCCGCGCGACACCGACATCGTCCGGGCCAAGGCGCTGAGCCGGGCCGCCCGCGAGCCGGCCGCGGAGCCCGAGAGCTAGCAGGCCGCCAACTAGGAGTCGAAGCCCAGCCCGGCCGCGTCCAGGGCCCGTAGCCACAGGTTGCGGTGGCCGTCGCGGCGGTCGGCGTGGGCCAGGGACCAGCGGGTGGCCTGGATGCCCAGGTAGGCGAGCGGTTCGGGCGGGAAGGGGACGGGCTTGCTCCGGACCAGCCGCAGTTCGGTCAGTTCGGTCGGCTCGCCGCTCAGCAGGTCGAGCATGACCCGGGCGCCGAACCGGCTGGCCCCCACTCCGAGTCCGGTGTAGCCCAGCGCGTAGGCCACCCGGCCGCGATGGGCGGTGCCGAAGAAGGCGCAGAACCGGCTGCAGGTGTCGATCACGCCGCCCCACCGGTGGCTGAACCCGATCCCTTCCAGCTGCGGGAACGTGGCGAAGAAGTGCGCCGCGAGGGTCGCGAAGGTAGCGGGCCGCTGATCGTAGGCGGCGCGGATGCCACGGCCGAAGTGGTAGATGGCGTCGTAGCCGCCCCACAGGATCCGGTCGTCCGCGGTAAGCCGGTAGTAGTGGAACTGGTTGCCCGAATCGCCGATGCCTTGCCGGTTGCGCCAGCCGATCCCGGCCCGCTGCGCCGCGCTGAGCGGCTCGGTCATCAGCACGTAGTCGTAGACCGGCACGACGTAGGGCCGCAGCCGGCGCACCAGCGCGGGGAACGCGCTGGTGGCCAGGGCCACCTGGCCGGTCCGCACCACCCCGTCCGCGGTCCGGACGGCCACGCCGTCAGCGTCGATGGCTAGGCCGGTGGCGGGGGTGCGCTCGAAGATCCGGACGCCGAGCCGCTCGCACGCCCCGGCCAGGCCCCAGGCCAGCCGGGCGGGCTGGACCATGGCCGCGCCCTGCTTGTCCCACAGGCCGGCCAGGTACGTGGGCGAGTTGACCTCGGCCCGCACGGAACCGGCGTCCAGGAACGTGCCGCCGTCGCTGTCCGCGGCCGCGCGGAGCCCGTCGACCTGGTATTCCTCGGTGGCGACCCCGATGGAACCGGTCAGCTC
>Ga0210396_10005638_pt1 | contig 12054 bp, 15 predicted proteins | sample IncBWH17OmetaG_FD_155466 | JGI IMG/M metagenome (GOLD analysis project Ga0210396, IMG submission 155466) | Forest soil microbial communities from Barre Woods Harvard Forest LTER site, Petersham, Massachusetts, United States - Inc-BW-H-17-O ...
GGAGCCGAACTTCAACGCGGATGATTAATGTGATGGTCAGGCAACAAAATAGCCCGAACTATTTTCTAATAGCACAAGAGGGCATCCGGGCGTTTTTCATGTCCAGATTGAGCGTCAGACTACTGCTGACCGTGGTCGCAGTATCATCTCTTCTTTGTTTAAGCGTTGCCCCTCTGACAGCTCCCGCATTTGCCGATTCTCAAGCCCGCGTCGTGCGGTTGAGCGAGGTTCAGGGCGAAGTGCAGGTCGACCGCAACACCGGACGAGGGTTCGAGAAAACGTTCCTGAATTTACCCCATCACGCAAGGCCTCAAGTTGCAGACCAAGCATGACGGTCGCGCCGAAGTGGAATTGGAAGACGGCAGCACGCTGCGAGTCACTCCGGACACGGTGATCGGCTTTCCTCAGCTCTCGCTCCACGACTCTGGGGCTAAGGCCTCGGAGGTTCATCTGCGGGAAATTACTGCTTATGTCAAGTTCGCTGGTGCCAAAGGCGATGAGTTCACTCTAACGTTTGCTCGTCAGAAACTCTCGCTCGCACATTCGGCTCATCTTCGGATCGGAATGGCTGACACCACGGCGACACTAGCTGTCTTCAGCGGTGACGTGCAGGCCGAAGGCGAATCTGGGACCGTGGCTCTTAGCAAAAACCATACTGCATCGTTCGACCTGACGCATGGGGATCGCTATACGTTGGCCAAGAATCCGGAACCGGATCCCTTTGATGCATAGGATAAGCAGCAGGATCAATATCAACAGCAATACGCCAACAAGTCCTAATAGCAGCTACTCACCTTTCGCATAGGGCACCAGCGATCTCAACTATTGCGGCAACTTTTCCAATGTGCCGGGCTATGACACGGTATGGCAGCCCTATTTCGCTGGTGCCGGCTGGGATCCGTTCATGAACGGCGCTTGGGCATTCGCTCCTGGTTTTGGCTATGGCTGGGTATCGGCGTACGCCTGGGGATGGACGCCGTACCACTACGGTGCATGGATTTATTTGCCCAGCAACGGATGCGCGTGGCAGCCCGGCGGCTCCTGGGCAGGATGGAGTGCCCCAAGGATCGTCCACCCGCCGTCGAATTTCGTTTTGCCACAGCCCCCGTCAGGTACAGGCCAAGGAATAACCGTCGTGAACCGTGGTCCGGTGCCGGTCCAACTCGGGAGATCATCCAACCAGCTGGAAATCTCCAGGGACTCGGCGGGACTCGGAATTCCGCGCGGGGGTATCAAGAACTTGAACCAACTATCGAGCACTGTCCAACAGCAGGGATTTGCCACGGCAAAAGTTCACACCGTGCCCTTAGAGGCCAACTCGTGGCGCAGTGGCAATTATGCACCCGCCTCGCAGATGGTCGCATGGCATGGCGGTCGCGCCTCCAGTGCCTCAGCCGGACATTCCAGTTCGGGTCATTCCAGTGCTCATTAGAACCACCGCGCAGAAACGATGATCCGACACAATTTCAGCGGGTGAGGGCGACCCAGCGGGCCGCCTTTTCCTTTGGGCCTGGAAACTCACTTTAGTATTGCACTGAAACGGAATCCACTCGCCCCAATGCGAATATTGCGCTCTCGATGGAATAAAAGATCAGCACTCCCGTTATCTCCAGTGAACGGGGACCTGATTTTCGAGCGAAGGAATCCAACGTGAACAGGCTGAAGATGATGTTAATGGGACTCACGTTCTTGTCCGCAGTATCGCCAAGGACTGTCGCGCAAGTGCCTAAAGATGCGGGGACGGAGATTCGAGGAGTACATGAAATTCAGGTGACGCTCAGGAAATACGAATTTAGCCCTGGCTTGGTGCGGGTCAGAAAAGGCGAACAGGTCAGGCTAATCATGGCCGCCGTGGACCACGATCACGGATTCAGGCTGGACGACTTTCAAATCAATCAGAAGATCCGGAAAGGCACAAGGGCCGTCGTCGAATTCACCGCTGACAAAGCCGGCACTTTCCAATTTCGCTGCTCGAATGTTTGCGGCTTAGGCCATAGAAACATGAACGGAATGCTAGTCGTAGAGGAATGAGCGAAAACCCTGTGCGTGTGCTTGCCAAAGAGTTCATCGCTTGGAAGAGGCCGCCTCAGGATTCCATTTGCGTAATTAGAAGAAGAGCAGAATACCCGAAAACCGTGTACACCATACCACTCGGTGACGCGAGAGTATCTCCGCCCGGAATAAAAGTACTTCCGCGCGGTTTACTGTGATGTGTCAGCTAAAGCCGAAGCAGCATGCTTTCATGACTTAAGGGAAGCGCAACTAGAATTATCGGAAGGCACGCAGGTTCGGCTAGTCCTCGAAACCGACGGCGAGGTACCTTGTGAGTTCTTAAGCTACACCAACGATCACACGGCGCTATCGACCATTCGTAGCGGGGCGGACACGGACGAGGCGCATGCCTCCAAGTTCTAGACTGCCGGATTGTGCACGACTTGAACTTGGATGCGAGCATATGGTTCGTTGTTATTCTTGGAGAGTGTATGCAGATAACGAGGTTGGGTACAGATCGGGCGAGTTCAGATGTGGTGTCCGGCATTCTGAATTGCGTGTGTCCCGAGTGTGGCGGAAGAATGGGTGGGGCTGGCAAAGAGTTCAAGTGCCAGGGCGAATGTCTGACGGATTGGCGTCGGGCCTGGGAGCAAGCCTTGGCCGCCGAATTCGACATACGGTAAGAGGGCGCTCACGCTGAGCCAATAAATCCAAGGCAGAGAATCGCAATGAAACAAACAATGCTACTGGTTCTGGTAATTTCGGCCGGTGCTCTCCTGGCGCACGACAACAATCCGCCCAGCGGCGGGAGTCACGACTACTCGGAGCATGCCAAAGGACAGACAACAGTTCAGGGTTGTGTCGGCAGGTCCAACGGCGATTATATTCTCGTGAAGCAGGACCCGGCCGTGACTTATGAGCTTCAGTCGAGTGGAAAAACGAAGCTCGGCCACTATCTCGGACAACAAGTTGAGGTTACCGGAAGGAAATCGCCCTCGTTGAGCACAAGCTCGGACTTCTTGGCAGGACGTGTACCTTCCCCGGTAACGATAACGGTCACTTCAATCAAGACTATTACGAAGGAATGCACCGAACAGCTCGTCTCTGATAATTAGAAGGAGGGCATGCTTTCTCGTAAATGGATCGGATTGCGATCGTCCAAGCAGGCCAACCTGCGCGACGTGTCGGGAGGAACGTATTCCGGACTGACTGTCTGTGCTCAAAAGCCGAGTTTCATTTAGCGTCCTGTTTTCGCCCCGAGAAAGTCCGCCTCCAAGGAACTCGGATCGGCCTACAGTGTCCCAACCTCGCAACAACCCGACTCACAAATAAGCCGATCTGTGTTCACACAATAATAATGACAGGTGTCAAAACAAATAGCACAATCAACCCGACATCTTGCAACAAAACTTAACATAAGCCCCAGAGCAATTTCCGCCTAGTTAATGAGACACCGCACTCCCGCCGGTATTCCACGGACGGCATCATTTCTTCCCCAATACAAAGTTGCAATTCCAGGGAATAAAAGATCAAGACTTTGGTTATCTCCAGCGAACGGTGACCCGATTTTCAGGCAAGGGAATCAAAACGTGAAGGGACTGAAGCTGATGTTAATGGGACTCACGTTCTTGTCCGCAGCATCACCGAGGGCAGTTGCGCAATTAGCTAAAGATGCGGAAACGCGGATGCTAGGGGCACATGAAATTCAGGCGACACTCAGGGAATCCGGTTACGGGAAGTTTTATGCCATGACTCTAAACGTGCCCAATGTTAACTCCGCGGGCGGAAGTTGGGTCATGCATTATGTCGAGTTGAAGGACGCTGAAAAGCCGGGTGACTTAGTAGCCCCGGTGGCCATCCAGGAAGTGGATCCTGGGTATCCGCTGGAGTTGATGAAGGAGAAGGTTCAGGGCACGGTCGTGCTTTCGGCGGTAATTCGCAGCGACGGTTCGGTCGGCGAGGTGTGCATTCTCCGTGGAGTCGACGATCGCTTGGATGCGTATGCCAGTGCCGCTCTGTCGCGTTGGCGATTCCGACCGGCCACGAGAAATGGTGATCCGACGGCGTTACAGACTGTAGTCACGATTCCGTTTCGGCCCATGCGGAAGTTGGGTTTTTAGCCTGTTTGTCATAGAAACATGACGGGAACGTTGGTCGTAGAGGAGTAAGCGAAACCTTCGTGCGCGTAATCACCAGAGAGTCCGCCAATTGGGAAAGGGTGCATCAGGGCACAGGTTCCATTTGCGTAATTAAGAGAAGAGCGGAATATTCCGGGAATAAAAGTGCTTCAGGGCGGTTTACGTAATGTGCCGGTGAAAGCCGAAGCCTATTCCTCGAAGATAACGACGGCGAGAGTTTGTGGCTTCTGGAAGCTACACCACCGGGGTTTCTATCACAAGACGCCGTCGATCATTCAGAGCGAGGCGGAGATCTGGGCAAGTGCTGTTCAGAAGAAAGTCGTTCTACATCCGCAAATTCAATTCGGAGAATACCCGATGTTCAGTCGAGCAGTTACAGGTCGGACCAATCGTGGCGATCGGCAGAAACGGTCGACTACTTATTCATGCACGCTAACAACATTAATTGTCGTATTTGCGCTGATGGCTGTCTCAAGCCTTTGGGCGCAGACCGCAACAACAGGAGACATCGCTGGTGTGGTTACAGATCAAACAGCGGCTGTGGTGCCTGGCGTGTCTGTCACGTTGAAAAATGTTGATACTGGCAGCTCGGCCTCCACAACCACCAATTCGCAGGGATCGTTTAATTTCGCTCTACTTGCACCCGGAAGCTATTCTGTCTCAGCGAATGCTACCGGATTTCAAGGAATCGCGAAGAAGGTGACGGTCGCGCTCGGGTCCAGCGTTACCGCAAACTTGCAACTTTCTATCTCGTCGCAGCATGAATCGGTTGAGGTTACCGACGAGGCGGCAGGCGTTCAAACTGAGGATGCCAATCTTGAAACAACTTTTAATGCCCAACAAATTGCCGTGTTGCCTAATCCGGGCAATGATCTGAGCGCAGTCGCGCTGACTGCGCCGGGGGTGGTTATGAACACGACCGGCGGTTCCGTTTTTGGCGGTGGGAACTATGAGTTCTTCGGTTTGCCATCGAACTCCAACGTGTTCACTTACGATGGCGCCAACGACAACGATCCCTACTTCAACATTAATAACAGCGGCGCGACCAACCTAACCCTTGGCCTGAACGACGTGCAGGAAACCAGCGTAGTGACCAACGGCTACAGTGGGCAATTTGGTGGTCTGGCGGGAGCGAACATCAACTATGTCTCGAAGTCCGGCACCAACTCCTTCCACGGAAATGCGGAGTACTGGTGGAACGGGCGGGCTCTGAATTCCAATAACTATTTCCGGAATCAGGCAAACGCCATCGCTGGAAGCCAGGTCGACCCGCGCCCGTTCGTGAATGCCAATCAGTATGCAACCTCGTTTGGCGGACCAATCAGGAAAAACAAATCCTTCTTCTTTGTCGACTATGAAGGGATTCGTTTGGTGATTCCGTCGCTGTTCTCGGTGAATCTCCCGACTCAGCAGTTTCAAAATGCGGTAATCGCCAATCTGAACAATGTCAGCCCTGCGTCGGTGCCGTTCTACAACAAACTGTTCGGCATTTGGAACGCAACTCCAGGCGCAGCCGGCGCCCAGAACACTCTCACTGGTGGTGGTTGTTCAAACGTTACGACGCTCGTAGGGACAGCATTCGGAGCCGGTAATCCGTGTGCTCTGCAATTGCAGGGTGGAACGTCTCAGGCCACAAACGATTACCTGATCGTTGGTCGGTACGACCAGAACATCGGCAACAATGACAAATTGTTTATCCGAGTGCAACACGAGAGCGGCATCCAAGCCACCTATACCGATCCTTTGAGCGCCGCTTTCGATGCTCACAGCGCCCAGCCGGAATGGCAGAGCCAGTTGAGCGAGACCCATACATTCGGCAATAACAAGGTAAACAACTTCGTCGCCTCACTGCAGTGGTATAGCGCCCTCTTCACGATCGTGAACCCCGCCGCAGAATTCCAGACGCTTCCTCAGACTGTCTTTTTCGGCGACAACTCACTGTTCAATCTGAACAATGATGGTACTGCCTTTCCGCAGGGACGGAATGTGACGCAGTACGGACTTGTGGACGACTTCAGTTGGACTCGTGGGAGACACAGCTTCCGCTTCGGAGTGAACTTCCGCCGCGACGATGTGAGCGACCACAATTTCATTGGAGTCATTCCTTTTGCTGAGGAAGTCTCTCTGAACGACTTTGCCTTTGGAGGCGTAGCGCCATCGAACACCGGCGTGGGAAATTTGGTCGCGCAGAACTTCCCCATCAACACGAACGTACCGATAGCTCTCTATCAACTTGGATGGTATGCATCCGACGAGGTCAAGGTCACTCCTCACTTGAAACTAACTTTGAGCATGCGCTTTGACCACTTGTCCAATCCAGTCTGCCAGACCAATTGCTTTCAAAGCCTGTCAGCCCCGTTTCAGGACTTGAGTCGCACGGCGCCTGTCAATCAGGCCTTGAACACAGGTTCGAATACCGCGTTTCCCTCGGTGACGCCGGTCGTGTATGAGCCGAAGGTCGGCTTCGCATGGTCGCCGTTCGGCGCCAAGAACACTGTCATCCGCGGGGGCTTCGGTATCTTCAGCGATGCCATCCCTACCGGTGCGATTGACGACATCCTGACTAATGCTCCGAATGATCCGTCGTTCGTCCTTTTTAATGGTGCACTTTCGCCGGCAGCGGCAGGGAACCTGAACGGGCAAGCGACGGCAGCCAATGCTGCTTTCCGCGCCAATTTTGCCAACGGAGGCGCGGTTCCGGCCTTCAATTTCTTTAATCCTGGCAAAGTGCAAATCCCCCGTTACGACGAATGGGACCTGGAAATACAGCAGGCTCTGGGTTGGCACACGACGCTGAGTGTGAAATATGTGGGCAATCATGGTGAGCATGAAGAAATCACGAATCCAGCCCTGAACGCCTTTAGTCCGACGGGCGCTGCATTCGGTGGTCTGCCGACGACGATTCCAGACGCGCGCTTCGGAGTCGTTGCCCAGACCCAGAACGTCGGCAACTCAAACTACCATGGCCTCACGCTGACTGCTATGCATAACTTTAGTGGAGGCTTCCAGTTCCAGGCGTCCTATACTTATAGCCACGCTCTGGATGAAATCTCCAATAGTTCCTTGAACCCGTTCGGCGTGAACGCCAATGGCAACGTTGATGTTGTCACACCCTTAAATCCATTCAACATCCGGCAGCTTAACTATGGCAATGCTGACTACGATGTCCGGCAGTCATTCGTCATGAACTACGTTTGGAGTAACGCCTTCCGTCATCTGACCAGTCGGGGGCCGGACGCTCTAGTAAAAGGATGGACGTTCTCCGGAACGATCTTCAAGCACACGGGGTTCCCGTACTCGATCTGGAGCAGCAACGCGACAGCCACGCTACAAGGCAGCTTGTTCGGCAGTACAAATCCTGCCACGACCACGGCGGTGCTCGCCAACGTCGTGGGCTCGCCGAACATCAGCTGCGGTGGCTCAGCTGCACAGTTGGTAAACGGGTTGCCCAATCCGTGCTACAGCGCCGCCAATTTCGCTGACCCAACAAATAATTTCGGGACCCAGCGCCGTAACCAGTTCCGCGGACCTGGTTACTTCGACACGGACTTCGACGTGGAGAAGGCCTTTGCAGTACCGAGGTGGGAGAGCGCTCAGTTCTCCCTTGGCGCACGATTCTTTAATCTTTTCAATCATCCGAACTTTGCCTTCCCCAACACAAATGCGGACAGCGGCCAGTTCGGGCAAATCACCCAGACCGTTAGCCAGCCGACAACCATTTATGGTTCCGGTCTGGGCGCGGATGCATCACCAAGGGTAATCGAGTTGCAAGCAAAGTTTGTCTTCTAATCAGACGCTCTGGATGGGGGCGGCCTCACTCGGGGGTCGCCTCATTTTTCGTTCCGCCCGACTCGTTTATTCCCCACTCAGTGCCCCGGTGACTCAGACTGCCCAGGATGGCTGCAATAAATTCGCCTCTTTAGGTAGATTGGGCCGCTGCCGACGACGTCTTGAGTCCAACGGGTTCTCGCATCTTCCAGGGTCTCAATTGCAGTTCAGCCGTGGCAGTCCAGTTTGACTGGGCAACGTCCTAGGATGTATGGACCAACGCCAGCGCCGCAGGCCTAATCGACCATGGCGGTCGGATCCTGAGGGGATGGCCAAACTGTTCGTGGCAGCCAGTAGAATGAATGGAAATGGCTGTGTTGATCGAACTGCATAATACCGGCGATGCTGCTATCGGGCCAGAAGTTCGTGCGCTGATTGAACATGCCCTGAGTGACAGGCCGGGAGATTGGGGGGTGTCGATCGTCGGCTCACGCGAGAACGACCGCTGGGAAATGAAGGTCCTCGGGCCGAACGGGTTTGAGCGGTCCTACACATTGGCGGGCAGCGCGGGAGAGCACCAGCCATTAGTGATCGGAAGCGTGCTCATTAGGTTGCTGCCTGGGAATTCGGGTGAGCGGCGGTAAGGATCGCGCCACCACTCACCGATTCGCACGGCCTCTCTTATACGGGTCTGGCAGCTTGGGGAGAGTTGTGACGCCGGTGTGACGCAAAATCTGACAACAATGCCAAAGTTGACATCATTGACACTTCACGGCGACTGATTTCAAGTTGTCTGTTTGCAACGCAACCCGGCGAATTCGGCTTACAGGTCCGGTTCTCGACACCGAGATGTTGCCTGTCTGCAGAGTTCAGTCCTGCATCCCGATCTGATTTCCAAGCTCGCATTGTGACGCCGGTGTGACGCAAAACCTGACAACACTGCCACACGTTGGTCATCATTTTGAATATGCTGTGGAGAGCTGTGGACAATTGAGCCATCCACACACTAAACGCCAACACTTCAACGCATTGCAACCCCGGTAAACGCGCTCCCCAAATTCAGCCTTTGCACTGAAAAGCGGCATTGACAGCTCCGAAGCAAACGTTTAGGGTGACACGCGTCGACGGCTGAAAGGGTTGACGAAATAAAATTTGCCAGTCCGAAGTAGGCTGAGTGATCAGCTCGGAGGAGCAACCCGACGGGCAGCCAGACCTGAAAAAACCGACTGCTCTGCGAGGAGTAGTTGGGGTTTGGGACCGCAAAAGCGGTGATCGCATCAAGGGCTGTGACGGTACATGCCTCCACGCTGTTGGCTCCCTCGCAGGAGCTGGCGGCTAGAGCATAACCAATGTCACAGCCTTTACCTTTTCTAGTATTCTTCCTAGACCGTTCACAATAGCGATTCCCAGAAAATTCTCTCCGTCCTGATGAAGAAGGTACTGAATTCGAGTCGTCGTCTCAGCGAGCAAATTTTGACAGCGTTAAACAAGATTAGGAAACCAAGCACCGCTGACGAAATTACGGATTTGCTCAATCGCGACCTGGACCCAGGAGATCGCCCTTTCCAAGCAAAAGACGTCGCAGAGTGGTTGCGAAACACCGAGGACACAACGTTGACACTCTATTGGTCAAGGGCTCGTCCCCGGAAGTAAGGATCATCCAGCTGATACCTGGCAACTTTGACAGCGACGGAGTGTCGACTACTTGAGTTTTTGATGCGTCGGCCCGGAGTCGTGGTGTCTCGTAACGCCATCGTTGAAGCAGTATGGTGTTTTGATGGCGAGGTAAAACGACAACATGTGGATGGGTTCATCCGGCTTCTGCGACGAAAGGTGGCTGACTCGCATGATGAGAAACTAATTAGGACGGTACGGGGAGTCGGCTATTCAGTAAAAGCAAGCGGATAGTTTATGTGCCCAACTCGTCCCGTCTATCGTCAGCGGGACGTTGTATCAGATCAAACGAGGCTACAGGGAAAACATATGAAGAGATTTCTGACAGCAGCGCTAGTCGCCTTCGCTGTGATTTTGCTTTCGGCCTTGCTAAGTGCTCAGCAGGGTACCGAGAAGATCTCACCTACAAAAACGGTCGCTAAGGAGGTCAGCGAAAGTGCTACCGAGCCAGCCCAAAGGCCGCTTGTTTTATCGGGTTCAGTTCCGATGGATGGTGTTCAGGGACGTTTCGATCATTTCGCTTCGGGTAAGGGCCGAGTATTCATTTCCGCACTCGGTAATAACACAGTGGAAGTGATCAACCTCTTCGGAGGCATTGTTGAACACACTATTACCGGCGTGACAAATCCCCAAGGGGTAGCTTTTTCGCCCGAGGCCAATAAGCTCTTTGTCGCAAGTGCCCAAGGGAAGCTCTACGTCTATGACGGAGACTCTTTTAATCTCATCACAACCTTGAATTTCGAGGGCGGAGCCGACAACCTCCGCTACGACGCCGCGACGAAGCGAGTCTACGTTGGCTGCGGCGACGACGAGAAGAATGGGGCGATTGCCGCTGTCGATGCGATGACCAATCAGCGTCTCGATGAGGAATATAAGATTGGTGGCGAGCCCGAGTCCTTCCAACTCGAAAAGTCAGGGCCCAACATTTATGTAAACATCCCGGATTTGCGACAAGTCGCGGTCATTAATCGACAAACAAAGAGAATCACGAGATGGCCTCTCACGGGCTTACGGTTGAATTTCCCGATGACGCTGGACGAGGCGGATCATCGGTTATTCGTCGGCACACGCGAACCGGCGCGGCTGGCCGTGTTTGACACGACTTCGGGTCACATGATTGTCGCCCTACCTAGCGCAGAGGATACGGATGATCTTTATTACGATGCCGAGCACAAGCGTGTTTATGTACCCGGTGGAGAGGGTGTCATTTACGTTTTTCAAATGAATGATCCCGATCATTACCGGCTCCTTGCCAAGATTCCCACCGCCTTGGGGGGACGCACAGCGGGGTATTTTGGACGGTTGGGAAAGGGCATGCACCGCTTCTTCCTGGCTGTCCCAGCTGCCGGCGGGCAAAGCGCAGAGATGAGAATCTACACAATACAGGAATAGAGCCCAGACGGAGGAACCCCTAGGCATGTTCAAGATGACTGGAAAAAAATCAGGCGCTGCATGCCTGGCAGTATTGTTCCTATCCTCAGCCACGGTGGGCGCCCAGGAACAGGCGCCATCCAATGATGAGTTCGCACCTCTTGTTCTCGTGCGGATTATCCCAATGCCCGATGTTCAGGGTCGCTTCGACCATATGGCGGTAGATAACAAAACTGGTCGACTTTATGCCGCCGTGTATGGGAATGACAGTGTGCAAGTATTGGAGACCCAGAGAGGCAAGCGAGTACACATCATCAATGAAGGGCTCACCAAGCCGCAGATGGTTGCCTATCTTCCGGATTCAAACCGAATCGTCGTCTCAAACGAAGGCGATGGATCCTGCAAGATCTTCGACGCCGATACCTACAAACTGCTCGACACCGTCAAGTTTGCGGACGACGCGGATCAGCTTCGCTACGACCCCATCACCAAGCGTGTCTATGTGGGCTACGGAGATGGGGCCATCGGCATGTTTGATGCGACGACCGACAAGCGCATTGCGGGTGATTTCGAACTCGGGGCACATCCCGAATCCTTCCAATTGGAGGAGAAAGGGTCGAGGATTTTTGTAAACCTTGCATCCATCAGCCAGATTGCTGTCATTGATCGGAAAACCCGCAAAATCGAGAAGTGGAAGCTCGAAGAAGCGGGAACCAATTTTCCCATGGCGCTTGATGAAGAGCATCACCGCCTGTTCGTTGCTGCCCGCAGACCGGCCCGGCTATTGGTGCTCGACACGGACACGGGCAAAGTCATTGCCAGTCTTCCCGGCGCTGCCGATACGGACGACATGGCGTACGATCCTACTCGCAAGCGCATTTACGTCCCCAGTGGAGAAGGGTTCATTTTCGTCTACCAGCAAATTGATGCTGACCGATATGAGCGAATTGCCAAGATTCCCAGCGCGATTGGCGCACGCACGAGCGCGTATTACGGCCAGGTTGGAAAGCATAACAGCCTTTACCTTGCTGTTCCCGGCCGCTCCAATCGAGGAGCGGAGTTATGGATTTACGAAACCCGTGATTGAGTGGTTGTGATCGTCCATGCACTG
>Ga0210396_10005649_pt1 | contig 12043 bp, 6 predicted proteins | sample IncBWH17OmetaG_FD_155466 | JGI IMG/M metagenome (GOLD analysis project Ga0210396, IMG submission 155466) | Forest soil microbial communities from Barre Woods Harvard Forest LTER site, Petersham, Massachusetts, United States - Inc-BW-H-17-O ...
CTGAAGTGCGGAGCGTGACGTTCGGCGGCCGCAGGCCGGGGGTGGGGGTTGGGGTTGGGGTTGGCGTCGGTGTTGGAGTCGGAGTCGGAGTCGGGGTGGGGGTCGGGGTTGGCGTCGGTGTCTGGCTGAGCAAAGTGCTGACGGTGCCGACGCTGATGGGGAATGTGGTGCCGACGAAACTGCCGGTGGCATCGAAGCTGATGATGTCGGGAACGCTGTCGCCGTTGATGTCGCTGGCGAAAATGCTGAGCGGCGCGGCCGAGACGGTGAAAGTTTGGGCGGCGGCGAAGGTCCCGTTGCCGTTTCCCAACAGCACGGCAATGCTGTTTGGTGTGAGGCCGGCAACGAGATCGGTTGCTCCGCCGACCACGAAATTGACGGCAGCGAGCGCGCTGGCGGTTCCGCTGAGGGTTCCGGCTGTGGCGAGGGTGATGGGCCCGGTATCGGCGAAGGTGCCGTCGCCATTGCCGGTGAGCAGCTCGACTTGTCCGGCGGCGGATTTGTTGGTGAGCAGCACCAGGTCCTGTTTGCCGTCGCCATTGAAATCGCCCGCGGTCAGGACCGGAGTGATGAGATTGGGGGTCACGGGAAGGGCGGCGGGGGCGGCCTTGAAGGTCCCGTCCCCGTTACCGAGCAGAACGCCGAATGGGGAGACGACGTCGAGCTTTCCGTCGCCGTTGAAATCGGCGGTGAAAAAAAGGGCGTCGGCTTCCGTGAGCCCTGCCGCAGTTTTGACGGGCGTAACAACGGCAGGTTTGAAGGTCCCGTCACCGTTGCCCAGCAGGATGTCCAGGGCAATCGAGGGCTGGGCGCCGGAGCTGCTGAAGGTCGCGACAGCCAGATCGAGCTTTCCGTCGCCGTTGAAGTCGCCGGTGAAGAAGTTGACGGCGTTGGCGGGCAGGGTGAATCCAGGCGTTGCGGTTTTGAAGGTTCCGTTGCCGTTGCCCAGAAGGACGCCGATCGACGTAGCCAGATCGAGCTGTCCGTCGCCGTTGAAATCCCCCAGGGCGATCGATTGGCCACCGGTGGAGAGAATTGCGCCGGGGGTGAACGACCCGGTGCGGGTGCCGGTGAAGACCTGCGCGGTAAACGCGACGCCCACAGCGCTTGGGCCGCTGAGGGCGACCAGATCGGGAATGCTGTCGCCATTCAAGTCGCCCACGTCGGTGGCGATGATGGGAGCGCCGGTGCTGGTGATTGTGGTCGTGACGGCGCTATGAAAGGTGAGCGAGGTGGCGGCGAGCAATTGGCGCTGTTCCAGTAATTCGACAGCGTAAGCCGAAGCGCGCTTAACCGCCTTGTTCAGTCCCGCACGTTTCGGCACCACCGCCATGCTCCTTAAGCGCTCCCCATTGAAGACATTAGTACGCCATCGTGTCCGAAACCTTCCCTAAACTCAACGGCGCGAAGAAGCTGCAACGGCGACGAGTGCGGCCAGTTTCTGTGGCTTGTAAGGCCGCCATTGTGGTGAAGCGTTTCCAGGCTGCACTGTGCAGGCTGAAAGCCTGCACCACAATTGCTGCTCGACCGGAAAATCTGGCTGCAGTTGGGGCGGCGACAATTCGCCACAGGGCGCCGGTCGCAACACGTCAGGTCGATTCCTGTAGTACGGGGTGACGCGGCTGTCATACGGGCGGTTGCGAGGTTGAAACGATCCAATGAATTCTGTTCTGCGAACACTGAAGGCATCGTTAAACGCCCTGCGGCGGAACGTAATGCGTTCGGTCCTGACGTGCCTGGGGATCATCATCGGGGTAGCGGCGGTGATCGCCATGATGGAGATCGGCAAGGGATCCTCCGACGAGATTCAGGCGACCATCTCGAAAATGGGCGCCAACGTGCTGATGATTTTCCCGGGGCAGGCTTCGACCAGCGGGGTGAGCTTCGGGAACGGGACGCGGGTCACGCTGACGCCGGACGATTGCCTGGCGGTGTTGAACGAATGCCCGGCGGTCAAGGACGCGGCGCCGTGCGTCTACAGCCGCTTGCAGATGGTCTATGGAGGCAAAAACTGGCAGCCGGACAATATGTTCGGAACGACCGCGGCGTATTGCAACGTTCGCGACTGGCCGGTTGTCGACGGAGACAACTTCACCGATCACGACGTGCAGAGCGCGGCGCTGGTTTGCCTGGTGGGCCAGACGATCGTGCGGGAGTTGTTCGATGGAGAATCGCCTGTTGGCAGGGAAGTGCGCGTGCGGAACGCGAATCTGCGGGTGGTTGGGGTCCTTGCCGCCAAGGGGGCGAGCATGACCGGGTCGGACCAGGATGACGTGTTCATCGCTCCGTGGACAACGATCAAGTACCGGCTCTCGGGTTCGAGCCTGGGCAGCGTCAATCAGAGCGCGGTTGTCGCGTCGGCGACGTCGATCAACACGCTGAACAATCTGTATCCCAGCGGCAGCCTGTCGCTGTATCCGGCGGTGTCGGCGATTCAGACCGCCGACCGCCCGCAGCCGATCCGGTTTCCTAACGTCGATCGGATTTACGCGTCGGTGCAGTCGGCCGAGGAGATGGACGCCGCGATGCATCAGATTACGGACCTACTACGAACCCGCCATCGCTTGAAGCTCTGGCAGGGGGACGACTTCGTAATTCGCGACACCACCGAATTCAACCGGGCGCTGGGGTCCACCTCGACGCTCATGACCAATCTGCTGTTGTGCGTCGCCCTGATTTCGCTCTTGGTAGGCGGCGTGGGGATCATGAACATCATGCTCGTAAGCGTAACCGAACGAACCCGGGAGATTGGGCTGCGGATGGCGGTGGGCGCGCGGGGGAAGGACATCCTCCGGCAATTCCTGGCCGAGGCACTGCTCCTATGCCTGCTCGGCGGGGCCGTCGGCATCCTGTTTGGGAAAGGCAGCTCGCTGCTGGTCACGCGGCTCCTGCACTGGCCGACGGAGACGTCGCTGCCGGCGATCATCGCCGCCGTCTTCGTCTCGGCCAGCACGGGCATCATATTCGGCTATTACCCCGCCTGGAAGGCTTCCCGCCTGGATCCGATCACGGCGCTGCGCTTTGAGTGACTTTCGAAGGCATCATCTATCTGACCAAATCTGACGAAGAGTTTTATCGTACGTACATCATTGGGCGACGGCCTTGGTTCTGAGCATTCGGTGTGCGACCAGTAAGACGGTTGCAAGCGGAAGCGGTGGGATTAAGGTAGCGGAGGAAGAAAAGCAGCGAGTGGGAATTCCGCACAACCGCCCGGGGTGTCATGAAAGTTCTGGTCATTGGAAACGGAGCTCGGGAGCACGCGCTGGCGTGGCGACTGGCAGGGTCGGCACGGGTGACGGCGCTTTACGCATTGCCGGGCAATCCGGGCACGGCGCAGGTTGCCGACAATGTGGCGATTGATGCGATGAATTTTTCCGCGATCGAGAAGTTTGCGCGGGAAAAAGGGATCGAGCTGGTGGTGATCGGCCCGGAGGACCCGCTGGCGGCAGGGCTGGCCGACCGGCTCCTGGCAGCGGGCGTCAAGGTCTTCGGACCGACCAAAGAAGGTGCTCAGATCGAAGCGGACAAGTGGTTCGCCAAGGAGCTGATGCGGCACCAGGCGATCCCGACTGCCGAGGCACGATCGTTTACCGATCCGGAGGCAGCGGCGGAGTACGTTCGAGTGCGCGACGAGCCGCTGGTCGTCAAAGCCGCGGGCCTGGCCAAGGGAAAGGGCGTCAGCATCTGCTATCGCACCCCTGACGCGCTGGAGGCGATCGAGCAGGCGATGCGAAAGAAAGTCTTCGGCGACGCCGGGGCCCGCATCGTGATCGAAGAGCTGCTGGTCGGACCGGAATGCTCGATCCTGGCTTTCGTCGATCGCAAGAACATCTACCTGATGGAGACCAGCCAGGACCATAAGGCTGCTGAGGACGGAGACACGGGCCCGATGACCGGGGGTATGGGCGCCTATTCCCCGACGCCGGTTGTGACGGAGGAGGTTCTCCGTCAGATCGAACGCGACATCCTCGTGCCGGTGGTTGACGGTCTGAATCGCGAGGGGATCGACTATCGCGGCGTTCTCTACGCGGGCCTGATCGTCACGCAGCACGGCCCCAAGGTGCTGGAGTTCAATTGCCGGTTCGGCGACCCGGAAACCCAGCCGCTCATGATGCGGCTCAAGAGCGATCTGCTGGAAGTCATGCTGGCGGTGGCGGAGGGACGGCTGGATCAGGTCGAGTTGAAATGGGACCCGCGGCCGGCGCTGTGCGTGGTTGCCGCCAGCGGCGGGTATCCCGGCAAGTATCGCAGCGGTTTGCCGATCAGCGGCATTGCCGACGCCGACTCCATGCGCGACGTCAAGGTTTTTCAAGGCGGCACCAAGTTGCAGGGAAAATCGATCGTCACCGACGGCGGCCGCGTCCTGAGCGTCACCGCCCTGGGCAACACGATCGCTGACGCCAAGAAGCGGTCATACGAGGCGCTGGCGAAAATCCATTTCGAGGGAATGCACTTCCGCACGGACATCGGACGACAAGCGTTATGATTTGTGTGTCACCGTCGCCCTCGACTGACGGCATTGGCTGACCACATCCGCACTGTCTGGCGACAATTTTATTAATTCACTTTGAGGTGGACCTCTGGGCGATATAATCCCGCCTCACTCGCCCGGGTAGTGGCGGGATTGGGAGACTCAACGCGATGCTCGGCAATGGTCATGACATGGTGCCCCGGGAAGTTTTCTTCACCAAGGGAGTGGGTCGGCACATTCACAAGCTTCAGAGTTTCGAGCTGGCCCTCCGCGACGCGGGCATCGAAAAGCAGAACCTGGTTCGCGTCTCCTCGATCTACCCGACCAGTTGCAAAATCATCCCGACCAAGGAAGGCCAGCCCAAGCTCAAGCCGGGCCAAATCACCTTCGTCGTCTTGGCCGAGGCGGCGACCGACGAACCCAATCGCCTCATCTGCGCCGGCATCGGGCTGGCCATCCCGCGGAGCCACCCCTACGGCTACATCGCCGAGCATCACGGGTACGGGATGAGCGAGAAAAAGACGGAAGACCTGGTGGAAGATCTGGCGGCCACGATGCTGGCGACGACGTTGGGCATCCCTTTCGATCCCAACCAGGCGTGGGACGAGCGCGAGCAGCAGTACAAGCTGACGGGCGAAATCGTCAAGACCCGCGCGGTGGTTCAGACCGCCGAGGGGGACAAAACCGGGCTGTGGAGCAGCGTCATCGCCGCGGCCGTCTTCATCCTCGAGCACCCGGCCAACGGCCCAGCGCCTGTCGAGGTCAGGCCGAATCCCGAGAACAAGCCGCCGCCCAATCACTCCATGTGATGGGCACCCGATGTAATCCGCCCGGTCTACGACCTTTACTTTAAGGCCGGTTGCTGTTGCGTCAGACAGTGGATCGCGCCCAGTCCCCAGATCAACTCGACGCAGTCGATTCCGATGATTTTTCGATCAGGAAGTTCTCTTCGGAGGATTGAGAGGGCTTTGCGGTCGCGGGTTTTGTCGCCGAACGTGGGAACCAGAAGCGCATCGTTCACGAAATAGAAATTGACGTAGGTGGCAGGGAGGCGCTGGCCGTCGTGTTCGACGACGCCGGGCATGGGGATTTCGACAATTCGGAAGGGATTACCGTCCTGATCGCGCAGCGTGTCCAGCCGTCGGCGGTTCTCGCGCAGCACTTTGAAGTTTGCATCTTTCGGGTCGTCTTCCACGGCAGTCACGATGGTCGTCGGGTCGATGAAGCGGGCCAGGTCATCGATGTGGCCGTCGGTGTCGTCGCCGGCGATGCCTTCTCCGAGCCAGACGACGTGCCGCTGCGCGTAATAATCCTTCAGGTATTGCTCGATCTGCGACTTGCTGAGTTGCGGGTTGCGATTCTTGTTGAGCAGGCACTGCGTTGTGGTCATGACGGTGCCGGCGCCGTTAAATTCGACCGAGCCGCCCTCCATGATGATCCCCGGATAGAACACCGGCAACTTCAGCTCCTCGGCGATGCGCGTCGGCACCGCGTCGTCGTCATCGAATGGCGGGTACTTCCCACCCCAGGCATTGAACCCCCAATCGACAATGGCGGACGAAAAATAGGGTCGGGAGCTATTTTTGTTTCCCTTGATGGCGGCTTGACTTGCGCGCAGGGCTGATTTGTGGAGGACAAACGCCGGGCCGTGATCGCGGCACCAGCTCTCGTTGGTTTTGATGTGGTGGAAGAAAACGTTTTCGGTGGGGCAGCCAAAGCTTTTGAGCTGCTGGCGGACGATGTGCTCCCAATTGCCGTTGGGCACGTTGATCTCGACTCGCTCGCGCGGGGCAATCTCGCGGATGATTCGCGAAAGATTCTCCGGGACGGTGTGATACTTGTCGGGAAAGGAAATTCCCTCGGGCCGCGGCCAACTGAACCAGGTGGCGGCGTGCGGATGCCATTCAGGGGGGAAATAGTAGCCCAGCGAGGCGGGGGTCTGGTTCAGAACTTTGAGTTTAGCCATTGGGGGTAATGATTGCGGGGAGGGCGAGGCGGGCGAGGCTCCCGCCGAGCCGCACACTTTTTCGACGCTGGAGGCCCCCGGCTCGGCGGGAGCCTCGCCCGCCCGCCTGCTTGTTGCTATCGGACGGTTGTTGGATCGACGAAACGTTTTGTCAGGTTCTCATACGCGTCGATCCGGCGGTCGCGCAGGAACGGCCAGTGCGTCCGGCTGAACTCGACTTTCTCCAGATCGCAAGGCACGACCAGGATTTCCTCCTGATCCTGTGTCGCTTTGGCGATGACCTGGCCGTTAGGGGCGGCAACGAAGCTTTGTCCCCAAAACTCGATGCCGTCTTCGCTCACGGGCTCACCGTCCGGGCCGAGCACCTTCTCGTTTCCGACTCGGTTTGGCGCACAGACGTAGCAACCGTTAGCGACAGCATGGGATCGCTGAATCAATTCCCAGGACTCGTGCTGGATCCTGCCGTACTCGGCCTTTTCGGCCGGATGCCAGCCGATCGCCGTGGGGTAAAACAGAATCTGCGAGCCCTGAATTGCCGTCAAACGGGCGCCCTCGGGAAACCACTGGTCCCAGCAGATCAGCACGCCGATTTTTGCATACCGGGTGTCCCAGGACCGGAAACCGGTGTCTCCGGGCGTGAAATAGAATTTTTCGTAGTAAAGCGGGTCGTCCGGTATGTGCATCTTGCGATAGAGGCCCAGAATTGAGCCGTCGGCGTCGATGACGACCGCGGTGTTGTGGTACAAGCCGTCCGCGCGTTTTTCAAACACAGAAGCGATGACAACCGCGCTATGCTTTCTGGAGATCTTCGCCAGCGCATCCGTACTGGGACCGGGAATCGTCTCGGCCAGCTTGAAGAACCGATGGTCTTCGACCTGACAGAAGTATTGCGATCGGAACAGTTCCTGCGTGCAGATGATTTGCGCGCCCCGGTCGGCGGCCTGTTCGGCCAGCTTGAGCTGCCTGCGCAGGTTCTCGGCGACGTCGTCGGTGCAAGCCATCTGCGTCAGGCCGACCTGCACGATTCGTCCGTTGACACCGTCTTTACGTGGACGCGCATTCTTTTTCATGACATCAGACGGACGTTAATGCCGGCTCCGGGTTCGATGGACGCGGAGGATATAGCGGGCAGCAGCGGCAGTGGCAAGGAATAATCGTTGGTCGGCGGCTGATTAGTCAATTGTCGAGGTTTCTTCGTATAACGATAATGCTAACGGGGCCGAGCGGTTCGCCGGACTGTGGCCGCAATCATTCCGAGGTCGGCATGAAGATCATTGATCGCGACGGTGGTTGGATCGTCTGTGCCCTGGCGTCGATCTTCACAATAGCGCAACCAGCAGGCGCGAAGCTGATCGAACCGACGCCGGCGAACATCGACGCGGCGATCTTCCGGGCCAAGCAGTACCTGTACAGCGTACAACACGAGGGCGGGCATTGGGAAAAGGACTCTGTCCGCGAGGGCACCAGCCATTTACTGTACATGAAGATGCAGGGCGACACATTTGGCGGCTACACGGCCCTGGCCACGTATGCGCTGCTGGCATCCGGCGAAAACCCCAACGAGCCGCGGATCAAGGACGCTGTCCAGTTCCTCAAGCACGCCGACATCGTCGGGATTTATGCCATCGCCATGCGATGCCAGGTCTGGCTCTTGATTCCCCATGACACGCCTGAAATGCGGTCGCTGATCCAGAGGGACGCCGAGGCGCTGTTTCACGGGCTCAACGACGGCCATCTCAATCCCCAGAACCGGGGCATGTGGGATTACCTTGGACAGGGTCCGCGGCTGGATCACAGCGTGAGCCAGTACGGCATTCTGGGGCTTTGGGCCTGCGAGCAAACCGGCGCCATCGAAGTCGGCGCGGATCGCTGGAGAATGATCGAGGCAGCATGGCGCGAGCAACAGTCTGCCGAAGGGGGCTGGGACTACGGTCCGGTTACCGATGACACCGCAACGATGACGATTGCCGGCGTCGCCAGCCTGTTCATCATCGGCGATTACCTCCACGCCGACGAAGGGGTTGGCTGCCTTGGCAACGGCTTTGATCCCTGGATTGACAAGGGACTTGCCTGGATCAATAAGCATTACGATCGGATCGGTCCCAACGGCTACGCAATGTACGGGATCGAGCGCATCGGCGCCGCCAGCGGATACAAGCATTTTTCCGACCGCGACTGGTACCTCGACCTTGGCAAGCGCGTGCTCAATGCCCAGGCGGACGATGGTTCGTTCTTCTGCTCGGAATATCCGGGCTCGCAGACTGTAGACAGCACCTGCTTCGGGCTGCTGTTCCTGAGCCGCGGCCGGGCGCCGGTGATGATGAACAAGCTGGATTACCACCAGCTTGCCGTTCCCGGCGTCGTGCCGGAACCCGCGAACTGGAACGAGAGGCCACGCGACATGGCCAACCTTGCCGCATTTTGCGGCCGACAGGCCGAGACGTTTCTCCAGTGGCAGATCGTCAGTTTCCAGGCCGCCCCCGAAGACCTCCACGATGCCCCGGTGCTCTATCTCAGCGGGAATCTCGAGCTTAGACTCAGCGCGGAACAGGCCCAGAAACTCAAGGCGTTTGTTGAGGAAGGGGGGATGGTTCTGGGCAATGCCGACTGTGGCCGTGATACGTTTGCCAAGAGCTTTGAGGGACTCGGGCGGGCACTGTTCGGGCGGAGGTTTCGTGACATACCGGCGGACCACCCGATCTTCACCCACGAGCAGTTTCCCGCCGTCGGCTGGCGCAAGCGGCCGACGCTGCGCGGCCTGAGTAATGGGGTCCGCGAGTTGATGGTGCTCATTCCCGATTCCGACCCCGCCCGCTACTGGCAAGATGCCAGGGCGCTCAAGCCGCACAGCGACATGTTCGAGCTGGGGGCAGACATTTATCAGTACGCCGTTGACCGTCAGCTCTGGAACAAGGAAGACAGCTTCATCGTTGTCCCCAATCCCGGGGCCAGTCCCTCACAATCGATCAAGGTTGCGCGGCTGTCGGTGGGGCAAAACTGGGATCCCGAGCCCGGCGGCTGGAGGCGGCTGGAGGCGCTGCTCCACAACGAGGACAACGTTCAGCTCGAGGTCTTTCCCGCCCGGCCGGGCCAGGGCGCGATGACCTCGGCCAAGATCGCGCATCTCACCGGGACCGGTGATTTTCAGCTCGACCAGGCGGCGGCGCTGGAAATCAAGAGCTTCGTGCAGAACGGGGGAACGCTGGTGGTGGATGCTGCGGGCGGGTCATCCGCTTTTGCCACCGCCGCGGAACGTGAGTTGAAGAAACTGTTCGGCCAGGCCGCTCAAGCTGCATTCGCGCGGCCCCTTCAACCCGACAATCCGGTGTACCGGCTGGAAGCCCATCCCATCGACACTTTCACTTATCGAGCGTGGGCCCGGCTGCACAGCGTCGGCGCGCTCAAGGAGCCGCGTGTGTGTGGGATACAGATCGGCAACCGAATCGGCGTCTATTACAGCCGCGAGGACATCTCCGCTGCACTGGTCGGCCAGCCGGTCGACGGAATTAACGGGTATTCGCCCCAGACCGGAACCGCTATCATGCGGAATATCCTGCTTTACACCTCGCCAGAGACAGCGCCGCGATAGCTAATAGCTATTTGGGCGTAATCTTCCGCAATGCGTCTGGGTTGATGTCGACGACCGCAAGATGGGAATGGCTGTCGGCGCCGGTGTAGGTGAGCAACAACTCGTTGCCGGCGGCCACTTGCTGGCTGGTGACGGTGTCGCTCGTAAGCGTCCCGACCACGCCCGGGCCATTGGGCAATGTGCTGACCAGAGTTTGCCCATGCACGACAAGGTACTGCCCGTTCAGCCACTGCAGGCCGCGTCCGCGCCGGCCGGTGAACTCGATCGACGTGGGGATTTTGCACGTGGTTGAGAACACGAGGCTGAGCGCGGAGTTCCCGATGCTCCACTGCGTCACTCGTCCTTCGTCACCTTTCTCCAGCAGCAGCGCGAGTTTCTTGCCATCGGCTGAGAAGGTGAATTCGGCATGCTCGTAGTTGCTCAGGGTTTTGACAGCGGCCGGCAACGTTCCAGGCCGCCAATCCGTGCTGGCGCTGGTCAGGTTGAATACGCGAACCTGCGGCGACTTGCCCGTCGGCTCGAAAAGGGCCGCGTAGAAGATCTGCTGCTCCGGGTTGGCGCTCACGGCGCAGGCATCGAGCGCCGCCGGTGGCTCCTTGATCGGCAAGTTGCTCAGCGGCTGTCGCGTGAGATACGAATACCGTTGCACGTATTGCTCGCAACTTTCCGCCGACCAGCGGACCACAAATTCCGGGTCGCGGATCGCCCCCAGCAGCGTCGGCTTGAGCTGCGCCCCGTGCGCCTGGGGCATGATCAGAGGGATAAAGTTGCTTTCTGTTCCACCGGTCGGAATCATCTGAACTTGCGAACCGACGAGATGGAGCACGACCTTCCCGTCGGCGCTAAGCGAGTATTGGGTGGCGAAAACCTCCGGATCCTTGATTTGGCCGTACAACGGGATCGGTTTGGCGGTCTCGCCGTAGGAATTGGCGCCCAGTTCACCCAGCTTCAGCTTCATCTGCCCGTCTGAGCTGATCAGGGCGATGAACGAGGACGCGCCGATCGGGCTGAGGGTGAAATCGAACGAGGATTGAGCTGCTGGCCGGCTGATATGGTTCACCCACGAGAGGTTGTTCTGCCGGATTCCCGCCACGAACGCATCCTCGTCCGGGTTCCCGAACAGGCTCGTGTCGTTGGTCTTGTTGGGAACTGGATTGGAGGTGTCTTCGACCGGAGGGGCGGCCTTGGCCATCTGCGTGGCGGGCGCCACGGTGGAGGCGGGCTCATCGCTTGCGACAACCTTGGAGGGCTGAGTCGTTACCAGGGACTTGCTCGAAGCAATTTCCTCAGCTGCCGGGTTGAGATCGAGCCTGGGCGGCCGGATGGGCGGGGGAGTCGGCGCGGTCCAAGCCAGGGGCTGGCCCAGCGGGCTTTCGTGAAAAGCCACGGCGTGGGCGGAGATCATCGCCTGGTTCAGCAGGGCGTTGGCACCGGCGAGGATTCCACCGCCGATGGCAGTCGTGAGAAGAAATGCCCCGGCGGCCCAGGCAAACGCGGTGGCCGATTCCTGCGGGTCCAGCCGCATCAGCAGCCAGAACACCGCCGCCACCAGCACCAACCCCAGAATCAATCCGGTGATCAGGCCCCCGATGCTTCCGATGTTCAGCCAGAAAAAATATCCCAGCGCTGCCGGCATCGCGAACGTCGCCGCTACCCGGAAGCGCGGGTTGGGAGGCAACAGCCGCAACATCTGCTTGAATTGCCCCTTGACCACCCGATAAGTAACCGGCGCCACCAGCAATAGAAACAACCCCGCCACGAAGGCGATGCGAACCAGCCCGATCCAGGCTTTACCGGTGGCATTATTGGAAAATGTGGTTGAGATGCACCAGACCGCCGAGATCAGGGTCAGTGCCAGCGGGAGCCAGGCTTCGATCACTATGCTGCCGGGAAACTGTTGCGGCAGGCTCGGCTTGAGCAGCGGTTTCTCTGGCGCTGGGAACAGGTCTTCCTGGCCGTCAGGGGGCTCCGGCGGCGCGTCCATCGCCCGGTGGGTCCCGGTCAGATCGGAGGATTC
>Ga0210396_10005650_pt1 | contig 12043 bp, 13 predicted proteins | sample IncBWH17OmetaG_FD_155466 | JGI IMG/M metagenome (GOLD analysis project Ga0210396, IMG submission 155466) | Forest soil microbial communities from Barre Woods Harvard Forest LTER site, Petersham, Massachusetts, United States - Inc-BW-H-17-O ...
ACCGGCCGCAAGCAGCGCCAGGATATGGGCTCATCGATCTGTATGCGGATGGGACCTTCGACGAAGCGTACGTCAACTATTAAGCCAGACCACCTTTTGTTCAGACACGTTGGGCTGCCCGATGATGTCCCGGTATAACTCCGGTTTCCGCGCCTTTCTATAGCGGTAGCCGCCGGATCGGGTCAGCTTTTCCGGTGTCAGCTCCGCCAGGACGATCTCGTTATCCAGGCTTTGGCATTCGGCGACGATATCCCCGTAGGGGTCGAGGATCATCGAACAGCCGTTCTTGAGCTGGTCGTCGTCCATGCCTATCGGGTTGGAAAAAACGGCATAGATACCGTTGTCATACGCCCGGGCCGGAAGCCATTTCATCAGCCACTGCCGGCCTTTCAATCCCGAAAATTCAATACGGAGCGAAGTGGGGTCGGTCTTCCTGTTCGCCCACAAGGCCGGGTCCACGAAACCCGCACCGGGACGGGTAGAAGGAGTACACATGGTCACATGCGGCATAAAAATAATGTCGGCGCCGAGCAAGGCCGTGGCGCGCACATTCTCCACGATATTGTTGTCGTAACAGATCAGGATGCCGCATTTCCAGCCATGAAGATCGAAGATGGTATAGCTGACGCCCGGCAAAATGTCGGGATGGATAAACGGATGGATCTTTCGATGTTTAGCGATCAGCCCGTTCGGCCCCACGCACACATAGGCTTTGAAGATGCTGTCGCCATCCCGTTCGAACAGTCCCGCAAGAACCGCAATATCATATTTACGCGCGATCAACGTCAGCGCCCCGATACTGGCCCCAGCCGGTATAGGTTCCGCGACCGCAAGCAGTTCTTCCCGTGTCAGTCTCCTGGCAAAGCCATAACCGGTAATAGAGCATTCGTGAAAGGCAATCACCCTGGCCCCCTGGGCCGCGGCCTTTCCGGCGAGATCGTCGATCACGGCCAGGTTGAAGGCCTTGTCCCCACTCGCGTTCTCGAACTGCGCCGTAGCGATGGTAAGATTTTCCATGGCACAATATTAGGAGATTGCCCCGGTCCAAAATTGTAAAAATGCGTCACCCGGTAACCCGGATGAAATTCAGCGCCAGTGCGCCCCCGGCAACATACCGCCCGGGCGTGATGCCGGTCCTCGTCTTGAAATCGCGAATAAGATGCGATTGATCGTAATACCCGAATTCGTAGGCTAGTCCGGTGATGCTCTCCGCATGGACGCAGCTCAGGGCTTTGAGGAAGTGTTGGGTCCGAAGAATGCCGGCGTATTGTTTGGGCGAGATACCGATAGTCGATTGAAATGCCCGCTCGAGGGTCCTCCTGCCCACAGACAATTCCCCCGCCAGCTCTTCAATAGCAGGTGCTTCATGTTCTTCCAACCACTGAAGGCTATAGCTGACCATCGGGTCCGGCGACAACGGCTCGAACCGCAAGAGAAAACGTTGGATGACATCCAGCCTTTGCTGATGACTCGTGCAATAGAGCAACCGCCTTTCCGCGACCAGCCCACCCCGGAATTCATGAAGCGATAGCACGCTATTGACAAACGTATGAGCAGGCCGATTGGTGAGCAGGCTCATTGCGTAAGGCTGTAAAACGACCACGAAGACGCCAATTGGACCGTCAGATACTATGTTTTGAGGCCGGGTGATCGGCCCATAGGCAAAACTCCTGGGAAAAGGTTCGAAGAGAGCGCCAAAATGAAAGACGATGCCGGGGTTGCCATCCGGGATCAGCCGGTGCAGGACCCTTTCCGTACCGGCGCTCTCCAGGATCAGGAAATGCCGCACCAGGTGCGAAAGCTGCGGTATGGGTGGAATTTGCATGGCAAAGTCTTATCTTGTAAAACTATGGAAAAAAAATACTTTTTTGTCCGGCTGAATTCCCGCCGGCCGACATTCCCGATGGATATTACCCCCGAAGAACGCCAGGTGATGATGGCCCATCGCGTTTATTGGGACGGGTGGCAGGCACAAGGAAAGGTCGTCGTGTTTGGACCGGTAATGGACCCCAAAGGCCCGTTTGGCATGGGCGTAGTCGGCGTCGAAAGTGAAGAAGAGATCCAAAAGCTGATCAGCGGCGATCCCGCCGTAAGCCTCGTCAGCGGGGAGTATTTCCCGATGACCGCGATCCTGCCAAAGTAAGTAATTCCTCCAGTGTTTTCGGGCGGTGCCCGGTCAACAACGGACCGAAACGGTATTCCACGGTTCCGAGATCGTCGTCCACGTGGGACCATATGGGTGCCAGGTTACGAGAAAAGAGCAGGTCGGTAACCACCTTAACCCGCTGTTCTGCTTTTTTAAGGCGGGCTTTGCCCTTGGAAGTGAGCCGCAGCAGACGAACGCGCCTATCTTCTTCATCCTGTTCTTCCTGGAGGAGGCCGGCCTTGATCATCCGGTTCAGGAGGTCGATCCCGGTAGTAGGTTCCATGAGCAGATTAATGCTAATAATATCGGTTTTGCGGACTACTTCCAATTCATTGATGGAATGAAGAAAATAATACCAATCCGGTTCGATCTCGGGGATATCCTGGAAGGCGAGACGGATACAGGTACGTTGGATGGCGGCAATACGACCTATGCGGCGGGCAAGGGAAAAGGCAGTTTCTTCCCCCTTGCGTTTCAGGGCCGGCTTAAACAGGTAGTGATTGCAAAACCCCTCTACCGTTATGTTAAAAGGATGGGTAGCGGTGAATTCTTCCCAGGCGGTGATCAATTCTACAAGAGGAGACATAGTTAAAAAATTTGCTGCGCTAAAATTACACTAAATACATCGAATCCGATCCAATTACATCGATTTCGATATATTTGTCTCATGAAAAATTTTATAGTACTCTTCCGCGAGCCGGATGGCCGCACGGCACCCCATCCAAAAGAAGACATCGCACGCCATCGCGAAAACTGGAAACAGTGGCTCGAAGAATGGGGCGCCAGGGGGAATCTTAACGGCGGTAGCGGACTGACCCTGGACGGCTGGATGATCAGGGAAGATGGCGAAATGCAAAAGGGCATCCACCGGGTAGGTCAGGAGATCGTCGGTGGTTTTTTATTGCTAAAAGCCGGCAGCCTCGAAGAAGCCGCCGGCATTGCCAAAAGTTGTCCTATATATGAATTCGGCGGGTACGCGGAAGTCCGCGAGCTGCAAAACTAATACTCATCCGACAGCCCGAAATCGGCCTTCCGATACATCCACTGCCCGCCGGTGAAATCGGGAAAGGGAACGGTAGCATTGCCAAGCTCGATGGATTGCTCGCTCAGCGGGGTGATGGCACTCCAGGCCGCCGCGTCGTAGACATCGAGTGGCGTCGGGGTCTTGCGTTTGATCGACTCGACGAAAGCGTGTACCACGAAGAAATCCATGCCCCCATGACCTGCCCCTTCGGCGTCGCTGCTCCAGCGCTTCCAGAGTGGGTGATCGTATTTGTCCAGCCAGGCTTTTGCCGCATCCCATTCGTCATTCCTGGACTGCCCCTCCACATAGATGCTATTGGCAACGTCCATCCACAGCCCGTTAGTGCCCTGGACACGGAAACCGAGCGAATAGGGACGGGGAAGATTGGTATCGTGTTGCAAAAGGATGGTCTCGCCGTTGGCGCAATTGATCGAGGTCGTAACGACATCTCCCAGGTGGAACCGCACTTTGGCGCTGGGATGGCCCTCGCCGCAGTGTTTAACGACGTAGTCATGTAATCCGCGGGTCTTGGAAGAAAAGGAGCAAAGCGAGGTAAAGACATTTCCGCGGTTGATGTTGATATAGTGCGCGAGGGGGCCTACGCCATGAGTCGGATAGAGATCGCCGTTGCGATGCACGGAATGTTCCGTCCGCCAACGGGCCTCGGAGAAGGCTTTTTCACCGAATTCACAACCGGCGCCGCCATCGTGCTGGCCATTGTTGAATTTTATGCCCCGGAGATCATGCTGATAGCCGCCCTGCAGATGGATCAGCTCGCCAAACAATCCCTGCTGGACCATATTCAGCACCGCGAGCACGTCACGGCGATAGCACACATTTTCCAGCATCATCACATGGGCGTTGTATTTTTCCGCCGCCTTCACCACGTCCCAGTGGTCCTGCAGCGTGATGCCAAGGATCACTTCGGTAGCCACATATTTGAGCCCGGCTTCGAGTGAACCGATGACCATCTCTTTATGCCATTCCCAGGGGGTCGCGATGATCACGCCGTCAAGCGTCTCTTTTTTGAGCAGGTCCTGCCAGGCAAAGCGGTTGCCGGTATAGACCTGCGGCATTTTTTTTCCCGCCTTGGTGATCATCTCTTTTGCCCGGGACAGCATGTAGTCGTCGACATCGCAGATGGCCACGAGGTCTACATCGTCGCGCCGCAACAGGAGACCGAGATGGCTCTGGCCGCGCAATCCGGTCCCGATGATCGCCATGCGGACCTTTGGACTAACACTACCGGCGGCAAAAGCGCGTGTGGCAGGGCCGGCAGCCAGCGCAAGGGCAGTGAGCGTGCTGGAACGAATAAAATCCTTTCTATCCATGAGACATTGTTTTGATCAAACTTAGGGTTTCTCCGGGGGATTTGGAGATGCAAACGTTTGTCCAAAACTACCGCCCCACCTCGTTGGCCTTCAACACCCGGATGAAATTCCCACCCAGGATCTTCTCGATATCCGCCGGCTTATACCCCCGCTTCAATAATTCCCGGGTGATCAATGGATAGGTGGTGACGTCATCCAGCTGCTGAGGCGGCGATTCGATCCCATCGAAATCCGACCCCAACCCCACATGCTCGGGCCCGATGAGCTTCACGATATAATCGATATGATCGATCAGCAACGACAACGGCGCCCGCAACGAGTCAGCCTCGCGCGGGTATTTCCTGGACATGTATTCGTTGATCGCATATTGTGGCGCCCTGGCAGCCGTTAGGCTGTCGAGCTCGATCTTATGTCGCTCGAGGAACCGCTTGACCCGCACGGTATAATTGCTGTCCAGGAACCCGGAATAGAAATTCACCTGGATGACACCGCCATTGGTGCCGACGGCCTTGATCTGGTCGTCCTTGAGATTCCGCGGAACGGGGCATAGGGTATAAACACTGCTATGACTGCAGATAATGGGCTTGCTCGTCGTATGAATAGCATCCCAAAAAGTCTTTTCGCCTACATGCGAAAGATCCACCAGCATCCCCAGCTCGTTCATCCGCCGCACGATCGCCTTTCCTTTTTCAGTCAACCCGTACGGCGTAACGGTCCATGCATGCGATGTCTCGTCGAAAGCCGACGTGGCCCAAGGCGTGCTGTTGTTCCAGGTCAGGGTCATATAACGAACGCCCCGCTTGTAGAAGCTGTCCAGCTTGTCCATATCATCTTCGATCATATGCCCGCCTTCCACACCCAGCATCGCGGCCAGTTTGTGATGTTTGACCGCATGTTCGATCCCCGCGGAATTGGTCACGATCTCCATTTTGTCCGGGTTGCGCGCCGCAATGGAATACAGGCTGTCGATCTCGCGGTTGGCCTGCCGGAAAGCGCTGCCTACCCCGAACTGATCATCGCAGAAGATGGAAAAGACCTGAACATCTACACCGCCTTTTTTAAACCTGGCCAGGTCCGACATCGTCTTCCCCGTCAAATCGGTGCCGATATCCATACCCTTCAGGGTGGCTTCGCTGAGGACGTCGTTATGCGTGTCCACGACGATGGCTTTCTCATGTAACTTCAGGTAATCCTGCGCATGGAGTTGCAGGCTGCCAGCCAGCGCCGCTGCAGCCAGCAGACGCGAAAACAGTTTCGACATATGGTTTATTTTTCTCGTTGAAAATCCAGATCCTGGAAATCATAGCTGAAATCCGTCAGCGGGGAGATAGGCTTCATCCTGATACCGCTCGCAAGCCCCCGTTCGTCGAGACTAAAGAGCACATAAGCGTCGGCATCCATACTCCGGTCGCGCCATTTGACGATGAACGAATTGCCCTTATAAGGCAGCATCTCACCCGTAAGCTTGGGCGAACGCTTGCTGTCAAACCAGGGTTTGCCGTCCTTCACCGAGATCACGATCTCGCCAAACCAGGGATCACGATAGGTGCCTACATAAGGGGCCAGATCAGCGCGCGCGGCCCCCGGCACCTCGGCCCCACGCCGCACGCCGCCGCCTGCGGCGGCGCCCCTACGCCCCACTATCGCCCGCGCCTGAAAGGCCGCCACCTCGCGCCAAATGGAATCTGTCGTATGTTTGGCCTCATCCAGCTGCCGCTTCCGGATGGCGGCATATTGCGTCACCCTGTCCGTCCCGGTGATACCGAAATAGCCGTCTTTGATCTGGTTGGTGATCGACTGAAAGGCCAGCCCCTCCTGCTGATTGGTCAACACGATAATACCTAGCCGCAATTCGGGGATCATCGTGATCTGCGTGACCATACCCTCCAGACCGCCGGTATGACTGACCTGTTTATACCCCCTGACGTCATTGACCAAAAAACCCAGGGCATAAGCACCAAAATGTGTGTTATAGGTCCCCGGTCCGGGCACGTCGATGATCGTCTGCGGCGCCCACCGCTCCCGCCATACGGCGGTGGAGAAAAGCCGGGCGCTGTCAGGGCCATAGACGCCGCCGTCGAGATGCAGGATCACCCATTTGCTGAGATCCGAGATACAGGAGTAGATCCCGCCCGCGGCATGGTCTACCTTGCTGCGGCTGCGGGCGATGACCCGCACCGTGCCCTCTACCGGCGCATGTCCGTCGATGACATCGCTGCTGTCACGCAGCCGGTCATAGCTGGCGGCACTGTGCGTCATGCCTAACGGCGTCATGATACGTTTTTCGATAAAGTCCTCCCAACTCATGCCGCTCACCCTGGCAACGACCACTCCGGCAACGATATAAAGGTTATTGTCATACGCATAGGTACTCCGGAAACTCGTCACCGGTTTGAGGAATTGCAGATTGTGGAGGATATCGGGGATGGTAAAATCGCTGCTGTCGGGAAAGAACATCAGATCACCCGCACCCAGCCCCATGCCGCTGCGATGACACAACAGATCGCGGATCGTAAACTCTTCGGTCACATAGGGATCGAACAATTGGAACTCCGGTATATATTTCCTGACTTTATCGTCCCAGTTCAGTTTGCCCTCATCGACCAGCATCCCCAACGCCGCCGTGGTGAAAGCCTTGCTGTTGGAGGCGATGCCGAAAAGCGTGTGCTCATCCACCGGCTGCTTCGTATCCAGGCTTCGAACCCCATATCCCTTCGAATGCACTACCTTCCCGTCCTTGATCACACAGACCGCAATCCCCGGCACATCGAACGCCCGCAACGTCCGCTCCACCAAACTGTCGATCTCCGTCGAAGACATCGGCCGCGGCTCCTGCGCCCGCGCGCCAAGCACAAACAGCAAAAAAAACAATCCGGAAAATTTTCTCATAGCAGTGGCCTTTCGCTAAATATAAGAAAAAATCTCCCCCCGCACCCATAACAACAACATTATCGTCCTCGCATCCCTGATCTCCCCCGATCGCACCATCCCCATCGCCTGCTCATAACTCATTTCCAACACCTCGATCTCCTCGTGCTCGGCCTCCAACCCTCCCCCCTCGCTAACCTTCATGGCCGCCGAATATTCAGCGATAAAAAAAGTAACGATCTCCGTAGCCGCTCCCGGCGACAGATATGCCTCGAATACCTTCGTGACCGCCCCCACCCGAAAACCGACCTCTTCCTCCGTCTCCCGCCGGATCGCGGCCTCAGGTGCCTCCTCATCCAGCTCCCCCGCACACACCTCGATCAACATCCCCGTAGGATTGCCGTTCAGCCAGGTCGGCAGCCGGAACTGCCGCGTCAATATCACGGTGCCGGAAGTCCGGTTATACAATAAAATAGCGGCCCCATTACCCCGGTCAAAGACAAATCGCGTCTGCACATCCTGCTGCCCGGCCTTGTTCGTATATTCAAATACAACTTTCCGCAAATTATACTTCCCCCCGGCCAGAACAGCCGAATCGAGGATCTTTATCCTTTTGTCCATAGCTCGAATGTACGCGATTTGCGTGCAACGTTTCCCCCTTCCACCTTGTCAAACGTAAAAGCCTTATAGATGAAAAAAAGCCCCCTTGTATGGCCATTTCTGGCCGCCCTCCTGCTGCTCGCCGGTTTCGGCTCCTGCTCCCGGCACTCTGCCACAGCAACCGGCAACGGTTGCATCTCCAGATACTTATCGCATACCGGCCCCCTGATCACCGCCGGCCAACTCGATACCCTGGACCTGTTCTTCCAAAAGAATAACCTGCCCATCTCCGGGCTCCAATTCCAATTCGTCTACTATAACAACAGCTCCTCCTACGGGACCTATAACGGTCCTCTCTACGAGGCCACCACGGAGCTCATCCTCAACGGCCTCCGCGTACTCCCCTCCAGCATGATCTTTACCTTCGACAGCGCCGGCGCCCTGCTTGACTCTACCGGCGGCTATTGGGGTCAGCTTCCCAACAACGACACCCTGAGCCACCAAAGCCTCGCCACGCTGCGACAGCTTTTCCTGAACAATTACAAACAATGCGTCATAGCAGGCGGCCCCGTCAATAGCACACCGCATCAACCCACCGCCCCCTATCAGGACACCTGTCTCATCGCCGAGTTCGTCTACGTCGACGCCAGCGTCCAAAACAGCAGTATCCCTTCGGGACAACAGCTGGTAAAAGCATGGCTGGTATCCTCCGCCAATAACCCGAACTTTCCCGAGGTCACCGTGATCGATAATACCGGGCAGGCTATCCCCCTTAAAATCTTCCTACCTTAAAACGAGATGAATATTATTGCCCGGAGGAAGAAGAGGAATTCGCAGTGGGCTTGATCATCGCATCCTTATGCGCAGTATTCCAGTCCTCGACAAAGAACTTAGCCCACTCCTGGATGTATTTGTAGAATTCGTATTCGGTCTCGCAACTTTGGATGAACTCATAACTCGGCCGGTACTGCCGCATGAACGTATCCAACGCCGGCGGCTGCAGCCCGGTCACCCGTTTAACGACCGCCACGCTCCAGCGATGGTCGATATAGTTGTCATGCTCCTGCCAGATCAGCCGGCTTTGCAGCGCCTCCATCCGATGGTTCTCCTTTCCATTGAACAACATGTCGAAATCCAGGCCAATACCAAACCCACCCCGCTGGCTCATTTTCATGTTGTGTAACACACTCCCGTTATAATCGAAGGCCTTCTGGTATTCCTTTCGGTTCTCCAGCGAGTCCAGCCGGTAGCTGCGGTTCCACACCGTAGCCGTAGGCAGCGTATCGACAGCGACATGTAGAGAAATATCAAAAGGATATCCCTGCGGCAGGTCCCTGATGGCCGTTTTACTCGTCGCCCGGCCCAAATAAGAAAAGGAAACGCTGTCATTCACCGACAACATGATCCGGTAATGCCCCAGGGAGTCCGTCGTCGTCCCCTTGCCGCTGACGGCCTGTACGCTCACCCCACGCATGGGATATTGCGCACTGATATCATAGACCGTTCCTTTTACCTCTACCTGGGCCCGGACGACACCCCCGGTGACCGCCAGGCTCAAAACGAACAAAAACAGTAGTTTCGCCGGATTCATGCCAACAAACTAAGCACCTGCCGACCAATTTCGATAAAACGGTTTGTTATTTAATGTTTTTTTAACTCACTACCGTATTTTTAGCCTATGAACGAGGATAAGCTCCCGACGATCAAGGAGATCGCTAAACGACTAAATGTCTCGGTCTCCACCGTTTCCAGGGCCTTGCACAACCATCCCGGCATCGGCCTGCGGACCAGGACCCGGGTACAGGCACTGGCCCAGGAGCTGGATTACCAGCCTAACCAGGCCGCCATCTCCTTCAAACAACGCAAGACCTTTACCATCGGCGTCGTCGTCCCCAGCCTCAAAGAAGAGTTCTTCTCCGAAGCCATCAACGGGATCGAAACCATTGCTACTCAATATAAGTACAGCGTTCTGATCAGCCAGTCCCGCGACGACACGGAGCGCGAAAAACAGATCCTCGCCACCATGAGAAACAATCGCGTCGACGGCATCATCGCCTCCCTCGGGGCTAATACAACCTCCTATGAACATTTTACGGCGCTAAAAAAATACGGTATCCCCGTCGTGTTCTTCGACCGCGTCCCCTCGCTACCCGAATTCAACAAGGTTTATGCGAATATGAATAGCGGAACCCGCGAAGCCATCGAATTCCTCATCGGAAAAGGCCACCGGCGCATCGGCGTGCTCAACGGCCCGGAAAAGATGCGCTCCTCACAGGAACGCACCGAGACCTATAAACAGGTCCTCATAAAAAAACGCCTCAAGATCGACCTCGGCCTCGTGATCTCCACCGACCTCACCAGGGAAGGGACTAACCAGGCCATGCAGCAGCTGCTCAGCCAACGCCCCCGCCCCACGGCCATCCTGGTGATCAACGACTATATCGCACTCGACGCCATGCAGTACGCCCGCGGGCAAAAACTCAAGATCGGCAAAGACATCTGCTTCGTAAGCTACGCCAACCTGCCCATCACCAGCTACCTGGAACACCCACCCATGGCCTCTGTAGAACAATATCCCTACCAGCAGGGCGCCAAAGCCGCGGAGATCCTCATCGAGCTCATCAACAAACCCGCGAACGAAAAACCGGCGGCGCCCGAGACATTTCAAAATGTTGTCATCAACGGGCAACTCGTCATCCACTCCAAACGTTGATACGATGCAACCGTTTGCGTGCCTAGTATCCCATAATCTATCTTAAGTTTACGCCTATTTTAAACACGAAAGACATGATCGATCAGGTTCTCTCTGCTTATGGCTTCACCAATAACGTCTCCGTCACCCCACATGGCACCGGCCTGATCAACCGTACCTGGCTCGTCCGCAACGGAAAAGCCCCATACATCCTCCAGCAGGTGAACCACCAGGTCTTCATCCGCCCCGAAGACATCGCGGAAAACATCGAAAGCGTGGGCCATTATCTTAGCGAACACTATCCCGATATCGTCTTCCCCCGCCCGGTACGCTCGCTCGCCGGCAAGACCCTCGTAAAAATGGGCGACAACTACTACCGCCTCTATCCTTTTATTGCCAACTCAGTGACTAACGATGTCGCCCATACGCCTGAACAGGCCTTCGAGGCTGCCCGGCAGTTTGGCGCCTTCACCCGCATGCTGGCGGATTTCCCCGCCCACCGTCTCCATGAGACCCTGCCCGGCTTCCATAACCTGTCCCTTCGCTACACCGCCTTCCAGGACGCATTGACCAGCGGCCTCCCCGCACGCATCGACCACGCGGGTCAACTCATCGAATACCTCGCGGCACAACATCCCCTCGTCACCCGCTACGAACAGATCCTCGCCAACCCCGGCTTCAAACTCCGCGTGACACATCACGACACCAAGATCAGCAATGTCCTCTTCGACAAACAAGGACATGGCATCTGCGTCATCGACCTCGACACCCTCATGCCCGGCTATTTCATCAGCGACGTAGGCGATATGTTCAGGACCTATCTCTGCCCAGTAAGCGAAGAAGAAGGCGATATGTCCCGTATCCATGTCCGCCTCGACTATTTCGAGGCGATCGTCCAGGGCTATATGGAAGAGCTATCCGACGTATTGACACCCGCCGAAAAAGGAGCCTTCGTCTATGCCGGCGAATTCATGCTCTACATGCAGGCGCTTCGCTTCCTCACAGATTATCTCGATGGAGATAAATACTACGGAAGCCGCTACGAAGGACATAACTATATCCGCGCCGCCAACCAGTCCACCCTCCTGCAACGCTTCCAGGAACAAGCGCCAACCCTCCATGCCATCGCCTCCAAAGTACTGGTTTCCCTATAGGTTCAAATCCGCGAAACGCTTTGTGTGCTCTGCATTTCAAGCAAACGTTTGCGTATAGGAAGGCATAAAAAATAACCTACATTTATTCACACTAAAATCTGCTTATGACAAGAAGAACACTGCTGTTGTTCCTATTCCTGTTCGCATGCTCATGCATAGCCTTCTCTCAGGAACGGACCATCTCCGGAAAAATTTCCGATGAATCCACCAAATTGCCGATAGCCGCGG
>Ga0210396_10005653_pt1 | contig 12042 bp, 5 predicted proteins | sample IncBWH17OmetaG_FD_155466 | JGI IMG/M metagenome (GOLD analysis project Ga0210396, IMG submission 155466) | Forest soil microbial communities from Barre Woods Harvard Forest LTER site, Petersham, Massachusetts, United States - Inc-BW-H-17-O ...
ACCCGGGCCAACATTGCAACTGGAGTCGACGGCGGAAAGTGGATCTTCACTAAACGTCAAAAGACGGACGTACCGTCCCGGATCCCGCTCCTCCCGCAGGCACTTGACATCCTTGCCAAGTACGAACATCACCCCGCAAGCGAACGCCGTGGCCTCGCCCTCCCAGTGCTTAGCAATCAGAAGATGAACGCCTACCTCAAGGAGATCGCCGATCTCTGTGGCATCCAAAAATACCTCACCTACCACATTGCCCGGCATACCTTTGCCACAACGGTAGCCCTGAGCAATGGCGTTCCGATCGAGACTGTTTCCAAAATCCTCGGCCATACGAACATCAAAACGACCCAACACTACGCAAAGATTCTCGACGTCAAAGTCAGCCAGGACATGCAGGCGCTCCGGCAAAAGCTCGAAGCCCAGGTAGAACAGAAGTAATCGCCCTTATGCCATTTTGACTTTTTTCTTCCCGGTCCCTATCCTCATCTTTTTCGCGCCCTGCGCCGTCAGTTCTCCCGTTTCACGCGAGAACGGCAAGATGTTCAAATGTGACACGCTGTGTCAATTTGATCTTGGATTTACCTCCGAAGTCGGTAAATCAAACAGCCGGCGGCCCACCGCCGCACGCCAGAAAGTCAGCGGGAAAATAAGCAATCGCGGCCGATCAGCAGAATAACAAAGCCCAGCTGCGGTAACGGCCTTGATGATACGCCGCGACCACATGATTGCGGCAACTTCGTTTTGGTTCTATATCCCAAAGGCAATCATATGGCCCCGGCGTATGAAGTTTTTGTTTATTGCTTCATCGAACCTTCGTATCTTTATTGCGACAAAGCAGTTACCTGCGCCTGGCAAAAACGCAATCCGTACGCGCAGCCCGCAGGCTCCTAAAATACTTGACAATCAAATCGGAATAGGATAGGTTCATAATCCTCTCTCTCCGCAAGATTGAGCCGATGTCCCCGCTTTTTGGCGGGGCATTTTTGTTGCCATAATATTTATCTTTGCGGCGGCTATTTTACAATCGAAGATGAACTTATGAAGAAAATAGGATTTTTATCGTTCGGACATTGGTCCAATCATCCAGCCTATAAAACCCGTACGGCGAGTGACACCTTGCTTCAGTCCATTGATTTGGCTGTTGCTGCCGAAAAAATCGGTTTAGACGGTGCGTATTTTCGGGTACATCATTTTGCTGCTCAGTTAGCATCCCCATTTCCATTGCTTTCGGCTATCGGCGCAAAAACAAGCAAGATAGAAATTGGAACAGGTGTTATCGACATGCGGTATGAAAATCCTCTCTATATGGTGGAAGACGCGGGAGCCGCTGATTTAATTTCGCGCGGGCGATTGCAATTGGGAATCAGTAGAGGTTCGCCGGAACAAGTAATCGATGGGTGGCGTTACTTTGGGTATGAACTGGCCGCAGGAGAAACAGCCGAAGAGATGGGACGCAAGAAAGCCTTGCAATTTTTGGATAAACTCAAAGGCGTTGGATTTGCCCAGCCAAACCCGCACCCGATGTTTCCTAATCCACCGGGCTTATTACGATTGGAACCCCACTCCGTGGGGTTGCGCGAACGCATTTGGTGGGGTGCAGCTTCCAATGCGACAGCTATTTGGGCGGCAGAGAACGGCATGAACCTGCAAAGCTCCACCCTGAAATTTGACGAAAGCGGCAAGCCTTTCCACATACAACAAGCAGAACAGATCAGGTTGTACAAAGAAGCATGGAAAAAAGCAGGACATGAGCGCGAGCCAAGGGTTTCGGTCAGCCGGTCTATTTTCGCACTGATAACTGATGAGGACAGATATTTATTTGGGCAGGACGCCAGGGACGGCGATACCATCGGGTATATTGAACAAGATAAACGCGCCATCTTCGGAAGATCCTACGCTGGCGAACCGGATCGACTCATCAAAGAGTTGGCTCAGGACGAAGCCATCCAGGAAGCAGACACGCTTCTTTTGACGATACCTAATACGTTAGGAGTTGACTACAATATACATATCCTGTCTTCTATCTTGAAGCATGTTGCACCCGGATTAGGTTGGCGTTAACCTTTGACTCGCTTTGCTTAACCAACAAAAAAATCTCCATTAAGTTTACCTGAAGATTTATTTCTCCCGCCATCCTTTACAGCCCTGTAAAACCCCTACCTTAAACGCTATGAGCAGATATGTACTTAGCTTTCAGGATATCGACAAAACAAAGCTGATAGCTGTCGGAGGCAAGGGTGCTAACCTGGGTGAACTATCCGGAATGCAGGGAATCCAGGCGCCGGATGGCTTTTGCGTGACCACTGAAGCGTATGAAAAAATAACCGACGACAATCAGGAACTCAACTATCTGCTGGATGAATTAACACGTTTCAACCCGGAGGAGAGAAAAAGTATCAGCGAAGTCAGCGCAAAGATCCGTAACGCCATCGAAAAAATTCCCATTTCGAAAGATATAGCAGAAGAGATTGTAGATCATCTTGCAAGGCTTGGCGCAAACGATGCCTATGCCGTGCGATCCAGCGCAACCGCTGAAGATCTGCCGACTGCCTCCTTTGCAGGGCAGCAGGATACGTACTTGAACATTATCGGAATAAAGGAAATCCTGCGGCAAGTCAGCAAGTGCTGGGCGTCGCTGTTTACGGAAAGAGCAGTAATCTACCGGCTTCAAAACGGCTTCGATCACCGAAAAGTCCGCCTCGCCGTGGTCATTCAGAAGATGATCTTCCCGGAGGCGGCAGGAATTTTATTCACCGCCGATCCCGTCACTTCCAACAGAAAAGTGCTATCCGTTGATGCTGGCTTTGGCCTTGGCGAGTCCCTGGTCTCCGGCCTGGTAAATGCCGATCTCTATAAAGTGCGTGAAGGCAAAATTATTAATAAGACCGTGCGCCATCAGCGGCAAGCGCTGACGGATGAACAGATTTTGCAGCTTGAGCGCATAGGGAGAAAGATCGAAGTACATTTCGGCAATCCCCAGGACATCGAATGGTGTTTGGTTGATGATACATTTTATATTCTCCAGAGCCGTCCGATCACTACGTTATACCCGATCCCTGAAGCAAATGATCAGAAAAATCACGTTTATATATCTGTCGGCCACCAACAAATGATGACAGACCCCATAAAACCGCTGGGGTTGTCCTTTTTTATGTTAACAACCAGCGCCCCCATGTGTAAAGCGGGTGGAAGGTTGTTCGTGGATATCGCACTTCATCTGGATTCGCCGGAAAGCAGAGAGAAGATAATAAATGTGCTGGGGCAGTCCGATCCGCTGATAAAAGACGCGCTCATGACCCTCGTAAAACGGGAAGAATTTATCCTATCGTCGCCGGATGCCAAAAAGCTACCGGGTGACAATTACGGCAACAAAATAATGTCATGGAGTTTTCCGGCGGAGTTCGAAAATAATCCGGCAATTGTCACTGACCTGATCAGGAGTAGTCAAATATCAATGGAAGAGCTAAAACAGAACATCCAAACGAAATCGGGAGCGGATCTGTTTGATTTTATTTTGGAAGATATCCCACAATTAAAAAAGACCCTCTTCAATCCGAAAAGTTTGGATCTCATTATGGTTGCTATGCATGCTTCATCATGGATCAATGAAAAAATAAAGGATTGGTTGGGTGAAAAAAGCGTAGCAGACACGCTTTCTCAATCTGCGCCAAACAATATTACTTCGGAAATGGGTCTGGCGCTTTTGGATGTAGCAGATGTGATTCGCCCATATCCGGCGATAATCGACTACTTACAACACATAAAAGATGATAACTTTTTGGATGACCTGGTTAAATTTGATGGCGGAAAGGAGACCAGAGACGCCATCTCTGCTTATCTCGACAAATATGGAATGAGATGTGCCGGCGAGATCGATATTACCAATGCCCGTTGGAGCGAAAAGCCAACTACACTTGTCCCTCTGATCCTCAGTAATATCAAAAACTTCGAGCCGTATGCCGGCAAGCGGAAATTCGAGCAAGGACGGCAGGAGGCTTTGAAAAAAGAACAAGAGCTATTAGATAGGTTGGCGCTATTGCCGGACGGCGAACAAAAAGCAGAAGAAGCAAAACGAATGATCAGCCTGATCCGGAATTTCATGGGTTACCGGGAATATCCAAAATACGGCATGATCAATCGCTATTTTGTTTATAAGCGGGCTTTACTGAAAGAGGCGGAACGGCTCGTACAAGCCAATATTATTTATAAAAAGGACGATATTTATTATTTGACTTTTGAAGAGCTTCGCGATGCCGTACGCACAAACAAACTGGATTACCAGATCATCAGCCAACGAAAAGCCGGGTACAGATTTTATGAAAAATTAACTCCGCCGCGGGTCATCACGTCCGATGGGGAGATCATCACGGGTGAATATAAGCGGGAAAACCTCCCCACAGGAGCTATTGCCGGTCTGCCCGTTTCTTCCGGAGTTGCAGAGGGGCGGGCCCGTGTTATCCTGAACGTGGAGGATGCTAATCTGGAAATTGGAGATATATTAGTCACCACTTTTACCGACCCCAGCTGGACACCATTGTTTGTATCTATAAAAGGTCTGGTCACCGAAGTCGGCGGACTGATGACCCATGGAGCCGTTATCGCGCGTGAATACGGCTTGCCGGCGGTTGTAGGAGTGGAAAATGCCACTAAACTGATCAAAGACGGGCAACGAATTCGCGTGAATGGAACAGATGGGTATGTTGAGCCCCTATAGACCCTCCTTCACCCCGAAGAACAATATCTTCGCGCTGCTTCCGTCAAAGTCTGTATCGATGACGGCTCGTCCTGCTTTGTCAGGATGCACCTTAATCCCCTCCGTATGCCAGATCCGCGGGTCCACCCGGTGCGTCGTAATATAGTGGAAATGCCCGCCATTGCTGAACAGTACCACCTCTCCCCTGCCATTACCTGCATTGATCTTTTCATAGACCTCCGAGTTATTGCCGGGCTCGCCTTCCCGCACGGGGTCGCTGAGCGTTACGTCATCCCGCACCTGTTTGTATTTTTCCAGGATATCGTGGATAAACTGTACATCTCCGGTCGAATTATCGAGGATATTCCCCCAGATACCGTTCTGTCCAAGGATCAGCGAGGCAAGATTGATCAGTTGGGAATTCCGGGACCCGTCCGTCTGGTAAAAAGTCAGCAACAGCGTGGAGGGTAGCCATTTATCATAGGAAAGCACGGAACGGGTAAACCAGCCCCTTGCCGGGCCGGGATTAGTGAAGATCTGGACGTTGCCGTTGGCCAGAGGCGTTTGCCACGGCGGGACGATGTCGAAATTATGGAAATAAGCGCCGTTATTCAGGATGATATATTTGCCGGAGGACAGAAATCCCAGCCCCATACTTCTGCCCTCTTCGGTGACATCCAGCTCGAAAATGGTTCCGGGGGCCGCAGCGCAAACTTTGTCAACTACCTTGGAGAGATAGATCGGCAATTGGAAGGCATAGCTCTCGGCCCTTTCCTGCGGGGCGTTGGCCTCCGTGCCATGTGATCCGTTGGCGCCATCGCAGGCATATTGATCGACGGCATCAAAGGTGAAATAAGATACACCCATATCCCGTGTCAGCCGGATCAGCTCGTCCGCCAGCGAACTCCAATACGGACTCACAAGGTCCAGGTTGACGCTGTTTTCCGTCTCCCAGATGGGGCCGGGTTCGCTCTTTTTACCGTGCAGCTCCATGATGTAATCCCTATTCTTTTTCAACATCTCGCTCGACATCGCCGCGGATGTCGGACCAATCCAAACGCCCAGTCGCATGCCATATTTATCCAAAAGCGCTTTGACCTGCCGGAGGGTATCGGGGAAAAAGGCCGCGCCGGTGTTCACCCGCCAGTCGCCGGTCTTGCTGAACCAGCCCGCATCGAGGACATATATATCGACGCCCATCCGGTGCGCTACTTCTATTTCTTTTAACGTGTTGGACAGGGTCTCGGTGGACAGATAGCTGCCCCCTGCCCATTTGGCCCGCTCCTGTCTGCCCCAGGTGTTGTAGTAAATATAGGGTTTTCGGCTATCCAGGTTGAGGGTGATATATTTCAGAATAAAGGTCCGGTATGCGGAAGCCAACTGCTCGTCTCCGCCCGCGACGCCCCCGGTTTCCAGCCAGATGGTTTCGTAGGGATGGTCCTGGTCCAGCGGCTGTCCATTCAGGTAATTACCTTTCACCGCCGTGAGGGCGACATTAAGGTCCGGCCTCAGCCGGAACTCCAGGAACCGGTCAGGAAACTGAGAACCGTGCTCGTAGGCCAGAATAAACGTAGATCGCCCGTCGCCTGCTTCCAGCATGGGGCCCATGAGACGGGCGCTGTCATCGAATTCCTTGCCATCGAAAGCCGCTTCTTCCAATATGTTGGAGTGATATTTCTCATCGAAATCCGACAGCCTGACCTCTTTAAATCGACTCTGTCCGGCCAGGGATACCGAATAGTACTGTAATTCATCAATGCCCGCAGGCTTTGTCAGCCGGTGCGGCGCATCGCTGGTCAGCGTATACCGGAATCTAACGATAGGGTTGTCTTCTGCCCAGCGGAAGCTGATGCCAAGCCGAAGCGTTTTGTCTGCCATAACGAACCCGGTGAATGTTTCTTCCCGGGTCCCGTTGGTCAGTCTTCTGACGGGGCCGGCGGTAAACCGGCTTACCGATGCCTTGATAAATCTGCCGTCGATATTGAATTTCGGGAGTTGTAACACAAGCGCCTTTCCGGTGGCCGACTGATAGGTCCATTCTCCGGAACCTAATTGAATGCTGAACGAACCGGTACGAATTTCCTGCGCCGTTGCAATTTGTGCGAGGGCAATACAACAAAATAAAAGAACTCCTGTTTTCCTTATAATAAAATCTCTTCGCGTATCCTTAATAAATGTCATACAAACAATTCTTTCCCAAACTTAGTATTTTTAAATAACATTGCAATCGCATGCCCACTATTACAATAATCGGTCCCGGGGCAATCGGCGGCACGGTTGCAGCCTGGCTTGCTCAGGACGGGGCCAATTCGGTCTCTATCTGTGCAAGGACGCCATTTGACGAGCTAAGGGTAGACACGCCCCTGGGCTGTCTTCTGGTCGTTCCCCGGCTTTTTACGTCGCCGGACCACGTAGTGGAGCCCTCCGATTGGGTAATGGTTGCTACAAAGGCTTATGACGTAGCAGGCGCGGCGAGCTGGTTCCCGGGTCTCATCGCTCCGCACACCCGCGTAGCCATCCTGCAAAACGGGGTTGAGCACATCGAACGATTTGCGCCATACATGAACACAGACAAAATTGTTCCCGTCGTCGTCGAACTCCCCGCGGAACGGACCGCGCCCGGATATATCCGGCAGAAGAGCGATGGTCATCTCGTCGCTCCCGACAATGACAATGGCAGCGACTTTGTGCGATTATTTACCCATACCGCTCTTACCGCAACTACCACAGCCGATTTCCGGTCACGGGCATGGCGCAAGCTCGCTCTCAACTGCACCGGGGTCGTGTCCGCTCTCCTCCTGCGCCCTGTCGATATCCGGGAAAACGAAGAAATAGCGGATTTGATGCGGGTTCTTATCCGGGAATGTATCATCGTCGGCCGGGCAGAAGGAGCGCAACTGGACGATTCGCTTGAAGAAGAGATTATCGAAGGATATCGCAAGCACCCTCCGCAGGGTATCAACTCAATACATGCTGACCGGCTGGCTGGGCGGAAATTGGAAATAGATGCGCGCAACGGCGCCGTGGTGCGCATCGGCGAAAAACATGGCATTGACACGCCGATGAACCGACTGATGGTAACCCAGCTAAAAGCGGCAGGGAGCTAAGCGCGCACGCCTACTCCGACCGCAATCCCTTCACCGGGTTGGTCATAGAGGCCCTCACCACCTGGAGGCTCGCCGTTAGGAAGGCGATGGAAATAATGGCCGCCCCTGTCAACACAAAGATCCACCACTCGATATGGATTCTGTAGGCATAATCCTGCAGCCATTTGTTCATCAAATACCAGCCGACCGGCGTCGCAATAAGAAAAGCGATCCCGACCAATTGCAGGAAATCCTTCGAAAGCAAGCTGATCAGCGACGGTAAGGAAGCCCCCAGGATTTTGCGGATGCTGATCTCCTTAGTCCGGTTGACGGCGGCGAGCGCTGCCAACCCAAGCAATCCGAGACAGGCCAGGAAGATGGAAATGCCGCCGGCCCAGTTCACGACATGGCTCAACCGGGTTTCCGCGGTATAAAAACGGTCGAGGTCCTCATCCAGGAAATTATATTTCAGCGGATAGTCGGGAACGATCTTTTTCCATGCGGCTTGTACCGCAGCCAGGACTTTTGACGGGTCGCCGGGCCTTATCCGCACAAAAAGCCGGTACGGCACGCCCGAGGGCAGTTCATTGTATACCTGGGACTCTATCTGCTTATGCAAGTCCTGGAAATTGATGTCTTTCGCCACACCAATAACCGTGGGCGAGGTAACGCTGTTGCCGCGACCAAAAAAATCTTTCAGCTTCTGACCTACCGACTTTTCGGGTGTCCAGCCAAGCGCTTTCATCATGGTTTCATTGATGATGACCGAGGAGCTCGTATCAGTCGGGATGGCCGGATCGAAATTCCTCCCCGCAAGCAGCTGAATGCCTAAGACGGGCACATAGTCCGGATCGACGGTGTAGCTGTAAGGGGAAATCGGTTTCCCGTTGTAATTCCATCCCTCCAGACCTATCCCTTCCATTTCCCCCAATCCATTATCCGCGCTTGCCATCCCCATAACCGCCGGTTCAGCCGATAGCGTCTGCCTGAGCAGCGGGAATACCTTTTTTGTATCAGGCACTCCCATGGCTTCAAGAACAATCACATTTTCTCTGTTAAAACCGAGATTCCGGGATTGAATATAGTGCAACTGCCGGACGATGACAACCGAACAGATAATGAGGCTGGAGGAAAGGGTGAATTGCAGCGTGACCAACACTTTGGTAAAGAGATTCCCCCCACCCAGCTTGATTTTTTTATTTAATGCGGCAATCGGCCGGAAACGCGACATCAATAAGGCGGGATAGCTTCCCGATAATAGGCCTACTCCCAGGATCAACAAAACAATAAACCCCGCCAGCCCGGGAAATTGCGCCGAAAAGGCGAGCTTTTTCCCCCATAACTGGTTAAAAAAAGGCAGAAGCAAGTCGGCCAATAACAAACCCGCCGCGACCGGGATCACAGTGAGCAGGATGGATTCCGATAAGAATTGAAGCCGCAATGCCTTTCCGGTGCCACCAATCACTTTCCGGATGCCGACTTCTTTGGCCCGGTGCGCCGAACGGCCAATGGTCAGGGTAGTAAAATTGATGCATGCGATCAACAACAGTCCTCCCGCAATACCTAATAAGATCCATATCGTCCTGGGATCGACCGGGGTGACTTTCATGAACGAGAACCGCATATCCGTATGGATATCCCGGATAGGCTCGAGGCCATACCGTACTGCAGGACCCGGCCCTTTCCAACCTCCCTTTCTGGCATCTGCCTCTTCGCGGGGATAATATTTGGTCCTGAAAGCGGCCAGCAGCGATGGGTCGGCCGGCAGTCTGCTACCGGGCTTCAACTGTAAAAAGGTAAGATATGGCCGGGCCCCATACCAGTCATCGACGCTGTTCCTTCCATAGGTGGTAGTAGCATAGAATTCATAATTGCAGAGGATATTAAATGGAAGGGAGGTATTGGCCGGCGGGTTTTCAGCAACTGCCGTGACGACGAATGGCTCGAATCTGTCCTCCACTTTTACCTGAAGTGTTTGGCCGATCACGTCGGTCTTGCCAAAGATCCGTTTTGCGGCATCCACCGTGAGTACGATACTGTTGAGGTTCTTCAGGGCGGTAGCCGGATTGCCTGATCGCAGCCGGAAGGAGAAGACAGAAAAGAAGGAAGGATCGGCCCAGGCGATGTTTTCCCGCCGTCCTTCATCACCCGCCTTCATAAAGAATTCATATTGCTGGATGTACCGAACATAGTTTTCGACATCCTGGAACTCCCGTTTCATAGCCGGCGCCAGCGGCATCGGCGTAAACCAGCTTCCTTTCGTATCAAAAAACGAGGTCCCCTGAGCGGTCTCGTCCCACCTGTATACGCGATAAATATTGGCGGCGTCCTTATGAAAGCCGTCGTAGCTGAATTCATTGACCGCATATAGCACGAACAGGCTGAAGCAGGCGATACCGACAGACAACCCGAAAAGGCTGATAAAGGAAAGCACCTTTTGGCTGGCCAGATTCCGAAAGGCGATCCTGAAATAGCTCTTGAACATATATTGGTTGGATTTTACCCCTCACTTAAATATGTATCAAAACCGTACACCCACTGTCCGATACCGAACAGCTGCCCAACCCCACTCTCCTGCCGGGAGCCCCTTTCCTGACCGGCACAGGTTTTGTCCCCTGCCAAAGCAATACACACCTTATGCTCCGTCACTTCTTCCAGATCACCTGGCGCAACCTGAAGAAACGAAAACTCTTCGCCTTTATCAATATCGCCGGCCTGTCTATCGGGATGGCCTGCTGTCTGCTGATCACGCTCTACGTCCTGAACGAACTGTCCTACGACAAGTACCATACCAAAGCAGACCGGATCTATCGCGTGACCCAAACCTTCCGAAGTGTTCAGAAAGGCGAGAACCCCGGTCCTCCCTCCCCTCAGGACTTCTGGGTCTGGGGCTGCGCACCCGTCGGGCCCGCACTCCAGCACGACTTTCCCGAGATCGAAAAGGTCGTTCGGTTCATGAGCCCGATCAGTATCCTCTTGCAGCATGGCGAGCGCCGTATCCAGCAGGATAGCCTTCTCTTCATGGATTCCACGGCCTTTGACGTCTTCAGTTGGAAGATGCTGTACGGGGATCCGCATACCGCCCTGATCAACCCCAACAGCATCGTACTCACAAAAACCGTGGCCGAAAAATTCTTTGGCAACACAAACCCGGTCGGCCAAATACTTCGCGCGGATAATTCGGACAACCTGCTCGTCAGCGGCGTAATGGAGGACGTCCCCTCCAATTCCCAATTTACCTTTAGCGGCCTGATCTCCATGGCCACCAATCGAAAACAAAACCCGGGCATCTATGACGCATGGGGCTATGTCGATTTCTATACCTATCTCCTTTTAAAAGATAACGCGAATATCCGCCCGCTCCAAACGCAAGCCGCTGCTTTTGTCAACAGGCATGACCCGGACGACAAAGGGTATGCTATCTCATTTGAAAAGATGACCGATGCCTACCTCCATTCAGCGGCAATCAGACAACCCGGGCCCACCGGGAGCCTGACCAATGTGTATCTGTTTGCATGTATCGCGGTATTCATTATGCTCATCGCCTGCGTTAATTTCATGAACCTCTCCACCGCGCGGTCGCTGGAAAGGGCTAAAGAAGTGGGGGTTAGGAAAGTTTTGGGTGTAACGCCTTCCAGCCTGATCCGGCAATTCCTCGCAGAATCCATCCTGCTGTCACTCTTCGCCGGCATGATCGCGCTCCTCCTGGCCAGCGCCGGCGTCCCGCTCATCGCGCAATTGTCGGGGAAAAACCTGGCCGATGCGAATCTCTTCAGCGCTCCGGTAATCCTGGGTATGATCGCCTTTTCGCTGGTGGTTGGGATCGTCGCAGGTGTCTATCCGGCCTGGTTCCTGTCCGCATTCAAACCAATCTCCGTACTGAAGGGGAAATTCGATCCCTCCGGACAAGGTATCTCCTTAAGGAAGGCTTTGGTCGTCTTCCAATTTACCGTTTCGATCGTGCTGATCGCCGGTACGATCATCGTTTATCAGCAGCTGACCTTTGTCAACCGGCATGATCTGGGATTCCGGAAAGATCAGATGCTCATTATCGATTTCGAAGGCGACGACCAGGTCGAGCAACATATGGAGACGATCAAGACGGCCATCGCCAAAGAGCCCGGCGTCCTTTCGGTTGCCGCCTCTCGCGCCGTGCCCGGAGAATTTCTTCCCAACGCCGGTACAGAAATCGAGGCTCCGGACGGGAAAATGGCAGCCCAAATTCCTTTTATCTATGAGATCGACTTCGATGTCATCCCCACCTAT
>Ga0210396_10005654_pt1 | contig 12040 bp, 11 predicted proteins | sample IncBWH17OmetaG_FD_155466 | JGI IMG/M metagenome (GOLD analysis project Ga0210396, IMG submission 155466) | Forest soil microbial communities from Barre Woods Harvard Forest LTER site, Petersham, Massachusetts, United States - Inc-BW-H-17-O ...
GAAGCGGGAAGCGAGCATCAAAGCCGGCGTCAAAGGCAAACGACTCAACGCCGGCTGGGATCACGACTATCTGCTGAAACTTATCAGCGCGTAAAGATGCGATCGCCCTGACTGTTGGGGCTCTGTGGAGTTGGGAAATTTTTTCTTGACGTGCAACGTTCAACCTTGCTATCCTTTGTGAGAATTGCGTGAGAAGAAGCGCAGTGAACGAGCGGAGAATGGCCTCAGGCGGCAGAAGTCATCTTCATTGAACCCGGCTTATCGCTTTCCGCCTGAGACGCGATTGTTTCACATAACCTTGGCCTTGTCGCATCGGCGGTGTTCGCTGATGCATAAACCCATGTTCCTGAGCGAGCGGAAGGTTGTCCGGCATCCGGCTTAGTGAAAGCCGAAACGGCAATCATTTATCCATTTCCGATCTGCCGGTTTTCCGTCTGCTCGACAGGACGTTATCGAAAGGAGCTTCTTTATGAAGCTGCGCAAGTCATCGAGGGGATTCACCCTCGTCGAGTTGCTGGTCGTCATCGGGATCATCGCACTGCTGATCTCGATCCTGCTGCCCGCTCTCAACCGTGCCCGTGAGCAGGCCAACCGCGTCAAGTGTGCCAGCAACCTCAAGCAGATCGGGTTGGCGATGATCATGTACGCCAACAACGAAGTCCGCAACGGGCAGTCGTTCCCCCGCACGTACTGGGACTCGACCAGCTCGTCGGTGACCGCGTTTGGCGCCGGTCTGGGTGGTGGCACACCGATGGGCAACACCCAACCCAACTCGTTTGCCCCGGCCGGGACGGCCAGTCCAGTCGGCACGAACAACGTGCAGGCCTCGTTCTTCCTGATCTGGAAGACTCAGGACCTGATCGCCGCCGTGGGTAACTGCCCCAGCGCCTCGTCGAGCCCCGACCCGTTTGCCAACAGCACCTCGGGCACCTTGGTCAACGGTGGTCTGCCGGGTGCCGCGGCCTATTCGTCCTGGGACGCGAATCCGGTCAGCAGCTACCTGAGCTACAGCATGCAGTGCCCGTTCCCGTCGGCGACGGCGATTCAGGCCGGCTTCAGGTGGAACGTCACCCTCGACGCTCAGTATCCGCTTGCCTCCGATATGAATCCCGGCGACAGCGCCACCGGCGGCCCCAATGGCGCCGGAACCGCTCCTGAGGGCGTTCAGACCACCTCCGCCCCCCTGGACATGCAGAAGGGCAATTCCAACAACCACAACAACGAAGGCCAGAACGTGCTTTACGCCGATGGCCACGTCGAGTGGCAGCCCAGCCCCTACGCCGGCGAAACCCGCGGTATGGGCTCCAACACCTGGCAGGACAACATTTTCACGACCTCGTCCGGCCCGCAGTCCTCGACCGGTGGTCAGGTCGCCAGCTCCAGCGCGATTCCGCAGGACCAGAACGACTCGATCATGCTCCCCGCCGCCAACCCCTAATGCGGCTGTGAGATGAACGCTTGTTCAAGAAGGCCCGTCGAAAGACGGGCCTTCTTTATTGCCCCGTTTCCTTGAGATCGGTCCGTGCTTCGGGCTCAGCCTTGGCATGGCCCGATTTCAAGCCTTGAGGGCAATACACCCGCTTTCACAGAGCCGGCAATCATCCGTTGGTGCAAGAACAGGCTTGGAGGGGCATCGATTGTCCAACACGATCCGATGGTGCATCGATACGCCGAATTCAGTGCTTGTCGGCATCGGAGGGTGGGTTGATGTCGGCATCGCCGCTGCCCCTGGGACCGGGACCGGGGTTTCTTGCGAGTTTGAGCTGCTGGTCAAATCGTGCCTTCACCAGCTGGGACTTTCGTTTGATCATGTCTTCCAACTCGTTCTGAAGCTTCTGCACGCGGGCCTTTCTGACCCCGATTTCGGAATCGATCAGTTGCTCGGTTGCCTCTTGGAGGTGTTGCTGGGCCTGCGGCAGGTTCCGATGATCGCGCTGCTGCCAGGCTTCGCGGAACTCGATGCTGGCGCCGAAGACCTTGTCTTGCGATTCGGCGTGAAGGATGAGGGCTGGCTTGAGCAGGTAATCGTCGCGGACCGCATTGATCTGCCGGTAAAGCTCGACGATTCGCTTTTTGACGGCTGCCTGCTGGAGGGGTCTGTTCTCCAGGCGGTGGAGGTAGAAGTCCATCTGATTGGGGCAGTGGACCTGCATCCAGTTAACGACGTCCTGCCACTCGTTCTCGCTGACCGGTTCGCCGGCGCGCTGCTGTTGGAGGGCAGCGCGGTTCTGGCCGGGGAATGCCTGGGGCCCCGCCAGCTCGCGCCGGGGGTTTTGCGACGACCCGGCGAGGATGAGGATCGCCACACAGACATAAGCGATGGGATAGATGGCCTTCATTCGATTCATATCGCCCCGAAAGCGGCTTGCCCACTAATGCGCCGCTTCAAGATTCAGAAGATATCCGGATAGCTCGTCGGTGGTATCGGCGCGTGCGACGGCATCATCAGGTGTCTGGAACGATTGTTCCAGCAATTCTACAGTGACTTCACTGTCCGCTGGAATCGTTGACGTGACGTGGGGCGTCGCAGGCGGCCCGGTGACGACGGCCATCTGCTCGTTCACCATTGCTCGATGGTGCACCCAGGCGATCGTGCCGACGATCAGCGACGCGGCGACGCCGGTCGGAATGAGCCAGGGCAGCATGCGATGTTGCCGTTCTGTCGGCCGCTGACTTATCTGGAGCTTTGGACGGGCGAGGCGCTGACGGATCTCCCGACCGACCTGACGGCCGACCACTTCCGGGCGGATCGTCCCTCGCGAGAGTTTGTCCAACTGACCGAGCCCCTCTTCTATTTCACACTGAAGCGAAGCCAGTCGGTCCAACCGGGCGGCGAGCCGCGGGTCTTGGGTTAGACGCTGCTCCAACTCGGCACGGTCAGCCGCCGGCAACTCGTCGGCCAGGTAGAGCAGGAGAAGCTGCTCGTCGTTTTCAAATGTCCCCATCATGGCAATCGTCCTTGCCGACGGCGAGTCAACTTTCGCCCATCAGCTCCTTCAATTTTAGCATTGCCTTATGCATTCGGCCCAATGCGGTATTCAACGGGCAGCCAAGCATTTTGGCAATTTCGACGAACTTAAGATTGCTGTAGTACCGCAACATCAATACCTGCCGTTGCGCCTCCGGGAGCAGGAGGATGGCTCGTTTGAGCTTTTCCGCCTGCTCGAGCTGCTCGATCCGCTGTCCGGCAGCGGGGGCCTGTTCATCGACGACCAGCCGCAACCCATCTTTGGCCGCCTTTTCCCGACCGCGGGAGCGCCAAAAGTCATTGGCTTTGTTCGTCGCGATGCGAAAGAGCCACGCCTTGAACCCGCCTCCGGCCAAGGACGGATCGAATCTGTCGATGTGGTCCAAGACACTGAGCCACGTCTGCTGATGGAGCTCCTCGGCGACCTGATCACCGGCGACGCGCTGCAAATAGTGCAGCAGGGCCTGACAGTGACGGCCGACGAGCGTCTCGCCTGCGGCGGCGTCTCCCTCCCGCAGCCGCCGCAACAGCGCCTCGTCGCTCACGGCCGGCGAAGGTGATTCACGCGCCACTGGCAGCATCGACTTTCGCTCAGCCGTCTCCTTATTCAACGTCACGACCCTCAGATTATTACGTTTCGTTGGGGCTCTGGCCAGCCCGTGTTCCCGGGGAAGTTATCGGACGGGCCGCGGACCTGCGGCCCGGCGGTTAAACGGGGGCAAGTGAACAAGTGCAGCGATTTCGGTTACTTAGATCGCGCTTGCCGTGGCCGATTACCCGCTTATACTCCGCCACCCATGCGAGGGATCGGGCTGTTTTGCATCGGATTGCTGCTGGGCGGGGGATGCGTGGAGCGGACCTTGACGATCAGCAGCACTCCGCCGGGCGCGCTGGTGACGCTCAACGACATGGAGATCGGCCGCACGCCCTTGAACAAACGGTTTATCTGGTACGGCACTTTCGACGTGCAGGTCCGCAAGGAAGGCTACCAGACACTTACTACAACCACGCCGGTAATTGCACCCTGGTGGCAGTGGTTGGGATTTGACTTGATCGCGGAGCTGGTTCCCTTGCCGCTCCAGGACGAGCACAAGGTTTCCTACACGCTCAAGCCGCAATCGCTGGTGCACGTCGATCCGGATGCGATGGTCTCCCGCGGCCAGCAGCTTCGCGAGCAACTCCAGAACAGCCGATTGCCTCACCCTGCCACCGCCCCGACGACCAAGCCAGCCAAGTAGCAGGAACCGATGTGGCACAGCCGCCCCGGCTGTGATTTATGTGGCACAGTGGCCCTCGACTGTGTTCCCGCCGAAGGTGGAAGCATTTGCCGATCCTTCCTCGACCTTTGGTCGAACACAGCCGGGGCGGCTGTGCCACAAGTGAGCTTGCTTCCCCATTTTTTTGGAAACTTTTGCTTTGGCGGCGTGATGGGATAGGTCGGGCGATGAAGCAGCCGGTCGGCGCGAAAGTCACGGAGCTGTTCCAGGCCCATTCGGCCGCTCTGCTGCTGTATGCGCGGCAGTGGCTGGACGCAGCCGGCGCCGAGGACGTCGTTCAGGACGTTTTCGCAAGGCTGCTGGCGGGCGATCGAATGCCCGCCGAGCCGCGGACGTGGCTCTTTCGCTGCGTTCGCAACGCCGCGATCAGCGCGTGGCGATCCAGTCGCCGTCGCAGCCATCGCGAGAAGATCTCGGCCCCGGCGTCGTGGTTCGTCCACAGCCCCGAAGACCGCCTCGACGCGACGCTGGCTCAGGAGGCGATGCGGCGACTTCCGCCGGCCCAACGCGAGATCGTGACGCTGCGAATCTGGTCCGGGTTGACGCTTGCCGAGATTCGCGACATCACCGGCCTGCCGGTGTCAAGCATCCACGAGCAATACCGGGATGCTTTGAAGCAGATTCGAGAGACTCTGGAGCGATTATGCAGGAATTCACACCATTAGACGAGCCTGAACGCGAACTGGAGCATTCGCTCGAATCACTCCGGCCCGAGAAGGGCGCGATTCGGGAGCAGGAGATCTGGTATCGCGCCGGGTTGCGCGCAGCTCGAAGGCGGGTGAACTTCTGGCGCGGCGTGGCTGCTGCGGTCATCGTCCTGGCCGCGGGGGTCGCGCTGCTGCGACCCGGAGCCAATCCGGTCACAATCGACCATTACGTTTATCTGCCGAATTCTCCCGCGAATCTTTCCATCGCGCAGACATCCGGTGGGGCGCCGGCCGTTCCATCGTACCTGGTGTTGCGTAACGCCGTCGAGACTTCAGGCTGGCGAGCCGCATCGACGCCGCAAACCGAAGCCACCCACGATGCGCCCAAAACCGTGACGCCCTGGCCCATCGACCCATCCCTGGAACGTCCGAATCGAGGTTGAACATGCTGCTGCGAATTGCTTTTGCCGCCGTGGCGCTCTTGGCGAGTGTTGCGCAATCAGAAGCGCAAGTGTCGCAATCGAAACCGGCCCCGGGATCGCCCGACGTCATCCAAATAACACTTCACCCGATTGCGACAACCCGACCGGTGCTTCGCTACGCGCTGCTCCCCGAAGAAACGCAAATGACGCCGGGCGAGGCGACGTTTGTCTACTGGCTGGCCGGGAGTTTGGGCAGCCCAACGGACAAACTGGAAGAGCTGACCGGGCGGGATTACGCTGACATTCCGCTGCACGATCTGCCGGCCAGCAAGGTCCCGGAACAACTGGCCATGTTCCCAAACCGCCTGCGCTTTACGGATCTGGCCGCCCGGCGGCAGGAAGTGCATTGGGACACAACTTTTCAGCAGGACGGGGTCAGCGCGTTGCTACCGTACCTCAGCGACCTTCGGCGGGACGCAAAGCTACTGGGCTGGCGGGCGCGGCTGGAATTGGCGCACGGCGACTGGAACGCCGCCAACTACACGCTTCAGTCCGGCCTGTCGATGTGCCTGCAAATGAATCGGCGGGCGGTGCTCGTACAGGGGCTCGTGGCATGCGGAGTCTCGTCCATCATGCTCGATCGGGTGCAGGAATGGATCGCACAGCCCGGCGCGCCCAATCTCTACTGGTCGCTCAGCAATTTGCCGCAGCCTTTCTTCGACCTGCGGCCGATGCAGCAGAACGAGCGGGCGTTGATTTATTACACCTTTCCCGAATTGAATCAGGCGGACCCATTGGCGATCACGCCGGAGCAGTGGCGTCAGGTCGCCGCCAGCTTTGAAAAGCTCAATGAGTCTCAACCCAAAAATCCGCACGGAATCGAGGGGCAGATCGCCCGCGCGTTCGTGGCGGCGTCTCTGGCGCCACAGGCGCGACAGCATCTGGTCGCGATGGGGATTGGGCTTGAGAAAGTCGACGCCATGTCGGTAGACCAGGCGGTGGGGGTCTACGACCTGATCCGCTACCGCCAGCTCTCGGACGAATGCTACAAAGCCTGGATGCTGCCGTACTGGGAGGGGCGCCAGGCGCTGGAGCGGGCGATGAAGGAAATTCAACAGGAGCGGGAAACTTCGCAGAATCCGCTGCTGCTCCTGCCGCCGGCCGTGACCCGGGCCCGGGTGAATTTTGCCAGGGTTGACCGGCAGATCTGTGCGTTACGCGTGATCGAGGCATTGCGGGATTACGCTGCCCGCCATGACGATCAGCCGCCGGCGGCGCTCGATCAGATCGTGGATCTGCCGGTGCCGATCGATCCCATCAGTGGAAAGCCGTTCGCCTACGAGAGCCATGGCCAAACGGCCATCGTCAGCGCGCCGGGGACAACCACTGGGGCACCCGCCGTGCGCTACGAGTTGACGTTCACGAAGTAATTCTGCCGAGGGACATCATGCACAATACGAACTATCTTGCAGCGTCGTTTGTCTTCCTCGCGGTTGCTGGCGTGGCACTCGCTCAGCAGTCGCCGGATGCAGTGATCGCGCCGTATGTCGATTCCGCGACTATCGTCGTCGTCCGTACCAATACCAGAGATGTCAATGCGTCTGGCCTGTTGGATTGGATCCTGAGCGGAATCGGTCAGCAGAACGTTCCGGCGGTGTTAGTCGATGCGCTGCGAAGGGCGTGGCAGCCAAATGCCGGGCGGCTCGATCAGATGCTCGATGGGCTGGCCAGGGCAAAGGTGAATCGCATTTACTGGATCGGCCGGCTGTCCGACTTCCTCAGTCCCCAGGGTCCACAGGGATTGTGGGTCGCGCCGCTGGATGAAGGCGGCCAGGCGCAGGCGGTCGGCGATCTGCTCGTCCAAGGAATCACGACCAGCAACGGCAAGCCGATGCTGCATGCCCATCAGGTCGGCTCGGTGGTTGTGGTCAGCGAGGATAGGCGGGAATCCGGCGCGAATGCGTCGAATGCGTTGAGCGCGGATTGGGTCGAAGCCCTCAAGGGTGAGACGCCGATCCGCGTCGCGCTGGTGGCAGGGGATGAGCTTCGTCATTCGCTGGAGGAGAATGCGCCGAACATTCCCAGCCCCGCCGGGCCGATTGCGATGACGACGTTCACGCGCGGGATCAAGTGGGTTGGAGTTTCGGTGAAGCTTCCGCCGCAGGCGTCGCTGTCGATGGTGGCGAAATGTGCGGATGAGGCGTCAAATCAGGCGGCGGGGGACGCCGTCACGAAGCTGCTTGGCATGCTACGCGATCAGAAGTTCCCGATGCAGGGATTGCGGCCCAGTTCCGACGACCTGGCGCAGATTCTCAAGCCCACCGTCGCGGGTGATGAGCTGCGATGGTCGCCCGATATCGTGACGGTCGTCAAGCCGATGCTCGTGCGATCCGCCACGCAGGCCGCACGACGCCACTCGGCAGAGAACATGAAGCAGATCCTGCTGGGCATCATCATGTATGCCAACAACCATAAGGGCGAATTCCCGCCGGACCTCGCGATCACGGTGAAAGACCAGGACATGTCGCCGGACGTGCTAATCGACCCACTCGATCCGGAGCAGAAGCTCGGGTTTATTTACGTCAGGCCATCGACCCCGTCGCGCTCCACTCCAGCCGACCTGCCAATTGTCTACGAGCAATTCGCCGGTGGAAACAACGTGGGCTTTGCCGACGGCCATGTCGAATGGTTCGGCACGCGGCAGCAAGTCGAGGATCTCATCAAACAGCCGCGTCCGGCGAAATGAATGCGACTGCTGTCGGATCCGACTCGGTGGTCGCCTTGCACGAGCGGACGCGTTCGGTCGCGCTCAGCCGGCGGGATTCCAGGAAACTTTGGGCGCGTCGCCCCAGAGGCCGTCGAGATCGTAGTAGAGGCGGGCGTCCTGGCTGAAGACGTGGACGACCACGTCGACAAAATCGATGCAGGTCCAGTTGGAGCCGCCGTCGCCGGCGCGGGAGAGGGGCTTGAAGTGCCGCGGCTCGGCCATTTCCTCCAGGTCGTTGCACGCGGTCTTCATCTGCCGCGGACTGGTGCCGGTGGCGATCACCAGAAAATCGGTGATCGGGGAGATGTCGCTCACATGGAGAATGGTGATGTTCGTGCAGCGGGTGTCGGCCAGAAGCCTGGCGGCGTCGATGGCGAAGCGGCGCGCCGAATCCAGCCGTTCCGACGGGTCCGATTGGATCGTTGAGATCGATGTCGACTCTTGCGGGCTTGGAATAACTCACCTCCAACGAGGCACACTTTAGCGGCATTATAGCGCGTCAATGAATCTGTAGCACCGATGGCGCCGCATAAGCGGACAGGGTGGCCAGACGCTTGTCGGCGCGGGTGGCGTACGGAAGATATTCCTCGCGCGTGTCCTCATTCACGCGCTGTAGCACGGTGAGTCTTTGTACTTCTGCCAGGGCTTGGAGGAAGAGCGTGTGAAGATCGTCGGGACTGAGATGATCCAGGTCGACGTGCTTGCTGAGATAGAGCGGCTCGGCAACCGAGTATTCAGTGGCGTATTTGAGGGTCAGCAACTCGTAATCGGCGCGGGCGGCGCGATAGCCAATGGCAGCCTGCGTGAGCAGCTTTCCGCGATCGGCGCCGGGGAGCATGGCCGCCAGGAAATCGTGGTCCGCCGATGAGAGGGTCTTGAGCGTCTGCAACTCGTCCAGGTGGGACGTATAGGTCTGGTAGGGGTTGATGTATTGCGGCCGGGCGAGGTGGCGGTGGTATTCGACGGCCGCGTCGTCGCAGATTCTGACGGCCAGTGCGTAACTGTAAATAGCAGAATCCAGAGCGTGCGGATCGACGATCTTGGCGTCGGTGGCCAGGGCCGCGGTGACGCCCTCGAGGGCGGTGGGGTCGGCGTTGGCGGCAAAGCCAAAGGCGCGAGTTTCCTCTGTGATGCCGCGGTCAGACTCTTCCTGCGACCATTGCTTGAGCAGCAGGCCGGGCCGCGTGTCAATGACTGTATCGCTGGTCTGGAGCGGACGCTGCCCGCCGACCGTCATGGCCACCTGCGCCCGCTTGGCGTAGTTGTAGCCGATCGCGGAAGGGGGGATGCCATAGGGAAAAGGCTGATAGCGGGCGAGGTACTGGAAATCGGAGCCGTCGTTCCATTCGCTTTCCGCCGGCAGGGCGACGGGACGGGGCGTGCGGGCACTGAGGAACGCCGGGTCGATGTTGTTGGCCTTGTCCAGCAGGGGGCCGTTGGCGGGGCCGAGGAACTTGAAACCCATTCGCGGATGGTCCGCGTCCTCGGGATAGGCATCCCCGCGATTCTTGTCGGTCATCGAGTCTTCACGGAACTGCTTGCGGTAGAAGACGCGTTCGGTGACGTTTTTTCCGCCGAGCTTTTCGGCAAAGACGCGGGCCAGCGAATCCATGATATTGATATCGCCGGGGCGATCGCGGTCGACCCTTTGGGCGTAGTCGACGGCGTCGAGGATCGTCTGATACTTGCTGGCCGAGCTGGCCATCAGGGCGCTGATGTTGTAGGCCTTGTTCCAGATTTGGAAGATGTGAACGGTGTCGAATTCCGGTTGGAGGAGCCGGATCCATTCGATCATGGTGTCCAAGTCGTTGATGTCGCGGTCGATTTTCTGGTTTTCGACCTTGGACCACAGGACCATGACCAGCGGCCCGCGGAGCCCGCCGAGCATCAGGGCCAGGGCGTAGCTGTCCATGCCGCCAAGAGCGCCTCGTTCGGCGAGGGCGGGTTGCGCCCCGGCATTGTGGTCCTTCCAGCTGGAGGCCCAGTTTTGGGTCAGGCCGCTCAGAAGCAGGCCAAGAACGAGCGCGACGACAACCGGCAACCGGCCGGACTGCTCGCTGCGCGGCACCGGTGCGGAGGAGATCGGTTTTGTGCTGCGCGGTTCGGCAAGCTGCGTCACGGCGCCACCTCTTTGTTTTTCAGGATAATGAAGCTGACGACCAGCATGGGTAAGCCGTAGGAGAACAGGACGCCCAAGGCCTGGGCGAGCTGTCGCGGCGGGGTTGCGACGCCGCGGGTGATGTTCTCCATCACCGGAAATTTCGAGAGGTCCGGAAGGACGGCGGCGACCGCGGTCAGCACCTTGGCCAGGGCGTCGATGGACGAGCTGATGACCTGCGTGCGCGTCTTGTCGGAGACGCCGAAGTCCGCGGCGACGCTGCGGCCGACGCCGGGATTCAGCGTGTCGCCAAGCTGCTCGACGCCCCAGTGACCCAGCAGAAGCAGTAGCGTCAGCACGATTGCGATCGGCCAGGACAGGAACGTGCTGGTGAAGATGGCGATCGTCACCACCAGAACCGACAACAGCCAGAGGATCAGCAAGCTGGCCAGAAGATTGAGCACGAAGCTGTGCTCGGCGGAAATCAGTTGCACCGAGCTGTTGGTCAGCCCGATGAACTGTCCGTTGTCCATGCCGCGGATGTAAACGTCGAAGTTGCCGCCCTGAACATACTTGGCGGGTACGGAAATCGGGAAATCCTGGTTGGTTTCGGAATGGAAGGGGATGGCGGGGGAAGTCTCGTGAGTGTCGCGGTTGTAGACAGTCAGGGTGAGCGGCGACCAGGGTTTGCTGGCGTCGTAATCGCCGGTGCGTTCGATGCCGGCGCGGAAGCGGAAGGCGACCGACTGGTTGGCATCGGCGGTGGCCTGGGCGTTGCTGAAGCGGTAGAAACCGATCGACCCGCTGCCATCGGTTTTGCCGATGATCTTCATGCCATAGCGGCCGGACGAGGAGACGTACCTTGGCTCCCCCGACGCGTTGATTTTATGGTCAGTCTTGGTCGTGGCGTCGAAGATATCCAGGACGGTCGGGGTCAGCGACGCTTCATATTCGACCGCATAGGTTTCGGGGATGACCTCAATGTAGAACTTGCCAATTTGGGTGAGAGCATGAACGGCTTCGATGTTCAGGCCAGCGGTGAGGATGTACGGGTCGGTCGAGTCGAGGGGAATGCCGGCCTTGGCGGTGGCCATGTTGCCGCCGTTGATGTCCTTCTCGGCAAGTATGACGTTCATGCTCGGGTCGAGCACGCGAAGCGTGAGTTGCGGGATCGGGATCGGCGAAATCGATTGGCCGCTCGGCAAGGGGCCGATGCCCTGGTTTTCCAGGGCCAGCTTGCGGCCGACGATCCATTGTTCTTCGGTCGGAGTTGGCTTGTTGCGCTTGAGGTGCATGGTGTTGATGACCATGATCGCCTTGTGCTCGGGATCGGTGGCGGCGGCTTCGAGGTCGGCACGGTTCTGATCCGTCAGATCGAACGGAACCATGAAGGTGAATCCGTAGCCGCCGGTCGTCCAGTGCGAGCCGGATGAAGTCGCATCATGCTCAAAGATCTGGAAATCGACGGGGGTTTCGAGGCTCTTGGTGCTGAGCAGGCCGGCGGTCTGATAGCCTTTGAGCGTCTGGATCGTCGACTCGTCTTTTTCCGTCTTGAGCCGCTCGGCCAATTGCGAGCCCAGCCGCTGGTTTTCGATTCCCAGATAGGCGAAGGTGAACACGCCCATGATCAGGACGATCAATCCCGAGACGCGGACGAACCCGAGGACCTTGCCAAGGACAATTTCCAGCCGGGTCGTCGGCTTGCTGACGATGGTGAAGATGACGCGGTTTTCGATTTCGCGCGGGAGATTGGTGCAGGCGAGGATCACGGCCGTCACGGTCACCATGAGGCCGGATGCGAACAGGCAGAATTTAATCGTCTGGCGGATCGCCTCCTGCGGATCGGCGGCGTGCTGAAGCA
>Ga0210396_10005655_pt1 | contig 12038 bp, 9 predicted proteins | sample IncBWH17OmetaG_FD_155466 | JGI IMG/M metagenome (GOLD analysis project Ga0210396, IMG submission 155466) | Forest soil microbial communities from Barre Woods Harvard Forest LTER site, Petersham, Massachusetts, United States - Inc-BW-H-17-O ...
TTGCCGTCGCTTGTATGTCGATGATGGCCGGCCGCGCCAAAGCCGAACAGCGATGCTCCGATTTGATCAAAGCAACGGCGCACAAAGGCTGGCTTCAAGGAGTCGTGATTTGTTTTGAAGTACGACGGATGTTTCCGCACTCCATGGGCGCATCTGTCGGTTCTCTTGGACCGCGAATGCGTCGTGCGCCCGAAGCGCGTCAGTTGCGCTGAGCGGTCCAATAGCCCGCGCAGCGTGCCGTCCCCGAGTATCCCCGCCAGGTGCCGCGCCCCGTATTGTTGGAGAGCCTGCCGGAGCCGGACGCGTACTTGTCCTGGACGGTTACGGACGCACGGACCGCGCCTGACGGCGCGACATAGCCTTTGAACCTGACCAGATTCGGATGCGTGACGATTCCGTCGTTGATGTTGACCGTAAAATCATAGCTCGGGTCGCACGTGCCGCGTTGCGTCACGAACCGAAGATCCCAGGATCCATCATAGAACGACCGCGCCTCGGCGACGGAGGTCAGGCCCACAAGACCGCTTGCGATTGCAGCGGACATCAGGAATTTCATCATCTTCGTTTCCTCAAAACAGCCTGCGGAATGGGCACGGATATATGGCGAAACGGATATATGGTGAAGGGTAGTGCGAGTGCTTGTTCAAAACTGCTTGAATCGTTTTCGCCTTCGGCCGAGCCTCGCACGGCTGGATGATAATTGTACCAGCGTCCATCGATAAGAGCATCTTTTGTTGCCGGGTGCGCCGGCGAGCTCATTCACTCGGGCGATTTCGGCGCCATTCGCGCAGGCAGTATTCGCCAATTTGCGGCATGGAACGACAAGATCGGAATCCCGCCAGGCCTAAGATTTTCCAGCGCAATTTCGGCGGCTTAGCGAATGGCCGCCGGCGGAAGAGGGTCTTCTGATGCTGAAGGGCTTTACGGTCCCGCGGTCGCCTCGGGGGACTGCGGCTTTAACACCCCCGCCGCCGTGGCATTACGCCGTTGACGTCCTGGCTGTCGAGTTCTGGAGCGATCCGGATGTGTCAGCCAGCATGCTTCCCAAGGAGGTTGAGCTGGATCCGCGGAGCCATGGGCGCGCTGTCGCGATTTTCGCCGATTGCCAATTTACGGCAAACGGCGAGGAATACCTCGATCCCGCGCGTTATCAGAGCCGCGAGTTCGTTGTCCTCCTTGACGCGACCTGGCACGGTTCGGAGATCGCCTGGTGCCCATACGCTTATACCGACAACGATGCGGCAATCATGATGGGTTGGGTCCAGGGTTATCCAAAAAAGCTTGGTGCCATCCGTCAGACACGGACCTTTGCGGCTCAAGGTGCGGCATCGCCAGCTCTCGCCCGCAATAGTCGATTTGCCGGTTGCGTGTCTGCGCACGGACAGCCACTGGCCGAGGCCCGCGTGACGTTGCACGACAAGGTGGATCGGCTTGCCGGCCTGTTCGATCGACCCATTGTGACCCGGCGATATTTTCCGCGGCTCTGCGCCGGCATGCACGACAAGCCGGTCGTGGATGAACTGGTCCTGTGCATCATGGACGATATCCTGATCACCGACGGATGGATCGGCTCGGCAGAATTGATTTTCCCCGAGGCCCACGGTGAAGAGCTCGATATGATGGGTCCGATCAAGGTGGGGCGCGGCTATCGAGTCGCATTCTCCTTTTCGGTTTCCAGCAACGAGATATTGGCGGATCTGGCTGGCTAGCTCCTTCTTCGTAACCCGCCGAAATTGGCAACGGGTCATTGAAGGTCGACACCGCAAGAATAGACAAGCCGACGCAAGCCGGTGAAATCAATTGCGGCTGGCCTTGCTAGACTTTGTGCCGGAATGAGCGATATGCGCAGGAATTGAAAATGCTCCAGGGCTTCACCGTTCCCAAGTCGCCGTTCGGTCAGGCAGCGCTGGCCGCACCTCCGCCCTGGCATTATTCAGGTGATGTCGTCGGAGTCGAGTTCTGGACGGACCCCGATGCGGCGGCAGCGACGTTGCCGCGGGGCCTTTCGCGGGACCCCAGGTCGAACGGTCATGCCGTCATGATGTTCCTGGATTGGCAGTTCACCGCGCAAGACGACGAATTTCTCGATCCGGCCCGTTATCAATATCGCGAAGCGTTCGTACTGCTCGACGCGGTCTATCGCGATATGCCCGTCATGTGGTGCCCCTACATCTATGTCGACAACGACGCCGCGTTGGCGCGTGGGTGGACGCAAGGCTTCCCCAAGAAAATGGGCAGCATTTTCCAGACGCGCAGCTTTGCAGCGGCGAGCGCCGCGGCGGCGCCGGTTGTGCCCGGCGGCCGATTTGGCGCAAGTCTTTCCGCGCACGGCGAGCGCCTGGCGGAAGCCTGCATCACCTTGCGCAAGCCGATCGAAAATGGATTGGCGCTGCTGAGCCGGCCGACGGTTCTGTTGCGATATTTTCCGAGACTAACCGCGGGATGCCAGGACAAACCGGCAGTCGACGAGTTGGCAATGTCGATCACCGACAATCTGACCGTCGCCAATGCGTGGGTGGGGGAGGGCCAACTTTACTTTCCCGAGTCGAAAGGCGAAGAGCTACACGCACTTGCACCGAGACGCGTCGAGTCCGGTTTCCGCTATTCGCTCGCTTATTCGGTCACGGATCTAAAGATCCTCGAGGATCACACGCGGAAATAATCCGATAACTTCCGTTGCTATCTCCATGCCTGGCTTTGCCGGCGAGGTCTGCTGGTACGGTGAGAAGTGGCCGACCGATCGGCAAATCGCACGGCGCCGTTTATCGGGACTTCGCCGTTTACCGGGGCTTCTCTGCGGAGGCTTTTGCTCCCGTTTCGCGCAGGAACAGCGCGAGTCCGATAGCGATAACAATCGCCACGACCCAGAAGTCGGCGGCTTCTTTGAAGTGCGCAAGATGGTCACTGCTTGAGGCAAGCGATCTACCGTGTTCACGCGCGAAGATCGGCGCTACTGCGGCCGTCACGCCAAATGTAATGAAGTTAATGCGGGACTTCTCTGCGGAGGCTTTTGCTCCCGTTTCGCGCAGGAACAGCGCGAGTCCGATAGCGATAACAATCGCCACGACCCAGAAGTCGGCAGCTTCTTTGAAGTGCGCAAGATGGTCACTGCTTGAGGCAAGCGATCTACCGTGTTCACGCGCGAAGATCGGCGCTACTGCGGCCGTCACGCCAAATGTAATGAAGTTAATGACGCCAACAGCACTGCCTTTAGCCTTATCGGGATTGACCTCCTTAATGATTGTGTACGGGATCATCGCCGCTCCAGACCCGACACCCAGCAAAAACATGCTGATGTAATTGAATGTCGAATCATTCGTATAAGCAGTCGCAATAACCGACATGAGCATAATGGCCGCGCCGAGAATCAGTGTCGGCTTGCGAAGCCCAATATAATCAGCCAGCCAACCGAGCAGCGGGCAGCCCACAACCCAGCCGAGCGGCACCATCGAAGCGATTGACACGGCCCGGGCGTACTCCACACCTCGATCTTGCTGGAAGAACGCGACGCCCCAGATCATGTCCCCTATCGTGGTCGGCGCAAACAGCAAGCCAGCAATGATCCCGCAGAAGAACGCGACGCCCCAGATCATGTCCCCTATCGTGGTCGGCGCAAACAGCAAGCCAGCAATGATCCCGCAGAGATAGGATTGTGGATTACTAAAAACCGTCTTGAACGGCGCGATCAACCCTTCTCTTGCCGGTGCATTATCGTCGCGGCCTTCCGCGGGCGTGATCAGGAACAGCGCTGCGCCGACTGCCAAACAAGCGATGGCTGTTGCTACCCAGAAACCCTTCCAGCCCAACGTGCCATGAATCAATGGGCCAACCGCGAATTGGCCAGCGGATCCTCCGAGCATGCCAAAGCATTGTGTGAAGCCGATTGCGGTGGCCAGCACGCTGCCCGAAAATCCATGCGTGGCCAGGAAGACGGCCCCCGTGAATGCAAAGGCCGAACCAGCGCCCTGCAGCAGGCGTCCCAAATAGCCTACGAAGGGAACCGAGACGACAAAAAGAAGGCAGCCAATGCCCAGAAGAACCGCTCCTAATGCGACCGGTGCTTTGGCTCCGAAGCGGTCAAGCGCAGCGCCAGCTGCAAGGCTTGTGACCGAATATGTATAGTAGTAGGCGCCGATGATCGCGCTCACGCCAACGGCGTCTACGCTGAATGCAGTCGTGAGTTCGGGGATCATGACGGCGGGTGCCGATCGCACGACATATTCTAGAAAGTAAAAAATCAGCGCCGCTCCCCAAGCGAGCTTGTAGGCACTCGCGTGAAAAGCCCGCGGCTCCGTACTCAAGCTGACCATCGTTGTTCCCCGCATGTGAGTGCGCGTCCGCTCATGAGCGCACACCTATGCTCCTTCGTCTCTCGTGGATTGAACAGTCATGCTACGCTTTGCAAAAACGCCCTTGTTTTTGCGTTCCGCAGTTCGCCGATGCAATCCTGTCGCTTCACGAAGGCAGAATTCGCCAATCTGCGGCATGGACCGACAAGATCGGAATTCAGCCGGGTCTAAAGTTTTTTGCGCATGTTTTGCGGTGTAGCGAACGGCTGATCGACCGAAGGCTTGCGGATGCTGTCCGCGTAATCCCTCTACGATGAAAAGACGACGAGAAAGCAAGGAGAAAGATCGTGAGCAAAGCCGCTGCGGAATATCTTGTCGAGGCGCTTGAAAAGGTAGGAGTCAAGCGCGTTTATGGCGTCGTCGGCGATTCGCTGAACGGGTTTACCGACGCGATGCGGCGTCGAAAATCGATCGACTGGATTCACATGCGGCACGAGGAGGGGGCGGCTTTCGCAGCGGGCGCGGAGGCCCATCTCACCGGTACCCTTGCCGTGTGCGCCGGCAGCTGCGGCCCCGGCAATCTGCATCTGATCAACGGTCTGTTCGATTGCCAGCGCAATGGCGTGCCGGTGTTGGCAGTCGCTGCCCACATTCCCAGTAGCGAAATCGGCATTGACTATTTCCAGGCCACGCATCCGGAAAGCCTCTTCAAGGAGTGCAGCCACTACGTCGAGCTGGTCTCCAATCCCCGCCAACTGCCACAAATTCTCAAGCGCGCGATCCGTGTCGCTATCGCCAAGCGCGGCGTGGCGGTCATCGTGTTGCCGGGCGATGTCGCACTGATGAAAATCGACGCCGAGGTACCCGAGTGGATCGTTCCAGCTGCGCCGGTGGTGCGGCCAGCGGCGGTCGAGATCGAACATCTGGCGAGCTTCCTGAACGAGGCATCGCGGGTGACGCTGTTCTGCGGGGCAGGATGCGCGGGCGCTCACGGCGAGGTCGTTGAACTGGCAAAGAAGCTGAAGGCGCCCATCGTGCACGCCTTCCGCGGCAAGGATCGAGTACGACAATCCTTACGATGTCGGAATGACCGGCCTCGTTGGCTTTGCGTCAGGTTATGCGGCCATGAAGGATTGCGACGCCCTGCTGATGCTTGGCACGGATTTCCCTTACCGGGCATTTTATCCAGAGCATGCAAAGATCGCCCAGATTGACGTGCGGCCTGAGGCGCTGGGCAATCGCTGTTCACTCCATCTCGGCCTGCTCGGCACGGTGAAGGACACCCTCCAGGCCGTGTTACCGGCGATCAAGGAGAAAACTGACTCGGGCCATCTCAAACGCGCGCTGACCCATTACAAGGAATCGCGTAGTGAACTCGACGCGCTGGCTGAGACGCACCCGAACAGCAAGACCATTCATCCCCAGTATGTCATGAGTCTGGTCAGCGATTTGGCGGCTGACGACGCGGTATTCACCTGCGATGTGGGGACGCCGATCATCTGGACCGCGCGCTACCTCAAGGTCAATGGCAAGAGGCGCATCGTCGGTTCATTCAATCACGGATCGATGGCGAATGCGATGCTTCAGGCGATTGGCGCGCAGACGGCATTTCCGGGTCGTCAGGTTATTTCGATGTCGGGAGACGGCGGATTCAGCATGATGATGGGAGATTTCATCACACTGACCCAGATGGGACTTCCGGTGAAAGTGATTGTCCTCAACAACGGCACACTCGGCTTTGTCGAAATGGAAATGAAGGCAAACGGATTCCTCGATACCGGATGCGACCTAACGAATCCCAACTTCGCACGAATGGCCGACGCGATGGGTGTCCGCGGCATCCGTGTCGAGAAGCCGCAAGAGTTGAAGGGAGCGATCGAGGCGGCACTTGCGCACAAGGGACCCGTATTGGTCGACGTGGTCAGCGCTCGCCAGGAGCTCGCCATGCCTCCGACGACAACTGTCGATCAAGCCTATCATTTTGGGATGTTCATGATGAAGGCTGTTCTCGACGGCCGGGCGACGGAGCTGATCGACCTCGCAAAGGTCAATCTGACGCGCTGAATCGTATAAAAGGAACGATGACATGATGCGGGTGGTGCTCCTGCCTTTCACGATCTCGTTCCGCATGGTCTGTCCGATGTGATGGCGGCTGTCATCGACGACTACGCTCGCCAACTGTTCCGCCTGGCAAAGGTCAGCAAGTCGTGCTGAGCCTTGTCAGGAAGGAATGAAGACGTGATAGGGACCGCGTTTTGGCTCCCGGGCGCAGGCGGACGCCCGGTTTCGCTCGTCCGCCCCTCGCGGAAGCGTCCATTCTCGTTTCGTTTGTGATGCTCTCGTTTGAGCAGCTTGCTATGGAGGAGCGCGCGGTCCGTGTGAGGCCGGACCCGTAAGGGTTTGAAAATATTATTATTTTCTTGTGTAGTTACCGCAATTAATAGTTCAGAACGTAACTTAACAAGCCATAACGGGCGGTCTGGGGCATCCTCGGTTTAACCGGGAGGATGTGCCATGGACGGACCTCAAGCGACGCCGGATACTTCGTCGACCGACCTGGCATTCGGCTACCTGGCGAGCAGCCTTGCACATCTCCTTGAAGCGGCGAGGCGTGAGCTGGAGCATGACCACGAAGCGGCGAAGGCATCCCTTGCTGCTGCTTCGACCATCCTGCAATCCGAGATTGAACGCCATTCGGGGGCAGAGCAGTCGGGAGCGGGGGCGAAGGCATCCCTTGCTGCTGCTTCGACCATCCTGCAATCCGAGATTGAACGCCATTCGGGGGCAAAGCAGTCGGGAACGGCGGGGCTTACGGGCTGGCAGATCGCCCGGGTGCGGGCCTTTATCGACAAGAATTTGCATCGCACGATTCATACCCGGGATCTGAGCGCGGTTGCGCGGAGAAGCCCGGCTCATTTCTCGCGGTCGTTCAAGCTGACATTTGGCGAACCGCCGCACGCCTACGTGGTCAAGAGGCGTCTGGAGAAAGCCTGCAATCTCATGGTGACCAGTTCGGCTTCGCTCAGCGAAATCGCCCTGAGCGCGGGGTTTTCGGATCAGGCGCATCTTTGCAAGTTGTTCAGGCAAGCCTTTGGCCAAAGCCCGGCCAATTGGCGGCGCGAACGGGAGATGCAATAAGAAGGATCAAATCCCGCGAGCCGGCACCGATCGGAAATATCCCATGGGCGAGGAGAGCCGGAAAGTTCTGAGCTTCGGTCCATTCGAGCTTTCGATTGGTAGCAGGCTTCTGAGGAACGGCACCAAGACCGTACCCCTCGGGGCGCGCGCCATGGACATCCTCATTTCCCTGGTCGAGCAGCCAGGCACGGTTATCGGCAAGCACGATTTGATTGACTGCGTGTGGCCCAACCAAAGGGCTGACGAGGTCAGCCTTCGCGTACACGTTTCGGCTTTGCGAAAGGCGCTGGCTCAGGGCGACCCCAGCAGGCGGTATATCGCAAACGTACCGGGGCGCGGCTACAGCTTTATCGTCCCGATCGCGACGGCTTCTTTACAGACGCCCGAATTTGAGCCGGCGCCGAATGCGGGGTTGCCCGCTCGCTTGGAGCGCATGGTCGGTCGCGAAGAGACCGTTGCAACGATCAAGGCGAGGCTTGCTGAGCAGAAGTTTGTTTCGATTGTCGGGCCCGGAGGCATAGGGAAGACGACCGTAGCGGTTGCGGTCGCTCATGAGATACGTTCCGCCTTCGACGGTGAAGTTCGTTTCGTGGACCTCAGTCCGCTCGATGACGCGTCTCTCGTCGCACCCGCCGTGGCGAGTGCGTTCGGCCTTGCGATACAAACGGCTGACGTCCTTCCGCTTTTGATCGACCGGTTGGCTGGAGCTCCCAAGCTCCTTGTACTCGACAGCTGCGAACATCTCATTGATGGCGCTTCCGCCCTTGCAGAAAAGCTCTTCGGCCATGTACCCACACTGCACCTGCTTGCGACCAGTCGCGAGGCATTGCGCGTCGAGGGGGAAAACGTCCACGAACTCGCCGCGCTTGCATGCCCTCCGGAAGATCAGACGATCCTGGCCTCGGATGCTCTGAAATATCCCGCCGTTCAATTGTTGGTCGACCGCGTCAGAGCCCTGCAACGGCAATTCGATTTGCGCGATATGGAGGCGCCGGTTGCCGCTGGAATCTGCCGGCAGCTGGACGGTATTGCTTTGGCCATCGAACTCGCAGCGGGCAGGGTAGACGTTTATGGCCTCGACAAGACCGCGAGTTTGCTGGATGGCCACTTGAATCTGTCGTGGGAGGGACGCCGGACGGCGATGCCGAGGCATCAGACGTTAAACGCGACGCTGGAATGGAGCTATGACCTTCTCAACGAGGAGGAAAGGCACGTACTGAACAGGCTGAGCGTCTTCTCCGGCGGATTCACCTTCGAGGCCGCGGTTGCCGTCATAGCCGATGACTCAGTCGACGAAGCAAAGGTGGCCGACTGTCTTTGGGAGCTGCGATCGAAGTCGATGATTGCCATCTACGGGCAGAACGCGCGACTGCGCCTGCTCGACACCACTCGCGCCTTTGCCGCGAAGCGGTTGATCGAAGGAGGAGAGCAGGGTGTCTTTCGCCGCCGCCACGCCCTTTATTTCAGCGACCTGTTTAGACGGGGAGCCTCGATGGACGTGTCGAACTGGCCAAAAGCGCTTGGGGTCGAGGTCGGCAATCTCAGGGCCGCCATGAACTGGGCATTTTCCGGCGAAGGCGATGCGAAAGTCGGCGTTAATCTCGCCGCGGCTTCGGCGAGCACCTGGATCGGGATGTCGCTCGGCTTCGGCGAGCACCTGGATCGGGATGTCGCTGCTGACGGAGTGCCGAGAGTGGATGGCAAAGGCAATTAGCCGGCTCGACCTCATGAATTCGGGTTCGCGGCAAGAGATGATCATTCAGTCTGCGCTGGCAAGCAGCATGATGTTCACGCTTGGCATGACCGAGGAGTCATACGCCGGCTGGGCCAAGGCGAGGCTTCTCGCCGAGGACCTCGGCGATGTCGAATATCAGCTGGCTTCGTTCCTTGTTCTCTGGGCGCACAGGATTAGGCTTCCGCGATACGCTGAAGCAATCGAATTGGCGGAACGCTGCGGTGAGATCGCCGAGGCGTCCGGCGATCGCGGCGCCGTCGCGACCGCGAACTATATGCGCGGGATAACCTACCACCACACCGGGCGATTATCGCAAGCCGAAGGCTTGTTTGAAGCTTCCCTCCATCACGATGTCGAAGCGTCCCGACGGGCTATCATCGAGCGATTTGGCTACGATCGTAAGACGGACGCATTGGCCGTTTTGGCGAACCTGGTTTGGCTGCGAGGGTCACCCGATCAAGCGCGCCGGCTTGGCCGGATGTCAATCGCCGAGGCTCGCCAACTCGATCAGGCGGTGCCGCTCTGCGTTGCGCTCGCCTGGACGGGCTTCAATGCGTATCTGACAAATCCCGAGGGCGACGAAACTAACGCGCTTGCCGACGAACTTGTGGAACACGCCGGAAAGCACGGGGTGGACAGCTATTATGGCTTCGGCCTTGCCATGCAGGCGCTCGGCAGGATCAGGCAAGGAGAGACCGAGGCGGCCAGCGATTTGCTTTATTCCGGATTGGAGAAGCTGTCTGCGGCGCGCTACGGCGTTTTCCATCCGATCCTGCAGGCAGAATTTGCAAGATGTTTGGCGGTTCTCGGCCAAACCCGGCAGGCCGTTGCGGTCTTCGAGCGCGCGAAAATCGAACTCGATGACGAAAACCAGCTTTTTGTCCCCGAGTTGCTCCGGATCAGGGGCGAACTGGCCTCGAGCAGCAACGAAGGGCTGGCGGTTAGCAAAGAATACTTTCTCCGTGCGATCGAGATGTCGGACAGGCGAGGAAGCTTGTCGTGGACGCTGAGAACGGCGACGAGTCTCGCCATAGCCGAGACGTCGGATGCGGGAAGGGACGAGGCCCGTTCGATCCTGCGAGCCACGCTTGTGAAATTCCGTGATGGATCTGACACGTTCGACCTGAGACTGGCTGCTCGTGTGCTGGACGGCTCATACCGGAGCGACCATACCGTCAGGACGGCACGCTGACAAACTTGTGCCGGTCAACAGGCAACAGAAACAAATCGTTGGCTCATTGCGTGATAACGAGACCAAGCGTCTGCGCGCGCGACACCGCCTGTGAGCGCCTCTCGACACCGAGCTTGGTGAAGACGCTCTTGAGATGCGATTTAACCGTCTCTGGACCGATGTCGAGGCGCCGGGCGATTTCCTTATTCGATAATCCGTGCGCGATTAGTTGCAGAATGTCGGTTTCGCGGGGACTCAATGCGCCTAGAAGCTGTGGTTTTGAAATTGGTGCAAGGCGAGCCTGCCGCGCACCCTCGACACCTGTCATGAGCCTGTCGACGTAAGAAATCAGATCCGCGCCAAGATTCCCATTGACCTGGGTCGTTCGGAGAATTTGGTCAATGATTGGCCCCTCGTCCAAAATGGTCTGGTAAAGGCCAGCTGCTGCGCCTGCGGTCAAAACGCGGCGAAAGCGGTTCGTCGCCTCCGCGACTTTGCCCGCATTAAGCTGGACTGCCGATAGATGAATCGCGCTCCGGATCAGGAAGTAACGATGCTGCGCCGCTTCGGTTTCACGTTGCAGAACTTGCAGGATCGCGATCGCATCGTCAGGGCGGTCCTGCTGGCCCAACAAATGAGCACGCGACAACTTGTGATACCATTCAATTTCCGACCAGGCGCAAGGCCTCACTGCCGTGTACTTACCCGCAAGGCGTTCCAGTCGATCGACGCAGCCGGCGGCTTCATCTATACGCCCGTCGTTCAGGTAAAGCCGCGCTTGCTCTGCTATGGCGCAGGCTGAGAGCCTTCCCCAGCCTCGTGCGACGCCCTGATTTTCCGCTTGCTCCAGCACCGTGTGGGCTCGCTCGAAGTTCATCCGAGCGCCAGCGACCCTGGCGAGCACGAAATAGGCGCTTAAGACGCATTCGTGCATCGTCCCTGAGATGATCAGCGGCACCCGGTCGATGATCCAGGCCTCAGCCTCATCGATCTGGCCTTCCTCATACCTCATTCTTGCGATTAAACTTGCCGGCAGAGCCGCGGCGACCGAATTCGGACCTACGCTTTGTTCGGCGATCCGCAAGCCCTCGCGATATTGCGTATCCGCCGCCGCGAGGCGTATCTGGCGCTCCTCGGCAAGCCCTTGAAGGCAGCGCCGGTATACCGACGCAAATGCGTTCCTGCGATCCTCTTCGATCGAATAGGGTATCCACGGCGTCGCATGGAATTGCTTGAGGTCTCCCGCCTTCAGATGACAAAAACGAACGACATTTGAGGCGACGTTTGCAGTCCACGGATCAGAAGAGTTATTCACGCAATCCTGCGCCAAAGGCAGCGCCCGTTCGGTGTCATCCATGAGCCCGATGGTGAGCGCACGAATTGCCCGGCATTCCAACAGCAGGTCGCTTCGCCGCGGATTCTTTGCATCTACGTCTTGCTGAATTTCGGTTGCGAGTTGCAGGGCCTCTTCGAAGCGGAGTGCCAGCGCCAGCCCCCAGGCGATCGCCATTCTAACCTCGGGCTGGCCTCGCATGAGTTCGCCGGGAAACAGACGCTGCCATTCAAGCAGGGTGAACAGATCGCCTCTCGTGATCAACGCCATGGCGCAATTCTTGATCCAGCCGATCGCTCGATCTGAATCGCCGGCCGCGATCGCGTGCTGGACTGCTTCAGTCCACAATTGCTGTGAGGCATACCAAAGCGA
>Ga0210396_10005656_pt1 | contig 12036 bp, 10 predicted proteins | sample IncBWH17OmetaG_FD_155466 | JGI IMG/M metagenome (GOLD analysis project Ga0210396, IMG submission 155466) | Forest soil microbial communities from Barre Woods Harvard Forest LTER site, Petersham, Massachusetts, United States - Inc-BW-H-17-O ...
TTCCTTGGCTTTTCCGCTCAACAGATCGTAGGTGCATTTGACGTCGGCGGCGGTGAACGGCTTGCCGTCATGCCATTTGACGCCCTCGCGCAACGTGAAGGTCAGCTCGGTCCCTTCCTCATTCGCGCTCCAGCTGGTCGCCAGATCCGGGACGATTGATTGGACCCGGTTTTGCGGAACGTGCTGATCGAACAGCACAAGATTGTTGAACACCCCCATCATCGGCATGATCGCCGATATGCTGCCCTCCTCGACGATCGACATGCTGGCCGGGCTGTCGCGGTGAAACACCCGCAGAATACCACCCGATTTTTGCGCGAGCGCCGGATCGGCGAGCGCCATTCCCAACAGGATTCCGCCGATTGTCGCAAATAACCGAGCCGTTCGCCTCATCCTCAATCCCCCGATACCGCGGGTTTGCCCCGTCTTGCTGCGGCGGCTAGAAGGGTAGCGCGAAAGACAAGGCTCCGCACGCATCCATCGACGAGACCGCCATGAGCAACCTGGATCCGATCCCCTATTCCGACGCACAGCTCCGCGCAATCCTGCAACGCGTCAAGACGATCGCGATGGTCGGCGCCTCGTCCAACTGGAACCGGCCGAGCTATTTCGTTATGAAATATCTGCAGGGCAAAGGCTACCGGGTTATCCCCGTCAACCCCGGCATCGCCGGCCAGATGCTGCTCGGCGAAACGGCTTACGCATCGTTGCGGGACCTCCCCGAGCCGATCGACATGGTCGACGTGTTCCGTCCGGCTCGCGACGCGCCGGCCATTGTCGAGGATGCGATCGCGATCGGCGCCAAGGTCGTCTGGATGCAGCTCGGCATCCGCAACGACGCGGCTGCCGCGACGGCTGAGAGAGCCGGGATCGAGGTCGTCATGAACCGCTGCCCGAAGATCGAGTTCGGCCGGCTGGGCGGCGAACTGTCGTGGAGCGGGGTCAACAGCGGCATCATCCGCAACCGCCCGCCCGAGCCGCCGATCGCCCGGCACGGCAAGGAACGGCCCGCGCCTTCGCACAACATGACTTACGGTTTCGAGACCCGCGCCATTCACGCCGGAGCCGCGCCCGATCCGGTGACCGGCGCACGCTCGACGCCGATCTACCAGACCACCTCCTATGTGTTCGACGATGTCGACCATGCCGCCTCGCTCTTCAACCTGCACAATTTCGGCTACGTCTATTCGCGACTCCACAACCCCACCGTCGCGGTTCTCGAAGAGCGGGTCGCCAGCCTCGAAGGCGGCCGCGCCGCCGTAGCCGCCGCCTCGGGGCACGCCGCACAGTTCCTGATCTTCTTCACGCTGATGGAGGCGGGAGACGAGTTCATCGCCTCGCGCAACCTTTACGGCGGCTCGCTGACCCAGTTCGGGCTGTCGTTCAAAAAGCTCGGTTGGCAGTGTCATTTTGTCGACCCGACCGACCCGGAGAATTTCCGCAGGGCGCTGACTCCGCGCACCAAGGCGATCTTTCTCGAGAACCTCGCCAATCCCGGCGGCATCGTCGTCGATCTTGAGCGGGTGGCTGGGATTGCGCGCGAGGCCGGGATACCCCTGATCGTCGACAACACCTTGGCCACACCTTATCTCTGCGAACCGTTCCGTTGGGGCGCCGACATCGTTTGCCATTCGACGACCAAGTTCTTGAGCGGCCATGGCCATGCGCTGGGCGGCATCGTCGTCGAGTCCGGCCGCTTCGACTGGGCGCTGGGCGGCCGTTTTCCATCCTTGACCGAGCCCGAGCCCGCCTACCACGGTCTCAAATTCTACGAGAATTTCGGGGATTTCGCGTTCACGACCAAGGCGCGGGCGGTGGCCTTGCGGGATTTCGGCCCGACCCTGTCGCCGATGAACGCGTTTTTGACGATCACCGGCATCGAAACCTTGCATCTGCGCATGGAGCGCCATGTCGCGAATGCGCTGCGGGTCGCCGAGTTCCTGTCGGGTCACCCGCGTGTCGCCTGGGTTTCGTACGCCGGGCTGAAGGAGAGCCCGTTCCACGACCTCGCCCGGAAATACTTGCCGAGAGGGGCCGGCGCGGTCTTCACCTTCGGGGTCAAGGGCGGCTACGAGGCGGGAATCAAGCTCGTCGAAAACGTCCAGCTGTTCTCGCACCTGGCAAATATCGGCGACACCCGCAGCCTGATCCTGCATCCCGCCTCGACGACGCACCGCCAGCTCACCGACGAGCAGCGCCAGGCCGCCGGCGCCGGCCCGGACGTGATCCGCCTCTCGATCGGCCTCGAAAGCGCCGAGGATCTAATCCGCGACCTCGACGAGGCCCTCGCGGCTTAGCCCTCCGCCCCATGCGACTGGCTGTTAACGCTGTTAAGTGCAGCGAAAAACAGCCAGAGAGGCGACATTCATCGCAGAAATCCTCGCTTTTCATCGCTTGAATCAGTGAAATATCAGCCAGGAATAGCCAGCGAAAACAGCGAGAATTATCGGTATAACACCAGATTTCTGCCGATTGTTGTGAGACTTAATCACTGAGCACAAATTTAGATTATTTCAATCGATATCTCTATTGGACGAGACGATACCATAACAATACGTCAAAATTTTGGGCCCAGCGCTTCGGGGCTCCGGCCAGGATTGCGTCGACGGGTCGGCGGGCTTATATCTACCGCGTCGGGCAACCGACTATGGCGATACACGGCTTGTGAAATAAGCGTTGCGGACCCGGGGGCAGTACCCGGCGCCTCCACCACTTCCCGCCGGCCCCACGGCCGGCGGTCTATGGGGGCGAACTAGGCTCGACGCGCGTGGTAAAGGCAAGATCCGTCGCCCGGCATGATACCACCGTTATCGGGTCATAATCTAGCTGCGAACGACAACTTCGCACAAGAGGCGCTCGCGGCCTAACCCCTAGCGGGGTAAAAGCCTAGAGCAAATCGCGGTCCGAGGGGCACCGGGCAACAGAAGCCCCTCACTCGACCTCGCGACGTGTCCCCTTGCGAATGAACGAGCCGGAACATGGCCCAGGACCTCTTCGATTACCCTAAGATGGTCGAGAGCGCGTTGCGCGGCGTCATGCGCGAAGCGTTGGCGCGGTCGGCCCGCGAGGGTTTGCCCGGTGACCATCATTTCTACGTCACTTTTCGCACTCATGCCCCGGGGGTCGGGATCCCGACCTACCTGCTCAGCAAATTTCCCGACGAGATGACGATCGTGCTGCAACACCAGTTCCGGGCGCTCGAGGTCGGCGAAGACGCATTTTCGGTCAATCTCAGTTTTCAGAGCCGGTTGGAGCGGCTGAAGATCCCATTCGCGGCGGTAACGACCTTTGCCGATCCCTCGGTCAATTTCGGGCTCCAATTCGAGGTTCCCGCGGTGCCGCCGGCCGAGGTGACCGCCCTCCCCGCAGAGCTCTCGCCGCTCGAGCCGGCGGAACCGGCGCGGCCCGCAGCCGAGGTCGTCACTCTCGACAAGTTTCGCAAGCGCTGACTTCTCCGCGGCTCGCTTGACGCGGGCGCGGAAAGGTTGATTCTGCGCAAAATTGTAGCGCGGAGCGCCGCATGAGCGATGTCGCCTATCACGAACTCTTCCCACTCGCGCCCGACGATGCGCCATACCGCAAGTTGACCGGCGATCACGTCTCGACCGGCATGTTCGAGGGGGAGCGGGTCGTCAAGATAGAGCCGGCGGCATTGACCCTCCTCGCCCGTGACGCTTTTGTCGATTGTCAGCACCTGCTGCGCCCGGGCCACCTCGCTCAGCTGCGCGCGATCCTCGATGATCCGGAGGCGTCGGCCAACGACAAATTCGTCGCCTTCGATCTGTTGAAGAACGCCAATATCGCTGCCGGCAAGGTCCTGCCGATGTGTCAGGACACCGGCACCGCCATCGTGATGGGCAAGAAGGGGCAGCAGGTCTGGACCGGAAGCGACGATGCGGCCGTGCTATCGGCCGGCATCTGTCGCACCTACACCGAAACCAATCTGCGCTACAGCCAGGTGGCGCCTTTGTCGATGTACGAGGAGGTGAATACCGGCGACAACCTTCCCGCCCAGATCGACCTCTACGCCGAGCCCGGCGACCAGTACAAGTTCTTATTCATCGCCAAGGGCGGTGGTTCGGCCAACAAGAGCTTCCTCTATCAACAGACAAAGGCGGTGCTGAACCCAAAATCATTGGTAAAGTTCCTCGACGAGAAACTCCGCACCCTTGGTACGGCGGCATGTCCGCCCTACCACCTGGCGATCGTGATCGGCGGCACCTCGGCCGAGATGAATTTGAAGACGGTCAAGCTCGCCAGCTGCCGCTTTCTCGACACGCTGCCGACGCAAGGGAACCGCTACGGGCAGGCCTATCGCGACCGCGGTTTCGAGGAAGAGGTGCTCGGATTGACCCGTGGCTTCGGGGTCGGGGCGCAGTTTGGCGGCAAGTATTTTTGCCACGATGTCCGGGTGATCCGGCTGCCGCGCCATGGCGCGAGCCTGCCGATCGGGATCGGGGTCTCGTGCTCGGCGGACCGCCAGATCCTGGGGAAGATCACCGCGGACGGGGTGTTTCTCGAAGAGCTCGACACCAATCCGGCGCGATTTCTCCCGGACATCGACACCGCCGGGCTGGGCGGCGAGGTGATCCCGGTCGATATCGGGCGGCCGATGGACGAGATCCGCCGCCGCCTCTCGCGATACCCGATCAAGACGCGCCTGAGCTTGACCGGCCCGTTGGTCGTCGCCCGCGACATCGCACATGCCAAGCTGCAGGAGCGGCTCGACCGTGGCGAAGGATTGCCCGATTACGTCAAAAACCATCCGATCTATTACGCGGGACCGGCCAAGACCCCGGAAGGATACGACTCCGGCTCCTTCGGGCCCACCACCGCCGGACGGATGGACAGCTATGTCGATGGGTTCATGGCGGCCGGCGGGAGCTTCGTCACTCTGGCCAAAGGCAATCGCGGTGCCGAGGTCCGCGCCGCGTGCCATAAGCATGGCGGCTTTTATCTCGGCTCGATCGGCGGGTCGGCGGCCCGCCTTGCCCGGGATTGCATTCGTAAAGTCGAGGTCGTGGAATATCCGGACCTCGGGATGGAGGCGATCTGGCGCATAGAGGTGGTCGATTTCCCTGCATTCATTGTAATCGACGACAAGGGGAACGACTTCTTTGCCGGGCTCGCTTGATCGCGCGGCCGGGCCGAGTGACGGCGGGACGTCCTGATTGGCGCAAGACGGCGATTTGGACAGGCTTCTGCGCGGCGACAACGGAGCCTGGGAGGCGTTTGTTCGCCGATACGCCGGGCTTGTCGTTGTCGCGGTGCGCGGTGTCGCGCGCGAGTCCGCCGAGGTGGAAGACCTGACGCAGGACGTCTTTCTGCGGCTCTGTAAGGACGACTTCCGGCTGCTGCGCAGTTACGACGCGTCTCGCGCCGGTCTCTCCACCTGGATCACGATCGTTGCGCGCAGCACCGCGCGGGACGCGATGCGCCGACACCGGCCGGTGTGGGTGCCGATCGAGACGGTGCCGGAGGGGCGCCTCGCGATCGACCCGGTCGAGCCGGTACGCAAGCTCAAACTGCCGGAAGCGTTGCTGTCGCCGCGCCAACGGGAAATCTTAACGATGTTGTACGATCGTGAGATGGCAGTTTCCGAGGTTGCCTTCGCCCTCGGGATCGACCCGCAGACCGTCCGCAGTGCCCACCACAAGGCGATGATCAAGCTGCGCGCCCACTTCCGGGCCGAAGTCGAATGAACGCCGCGGTTGCGGGGATGCTCCGGCTCCCCGCCGCGTAAACACTGTAGGAAGACGCTGCCATGACGCAAAGCGAAGGACCAGAATACGCGCCAAACCCGGCGGCGGATCGCCGTCTGTGGCAGCGATGCCGCACGATGGATGCCGACGACGACGAGACGGCGCGATTTCTCGACCTTGCAGCCTATGCCGATGGGCTTCTCGATATCGAGGAGCGGGAGCGCGTCGCCGTCTTGCTCGCCGTCGATCCGGAGGCCGCGGCCGACGTCCGGGCGGCCCAGACTCTTGCCGATGCCGAACGGACGCCCGCCGGTCTTGAACGGATCATCGCGCGAGCCAGTGCGATATGGTCCGAAGCGGACTCGGCCAGTGGCAAGATAGTCCCGTTCGCGCCTCCGCACAGCCGCCGCATTCTCCAAACTTTTGCACAATGGGGGAGCCTTGCGGCGGCTGTCGCATTGGCCGGCTGGCTCGGCTTTGCAATGGGCAGCGACACCTCGCTTGCGCTCAGCGATCGTCGGCAGCGCGGCGATACCGGTCTGCTTCCCGAATTGTTCGATCCGGGAACGGGCCTGTTGCGCGATTTGGGCGAGGGTCTGCGAACGTGACCGCGGCATCGGTTGCATTGCGTCCCCGCTCGCGCCAACAACTGGTTTGGGTGGTATTGATCTTATCGCTGGCGCTCAACCTCTGTTTTATCGCCGGCGCCGTGTGGATCCGCGTCCAGGGGCCCCCTTTACCAATGACTCCGGAGGAGCGGCTCCAGCAGATCGAGCCGCAGCTCGCTCTAGGCGCTCAGCAGAAGGCAGCCTTCGACCAGTACGCTCGAACCGTGCATTCGCGGATGCAATCGATGCACGAGGCGATCGAGCCATTGGTCGGAGAAGCTTGGTCCGAGCTCGCCAAGCCCGACGCGGATGATACGAAAATCATGCAGCTGTTTGATCAAGCCGGGGAACAGCGGCGCGCCTTCCGGCGAGAACTGGCAACGGCGACCTTCGCGTTCCTGGCCAAATTGACGTCGGAGCAGAGGGCGAAATTTGTCGATCTGGCGCGCCAGCGCCCCTGGGCGAAACGGCACCAGGACGGCGCTCCGTAGTCGTAAATTTCAGGATTTTGGCACCCTGAACACCTGGCCGGGATAGATGTGCTCGGGATCGCGGATCTGGCTGAGGTTGGCCGAGTAGATGATCAGATAACGGGTGCCGACCCCATACGCGCGGCGGGATATCTGCCACAGGTTGTTGCCGGGCTGTACGGTATAGGTTTGCCCCGGAGCCAATTCTGCGGCGGCAGCCTGCGCCAGGGGCACGACGATGCGCTGCACGACGCGAGCGTCTTTTCCCAGCTGATCGAGACGCAACTCGATGCTCCCCGGGCCGACCACCCGGGTTGAGGTCGCCGACCACTCCCCGGCCGCATCGGCCGTAGCGGTTGCGAGCCGCTGGTTGCCGGCATAGATTTGGACGGTGGCTCCAGGCGTCGCCCGCCCTGATAGGACGACCCTGCCTTGATCATCGTATTCCAGCGCGTCCATCGACAAAGCGAGCGGCTTGTCGGCAGGAGGCGCCCCTTGACTGCTCGGCAACGACCTGTCGGGGCGCTGCAGCACACGAGGCGCTGCGTTGCCGTCCCGCGGCAAGACCACCGCCAGCGCCGTCTCTTCCTTTCCGCCCGCTTTGGGCGGACTGATCGACAGCGCTACGGTCTCCTCCGATTTGACCGTCGCGCCGACCTTTGGGCCGGACGCCTCGAGTGAGAGCAACCGGTCGCCCGGGCCGATCGGCTGATCCGGGACGAGCACCCATTCGCCGCGGCGATCAACTGTCACTTCGCCGATAACCTTGTCGCCGTCGCGGACCGTCACTTTGCTTCCCGGCTCGGCGCGTCCGGCAATGACCGCGGTTCCGGTCGGACCGACTTTGACGACGTCAAAGCTCGGCAAGACCGGCGCATCGGGCTGTGGTGCGCGGGGCTGTGGCACTAGACCCGGTTCGGCTCGATCCTCCCTGGCAAGCGAAGGGCCAGCTTGCGACAACCCCGGTTGAGTGGTGGCCTTGCCGCCCGGAGGAGCATCGCTGCGCGGGAGAATCAGGATAGCCGCGGCACCAACAAGCAGAACCGCGACAGCCGAGCCGACGAGATAACTGTGCCGCACAGATCCTCGCGAAAATCGTCGAATTGCCGCAGGGCACAGTGTATGCCTCGGCAAATGCGCTTGCAATCCTCACCACCCGAGCCAGCCTCACCACCCGAGCCGGCGTGACCGGCAATGTCGAATATTGGGCGGTTATGCGTCTATTGCGGCTCCTCCGACGCGGTCGATCGGGAATACCGAGAGGCGGCGACCGAGCTCGGGGCTCGCCTGGCGGCGGCCGGAATCGGGCTGGTTTACGGCGGCGGGCGCGTAGGGCTGATGGGACTTCTCGCCGATGCCGCCTTGGCCGGCGGCGGGCAAGTGATCGGGATCATTCCGTCGCGCTTGCGCGATGCCGAGTTGGCGCATACCGGCGCAACGGAGCTGGTGGTGGTCGAGACCATGCACGAACGCAAACGTCTGATGGCGGAGAAAGCGGATGCGTTCGCCATTTTGCCCGGCGGTATCGGCACTCTCGACGAACTGTTCGAGATCCTCAGCTGGAAGCAGCTCGGGCTCCACCACAAGCCGATCCTGCTCGCCGATATTGGCGGCTACTGGGCGCCGCTGTGCGCGCTCATCGAACATATCGTCACAAAAGGCTTTGCGCGGCCCGAGGCACGAGAGCTTGTCCGGGTAGTCCCGACGATCGCGGCTCTGATGGCGACTCTCGAGGTAACCCCCAGAGCCGCGCCGTAAGATCGGGCCTCGGCCGGGAAACTCGTAGGTGTGAACAACGCGCCGCGAGCTTGGTGACGATCTCCAGCCCTATCCCGTCACCGCATTCCCTGCACTCGCTATCACCTCTTGGGTTGATGGGCTGTCAGGGCCGGCGGCCCGTTCAAGCTCATTGAGGCTGCGGAACGAGGCTTGGCTCTAGAAGTGCGGGGTGCGAAGGTTAGGCGTCTCTACTTGGTGCTGCTATGGATGGGCAGTTGCTCTGGGGTAGGGATGCTCAGGGTTGATGCCTCCAAGGAACGCTGGTGTTCGAACTCAACGGTCGCTGTCTGGGCTCCTTCACGATGGGGTAGCTATCCTGCGGATAGACATGGCCTCGGGCTTCGTTCTACCGAGGGACCCGTAGCAAGGGATTTCCGAAATTGAATAGACCGGCGTCTCAACTCAGCCCTACGATCGGTTCCGGCGTCCAGCGCTGCGCGCTGTTTCGCTCTTGCCGTGGGCGGGTCGCGGCTGTCGCGGACGCTGATCACTCGTGTGGACGGCCCCAACAAGGGGCCTGCCGAAATAGTCATCATCGGAGGCTACAGATGAAAACAAAGCATCTCTTGAGCGGCGTTGCGGTGATTGCCGCGCTTGCGCTTTCCGCGCCAGCCTGGGCGCAACCAGCCAATCCATCGGGCGGAAACGCTCTGGGTGTACCCGGCCCCAATCCCGGTGGGCCTGGTCTGACGCCGTACAGCACGGGCGCACCTCCACCTTCGGCCTCAGACACAACTTCGGCGATGCCGCCAAAGCACCGTCATGCGCGGGCCCACCATGTCGCGAGCACTCACCAGATGCTCCATGCCCATGGCCCCAAGTCGGGGACGGATACCACCGCACAGTTGAACCATGCAGAGCTGGCCCGCCTGCAGGCGGGTGCTCCCCCGATGGGCGCGATGCCGCCACCGGCCCCGATGCCCAGCCCGTCAGGGGGGAATAGCATGGGAATGCCTGGTCCCAACGCGGGCGGACCCGGCCTGACGCCCTACAGCGGCGCCCCGCCACGGTGACCGGATTGCGAGCTACGTCAAGCGCCTGAGCATTGTGGCAAGGGGGCTGGGAGCCCCCTTGCGATTGCGGTCTATGTCGGCCGGTATGTGCGTCGCCGGCTGGCCTGGGGAGCGCCCCGTTCGGCGCCTGAGCCGGTCCAATCCGAGCCGGCTGTCGCGGCTCCGCTGGGGTCGTTGCCGACGTGTCTCGCATGCGCACAGCTTGGGCGCCCTGGATCGCGGGAGGAACGCGCAAGTGAGCGGCGCGTGGCGCCGCAGAGCCGGCCTCAGCTCGGTGATCCGCGCGTCCAGCGCGCCCATTCGGCCGATGCTGCCCGATCCCGATCGGGGTCTCTCGCATTGCAGGACCGGCCGGGACTACACGGGAGTTTCCGCCGCTTCAGCAATGCACTGCATCCCCAGCCAGCCTTCCACCTAGGCTTTGCGCTTCGGCGAGCGAGCGGACGCCGGACGGCACGCACGCCACATGTCGGCGGCTCCGGCTTGCCTCGGATTTCCCCGCTCTCTATTTTCGCAAGCCGTCAAGCCGGGCGGCACCTGTTGTGCGGCCGCATACGAGGATGAATTTGATGGCGAAGATCAAAGTCGCCCAGCCCGTCGTCGAGCTCGACGGCGACGAGATGGCGCGGATCATGTGGAGCTTCATCAAGAATAAGCTGATCCTGCCCTATCTCGACATCGAGCTGAAATATTACGACCTGGGCATGGAGAAGCGCGACGCCACCGAGGACCAAATTACCGTCCAGGCCGCCGAGGCGATCAAACGCTACGGGGTCGGCATAAAATGCGCCGGGATCACGCCCGACGAGGCGCGTGTGAAAGAGTTCAACCTTAAGCGCATGTACAAATCGCCGAACGGCACGTTGCGCAACATCATTGGCGGCACGATCTTCCGCGAGCCAATCGTATGCCAGAACGTGCCGCGCCTGGTACCCAATTGGACGAAGCCGATCGTGATCGGGCGCCACGCTTACGCCGATCAATATGCCGCGACCGATTTCGTCGTTCCAGGAGCCGGTACCCTGACGATGACCTTCACCCCCAAAGGCGGTGGCGCGCCGGTCACCCGCAAGGTGTTCGATTTCCCCGACGGCGGCGTCGCGATGGGGATGTACAACCTCGACGAATCGATCAAGGGGTTCGCACGCTCTTCCTTCAATTTTGGGCTGCAGCGCGGCTGGCCGGTCTATCTCTCGACCAAGAATACTATCCTCAAAGCCTATGACGGGCGCTTCAAGGACCTGTTTCAGGAGGTGTTCGACAACGAGTTCGCCGCCGAATTCAAAAAGCGCAACCTGACCTACGAACATCGGCTGATCGACGACATGGTGGCCTTGGCGCTGAAGTGGAACGGCGGCTTTGTCTGGGCCTGCAAGAACTATGACGGCGACGTGCAGTCGGACACCTTGGCGCAGGGGTTCGGCTCGCTCGGCATGATGACTTCCGTCTTGCTAACGCCCGACGGCAAGACGGTCGAGACCGAAGCGGCGCACGGCACGGTCACCCGCCACTACCGCCAGCACCAGCAGGGTAAGGAGACCTCGACCAATCCGATCGCCTCGATCTTCGCCTGGACTCGCGGGCTGCGATATCGCGGCACGTTCGACGGCACCCCCGATGTCGTCCGCTTTGCCGAGAATTTGGAGCGGGTCTGCATCGACACCGTCGAAGGCGGCGATATGACGCGCGATTTGGCGATCCTGATCCGCGCCGATCACCCGTGGCTGACAACCAACCAGTTTCTCGACAAGCTCGATGCAAACCTTCAAAAGGCGATGGCGTAGTAAGAGCACCGCGAAAAAGGGAGGCGGTGATGCGGCTCAGCATCCTCGACGATTATCAGGGCGTGGCGCTCGATATGGCGGATTGGTCCCCGGTGAGAAGCCGCGCAGTCGATATCGCCGTCGAGCGTCATGCCTTCGCCGATGAGGACGCGGTGGCGCGCGCACTCGCCGATTCAGAGCTCGTCGCGGCGATGCGCGAGCGCACGCCGTTTCCTAAATCCGTGGTTGATCGGCTGCCCAAGCTGAAACTGCTGATTACCACCGGCATGCGCAACGCGTCGTTTGACATGGCGGCGTTGAAGGACCGCGGTATTACCGTGTGCGGCACCGGCGGTCCCGGCGGCGGCAACGAGGATACCGCAGAGCTTGCCTGGGGGCTGATCCTCGGCGCCGCCCGGCGGATTGCCGAAGATCATCAGTTCATGCGGCACGGCGGGTGGCAGACTCGCATTGGGCATCGGGTCGCTGGCAAGACGCTCGGCCTGTTGGGCCTCGGGCGGCTCGGCAGCGCGGTGGCGCGAGTCGGCCTCGCCTTTGGCATGAAGGCGATCGCCTGGAGCCAGAACCTGACCGCCGAGAGGGCCAGCGAGCAAGGGGTTGAGCGGGTCGAGAAGGACGAATTGTTCCGCCGTGCCGACATCCTCTCAGTGCATCTGGTACTGAGCCCGCGCAGCCGCGGC
>Ga0210396_10005658_pt1 | contig 12033 bp, 14 predicted proteins | sample IncBWH17OmetaG_FD_155466 | JGI IMG/M metagenome (GOLD analysis project Ga0210396, IMG submission 155466) | Forest soil microbial communities from Barre Woods Harvard Forest LTER site, Petersham, Massachusetts, United States - Inc-BW-H-17-O ...
AAGACTTCCTTCGACCCGACTGTGATGCCCCTGATCACTCCCGGCAGTTCATGGAACTCCCGGGCCATTTGCAACTATACCAGCTTTTCTTTTTTCGTCAAGTCCCCCGCAATAATTATTTTTAGCCCTTTTCCTCAGCCCTGTGGACGTTGTGCAAAAGCCAGTTGGCAATGAAAATCACCTCCGCCTTGGGCGCAAGAAGGCCCTCGGATACAGGAGATTTACAAGCATTATGTATTCGACCTTGGCCGATTCGTTGGCGCTGGCACAATCTCTGCTTTGACTTTCCCATATTTCGTAATCCTTATGCGCTCCCCTCTTTTCGCGCGCTTCACCAATTCCTCAAAGCGTCTTTTCGCTTCCGTCAGTCCAATTGTCAGCATGACTCTTTACTCTCGCAAATCCGGTGCCATGTTGCCAAGAACATGGGTAACTGCGTCGAACATAATCTCGAGTCCCCACCCGTCGCAAGCATTTATCCTGGGTTTAGATACCGGGGGGTAGCCTTGGAGCAACGGGAGTAGATCCCGCGTTCAGGAGGGAACATGAAAGTACATCGATTCGTAGCATTTGCCGCCGGCGGATTGCTTTTTGCCGGATTCGCCTGCGCTCAGGAAAAGAAAATTAAACGGTCCGATCTCCCGCCGGCTGTTGAAAAAACAGTTGCGGCACAGAGTGCAGGAGCCACCATTCGCGAATTTTCCACCGAAAAAGAAAACGGTCAAACGCTTTACGAAGTGGAAATGACGGTCAACGGGCACAGCAAGGATATATCCATGACCGCCGATGGCTCGATCGTCGAAATCGAGGAGCAGGTTGCGATGGATTCCCTCTCACCGGAAGTCAAAGCAGGATTGCAGGCCAAGGCCGACAAAGGAAAGATCTTGAAGGTGGAATCACTCACAAAAAAGGGCAAGCTGGTGGCCTATGAAGCCAAGGTCGAAATCAACGGGAAGAAATCCGAAATCCAAGTAGGGCCCGACGGGAAACCGCTGGATCACGAAGAATAAGACGCGCTGAATTCCGATTGCGCTGGGACGGATTGCAGCGCCTGAGGGAGCGGCGCCCCTGGAGCATTTGAAGAATTCAGGCAATGTGGCGTGCTTCGCCCGAGGCAATACCCGGACGGGTCATCGAGTCCAAGTGGAGCGTTGCAGGCGTGAACGCTCATTTCCGCAGAATAACGGACGCGTAGGGCACACGTTTCCCTCAAAAGTGTTCCCCACGCGTCTTCCATCGCACGGTCTTCACAGGCCGCCCTATCGAAACCGGCGCGGGATGGGAGGCACATCCCTCCCGCTGGCCGGTTCAATACTCCCGTGAGGATTGACCGCGCGCTGGATCCTTGGACGACTCACTGTCCAATCTGGGGGGATAGTGCGCGCTTACGCCAAATCGTTTCATCGGAGAGCCATCGACAATTACAAATGGTCTCGGATTAATCGGTACCCATCAAGCACGAAATCAGGGTTGTATTCGCATCCGCGCTTTGTCCAGATTGGAATGCAAGCCACTGCTTGTGCTGCACTTCACGGGGAATGACGCACGAGGTGGCCCGCAGCCTATCATCCAGGGCGTCAGCGTCATAATCCGCCTGCACCGTCTCACCTGTTTTGCCGGTGAATTGCGTGCCATATATCTGTTTTTGTGAAATTGACAATAAGTAGCGATCCAAAGTTGCCGCTGCGAGCCATCGACCATTCCGATTACCCTTGTACGCTGCTGTTAGAGCGAGGACATGAGCTAGCAAATAGTCCCCAGGTTTCTCGCCGTGCTGGAAAATCATCGCTGCGAACTAATAGTCCTGGCCAGTTTTCACGTTCCCCGCATCAAGAAGTTGGCGGACGCGGACTCTGCGCTCGCGGTCGTATTTTTCCACTTTCTCCATGGGTTGAATAGGCCAACTTTTTCTGGCCGCCACTGGTTTCCCATGTTCATCAAATTCGGGGAAGGGGTCAACGCCCCGGTCGTGTTGATCATCTAGGAATAATGTCTTAAATTCCGCATTGTCATCGCTTGCCGGCTCTGGGGTCTGCCCACTCTGGGTCGTAGCGGACGTAGCTCCCAGAACAAAGACCGCGAGACTAAGAGCACACAGATGTGAGAACCGCGTTTTGGATTTCATGAACAACTCCGCTCAAAGAATCGGAAAATCTCTTAACCGTTCAAATAAGTGCCAATATTATTCGTTCTTACTAGCCGTGTCGAATCTCAGTTGAGCAGAGGTGTCACCAGGCTCGAAATAATTTGCTAAAATCGCCGGCTATGGTGGAGCGCGGGCCGTTCCGATTGCTTCTGATCGCAGGGCTTGCGCTTGCTGCGGGCTTTCTGGCGCTGGCGATTGCCGTGCCCATCGAACCGCAGCTTCCTGCGTTCCTGATTGCACTTTTCTCGCCCGGCTTGAAGATCGCGGAACTGATTACGCCGGAAACGCATAAATCCATGGCATGGACGTTTGGCTGGTTCCTGCGCATCGCCATCGCCGTAAACACCATCTTCTACTTCGCGATATTTTCGCTGATTGCTTATGTGATGAGCCGTTCTCGCGCGAAATAGCGCACACATTCCTCCCGCAATTCAGGTTAATCGGTAGGGCTCGGATGAAGTGTGTTGACTGCAGAGGAAGAGCGAGGTGGATGCCAGGACCGACGAAAGGGGAGCACAACTCTCCCAAGAGCGCCCCCCAACCGTCAGCGATCCAATGGGAACAAATGGCCGCGAGGCACAATGTAATTGTGACGGCCGCTTGTTCCAACTGGACTCGAACTTTCTGAGCAAATGGTGTCAACACTCACGAAATCGTTTCACGTGGACCGGCGGCCATGTCAAATTTCGACTTGGCTCAGTGAGGCCTTTTCTTTGCCATGGCCCGGATCTCGGGCCGGCAATAGCGCAGCACTTCCGCGGTGTTTCGCGCCGACTGCCCATCCAAGGAATCACTATCTTCGGGGATGCGCCCTACGATGTGTCCAAGTTCGTGCAGCATGGCGGTCAGCTGCGCCTCGGGCGTGTCCCCAGGGTAGGACTCCACCCGCAACGTGCGGTTACCTATGGGGCGAGCGGGCCCGCCGTCGGGAGGTGCCTCAAACACCGATGACGAACGATTGAAAAACGCTCCATTGACGTTCAGCTGAATTGCGGAGTTGCGGCCGGCGTTCTCCATCGCGCTAGCCACGTACGGGTGCTTGAAATACTTTTCGTCTCGGCTGTCTCTAATGCCGTAGACGTATGGCGGGCCCTTTTCGTCAAGTACGAACACCAGCGATCGAAACGTGGCCGCAGGGTCGGCATCCACTCCCTGATACCACGCGGTGCACGCATTCCTGTTCTGCAGAATCTCCAGGACCTGCTCGCGGATGCGCGCGATGGTCTCACCGCGCCTGCCCATGGCCAGCAATTGCATCTGGATGCGTTCTTCATCGTTTTTGCAGGGTGTGTCTGCTGTGCCGCTGCGCACGCAGATGCTACTTGCCCAGCCGCCGCGTGGCATTGACTCGCAGGACTCACTGGCAAGCAGGATGCGCTGGGGGAGTGGAGCGGGCTCCTCCTCCAGGACGCATAACGCGGATCCCGATTTAAGGTTTATTGCGGAAGCGGATGCGGCCGGGTCTGTAGCCGGGCAGCGATCCTGTGAATAGGATACGTCTGGAACAAGCAGCAAGCACAGAAGCCCGGCAGCGGTGGCGGCGCGGTACTTCGTCCCTGGGAACATCCAACTCTCCTGCCCCGGCATCACCACCACAGGCCGTTTGCAGGAGAGCGTTCGCGTTACCACCAACGCGACGCTGCCAAACAAACGGATGACCCGAATGCGGGGTCAAATGGATGGACGCAGCCCGGCGTGCAATTCCTTCCCGGGCGCGGCTAGAAAAATAGTCAAGAAATGGTCAAGCGCAGGATGTTGGAGACAGAAAACATAGAGGGACTTCTAAAGGGTCGCTGGCCCTGAATTCTTTTCGGCGAGGCGAAAGCCGGACGCTTGGTAGAAAGCGATCTGTTTCGAAAGACTGAGCACCTCCAACGTCAGATCGTGGAGCGGCGAATCCTTGGATCTCATCGCGAGGAGGATGAGCCGCCTCGCGGCGCAGGCCAACTGAATTTCAGCATGAAGTTTGCCTGGCTGCCTGAAGGCGGCATACAGTTTCATGGTCACTTGAGTCCGTCAGCGGCTAGCTGAGAATGTTCCGCGTCCGCCCAGGGCGTCCACCGTTGCGCCGCAATGGCGCAGAACCTCATCGGTGTTGTGCAGGGACTTTCCGTCGAGGTCGTCCCGGTCGGTCGGCAGCAGATCGATCAAGTGCCCGAATTCATGAAGCAAGGTGACCACCTGGGCGGGCAGTGTTTCTCCGGTGTAGGGGCCCACGCGCAGCATTCGGTCGCCTCGAAATACGCTAGGCCCGCCTTCTTTGTGGATCTCCTGGACCGTGGCTTGTGCGCGGAAGAACGCTCCTTTGGCGTTGATGGTGACCGTGGCGTACGATCCATCGCCCTGCATAACCCTGGCAACGTAGGGGCTTCGAAAGATATTCCAGGGACCGAGATCCCGGGATTCCAGGATATATTCATCGCCCTTGCGATCCAGTTCGAAGCTGAGCGTTCGAAAGGTGGCCGCGGGATTCGAATCTTTCCGCTGAAACCAGGCGCTGCAGGCGTTTTGGTTTTCCAGAATTTGCAGGGCTCTCTCGCGCGCCCGTGAAATCATCTGGCCCGCCTTGCCCATCGCACGCAACTCCATTTGTGCGGGGTCTGCGGGCATGCCGCAGCTCGTTCGAGCGCCGTTCGGAACCTTGCACGGATCCACCATCACGGAGGCCGCAAGTGGTGCCGAGGTGAAAGTCGGGATGTCGCAAACGGGAAGCGCCTCCATGGCGGCAATGTTGGCGCTCCGCAAGCCCGCTGGCACATTTAACGGCGTTTTCGAATCGGCGGGTGCACTCGACGATTCGCTGGCGCAAGGACGCGAAGAAGTTGGCAGACTTGCTATGAGCGCAGGATCAGGTGCGCGCATAGCGACTCTGGATGATTGCGGGAATCCGATGGCGCAAGAAAAGAGCGACAGAACAAGAGACGCGGCGCCGATCCGGAGGCTCCGGTGAACGAAGTACACCCGTATGCCGCGGAGGGCCCAGCGAGCGCAGGACATCTGTTCTTCTCCCGCCCGGACCTGCGACGCACCACAGACCGCATTTTCAGGAAGGGTTCTGGTGGCCGCTGGGAGGAGCGGCGCAACAGACGGTTGACCGGTGGTCCGGACTATTGGGAGAGACGAAAAACGAGGAAGAAGTTCACCTCAAACATTTCTTGAATATTTCTAAGCGAGAGATGAAGCACATTCCGTTGTGGATGCGGGAGAAAGGAATTTCTTAACCGGAGAAACTTGCAACATAACGTCGCTGAATTTAGAAAACTCGCACGTGAAAGACAAATTGGAAGGGCGGCGGGAATGGTGTTATTTCATCAACTGGAGAATCACGGCGGCAGAAGTGCGCTTGAGCCTAGCGCTACTCTGCCTGCTGAGGCTGCACTACGGCATTCACTTTTTTTAGCATCCAGCCGTAGGTGAGCGAGAGATAGGCGAGAAAAAGCACCGAGAAAAAGATCCACCCAGCGGAAAGATGGAAGCGCAGGACGAAGTCCGCGAAACCGTGGTTGCCCAAAACAACAAATGAAGTGATTCGAAGAGCATTTCCCACGACCATAGCCAGGAGTCCGGCGAAGTAGGCGAAAAGTGCCCGGCCCTTTCGGATGCGATTCCAATCCAAAAATGCCACCACGCCAAAGAGATATCCGAAGAGTTCGAACCCATTCATTCCGGAACACCCTTCCAGAATGGTTATATCCAGATCCGGTCCGGTCACGGTTGGCGTCAGAGCAGTGGTATATCCCAACCCCGGCACAAAGAAGTGAGCCAACGCATAGACGAAGCGGCACAGCAGTTGCCCGTACCACGGCCAAATCGCGTGCAGGATCCGCCAGGGCGAAAAGGTAAGCAAAACGACCAGGGCGGCCGCAATTTCGTGCTTATACGCAGCCAGCAGTTCTTTCGAACGCGAGAGAGGAAGCAGCACGAGAGTCGGAACGAGAACTGTGAGTTTCCATGCCGCGATGACCGTTCCTGCAGAGGTCGGCATGCCTGCCACCGGCTGAAACGTGCTTGTCATCCAGCGCGCAAGCAGGATCAGCAGGAAATGAGCAGCGAAAAAAACGGCCAGGCGGCTCTTCGACAGGGCTGGTTCGAAGGCCCCGTCGCCAAACGCGGAGGGCAATTCGTCGCGCCGCCAGATAAGCAGAAGGCAGGCGGCCGCCGCCCAAAGCGGAGTGCTCGTCTGAAGAATTGGCGCGGCCAATTGATCGGCCGCAATCGCCAAAAGAGTCAGGGCCAGTACCAGCAAAAGAAAGCGGCGAAGCGAGAGGCCCCCCGCGCGAAGGACTGGCCGCGGGCGGAGAGTCTCCTGTGCAGAACTTGTGAGAGACACCTCAATTGTCATGGGTTCATGCATGCATCTGCCGACGACAAGAGCGGCGAAACCTTAGGTCTGGGAAGTGTGACGCCGGCGGAGCACCAGATAACCGGCTATCCCAATGGCAGCGGCCAGTCCGAAACCGATACCTGGCATCTCAGGAGCGCCGCCGTGGTGATGATGGCCTTTGTTTCCGTGAGCCGTATTTTGGGGAACCGCTAACAGGGTATGGGGTGCGAGAACAAAGGACAGACAAGCCACGAGATAGAGTTTTTTCAAGGGTTCTCTCCTGGGACCGAATGGGAGTGAGCAATCCCGAGGCCAAAGGGAGTCGCCTGTGGAAACCCGGGAGGGATTTTAATGGTTTATTTACAATGAGATACGAGCAGTCTTGGTGATCGGAGGATTCCGGAAGCGCAAGATAACTTTTTCTTGTGCTCACTTGAGGCAATCCAGTTCCAGATTCCGCCCTATTGGGAGGTCTATTCGGATAGGTAGTACGGGGCGCTGACGGTGAAAATGCGCTCGTTGCCACGTGCCAAGAGTGTCCACTCGAGGAGACGGGAGCGCTGATTATGAAGGAAGTATTCATACCAGCGGTTCTCGACCAGCGCGGGAATGACGACGATGATGCGGCGGCCGGGATGACTCTTCGATAGCTCGAGAACGTATTGCACGATGGGCACGACGATGAAGCGGTAGGGAGAGGGCAATATCACGAGCTTGGGCGGTATGGCGCCGGCAGCGCGGTAGGGTAGCTCGACGTAGCGATCCCAGTCCTCGCGCAATAGCTCGGAATGATCGCCGGGCTCGACGTGGACGGCCATGATCTCCGGGGAGAGGCCGGTGGCAAATTCGAGGGCTTGCTTGAAGATGCGGCTCCAGTGCTCGACGGGCAGGACGACGATGGGGACCTTGTCCAAAGGGGCGGGGACCACCGGTTCGGCGCAGCTGGTCGCGACGGTAACCATGTGATAGTGACGGCGGACGGCGCGAAACACAAAAATCAGGAAAGGAATGAAAATGACGGTGATCCACGCGCCTTCGGCAAATTTGGCGACCAGAACAACGATGACGGTGACGCCGGTGACGAATCCCCCGAGGCCGTTGACGAACGCGCTTTTCCGCCAATGCGGCCCACGATTTTTCCGCCAATGCATGACCATGCCGAACTGCGAAAGCGTGAAGGCCAGGAATGCGCCGACGGCATAGAGCGGGATCAACCGGTCGGTGACTCCGCCGAATACGAGCAACAAGAAACACGTGAGCGCCGCCAGAACGACGATGCCGTAGGTGTATACCAAGCGGCGGCCGCGGTATCCGAAGGAGTGCGGCAGGTAATTGTTTTGGGAGATGGAGCGGCAGAGGCGCGGGAAATCGGCGAACGCCGTGTTCGCGGACAGTGACAGGACGAAAAGGATCGAGGCGATGGTGAGGTAATAAAAAATGCCTTTGCCGAAGACCGCGGCAATGAGCATGGAAAGAAGGCTCTGATAACCGGGCTTTCCCGGATCGGTGGCCGCGATGCCGTACACTTTGACGAGATAGGAAATCCCCGCCAGCAGGACTGCCAACATAAAAATGATGACGGTGAGCGTGCGCTGGGCGTTTTTGACGGCTGGCTCGCGGAAGGCTTTCACACCGTTGCTCACGGCTTCCACACCGGTAAGAGCGGTGCAGCCGCTGGCGAAAACCTTCAAGAGCAGCCAGAGGGTGACGGCTTCGGTCATCGCGGGCGGTGGAGGCAACGGAGTGACGGGCACAGGATGCCCGCCGCTGAGCGCTACGCGAATGAGCCCGCCTGCAATCGTGATAAGCAGCGTGCCCACAAAGAGATACGTCGGCACCATGAAGACCACGCCAGCTTCGCGGACGCCACGCAGATTGAGGATGGTGATGAGGATGAGAATGCCGATGCACAACAAAACCGTATGCGGCAGCAAAGAGGGCACAGCGGAAACCAGCGCGCCGACGCCCGCGGAAATGCCAACGGCAGCGGTGAGAATGTAGTCCGTCAGCAAAGCGGCGGCCGCGAGCAGGCTCGGGAAGGCGCCCAGGTTGAAGCGCGCGACGGTGTAGGAGCCGCCGCCGGAGGGATAGGCGGCGATGGTCTGGCGATAGGAAAAGTAAACAATGACCAGCAGTGTGATGATGGCCGCGCTGATGGGGACGATGTATTGCACGCCGAGTAGTCCGAGAGGGATCAGCAAGCTGAGAGCGGCTTCCGGGCCGTATGCCGCGGAGCTGAGCGCGTCCAAGCCGAAGATGGGGATGCCTTCCTGGATGCCGATCTGTTCGGCGCGTTCGTCGCTGGTCTTGATGGGCTTGCCGACGATGAGGTCGAGGATGTTCATTTACAGTCCATCTGGGAGCAAGGAGATCTTTTGGAGCATCCATTTGCGACGAGATGCGGTGGAAAGTCAATCGGGAGAAAAAGGCGAGGCAAGGAGGCAAGCAGGGAGATAAGAAACACTTCGGTGTCCAAGAACCGACGGGGCAGCGCAACCGGCGGCTGCGGCATCGGTGGGCGCACGTTCTGGGAGCAGCGCGCGGAGTCCGTCCAAGGGCTCAGAACAGTGTATCGAGGTGTTGCGGTGACATTTTCCTTGGTGACGGCACGAAGAGTGAGCCGCGCGGCAAGGCTTCCCGGCACGGGAACCCGGCGAAATTCTGGTTGGTGATGAAGTGCCCATCACGCTGGACGTTCAATTCGTCAAAGGATAGTTGGGAATTGGGTGGGGGGTGGACCGGACCCGGCATCGCGCTGGATGTGGGTCCCCGGTCCCCAGTGGAGAGCACTATTGCTCGCTATGTGAGAAGGCGATTCTGCCGGGCAGCGCGGCTTAGGTCTTTAACCGGCCGAAGAAACATTCGCAACCAACACCTGAACGGCAGGTTTTGTCAGCCACGCCTATACGGTCGCGGCCTTCTGCACGCAGGTGTCTTCCTCAAAGATCTGGCGAAGCTCGCACTCACCCTCGCCAACGACTTGCAGGAAGTCCTTCGCTAACTGGATGGCCTCCTGTTTGGAGTTTGCCCGAAGGATGGCGAACCCGCCGACAACTTCCTTGGCCTCAGTAAAAGGTCCATCGGTCACCGTCACCTTCCCGTTGGAATTGCGGACGCGTGCGCCCAAGGCGGTGGGCAGGCACCCTTCGGTAGCGAGCAGCCAGCCACCCTTCATGCCCTCCTCCACCAGTTTGCCCATTTTGGCCATTTCCTCCTGCGAAGGGGGAGTGTTTCTCTCAGCCGACTTATAAATACTCAGGAATTTCATAGTGTCCTCTCCTTGTTTTGAGTTCGCTGCCGCACTGCGAACCGGTCACGATCTCCTGGAGTCTGTTAGACGCCCAGCCCGGAAATCCCGACCCCTACTAGCGCGTCGAACGAGGCGTTTCGAAATCGACAGGTCAAACGATCTTTTTTCAGACCGGGACGCGAAGCTACTGCTTTGCCAGAACGCCCACGTCGCGAAAGCTCTTGGAGCCTCGCTGGGACCAAATTCCTCTAGCCTCCCGTCTGGTTGTCGGGCCGCGGGTGCACCCGAAATAGTACATGATGACGCGCCAACGACTGGTAATGCCCGATGAACGCGGTAGCAGGAAACTGACCGACCAGTCGCGGTCGAGCAGGTGGAACTTATTGGCGGACGGGGCGTATCATCTGGCAGGGGGTGGACCATGTATTGCGATGGATGCGGGGCCCCAATCACCTCTGGCGGGCAATACTGTTCGAAATGCGGGAAGGCGATACTGCCGGGCGGGACGGGGCAAGCAAGGGGACAATTTATAGGGCAGGGCGGCGGGACGGCGGGGGCGTATAACGCGGGGGATGGACGGGTGCGGCGGAATCTGCGAACGGTAGCGATGCTGTGGATGATCAGCGGGATTCTGCGGCTGACTGGAATCGCGTGGATGATGATTTTTGGCACCATGATTTTCCCATCTATGCGGAATTGGGGAGGCGGCGCGTGGCCGTTTGGCGGGCGATGGGGCTTGGGATTTCCGTTCGTGGGAGGACTTTTTTCGGTGGCCATTTTTCTGGGGCTATTTGGGGTGCTGCACCTGATTCTGGCGTGGGGGCTGTTTGAGCGGCAGCCGTGGGCGCGAATTCTGGGGCTGGTGATCGGGTTCCTGGCGCTGGTGCGATTTCCGCTGGGAACGGCGCTGGGGATTTATACGCTGTGGGTGCTGCTACCGGAGAGTTCCGGCCGGGAGTACGATCGAATGGTGGCGGGCGGAGGACAGGTGGGTTCGGCGGCGGTTTCGTCGTAGAGATTGTTCCTCCACAGAGTACACGAGCCTAAAATCAAAGATGCCGGCCTCAAGGGACGTCCCGTACACGCAGAAAGTATCACGGCTTCAAGAGACAGCGGCGTGCTAGAAGCCGGAATGCGCATTGACCTTATCCCTGCCGGGATGGTAAGCATGTAGGGTTGCGTGGGCGCGGTATTGCGGGGCGAAGTGCGGCCTGAAGCAGGGGTGCAAAGGGCTGCGAGAGTTTGGGTGGACCGCGAGGCGATCGCGGTCAACGCGCAACGCGATTTTTGCATCTCACCCCCGAAGTGAACTGGCGCCGCGAGTCCCCTCGCCGACTGCCGAGCTAGGCCAACCCCGACACGTTCGTGGGTCGCCAGAAACGATCAAGGAGTATCAATGAAGCGGTCTTGGACAGCATTGGCTGTCGCAGCAGCAGCGGTGCTAGGGGTGGCGGGTTGCAACAGCTACGGGAACACGTTTCAGAACAATACGGGCGCCACGATCATATCCCTTTCTCCTATGGTGCAGAGCGCGGGAAGCGCCGATTTCATGTTGACGGTGAGCGGCGGGACGTTTGTAGCGCAGACGCTGGTGCAGTGGAACGGGAAGAATCTCAAGACGGTGGTGCCGACGGACAGCGCGGGAAACGTATTGGGGAACGTGGTGACGGCGACGGTTCCTGCGGCGCTGGTGGCCACGCCGGGAATTGCGACAGTCAACACGATTAGTCCAGCGTCGGGCGCTGGGAACAATGGGCTATCCAATACCATCTCGTTCGTCATCAATCCGCCGGCGAATCCTGTGCCGGTGCTCAGTTCGATGAGCCCGATGACTGCCGTGGCGGGAGGCGCGACGTTCCCGCTAACTCTCACGGGGAGCACAGCCAATGGGAGCAGTTTTTTGCCGACGACGGATCCTACGGGAGGATCCATTGTGCGGTGGAGTGAAGGCGGGGTTCTTTACTCGTCCGCGCCGCAGGCGGTGCCTAATCCACCCGGGGTTTGCGCGGACCCAGCCTACATCACGACGACGTCGATTTCGGCGACGCAGATTGTGGTGAATGTGTCGCAATGTTTGATCAAGGCGCAAGGGACGGCGACGGTTACAGTTTTCAATGGGCCCTCACCTGCGCCACCTGGGTGCGTGGTGAATTGCAATGGCGGCGGAGGCGGGGGCACAAGCAACGCGATTACCTTCACGATTTGCCCGACGACGCAACCGAGCTGCCCGCCAGCAGCGGCCGCGAAGAGCGGCAGTACGGCAGCGGAAATGGCCGCGGAGGAATCGCCGTCAGTGAGCATTGACGGGCGGTA
>Ga0210396_10005659_pt1 | contig 12032 bp, 8 predicted proteins | sample IncBWH17OmetaG_FD_155466 | JGI IMG/M metagenome (GOLD analysis project Ga0210396, IMG submission 155466) | Forest soil microbial communities from Barre Woods Harvard Forest LTER site, Petersham, Massachusetts, United States - Inc-BW-H-17-O ...
GGCTGGCTACGTTTCCGGATACCTGGCCACCAATCCACCACCGGGGAAGGACCGAATGATCGGTGTCGACGCAACCCATGCCTGGGCCGCGGTCTGGACCCCGCAACCGCCTGGGCGGTTCGAGTGGCTGGGGATAGACCCCACCAATAACCAGATCGTCGACGAGCGCTACATCGTCGTCGGGCGGGGTCGTGACTACGCCGACGTGCCGCCACTGCGCGGGATCATCTACACCAACTCCAAGAAGAGCGTGATCCACGTCGCCGTCGACGTCGTGCCCTACGAAGGTGACGAGCCGTATGCGTGATTTCCACTGCCCCAACTGCGGCCAACGTCTGACGTTCGAGAACTCGGCGTGCCTGGCCTGCGGGAGCACTCTGGGTTTCTCCCTGGACGAGATGGCCCTGCTGGTGATCACCACCGGCGACGACGCCGACAAGGCTGGCTTCGTCAGCGCCAGTGAACACGAACTGTGCGCCAATCGTCATGTCGCCGAATGCAACTGGCTGGTCCCGATCAATCAACCTCGCCTGCTCTGCGTGTCGTGCGCGCTGACTATCGAACGGCCCAATGACGCCGACACCGCCGGCCTCGCGGAGTTCGCCCAAGCCGAAGCGGCCAAGCGTCGGCTGGTCGCCGAGCTGCACGAGCTGAAACTGCCGATTGTCGGCCACGATCAGGATCCCGACTACGGCCTGGCCTTCCGGCTGCTGTCCAGCGCACACGAGACGGTGCTGACCGGCCACGAAAACGGGGTCATCACAATAGATCTCGCGGAAGGCGACGACGTGCACCGCGAGCAGTTGCGAGTCGAGATGGACGAGCCGTACCGCACCCTGCTGGGACACTTCCGCCACGAGGTCGGGCACTACTACTTCTATCGGCTGATCTCGCCGTCCAGCGACGACGACGCGCGGTTCCGCGAGTTGTTCGGCGATCCGGACGCCGACTACCAGGAGGCGCTGGACCGCCATTACAGCGAGGGCGCGCCCGAGGGTTGGAAGAAGCAGTTCGTGTCGTCGTATGCGAGCATGCACGCCGCAGAGGACTGGGCCGAGACGTTCGCCCACTACCTGCACATCCGCGACACTCTGGACACGTCGGCCTGGTCCGGCTTCGTGCCGGCGACGGCGACGTTCGACCGACCGGTGCTGGGCCCCAGCGCTTTTCAGACCATCATCGACATGTGGCTGCCGTTGTCGTGGTCGCTGAACATGGTGAACCGGTCGATGGGTCACGACGACCTGTACCCGTTCGTGCTGCCGACCGCCGTGCTGGAGAAGATGAAGTTCATCCACACCGTGATCGACGAGGTGACCTCGGCGGCAAGCAAACCCGCGGCGGTCGGCGGGTAGTCGCGGCGGTACCGGTCACGGCATCACGCGACGCTCGTCGGGCCCCCACAGCGGCTGCATTCCGCCAGGCAGTGCCAGCTGCGTCGCGGTGATCACGTCGGCCAGTTCGCGCAACGCGGTATGCACGGCAGTCAGCAGCTCGGCCAACTTGGCGCGGCGTCCGCCGGCGGAAACCGCTTCCAATTCGGCCGGATCCGACCGGCGCAGCAGGGTGCTGATCTCGGTGACCATTCGCTCCGGCCGCGACGAACCCGACGAGCCGGGCAGGTCGCCGAGGTCGGCCCGCAGCCGCTCCAGCTGATACGCCAACGACCGCGGGTTCGTCGCGTCGAAGAGCATCAGTTCGGCCAGGGCGGCGACGCTGACCTTGCCCACCGTGCGGCGGCGGTAGATCACCGACGATTCGCACGCGACCAAGGTTGACTCGATGATGGCTCGCTCAGCGGCTGCGGCGCGGACGGTCGTCACCGTGGCCGCCAGCAACGCGGTCAGTCCCAGGCCGCGTTCGATGCGTTTGCCGATGTCCATCATCGTCCAGCCGACGTCCTGCACCATCGACTCGCCGGCCACCCCGGCCAACGTCAGCATCCCGACCAACGTCTGGGACTGGGCGGAGGCGAGCACGGCATCGGCCTCGGCAAGCGAGTCCGGCGGCTCGGACTTGTGCGCCAGCGTGCGCTCGACGCCGGCAAGCACCCCCCAGGTGTCGTTGGACAACTGGTCACGCACCCCCCTGGCGGCAAGGGCCAGCCGGTCCACCGACTGCACCAGCGACCCCGGTCGGCTGCGGTCCATGGTCAGCGCCCACAGCGTCGAGGGTGCGATGGCGATCATCTCGGCCTGGTCGCCCGACCCGATTCCGGTTCCGGTGATCCCGCCGAGCGCGGCCATCAGCACCGGCACGCACTCGCTTTCCTCGGTGTGCTGGCGATAGCGGAATTCGTAGTAACGCTGGCGCGCGACGATCAGCAGTCGTGCCATGTTCTCGGCGCGCTCGCCGTAGCGTCCCATCCAGAACAGGTCGGACAACACGCGCGGAGAGCTGACTCCCAGGGTGCCCGCACCCGTCTTCACCGGTGGCTCGGGCGTCGGCAGGGTCGCCGTCTCAGCTAGCGCACGCTCCATCGGACGGACCCAGATATCTTTTGCCACAACGGTTGTCAGTGTGTATGCGGCGGGTCCCGCTGCCAGCACATAGCCCAGGCCGCCGGGCATTGGCGCGTAGCCACCGCGTTGAGCGACCGTGAATAACCGCATACCCACGCCAGAAGACGAGAATTCACCGGCGTAATTGGTTGGCGCCGAAGAGAATTGCGGCAGCTCCTGGCCAACCCATTGCCAAGGCGTGGCCGTGATGCGGGTAGCCAGTTCGGCCAGCTGCGCCGACGAAAGTGTCGGCCCGACAAACGTCGGCCCACCCACGGTGGGCCGGATCAACAGCGACGACAGCCGCGTCAGCAGGTGCGAGCGTTCGCTGTCGATGCCGCCCCAGTAGCTGGGCGCGGTGGCCAGCAGCGGTGCTTCACCGAGCAGCTGCTCGGCCAGCTCGGGCAGAAACCGCAGCAGCCCAGCGCTTTCCAGGATCCCGCTGCCAAGGGTGTTGACCACGGTCACCGTTCCGCGGTGTTGCGCCTCTACCAAACCGACGACCCCCAGCCTGGAATCGGCACGGAGATCCAATGGGTCGACGTACACCGCGTCGACGCGGCGGAATACCACGTCGACGCGTTTGAGCGTGCCCAGCGAGCGCATCCACACCTTGCCTTCGCGCACCACCAGATCCGCGCTCTCCACCAACGGGAAGCCCAGCAGCGTCGCGAGGTATGCCTGATCGAAAGCGGTTTCGGAGTAGATGCCCGGGCTGAGCACGACCACCACCGGGTCTTGGACGCCGTCGGGTGCCGCGTCGATCAGCGCCAACCGCAGCGCCTGCGCGAACGGTGTGGTCGGCCGTGGCGCGACGTTCTCGTAGAGGTCAGGCATGGCGTGGGCGACCACTCGCCGGTCGGCCAGCGCGTAACCGGCTCCCGACGGTGCCTGAGTCCAGTCGGCGTTGACCTGAAAAGTGCCGTCCGGCAGCCGGCTGACATCGCAGGCGTGCATGAAGAGTTGGTGGTGCCCCGGCACTTCGATTCCGGAGGCGGCACGCACATAACCCGGGTGAGCGAACAGCAATTCCGGCGGCAGCACGCCGTCGGTGAGCGAGCGACGGGGGCCGTACAGGTCGGCGAGCACGGCGTTGAGCATCCGCGACCGCTGGACCAGCCCGGCCTCGAGGACGTCCCAATCCGCCGCAGACACCAACAACGGCAGCGAGTCCAGGTGCCAGGGGCGGGGCTCGACGCCGTCGTCGTCGACGGAGGGCGCACTGCCGGGATCGATTCCGGTGTAGGTGATGTCGTCGTTGTCGACCAGTTGGTGCACCGCTGAGCGCAGCCGATTCAGCCCGGCTCTTCCGCGCTCCCCGACAGCGTCGGCAAGCTCGGTCCAGGCGGGCCGCACATTTCCGGCTGCATCGACGAATTCGTCGTAGCCGACGGCCGGGCCCGCCAAGCCGGGGGTGCGCAGATCGAACAGGGTTTCCTGCGCCCGTGCGGCGCGATACCCGGCCAGCAGCCGGTCGACGTCGGAGCGGTAGCGAAAAGCCGCCGACGGCTCGCTGGAGTGCAGGGCCATTTAAGCCATCTCGCCCATTGCCATTACCGCAGAACGGTACGCACGCGCCGCAGGTCGAGGATGCCCGGCGCGCCGATGTCGGTGGAAATTCGGGCCTGCTTTTCCCGGATGTCGGACAGGTCGAGTTTGCCCGGGGTGAAGCCGGTGGCCTCGAAGCGGCGGGCGCGGCGAGACTCGGCCTCGACGGCGTTCACCGGGGGCTCGTCGTAGGAGCGCCCGCCGGGATGGGCGATGTGGTAGGTGCAGCCGCCCCGCGACGTTCCGGTGGCCAGATCCACCAGCTCGAACTGCAGCGGACCGTCAACCGTGATGCTCGGGTGCAGCGCGCTGGGCGGCTGCCAGGCCCGAAACCTCACCCCACCCACGTGGATGTCGGGGTTGTCGGTGGCCAGCAGCGGCATCGGATAGCCGTTGCAGGTCACCACATAGCGGTGGCGGTCGGCGCCGATGATGCGGACCTGGATGCGCTCGACCGACGAGTCGACGTAGCGAGCGGTGCCGGTGGCGGTCGCCTCCTCGCCGAGGGTGTTCCACGGCTCGATCGCGCCGCGCAGCTCGATCTCTACGCTGTCGAACACGGCGGTGCCGATGCGCGGGAAGCGGAATTCGGTGAACGGGTCCAGCCAGCTGGTCTCGAACGGGATGCCGTGCGCGCGCAGGTCGGCGGCGACGTCGGCGATGTCATGAATGAGGAAGTGCGGCAACAGGTATCGCCCGTGCAGGTTCGAGCCGTGCCGGATCAGCGGAGCCCGCAGCGGCTCGTCCCAGAACCATGCCACCAGCGAACGCACCAGCAGTGACTGCACCATCGCCATCCGCAGGTGCGGCGGCATCTCGAAGCCGCGTAACTCCAACAGGCCCAGCCGACCGCGCGGGCTGTCCGGGCTGTAGAGCTTGTCGATGCAGAACTCGGCGCGATGAGTGTTGCCGGTGATGTCGGTCAGCAGGTGGCGCAGCGCGCGGTCGGTCACCCAGGGTTGTGGGCCGCCGTCCTTGGAAGAGGAAGCGAGCCGGGCGATTTCGGCGAACGCGATCTCCAGTTCGTAGAGAGCCTCGGCGCGGCCCTCGTCCACTCGCGGCGCCTGCGACGTGGTGCCGATGAACCGCCCGGCGAACAGATAGGACAACGACGGGTGGCGCTGCCAATAGGTCAGCAGCGAGACCAGCAGGTCGGGGCGGCGCAGCAGCGGCGAGTCCGCGGGCTTGATGCCGCCCAGGGTGATGTGGTTACCGCCGCCGGTGCCGCCGTGCGTGCCGTCGACGTCGAACGACTCCGTGGACAAGCGGGCCAGCCGGGCCTGCTCGTAAAGCGTCTCCAGCTGCTGGCGCTGCTCGGCGAAACTGGCGGTGGGTGCGATGTTGACCTCGATCACCCCAGGGTCAGGTGTGATCGTCGTCGACGTCAGCCTTGGATCCGGCGGCGGTTCGTAGCCTTCGATCACTACCGGGCAGCCGATCTTCGCGGCCGCGGCCTCGAGCCGCGCGATGAGGTCGACGAAGTGTTCCAGCGCCTCGGTGGGCGGCAGGAAGACGTAGAGCAGCCCGTCGCGGACCTCGGCGACCATCGCGGTGATCGGCGCGGTCGCTGAGTCATCCGGGTCCTCCAGCAATGTTTCGCCGTCGGACAGGCTTATCGCGTCGCCGACGGCGGTCGGGTCGGCGACGAAGGACGGCCGCGGCGGCTTCCAACTGATCGAATCCAGCGGCAGCCGCAGACCCGCAGGCGAATCCCCGTCCAGCAGCACGATCCGGCCGCGGCGCAGTCGCCAGTCGGCGCTGGCCCAGCCGAGGTCGTCGTCGCGACGGTGCAACGGCAGCACGAACGCCGCCGCAGGCGTGGTGGATTCGTCGAGGTGCGCCAGTAGCGCGGCCCGGCTGGCGGCGGTGTCCCCAGCCTGGGCGCCGAGGTCGTCGTCCGGTGCCACCGGGCCGCCCTCAGGCAGCCGGACCTTGGCCGCCAACCGCGACAGCGGGTCCTCGAAGGCCGGCCGCACCTGCGAAAGCGGTAGTCCCAGACCGTCGGCGATGCCGGCGAGCAGCTTGTAGGCCGCCTCATTGTCGGCGGGGCCCGCGGGCGGGCTGTTCGAGTCACTACCCCAAGGGTCGGCCAGCAGCGTGTTGTCGGTCCACAGCGGCTGCCCGTCGGCCCGCCAGTACAGGGCAATCTGCCAGCGCGGCAACGGTTCGCCGGGATACCACCTGCCCTGGCCGCGCTGGATCAGCCCTTGCGGGGCCCACGCCGCCTTCAGTCGGGCGGCTAGATCGGATGCCCGCCGGCGCTTGTGCGGACCGTCGGCGGCCGTGGTCCACTCCTCGTCGACCTGGTTGTCCACCGATACGAAAGTGGGCTCGCCGCCGATGGTGAGCCGAACATCGCCGGCGGCAAGCCGCTCGTCGACGTTCCGTCCGACCTCACAGATCGTCTGCCAGGCCTCGTCGGTGTAGGGCAGCGTGACGCGGGGGTCTTCGTGGACGCGGGTGACGGTATTGGAGAACTCCAGCACCGATTCGCACGGTTCGATCCCGCCGGTGATTGGAGCCGCCGTCGCCGGGTGTGGCGTGGCCGCCAGCGGGATGTGGCCCTCGCCGGCGAACAGCCCCGACGTCGGGTCCAGGCCGATCCACCCCGCGCCAGGGATATACACCTCGGCCCATGCGTGCAGGTCGGTGAAGTCGGCCGTGGGCCCGGACGGTCCGTCGATCGCTTCGACGTCGGATGCCAGCTGTACCAGGTAGCCGGACACGAACCGGGCGGCCAATCCGAACTGGCGCAGGATCGACACCAGCAGCCACGCGGAGTCACGACAGGACCCGATGCCGGTCCGCAGCGTCACGTCCGGTGTCTGCACCCCGGGCTCCATCCGCAGGCTGTAGCCGACGTCGGCGTTGATCGCCCGGTTCAGCGCGACCAGGAAGTCGATGGTGCGGGTGCCGTCCCGGACGCGGAAGTCTCGCACCCACTCGGTCACCAGTTCACCGGGTCCGGAGCCGTCGCCGGCTTCGTCGACCGGCCGCAAGTACGGTTCAAGGTCGTCGGCGATCTCCTTCGGATAGGCCAGGCCACCCGAAGGCCAGACCTCGGCCCAGTCTTCGATGAAAAAATCGAACGGGTTGATCACCTTGAGGTCGGCGATCAGCCCGACGGTGATGGTCAGGCGGCTGGTGGGATTCGGAAACACCAGCCGGGCAAGGAAATTGCCCAGCGCATCCTGCTGCCAGTTGATGAAGTGGTCGGCCGGCTCGATGCGCAGCGAGTAGGCCTCGATGGGTGTGCGTGAGTGGGGTGCCGGGCGCAGCCGCACGACGTGCGGATACACCCGGACCGGCCGGTCAAAGGTGTAGCTGGTGCGATGCTCCAGCGCAACTTTGATGGTCATAACCGCTGATCCCATCACAACAGTCAGAAGGCCGCAGCGCGACCCGATGCAACGGGCCGAGTGGCGTAACCGGGTTTCGGACGTTCTCTTTCCTAGGATCGCTCGAGTGGATGATCGCTATGGTCCTGACGTGCTGGCCCGCGACCCGCACGGCGCGCGCAAGGTCCGGTCGGTTGAATTGCCAATAGAACTCGGCATGGTCGTCGAGGACGCGCAGACGGGCTATGTCGGGGCAGTGGTGTGCGTCGAATACGGCCGAATGGAGCTCGAGGACCGACGCGGCCGCACTAAGCCGTTCCCGATCGGACCGGGCTACCTCGTCGACGGCAAACCGGTGATCCTGACCGCGCCGCGACGACCGTCACCCACCGCCGCCACCCGCACGTCGTCGGGTTCGGTGGCGGTGACCGGAACCCGCGCCCAGGTAGCCCGTGCCGGGCGGATCTACGTGGAGGGCCGCCACGATGCCGAGCTCGTCGAGCAGGTGTGGGGCGATGACCTGCGGATCGAGGGTGTGGTGGTCGAATATCTCGGTGGCGTCGACGATCTTGTCGGCGTCGTCGAGCAATTCCGCCCGGGCCCAACGCGACGGCTCGGTGTGCTCGTCGACCACCTGGTGCCCGGGTCAAAGGAAGCGCGACTGGCCGAAGCGGTACGCCGGGGCCCCGGTGGCGCGCACACGCTGGTGGTCGGGCATCCGTTCGTCGACATCTGGCAGGCCGTCAAACCGGCCCGGTTGGGTCTGTCAGAGTGGCCGGTCGTACCGCGTGGAACCGACTGGAAACGCGGGATATGTCAGGCGCTGGGCTGGCCGCACGCCGGCCCGGCCGACGTCGCCGCGGCATGGCGGCGCATCCGCAGCCGGGTGCGCGACTGGGCGGATCTCGACGCAGCGCTGATCGGCCGGGTGGAGGAGCTGATCGACTTCGTCACGCAGCCGTGACGGGTCGGGCTCAGGGAGTCAGCGGCGCGATCGGGCCACCGGAGAGCCGGCGGTAGGTGTAGACCTGGACCAGCAACGCCAGCGGGCCGCCCACGAGGATGCCGACGCCGCAGACCAAGAAGCCGGCCAGCACCAAAAGGCCTTGCACCAGGAAGGACAGCAGCGTGCTGCCGATGTCCGACCGGACCGTGGTGAAGCTGGCCTTCAGCGCGTCGATCGGTGACAGGCCGTGATCGGTCGCGAAGGCGATCGTGAACAGCGCGAAGAAGGTGAACACGGCGATCGCCACCAGCGCCAACAGGGCGAAGATCGCGCCGGGGAGCAGCGACACCGAATCCAAGACCGCGCTGATCACGCTGAGCAGCGCACCGGCCAGGATGACATTGCCGAAGTTGCGCGGCTTGAAGAATGAACCGACGCTGACCGGCCTGCCGTCGGCGAGGTCGAGCGCCCCGGACAAGAAGCCCGCCTGCACGAAGATGCCGTAGACGAACGACACGATCGACAGCACGAGAGTGCCGACGGTGCCCAAACTCGCCGTAAACGATGCGCCGTTGTCGTCGGCGACGTCGGTGGTGTTGGCGTTGGCGCCGCCCAGTAACACGAACACCAGCGCGTGCAGGATCACTCCCACCAGCCCATACACCAAGACCGCAGCGATCAGCGGTAAAGGGTGCTTGGCGAACTTATTCCAGGCCCACCGGAACGCATCACCGATGCTGAAATGCTGGCCCGGGGGCGGTGGGTAGCCGGGCTGGGACGGGTACCCAGGCGGCGGCCCGTAGCCAGGCGGTGGCCCGTAGCCGGGAGGCGGCCCGTAGCCGGGAGGCGGCGGTGGAGGCCCGCCATATCCGGGTGGAGGCGGGCCGTACCCCGGTGGCGGTCCCGGAGGTGGTCCGTAGCCGGGTGGCGGTCCCGGAGGTGGTCCGTAGCCCGGTGGCGGTCCCGGAGGTGGTCCGTAGCCCGGTGGTGGCCCGGGCGGCGGTCCTGGAGGCGGGCCGTAGCCGGGCGGTGGGTAGTCGCCGGGATTGGGGTTAGCGCCCCCCGGATCGCTCGGGCCGCCGGGGTGCTCTGGGGGTCGGCTCATAGCCGCTCCTGCCTCGTGTGGTGGAGTTCTGCCGTATGCCACCGCGAACTTAGCAAGTATTCGGCGGCCCCGCTGCGACCCGAACATCGCGAGTCGTGTCGACGTGGCGTGGTATGCCTGAAACCGTGTCCGACGGTCTGTTCGACGTCCCCGACCCGACCGGCATGACCGAACGCGCGCCGGGCGGTTCGGCCGCTGTGCCGTTGGCCGTGCGGATGCGCCCGGCCAGTCTGGACGAGGTGGTCGGACAGGACCACCTGTTGCAACCCGGCTCGCCGCTGCGGCGGCTTGTCGAGGGTTCAGGCGTGGCGTCGGTCATCCTTTACGGCCCGCCCGGCAGCGGCAAGACCACGCTGGCCGCGCTGATTTCGCAAGCCACCGGCCGGCGGTTCGAGGCGCTGTCGGCGTTGTCGGCCGGGGTCAAAGAAGTCCGTGCGGTGTTAGAAAGTGCGCGCGTGGGCCTCCTCAGAGGCGAGCAGACCGTGCTGTTCATCGACGAGGTCCACCGGTTCTCCAAAACCCAGCAGGACGCGCTGTTGTCGGCAGTGGAGAACCGGGTGGTGCTGCTGGTGGCGGCCACCACCGAGAACCCCTCGTTCTCCGTCGTCGCCCCGTTGCTGTCGCGGTCGCTGATCCTGCAGTTGCGGCCGCTGAGCGCCGAAGACATCCGCACAGTGGTGCAGCGCGCGATCGACGACCCCCGCGGGCTGAACGGGCAAGCCGTGGAGCCCGACGCCGTCGACCTACTGGTGCGGCTCGGAGCCGGAGACGCCCGACGTGCGCTGACCGCGCTGGAGGTCGCGGCCGAGGCGGGGGAGCAGGTCACCGTCGAGGCCATCGAGCAGTCAGTGGACAAGGCCGCGGTCCGCTACGACCGCGACGGCGATCAGCATTACGACGTCATCAGCGCGTTCATCAAGTCCGTGCGCGGTTCCGACGTCGACGCCGCGTTGCACTACCTGGCCAGAATGTTGGTCGCCGGTGAGGACCCGAGATTCATCGCGCGACGGCTGATGATCTTGGCCAGCGAGGACATCGGCATGGCCGACCCCACCGCGTTGCAGACCGCCGTCGCCGCGGCGCAGACCGTGCAACTGATCGGCATGCCCGAAGCCCAGTTGACGCTGGCGCACGCCACGATGCACCTGGCCAGCGCGCCCAAGTCGAACGCCGTCACCGCCGCGCTGGGTGCTGCGATGGCCGACATCAAAGCGGGCAAGGCCGGGCTGGTGCCGCCGCATCTGCGCGACGGTCACTATTCGGGCGCGGCGGCGCTGGGCAACGCGCAGGGCTACAGTTACCCGCACGATGACCCGGACGGTGTTGTGCCGCAACAGTATCCACCGGACGAGCTAGTCGGCGTGGATTACTACCGCCCCACCGGCCACGGTGCGGAGCGTGAGATTGCCGGTCGACTCGAGCGGCTGCGGGCGATCATCCGGCGCATGCGCGGCTAGCCGCTACGTGATATCTGCCGCCACACAAGCCCCATCTGCACCGGCGAGATGGGCTGGGGTGGTTTCGGAAACGATGTAGTAGGCGATATCGGCTTGCAAGAGGCATCCGCCCTCGGCGAGGGACTCGTGGGGCGCATGAGACTTGCCAGGTTCGCCAGCCTAGACGCTCGCCTGCTCCAGCCGGCTGGCCAGTGAGTGACCCGCGTCGAGCACATGGCGCTCGGCGATGCTGCGGGCCTTCTGGGCGTCGCCGTCGGCGAGCGCCGACACCAACGCTTGGTGATCCTCCAACGAGTGGTGCTCGTGCTCAGGGAACATCGCCAAGAAGTTCGACGGCACCACGCGGACGGCTTGGCGGATCTGCGCCATCAATCGCCGCGAATGGGCCGCGCGATGGATCTCCCGGTGAAACTGCCAATTCGCGCCGATGATGCCGCCCTCTCCGGAGTGGGATTCGACTTCGGTCGCCAGTGCGCGCAACCGCTCAACGCCGTCCGGGGTGACCCGCCGCGCGGCCCATGCCGCGGCCTGGCCGGTCAGCACACCCAGAATCGTGAAACTGTCCAGCACGTCCTCGGGCCTGATGCCGATCACCGTGACGCCGCTGCGCGGCGCGACCCGCACCAGTCCGTCGTAGGACAACTCGAGCAACGCCTCGCGCACCGGGGTGCGGCTGGTGGCGAATTCCTTGGTGATGGCGTCGAGGTCGAGCCGGGTGCCGGCAGGCAGCGCGCCGGTGAGAATGCGGTCACGCAGCTCGCGCGCAGCGCGCTCGCGCACCGTGCCGGCGATGTCGACGTCGTTGGGCATACCGATGACCTTAGGGCAATCTCGAATCTAACACTTGAAATCTAATATATCAGATGTTAGACATTAGAGATGACTAAACGACAAATGGCGCTCGTCGCCTTCATGCAAGCAGGCAGCACCTCGGTGTACGCGGGTTCGTGGCGTCATCCCGCCACCGAGCATGGCTACCTCGACGCCTCCTACTACGCCAAGATCGGCAGGCAGCTCGAAGAGGGTTGTTTCGATCTGATGTTCTTCGACGACCGGCTTGCGATGCCCGGTATTTACGGCGGCTCGGTCGCCGACGCGGTGAAATACGGCGCACGGCCGGTGAAGCTGGACCTGTCC
>Ga0210396_10005661_pt1 | contig 12032 bp, 10 predicted proteins | sample IncBWH17OmetaG_FD_155466 | JGI IMG/M metagenome (GOLD analysis project Ga0210396, IMG submission 155466) | Forest soil microbial communities from Barre Woods Harvard Forest LTER site, Petersham, Massachusetts, United States - Inc-BW-H-17-O ...
AAAGCGTGCAAGGCACTATTCATAGGGCCCGGGAATGCGGGTACATCAGCCTATGGCACCAATTTACCAATAGATCCTACTGATTTTGCGGCTGTTCGGAAAGTATGTCTCGATAAGGATATTAATATGGTGGTGGTGGGACCTGAAGAGCCGCTGGTCAAAGGCATCGTGGACTATTTTTTGGCCGACAAAACTCTTAGCCAAATTCCCGTAATCGGTCCTTCCGCTTCAGCGGCACGATTGGAAGGAAGCAAAGCCTTCTCTAAACAATTTATGATGAAACACGGTATTCCCACTGCGGGGTACAAAGAATTTGACGCAGATCATTTTTCTGAGGGTTTGGAATATGTAAAATCACATAGCCTGCCAGTAGTTTTAAAGGCAGACGGGCTCGCCGCCGGAAAGGGTGTCATTATTTGCAATAGTCATATTGAAGCCATGGCTGAATTTGAGCTCATGCTGCAGCAGGATAAATTCGGAGAAGCCGGCCGCAGGATTGTTGTAGAAGAATTTCTGGAAGGTATCGAATTGTCGGTTTTTGTCCTTACTGACGGTGACCACTATGTGCTTTTACCGGAAGCAAAGGATTACAAAAAAATTGGCGAGGGGGATAAAGGTCCAAATACCGGTGGTATGGGTGCGGTAAGCCCGGTTCCGTTTGCCGATAATGAGTTCATGTTGAAAGTAAAAGAACGAATCGTTGACCCCACTATTCGTGGATTGAAAGCAGACAATATAGATTATCGTGGTTTCATTTTTATAGGATTAATCAAGGTAAACGAACAGCCGATGGTAATAGAATACAATTGTCGGCTTGGTGATCCTGAAACAGAAGTCATAATACCCCGCATGAAGAACGACCTGGTAGAACTCCTGTGTGCAGTTGTCGATAAAAATCTTAACGAAAAAACTATTGAAATTGATGACCGTGTTGCTGCCACAATGGTAGCAGTGAGTCGTGGATATCCTGGCAGTTACGAAAAGGGTTTTCCCATTTCGGGACTCGATACCAATCATGAAGAAAGCCTGATTTTTCATTCGGGTACTTCATTGGTTAATAAAGAAGTGGTCACAAACGGAGGCAGGGTCTTGTGTGTAACTTCTTATGCAGTATCCCTCCAGGACGCCATCCGGAAATCCATGAACGTTCTTACACAAATAGATTTTGACGGTATCTATTTCAGGAGGGACATTGGGTATGAATTTCTTTGATTATTTTTAATCGTTGGCAGTTTGCCGTTGGCCGTGATCCAGATCAACCGCCAACGGCCAACCGCCAATGGCCAACCAATGAATGAATTACACTACTCCGATTATCTTCAGTTAGAAAAATTATTGAACATTCAGGATCTGAAGAGTGATCTGCAGGTGCATGCACACGATGAAATGCTTTTTATCGTTATTCACCAGGCTTACGAACTTTGGTTCAAACAACTACTGTATGAATTGGATTCTGTGATCGCAATTCTTGAAAAACCTGCTATAAATGATGATTCACCTGAATTACAAACAGTGGTTCACAGACTTTCCCGCTGTAACACCATTTTAAAATTACTCGTCCAGCAAATAGAGATCATGGAAACAATGTCGCCCATGGATTTCCTTGATTTTCGCGATATGCTTCGACCAGCGTCAGGATTTCAAAGTACTCAGTTTAAAATGTTGGAAGCAAGACTTGGTTTGAAATTCGAACAAAGACATGAGAAAGGGCATTATTTGTCACAATTAAGAGAAGCTGAAGTATCAATGATCCGTCAGACGGAAACTAAAAAGACATTATTAGAGTTAGTGAACGAGTGGCTGGAGAGGATGCCCTTTCTGAAAGAGAATGATTTTTGGAAGGGATATCGAAGTCTGTACCTTGAAAGTCTGGCCGAAGGAGAAAAGGATCATGCAACCTTATTCGATACCGTATTTTCCGATGAATATTTACCAAAATTACCTGCAAATCGTTCCCTAAGCCCTGCAGCATGCAGAGCCGGTCTTTTTATTATGATTTATCCGGGATATCCAATTCTTCAACTTCCTTACAGATTACTGGTTGCATTAATGGAAATGGATGAACAATTGAGCACCTGGCGCTACCGGCACATGCACATGGTTCATAGAACCATTGGAACCCGCTTGGGAACAGGAGGCAGTTCAGGAAGAAGTTATTTGCAGGGGACTGTTGACAAACATTTCATATTTCGCGAAATCGCACAACTGACAAGTTTTCTCATTGAAAGAAAGAAACTGCCCCGGTTGGATCGTCAATTAGAAAGGCGTTTGGGTTTCGCCTCAGAATAAACTATTGATCTTAAAAAATATCCCGATGAAAATAGCGTTCAGTGCAGGATACCGGTGATTAATGTTCGCTTTGTTAATTCCGATTATTTCCGTCAATTTTGCAGCATCGTAACAGAATATAAATCTGACCTTTTAAAATGGGATTATTCAATTTCCTGACGCAAGAGATTGCTATGGATCTGGGCACTGCTAACACCCTGATCATTCATAATGACGAAATCGTAGTTAACGAACCTAGTATAGTAGCACTTGACCGAAACAATCCAAAAACAGTATTAGCTGTTGGAAAACGGGCACTCATGATGCATGAAAAGACGCATGAGAGCATTCGTACTGTTCGTCCCCTTAAAGATGGGGTTATTGCCGATTTTAATGCCGCTGAGCTTATGATACGGGAAATGATCAAAATGATCTATCCCAAAAAGCCGCTTTTCCCACCTAGCTGGCGAATGATGATATGTATTCCGTCCAGTATAACGGAAGTGGAAAAAAGAGCTGTTCGCGACAGCGCTGAACAGGCGGGAGCCAAAGAAGTTTATCTGATCCATGAACCAATGGCAGCCGCCTTGGGTATAGGAATAGACGTGGAAGAACCTGTAGGTAATATGATTATAGATATTGGAGGTGGTACTACCGGTATCACGGTAATTGCGTTGGCTGGGATAGTGTGTGATCAGTCCATTCGAATAGCAGGTGACGAATTTACTGCCGATATTATGGAAGCACTTCGCCGTTACCACAGCTTACTGATTGGTGAACGAACGGCTGAGCAAATAAAAATCCAGATTGGAGCTGCCCTGAAAGATCTTGATAATCCGCCGGATGATATTCCTGTAAATGGACGTGACCTGGTTACCGGAATTCCTAAACAAATTCTTGTGAGTTACCAGGAAATTGCGGAGGCACTTGATAAAAGTATATTTAAAATAGAAGAAGCTATTTTGAAAGCCCTGGAAACTACTCCTCCTGAACTTGCCGGAGATATTTATCGTCGCGGGTTATACCTGACCGGCGGTGGTGCCCTGCTCAGGGGCCTCGATAAAAGACTAAGTCAGAAAATTAAGCTTCCTGTTCATATTGCCGACGATCCTTTAAAGAGTGTGGTAAGAGGAACGGGAATTTCATTAAAGAATTACGACAGGTATCCGTTTGTTATGCGATAGGAGGAAAGTGTGAGAGTGTGAGAGTGTGAGAGTGTCGGAAGTCTTTTATCAGAATGCATAAGATTTTACTTACAAAGATGAAGCAAACTTAAAATTATAAACTCCCTGTGCGTAATGTTTTTCTCTTCATCAGAAAGTATTCGAATTTTCTATTCTTTTTGCTGTTGCAGATTATCTCTCTTAGTTTTCTTTTCAGATATAATAAATATCATGAAGCAGCATTTATGAATGTTGCAAGTGAATTTACCGGTAGCATCAACCAACGATTTAGTAAGGTCGAATCATATTTCCGTCTGAAAGAAATAAATGAGCAGCTTGCCTCAGAAAATTTGAGACTGAACAAAATGCTCAAGGAGAACTATGAGAATGCAGGCGGTCCTGAAAAAATGATATCAGATACAATAGAAACGGATTCTCTTCGTGAAATAAAAAAATATGTATGGATGGGGGCTAAGGTGGTTGGCAGTACTATCAATACACAAGTGAACTTTCTGACGATACACAGAGGAACGTTACAGGGAATAAGGCCCAATATGGGTGTAACAGGACCTCAGGGAATAGTTGGTCAGGTTCTCAATGCCAGCGATAATTATGCAACGGTTTGGACTCTTTTAAACCGACAGTTCAAAGTGGTCGTAAAATTGAAAAATGGAGGTGAAAGAGGAACCTTGGAATGGGATGGGATAAGTCCGTTATACGTAACGCTTAAGGACATTCCAAAAAGCGCAAAATTGAAGAAGGGGGATTCTGTGGTCACCAGTCCTACTTCATCTATGTTTTCAGGGGCTCAGCTGATGGTGGGTACGATCGATGAAATTGTAGACGATAAAAGCAGCAATTTTTATACGCTAAAAGTAAAACCATCGACTAATTTTTCCAGTATTGAATATGTGTATGTAGTTGAAAACACTCAACTCGCAGAACAAAATCATTTAGAAGACTCCACCCGAAAAAAATTCCAATGAGTGAACTTCTGAAAAATATATTCCGTTTCATGCTGTTCATTTTGGTTCAGGTGTTTATCCTTTTCAAGATGCCGCCTCTTCACAGGTTCATCACACCTTACTTATATTATCTTTATATACTCTGGCTTCCATTCAGTATGACACGCTCAGCTTTAATGAGTGTGGCATTCTTATTCGGTCTTTGCCTGGATTATTTCATGCATACACCTGGTTTACACGCCGCCGCCTGTGTTTTGATAGCCTATTTAAGGCCTTTCGTCGTAAACATGCTTATATCACAGGAAGGCGCGGATAAAAATTATCTATCACCATCCATAACCAGTATGGGTTGGGCTCCTTATTTCACTTATGTTTTTGTGCTTACTTTATTTCATCACGGATATCTAGTTTTTCTGGAATGGATGAGTTTCGGAACTTTTTTGTATTTTATAGGGAAAGTAATAGCAACAACAGGTATCAGTATGTTGTTGATATTGCTGACGGAACTTTTATTTTTCAGAAAAGAAAAGTTCAGAACAAATACGGTTTAATTTAATTCCAATATCCGGAGATGCCTGTTTTTAATCAATCGCGCAGTAATATTATTCGCCTCATCTTTTGCGGGATGTTCCTCGTGATATTTGTTCAGCTTTTTAACCTCCAGATCTTTTCCGACAAGTATAAAAAAATGGCGCAGGAGAATGCGCTTTTCCCTAAAAGAGTCTATCCAACAAGAGGTATCATTTATGATCACAATCAGCGTGCTATTCTGAACAATACGATTTTATATGACCTGATGGTAACTCCCTCACAGGTAAAAAATATTGATACGGCTTTTTTTTGTCAGATTCTGGAAATTGATTCCGTTGAATTCCGGTCGCGTATATTGGACGCCAGGATAAAAAACGGTCCATTCCGCCCTTCGATATTTGAAGATCTGCTGGAACCTGATCTTTACGCCAAACTGGAAGAAAATATCTGGCGTTTTCCCGGTTTTAACCTGCAGGAACGACCTGTAAGGGTTTACCCTTTTGATGCCGCTGCACATATTATGGGTTATGTGGGCGAAGTCGATTCCAATATATTGAGACGCTCGAACTATTATTATCAGCTTGGTGACTATGTTGGCAGAAGTGGGCTTGAACAGTTTTATGAAAAGCAGCTTATGGGTAAACGGGGTGTAGAATTCTGGATAAAAGACAATAAAAACCGCCTTGTTGGTCATCAATCAGACCGTGCTCTGGATACACCGGCTATTGCAGGTAGAAATCTGCATACCTACCTGGATATAGAGTTGCAGCAATTAGCTGAAAAATTACTCACCAGTAAGATTGGGTCTGTTGTTGCAATCGAACCAAAAACCGGAGGAATACTTGCCATGGCATCAGGTCCGGATTATGATCCCAATTCCTTGACAGGGCCCGACAAACAAAAGAATTACGCACAACTCGCACTGGATGTTAAAGCACCACTCCTCAACCGCGCCATTAAAGGATTGTATCCGCCGGGTTCTACATATAAACCATTGGGGGCACTGGTGGGTCTCGACGAGGGCGTCATCACGCAGGCCAGTGGTTATCCCTGCCTGGGAGTTTATTTGGCTTGCAGCCATCCGGTGAAATGTCTTGAAAATTGGCCTGGCCATGCTGCCAATTTGAGACTTGCGATTGCGCACTCCTGCAATTCTTTTTTCTCCAATACTTTTCGGTTAACGGTTGATAATCGCAGAATCGGGAATGTGCGTGACGGTCTGGAAACCTGGAAAGGCTATATGAATAAATTCGGGTTGGGTCACAGAATCGGTGTCGATTTGCCCAGCGAAGATGGCGGAAACATTCCGGATACATCATCCTACGACAAGGAATATCATGGATCCTGGAATTCTTGTACGATGACGACACTTGGCATCGGTCAGGATAAAATGCTTGTTACCCCTTTGCAAATGGCCAATGCGATGTGTATCGTGGCAAACAAAGGATATTTTTATATACCCCACTTCGTACAAAACGTAGAAGGACATTCCGCGGAGGACAGTGTACTTGATAAGTATAATGTAAAACATGAAGTACTGACACATATTTCCGATGCGGACTATGAAACCGTCATAAGCGGAATGCAGGATGTTACCGAGGTTGGAACAGCCCGGATCGCAAGAATTGATGGAATTAATATGTGTGCCAAGACCGGAACTGCAGAAAACTATCTAACACTTGAAGGAAAAAGAACGAAACTGAATAACAATTCCATGTTTGTTTGTTTTGCACCCAGGGAGAATCCAAAGATTGCCGTTGCTGTTGTAATACAGAATGCCGGATTTGGTGCGACATGGGCGGGTCGTATTGCAAGTCTGCTGGTGGAAAAATATCTACGGGATACATTAACAGCAGTTCGAGTTAAACTCGCAACAGATATTGCGAATACAAATCTGATGCCCGGGTATTATGTTCGCCTGCAGTTTATAACAGATTCGGCGAGGGCAGCCTTATGGGCTAAACAAAGCGGTGATAGCTCACGTTGGAAAACTTATTTGGATCCTTCCTTGCGCCGCCAATTACTCGATACATTGCACAAAACGCCTACACATGTAACCATACCTTTTGGACCGAAATCACACGCCGCCGTATTGGCAACAGACAGTACGAAATTAAAAAGAACGGACTCTTCTATTTTCAGAAAAACTGATACCAGTGGCAGATCCGGAAGATCGCATATAAAAAAAGCAATAGATACTTTTGCGATAAAACCGGAAGAGGAACCAACGGTTCAAAAAGATACAAATACAAACCAGTCACAATGAACCAGCGTAATACATCTTTGGTTAAAGGTGCAGATCGATCTCTGATCGGGCTCTGGTTTATTCTTTCGATAATTGGAGTAATGAGTATTTTTTCGGCGACTTACAGAGATGGCGACAACATAATTCAGGGTTTTATTTCTTTGAAAACAGACTATAGCCGTCAATTGCTTTTTCTTGTCATCAGCGGGATCTTCGGAATTGTAATACTTCTGACGGACAGTAAATTTTTTACGGCGACAGCCAATCTATCTTACGCATTTGGAATTTTTCTGATGTTACTGGTATTCCCATTTCATTCTAATATTAAAGGGACTTCATCGATTATCAAACTGGGTTCGTCTGTTCAGATTCAGCCGGCCGACATCTGTAAGATTTTTGTGAACCTCGCATTGGCAAAATATTTATCAAGGGTTGAAACCAACTTTGCACGACCCCGGTCACAAATTATTGCTGCCATCATTGCTCTGGTTCCTGCGGGTTTATCTATCATGCAAAAAGAAACCGGCCTTGCACTTGTTTATTTCTCATTCTTCCTGGTTATGTTTCGCGAAGGACTGCCGGCACTCGTACTGATTATAGGTTTTTCATTTGCTGTATTGGTGGTGGCTACTTTACTGATGGAGCCAAATATCCTTGCCCTCATTTTAACGGGTATAGCTATGATCGCAATTTATATTTTAAGGAGACAAATTAAAAGACAACGTGCAGTACTATTTGCCATCGCGAGCATCTGGTTTGTATGCGTTGGTGTGCAACGTTTTGTTGTGCCTTTTGTATTTGATCATGTATTTCAGCCATACCAGGTTAAGCGTATTTATGAAGCGATAGGAAAAGATTACGTTCCAAAAAATGCCGCAGCAGAAAGAGAAATTGAAGAAAAATCGGTTGGTAAGAAAAAAGACAATGGAGATTATAATGTGAAGCAAAGTAAGATTGCGATTAGTAATGGTGGTTTGATTGGCAAAGGTCTGTTAAAAGGGACTCAGACGCGTTATGATTTTGTACCCGAACAAAGAACCGATTTTATTTTCTGCACAATCGGTGAAGGATTTGGTTTTCTCGGAAGCATCTTATTCCTTGGCATATATGTGATTCTTCTCATGCGGATTGTTACCATCGCCGAGCGACAACGAAGCGTATTCAGCCGGGCATATGCCTATGGCGTTGCTTCCGTATTTTTCTTTCATATCTCCATCAATGTTTGTATGACAATTGGTCTCGCACCTGTAATAGGAATACCACTTCCATTTGTAAGTTATGGTGGTACTTCCCTTCTTACATTTAGTGTAATGTTGTTCATTCTCGCAAAACTGGATGCAGACCGACAGATGGTACTAAGGTAAAGTGTGAGAGTGTGAGGGTGTGAAGGTGGAACAAGAATCCGTATTCTCACACTCTCACACTCTCATACTTCAATGTTACCTTTGCTCCATGCAAATTATTCCTCTTTCAGAAGGCGCTTTTACCATAGATAAAACAAAAAAATTTATTCCATTCGATCCTGCAAAAGATGATCTTCAAAAACGGGCACCAGGAAGCCTGCTTGTTGAAATCCAGCCATTTCTTGTAATTACCGATAGAGATGTATTGATAATGGATACAGGTTTGGGATTTGAAGAAGGGAGCTCCTTGCAGATTCATCGTCTCATTCAACAGGCTGGAGTAGATCCAAATTCCATTACTAAAGTTTTACTTAGTCATTTGCATAAAGATCATGTAAGTGGTGCCGGCAAAATGAAACCGGACGGAAGCAGGATTGCCTCTTTTCCAAATGCGATTTATTATTTACAGCAGCGTGAACTGGAATACGCGTTTGAAAAAGGATTCCCAAGTTATGAACCCGAGTCATTTGCCTTTCTGGAAAATCTTTCAAATCTGGTGAAACTGGAGGGAAATGGATTGATTGATGGATATATCCGTTATGAATTAACGGGCGGCCATTGCCCCTTCCATCAGGTATTTCATATTGAGACAGAAGGTGAACACGCTTTTTTTGGGGGAGATGTGGCACCGCAGATCAATCAGATGAAAAACCGCTTTATTGCAAAATATGACTATGATGGTAAAAAATGTATGGATCTCCGACTGAAATGGTGGGAACAGGGACGACAGGAGGGATGGACGTTCATGTTCTATCACGATTTAAAGAGTCCCATTTATAAATTTTGGCAATCCTGAATTGATAGACCTATTCTCGTCCTTTCTCAATTGGTTTTAAGAATTGGTTGCAGCACTTTAATATAGCCATCTACCGGCTCAGTGATTTTAAGCTGCAGTATTTTTGTCATTAGCGGATAGACATTTACATTTTCAAATCCCTTTATTTTCAGATCTGATTTAAAAGCGGGTCCCCAGGCATAGAAGGTTGCGTGCATAACAGGAAGCGCCGGATCAAATCCGTGGGTTGCCGGATTTAGATGACGGCCATTTAAATTAAATACTTTAGGTGGATTACTTACAAGTATGATATCTCCAATTCGATTGTAGCGATCGTCTTTTTTACTGTAATGCCAACGTCCGGGTAAATTGGTTGCCAGGTATACTTCATAATCTTTTGCAGCTAATTTCAATTCGTTATAAGCAGGAATAATATCGGCTGAATTCTTTGCATACATATGAACGAGTGCCTGGGAATTCGTGATAACGAAGCGACTTGTATCAACTGACTCTGGCAAAGTCAGCGTGTTAAGTGTATCGATATCAGTCATGCCATGATCTGAAAGAAAAATATAATTCACAGGAAGATTCAATGAATCCACAGTTTTCACCAACTGAGCGATTGATTCATCAACATAGTGAACTGCATCCTCTGTTTGTTTTGAATCCACACCGTGTAAATGTTCCTCGTGATCTACATCGGGAATATAAAAAGTGATCAGGTGCGGCCTTTTTTCTTCAGGTAACTGTAACCAGTTACGAACAAACCTTATCCTGTCTTCCATGGGAATCAGGGAATTGAATTTGTAATAATAAGTTGGCCTGATTCCCTGAATAGCCGCCTCTGCACCCACCCAGTAAAAACTGGCTGTAAGCATTTTTTGCTTCTCAGCTAGTACCCAGATTGGTGTTGCGTCGTACCAGGAACTGTCTTCCACTTCTTTTCGATTACCCATTGTGTAGATCTGATTACGGCTTGGATCAAAGAATGTATTATCGACGATTCCATCATGTGCAGGATAGTCTCCCGTTGCAATGCTATAGTGATTTGGAAAAGTCAGAGAGGGGAAGGAGGATTCCATATAGTCTGCAGTCACACCGGAAGACCTGAGTCTTATCAGATTTTTCGCCTGAAACTTATCAGCAAGATCATATCGGAATCCGTCGGCTGATATAAGAATTATATAAGGTTTTTTAATTTGATCAACTCTGTTAGATCTGTCTGGAACAATATGTTGCGAACTGTCCTGAGCATGTAGGATTCCTGATAAGATCAAAAAAGAAAGCAAAAATATTTTTCTCATGCGCGTTATTCTATTAATGCAAGATAAACAGCCTTGCGGACCAGAGAAAATTGTAATATAATATGTTTATTATTCGTAATCAGCGTTGGTATCAGGCTATTGCCTCATACGTTTGCTGCCATTAAAATTTATGACGAACACAAAAACTTATTGACAAAGTAAGAAAAGCGTTAAGCTTTGGGCTTTAGGCTTTAAGCGTATTAAGGGTTCTCCTGCATACGCATTTGCTTCTTTAGTTGGCGGTTTCTTATCTCTTCCTGTACGTAATGCCCGAACTCTTTTTCAGATTTGAAGAATATATCTATTTTTTGCGGAGAGAGTGCCTGGCTGAATAAAACACTGTATTTTTTTCTGATATTGAGCAACGCCTCATCTAATTCAATTTCACTTCTGCTATTCTTTATAGCATCCTGCCTCGCCCGTACTAATTCTTCTGAATATTGATTATAGTAGGGCCAGAATTTCTGGGCTTCTTCCGGACTGAGATCCAGCCTTTTTGTGATATAAGCAATTTTGAGTGCCGCAAGATTTTTGCCATTTTGGGCAACACCGATCAAAAAAGTAAACACAAAACCAGTTAAAAGTAAAAGTCTCTTCATTAGGGAATCAATTTACATTTCGTTTATCATCTGGCAATAAGGTTGAATATTGTTCAAGTTCTTCATCGGGAACACCACTTAGAAGATCATGAATGTCATTCTCATTGAAGTCAGCAGATACTGAAGAAGATGAAATACCTGGCGTCCAATGAATATCATCCGAGTCCAGATAATTTGCCATGTCCTGATCACTCACTGCGGTCAGATCTTTTATTGGATCTGATATTTTATGATATGTCAGGTTTAAAACAGCAGTTCCCAGTAAAGCAACAATACATGCAGCAACTGCATACTTTAAAATCTTTATACTTAAAACCGGTGCAGGCTTTGGTTTGGAAGCAATTGCCTGCACTTCCATGATCGGAACTCTAGACACCAGTTCTTCGAAATATCCAGCAGGCACCTGATATGGATTTTTCTTTCTAAGCCCCGCAAGGAGAGGAGAAATTTCCGAAATCTCCAGAAGTGTTGAAACTTCGGCATTCTGCTGCCCGGTATAAGACTCCGAATAGATAGCAGCACTTATCCGAATCCGTTTCATCAAATTGTCAGCGAAATCTTCAAAAAAACCTCCGGGTACCTGATAAGGAATATTGAAAATTCCCTGCGCAGCCAGGTAAGGCACGATTTCCTCTAATTCTGTCAATATTTTGTTCGGGGTTTTCACGTGTCATTAAGACCTGTAGAGGTCATTAAAGTTTAATTATTAAGGATAAATTCTTCTATTTTCTTTGCAGCATGGTGGTAAGATGCTTTCAGCGCTCCGGCCGAAGTCTCTA
>Ga0210396_10005664_pt1 | contig 12028 bp, 11 predicted proteins | sample IncBWH17OmetaG_FD_155466 | JGI IMG/M metagenome (GOLD analysis project Ga0210396, IMG submission 155466) | Forest soil microbial communities from Barre Woods Harvard Forest LTER site, Petersham, Massachusetts, United States - Inc-BW-H-17-O ...
CGGACCCGCCGCTCGCGACGCAGCTCGAAATCGTGCTCGGCCATTACGAGGAAATGCTCCTGCATTATGGGACGGCGGTGGGCGTGCGGATCGCGCGCAAGCATGTCGCCTGGTACTCGAAAGGCCTGCCTGGGTCGGCGGAATTTCGCGCGGCGGTCAACGATACCATCGATGTCGCGCGCGTTCGGAACCTGATTCGATCCTTTTACGAGCCGCTGCTGGCCCGCGAGACGACATGATCATCAGGACGCCGTTTCGGCACCCCGGAAGCTCGAACCCGAAGCGACGCCCTCTCGGGGTAGCCCAGCCCGACGCGGCGGTGATCCTGGCAGCTCTCGCCCTTCCTGTGATCGTCATCGATCGGGGCGGAGGAATCCGCTTCGTCAACCCGGCCGGCGAGCAGTTCTTCGGATCCGGCGCGGCCGCGCTATGGGGCAGCGCGCTCGCCGATCTCGTGGCGCCGCACAGCCCGCTCCTGGCACTCGTCGATTCGGTGTGGCGGATCGGCAATACGATTTCCGAATACGACATCCTCCTCGAGGGACCCCGTTTCGGGGGTCGCCTGGTCACCATCCAGGGAGCGTTGACCGGCGAGGGCGCGGACACGCTCGTATTGACGCTGCACGAGCGCTCGATGGCGGAGATGATGGACCGCCACCTTACGCACCGGAACGCCGGACGCTCGATTACCGGGATGGCGGCGATGCTCGCCCACGAGGTCAAGAACCCGCTTTCCGGGATTCGCGGCGCGGCGCAGTTGCTGGAGCAGGATGCCGACCCGGCAGGCCGCGAGCTGACCCAGCTGATCTGCGACGAAACCGACCGCATCGTCGCGCTCGTCGACCGCATGGAAGCGTTCTCCGATCACCGGCCGATCGAGCGTGAGGTGGTCAACATCCACGAGGTCCTCGAGCGCGTACGCAAGGCGGCGCAATCCGGTTTTGCCCGCCACGTCCGCCTCGTCGAAGAATACGACCCCTCGCTGCCATCGGTTCACGGCGATCGGGACCAGCTCGTCCAGGTCTTTCTAAACCTCGTCAAGAATGCGGCGGAGGCAGTGCCGAACGTCGACGGCGAAATCATTCTTTCGACGGCTTATCGGCACGGTCTGCGCCTCACGCGTCCGGGCGGCGAGGGCCGGCAGCACCTGCCCTTGATGGTATCGGTGACCGACAATGGCGGCGGCATCCCGGAAGACCTGCGGCCTTATCTCTTCGAACCATTCGTCACGACGAAACGGAACGGCACTGGCCTCGGTCTTGCACTGGTCGCCAAGGTAATCGGCGACCACGGCGGTGTGATCGAATTCGACAGCCAGCCCCGGCGAACCGTGTTCCGGGTGTTTCTGCCGGTGGTCGAGCAAGACGGTGCTGCGTGATGGCCTCGACGATCCTGGTGGCAGATGACGATCGTGCGATCCGGATGGTGCTCAACCAGGCGCTGATCCGGCTCGGGCACGACGTGCGAATGACCGGCAATGCCGCGACCCTGTGGCGATGGGTTGCCGAGGGCGAGGGCGATCTCGTCATCACCGACGTGATCATGCCGGACGAGAACGGCCTCGATCTGATCCCTCGCATCAAGAAGATCCGCCCGGAGCTGCGCATCATCGTCATGAGCGCACAGAACACGCTGCTGACCGCCGTCAAGGCAACCGAGCGCGGCGCGTTCGAATATCTCCCCAAGCCGTTTGATCTGCGTGAACTGGTCAGCGTCGTCGAGCGGGCATTGACCGCTCCTCATGACGCTCCGGCGCCCTATGCCGACGAAGAAACCGAAGACCAGCTGCCCTTGATCGGCCGATCGTCGGCAATGCAGGAGATCTATCGCGTTCTCGCCCGGCTGATGGGGACTGACCTCACGGTCATGATCATGGGCGAGAGCGGCACCGGCAAGGAGCTGGTCGCCCGAGCGTTGCACAATTACGGTAAACGCCGCAGCGGTCCCTTTGTTGCGATAAACATGGCCGCGATCCCGCGCGAGCTGATCGAAAGCGAGTTGTTCGGCCACGAGAAGGGCGCCTTTACCGGCGCGATGTCGCGCGGGATCGGACGGTTTGAACAGGCGCAGGGCGGCACGCTATTTCTCGACGAAATCGGCGATATGCCGATCGAAGCGCAAACTCGTCTGCTGCGGGTCTTGCAGGAGGGAGAATTCACCGCGGTTGGCGGCCGCGTCCCGATGCGCGCCGATGTGCGGATTATCGCTGCGACGCATCACGAGCTGCGGCAACTGATCCGGCAGGGTCTGTTTCGCGAAGACCTGTTCTACCGTTTGAACGTGGCGCCGATACGCCTGCCGCCGCTGCGTGAGCGAAGCGCCGACATACCCGCGCTGGTCCGCCACTTCGCTACCCTGGCGGTACGGGAGGGGCTGCCGTTGAAAAGGCTCGACGATGCCGCAATGGAACGGCTGCGCAGCTATCGCTGGCCCGGCAACGTGCGCGAGCTGGAGAACTTGGTTCGGCGGCTGGCGGCGCTCTATTCTCAGGAGGTCATTGGGGTCGGGATCATCGAAGCCGAGCTCGGCGATGCGCCGGCGACGGGAGATCCCGCGGAGGGAGCGAGCGGAGAGGGGCTCGGAGCGGCGGTCGAGCGTCACATCAAGGGATATTTCGCTGCGCACAAAGGCGGCTTGCCGGCGGCCGGACTCTACGATCGGGTGTTACGCGAAGTGGAGCGGCCACTGATTCTGTTGACCCTGGGGGCGACCCGCGGCAACCAAATCAGGGCCGCGCATCTACTCGGCCTCAATCGCAACACATTGCGCAAGAAGATCCGCGAATTGGACATCCCGGTGGTCCGCGGCTTAAAATAATAAGCGGAACGAAACTACCCCCGCCACGCCACTGAGGCATCGGCCGGAGACAATTTGAGTCGTTTGTATCAAAGCCGTCCGCGGCAGAAGTCGGGTAGACATCGTCGATGAACCCGATGCGGCGGATGGGAATTTGGGCCAGCCGTATCGGTTTGGGCCGCAAGCTGGCGATCGCGCTTGCGATCCCGGCCCTCGCTTCGGGGATCGCGACCTACCTCGCGCTGACCGGGGCACCGCCTTTCGGGCCGCATCCCGGCGCCGTCCTGGCGCTCTTGAACCTCGACCTGATCCTGCTGCTGGCGCTCGGTGCGGTGATCGCCAAGCGCCTGATCGAGGTCTGGGTCGAGCGGCGGCGCGGCCTTGCCGGCTCGCGGCTGCAAATCCGGCTGGTTGTGCTGTTCAGCCTGATTGCCGTACTGCCGACGATCATCGTCGCCGGCTTCTCCTATCTTTTCTTCAGCTTTGGCGTGGAGTCTTGGTTCAGCGACAGAGTGCGTACGGCAATCACCGAATCTCTGGCCGTCGCTGAAGCCTATCTGCACGAACATCAGCAGGCGATCCGCGCCGATGTCTTGGCGATGGCCAACGACCTCAACCGCGATTCCGTGCAGCTGGCGCTCAATCCCCAGCATCTGCAGCAAGTGGTCTCGGCTCAGGCGGCCCTGCGCGGACTGACCGAGGCGGTGGTATTCGACCGCGCCGGCCATATGCTGGCGCGGTCCAGCCTTTCCTTCACCCTGGGTTTCGAGCCAGTTCCCGACGACGCGATCCACCTCGCCGACACCGGCGACGTGGCGATAATGACCAACGACAGTGATGACCGGGTGCGAGCTCTGGTGCGCCTCAACCAGTTCGGTGACGTCTATCTTTATGTCGGGCGGTTTATCGAGCCGCGGGTTTTAAACCACATGGAGGAGACCCAGCGCGCCGCTGCGTTGTACGAGCAGATGGAAGGCCAACGCTCCGGGTTTCAGATTACCTTCGCGTTGATCTTCATGATGGTGGCGATGCTGTTCCTGGTGGCCGCGGTGGCCATCGGCATTCATTTTGCCGCCCAGTTTGCCGGTCCGATCAGCCGGCTGATCACCGCGGCCGAGCAGGTCCGTGGCGGAGATCTCGCGGCTCGGGTGCCGGAGGGGGAGACGGACGACGAACTGGCTTCGCTGAGCCGCGCGTTCAACCGAATGACGTACCAGATCGAGAGCCAACAGCGCGAGCTCAGGGAGGCCAATCGGCAGCTCGACGAACGGCGGCGGTTTACCGAGACCGTACTGACGGGTGTCTCGGCCGGGGTGATCGGGCTCGACAGCCTGGGCCGGGTCAATCTGCCCAATCGTTCAGCCTCGGCGCTGCTCGGCGCGGATCTGGAGCAAGCGATCGGACACGACCTCGCTGAGGTCGCGCCGGAAATGACTGGCTTGCTCGACGAAGCGGAACGCCGGCCAGATCGCCTGGCCCAGTCGCAGGTGGAGCTGATTCGCGGGAACAGCACGCGCACGTTGCTCGTTCGCATCGCCGCCGAGCACAACGGCCGCGACATGAGCGGGTTTGTCGTCACGTTCGACGATATCACCGAGCTGCTGTCAGCCCAACGAAAGGCGGCCTGGGCCGACATCGCGCGTCGCATTGCCCACGAAATCAAGAATCCGCTGACGCCGATCCAGCTGGCTGCCGAACGATTGCGGCGCCGATACCTGAAGGAGATCAAGAGCGACGTCGAGACCTTTACGATCTGTACGGATACGATCGTTCGGCATGTCGGGGATATCGGCCGGATGATCGACGAATTCTCGTCCTTTGCGCGAATGCCGACGCCGGTGCTGAAGCCCGAAAATCTGGTGGAAATCGTGCACCGGGCAGTCTTCCTGCAGCGTACCGCCCAGCCCGAGATCGTTTTCGAGCCGGTGTTCCCCGCGAGCCCTGTAGCGCTCAGCTGCGATGCGCGCCTGGTCGGTCAGGCGCTGATCAATATCGTCAAGAACGCAATCGAATCGATTGAAGCGCGCAGGGTGGAGGATAGCGCTAGCCCGCCGGGACATATCAGGGTGTCGGTTACGGAGGAGGGTGGCCAGGCCGCCGTTACCATCGAGGACAACGGGAAAGGCTTGCCGCAGCATGGGCGCGAGCAGTTGACCGAGCCTTATGTCACCACGCGGACAAAGGGCACCGGCTTGGGTCTAGCCATCGTCAAAAAGATCATGGAGGATCATCACGGAGAGCTGGTCCTGGAGGATGGGGAGACGGAGGGCGCCCGCGTCAGTCTCCATTTTGCCGCTACGGAGATTCGCGCTGCGCGGCGTCTCGATGCAGCGGATGAGCCCATGGAATTGAGCCCGATCAGCCATGGCGCATGATATTCTGATCGTCGACGACGAAGCCGACATCCGTATGCTGATTGCGGGTGTCCTCAAGGACGAGGGCTACGCCACCCGCGAAGCTGCCGACACGGCACAGACCTTGGCCGCGATCCAGGCGCGGCAGCCTACGCTCGTCATCCTCGATATCTGGCTGCAGGGCGGGGGGCTCGAAGGGATCGAGATCCTCAAGCAGCTGCGCGTCGAGATGCCGTCGGTGCCGGTGGTCATGATCAGCGGCCACGGAACGATCGAGACGGCTGTCGAGGCGATCAAGCTGGGAGCCTATGATTTTCTTGAAAAGCCGTTCAAATCAGACCGCCTGCTGCTGGTTGTCGAGCGCGCGATAGAAGCGGCGCAGTTGCGGCGCGAGAACGAGGAATTGCGGCTGCGCGCCGGAGGCGACCTCGACCTCGTCGGCGTCTCGTCGGCGGCCAACCAGCTGCGGCAGCAGATCGAGCGGGTGGCGCCGACCGGCAGCCGGGTTCTGATTACCGGTCCGCCGGGCTCGGGTAAGGAGGTCGTCGGGCGTCTCCTTCATGCGCGCTCCCGGCGCTCGAAGGGGCCCTTTGTTCCGGTCAACTGCGCAACCATGCGGCCCGAACGGCTCGAAATCGAGCTGTTCGGGACCGAGACGCGGATCGACGGCGCACCGCGCAAGGTGGGAACGTTCGAGCGGGCGCATGGCGGCACCTTGTTCCTGGACGAAGTGGCGGACATGCCGCTCGAGACGCAGGGCAAGATCGTGCGGGCGCTGCAGGAGCAGACTTTCGAGAGGGTAGGGGGGTCGAGCCGCGTCGAGGTCGATGTTCGGGTGGTCGCCTCGTCGAACCGGGAACTCGGCGGTGAGATCAGCGCCGGGCGGTTCCGCGAGGATTTGTTCTACCGGCTGAGCGTCGTCCCGATTCGCCTGCCCCCGCTGCGCGACCGGCGCGAGGACATCCCCCTGATGGCGCGTCACTTTATGGCCCGGGCCTCCGAAGCGGCACGGCTCACCCCACGAGAGTTCGGCGAGGATGCGATGGCGGCGCTGCAGGCTTACACTTGGCCGGGCAATGTGCGGCAGCTGCGCAACGTCATCGATTGGCTATTGATCATGGCCCCGGGCGACGCGCGCGAGCCGTTGCGCGCCGATATGCTCCCGAACGAAATCACCGCGATCGCTCCTACCGTCGTGAAATGGGACAAAGGGAGCGAAATCATGACCTTGCCCTTGCGCGACGCGAGAGAGGTGTTCGAGCGGGAATATCTTATCGCTCAGGTTACCCGGTTTGGCGGCAACATCTCGCGGACCGCGGCCTTTGTTGGGATGGAGCGATCCGCCTTGCACCGGAAGTTGAAATCCTTGGGTGTTTTCGGCAATGATCGTCCGTTGAAAGTCGGGGCTTGAAACCTCCGCCCCAGCTCTCGGGGAAGGGCGAGGGCGGTCATGGGGGAAAAACTAATGGCTCGTGTCGCTTACGTTGACGGGCGATATCTGCCGCGCCGCTCGGCCGGCGGTAATATCGAGGATCGCGGGCATCGGTTCGCCGTCAATCTGCAGGAGCATCATCTGGCTCACGCCGCGGAACTGGGGTGAGCGCCGTCAGCGTCTCGGCGGCAGCGCCGCAGGGTCTCACCCGGCCGAGGGCGATCTTGTTCGACTGGGACAACACCCTGGTCGACAGTTGGACGACAATCCACGAAGCGCTCAATTTCGTCATGGCGGCAATGGAGAAGCCGTTGTGGTCGCTGCGGGAGACCAAGGAACGCGTCCGCCTCAGTCTGCGCGAGAGCTTTCCGCTTCATTTCGGCGATCGGTGGGAAGAGGCACGGCGCATCTATCTCGACGCCTTCCGCGCGATCCATCTCGACCGGCTGAGCCCGCTGCCGGGGCGCGCCGAGTTGCTCCGCGGACTTGTCGCCGATGGTATTTTCCTTGGGGTGGTCAGCAACAAGACCGGCGCTCTGCTGCGATGCGAGGCCGAGCAGATCGGCTGGTCCGAGCTCTTCGGCAGCGTCATCGGGGCAGGGGATGCGGCGCAGGATAAGCCCAACCCCGCCCCGGTCGCGCTCGCGCTCGAGCCGAGCGGCGTCGAGCCCGGCGAGGGCGTCTGGCTCGTCGGCGACACCGGCACCGATATGGAGTGCGCATACAACAGCGGTTGCATTCCGGTTTTGCTCGGCAACGGAGCGACCGCGGAAGAGTTTCTCGGTTGCGAGCCGCGCCTTGTCTTCCCCGATGGTGCGTCCTTGTTTCACTTTGTGCGGGGCTTGTGATTCGCCTGCGCGCGCCCATTTTGATTGCAGCAACTCGGGGTCTCGTCCGAGTGCCTCGGCGTGAACTGGCCGGCTCGGTTCCAAGAAGGGAGTGGGGGAAGACCCATGACTCCGGAAAAATCGCAAAACGTTCAAGACGTTTTCTTGAACCACGTCCGGAAAAACAAAACACCGGTAACCATCTTCCTCGTCAATGGCGTCAAGCTTCAAGGAATTATTACTTGGTTTGATAACTTCTGTGTTTTGCTGCGCCGGGACGCACACTCGCAACTAGTGTATAAGCACGCAATTTCGACGGTAATGCCGGGTCAGCCGATCCAGCTTTTCGAACCAAAGGAAATGGCCGAACCCTGAACCGGGCAGATACCCCAGCAATCGTCCACGCGGGCTCGACAGGTCGGGCTCTCGTCGTACATCCGGTGTCGAAAACGGCACCTGGACGGCACTTGAGAGAAATCTCCGGCCGTTCGGTCGAAGCGCGGCTGGAAGAAGCGGTCGGCCCCAAGGCAATACGCCTCGACGTAATCCGTGCAGAAGTCGCCAGCATAACTCGCCCCCGCCCGAGCAGCCTCTTAGGCAGCGGCACTGTCGAAAACCTCGGCGAGCTGATCGGCGAAAATGATATCGGGCTCGTCGTCATCGATGCCGCGTTGAGCCCGGTGCAGCAGCGCAATCTCGAACGGCGCTGGCAAGCCAAGGTCATCGACCGGACGGGCCTCATCCTGGAGATTTTCGGCGAGCGGGCCCGCACCTATGAGGGCCGATTGCAGGTCGAGCTCGCGGCGCTGAGCTATCAACGCTCCCGTCTGGTGCGCTCCTGGACACATCTCGAGCGCCAGCGCGGCGGGTTTGGCTTCCTCGGCGGCCCGGGCGAAAGCCAGCTCGAAATCGACCGGCGGCTGATCGGTGAGCGGATTGCCAGGTTGAAGCGCGACCTCGACGCGACCAGGCGGACGCGGAATTTGCATCGCGAGGCCCGCCGCCGTGTGCCCTATCCCGTGGTCGCACTGGTCGGATATACCAATGCCGGGAAGTCAACGCTGTTCAACCGGTTGACCAGCTCGTCGGTTCATGCCGGGGACATGCTGTTCGCGACCCTCGATCCGACAATGCGGCGCCTCGGGTTGCCGTCGGGGCGCCAAGTGATCCTATCGGACACGGTCGGCTTCATCTCCGACCTCCCGACCCATCTCGTTGCCGCCTTCCGCGCCACGCTCGAAGAAGTCACCGAGGCGGATATCATCGTCCACGTCCGCGATGCGCATCACCCCGACACCGAGGCGCAGCGCAACGACGTACTGAACGTCCTCGTCGATCTCGGCCTCGATCAACCGGTCGAGGAGGGGCTGATCGAGGCGCTGAACAAGATCGACTTGCTCGATCCAGCGACGCGGCAAAACCTGCAGCAGCAGAAGCTGCGTAATTTGCAGAGCATCGCCCTATCGGCCGTGACGGGTGAGGGATGCGCCGGGTTGATCGAGCTGATCGATAGCCGGCTCGAGAGCGATACCCGAGTCGTGCGGCTGGACGTGCCGCTGACCGACGGCAAGACATTGGCTTGGATATACCAGCGCGGCGAGGTGCTCGGCCGGCGCGACGACAATGAGGCGGCGCACATCTCGGCTCGATTGCCTGAAGAGGACATTGCCCGGCTCCGTCATCGGCGGCGCCTGCACTAAATATCAACAGCCGCGCCGTGCCGCGCAAACGCGGATCGAACGGCGGTAGCCTTCCGGCATTGCCAAATCCGGCAGCTCGCCGATCGTAAAAACGCCGAAATTACGATGCTCCCGACTGACCCGGAACTCCCGCCGGTCGACGCGGCGTACCGCGTAAGTGACGATCAGCACGTCTTTTCCGGGCAGCACCTGATACAGCCAGCAATCGAGTATCCCATCAGCGACAATTTCGGCGCCGAGTTCCTCGGCAAATTCGCGCTCGAGGCAGGTCACCGGATCTTCGCCGCGTTCCAGCCGACCGCCTGGCAACTCCCACTCGTCTCGTTCATTCAGCAGGAGCACGACCCGGTCGTCCTCCAGGAGGACACCCTTCACCGACACCGGGAAACGCATCCCGCTTTCGCCTTCAAAGCGCATTCTACGGACTATTCGTGCTCTTCGTGCTTGACCTGCTGCCACAGCGCTTCGAGCGCGTCGAGATCACTGCCGGTTGCGCACTCGGCGGCGAGCGTCTCGACGCGCCGGAAGCGTCGCTCGAACTTCGCGGTCGCATGCCGCAGTGCCGCTTCAGGGTCGATGTCGAGCTTCCGGGCGAGGTTGGCCGCGGCAAAAAGAATGTCGCCCATTTCGTCTTCCAAGGCGCGGCGCTCCGCGGGCTTCTGTAGCTCGGCCTCGAGTTCGGCGATCTCTTCTTTGAGCTTGTCGAACACCGGTCGCGCGTCGGGCCAATCGAAGCCGATCCGCGCCGCGCGTTTCTGTATCTTGTCGGCGCGCAATAGGGCCGGCAATGCCAGCGCGACGCCATCGAGGACGCTCCCCGGCGCTCCTGTTGCCAAGGCCCGGTCGCGCCGCTCGGCCGCTTTGTGTTCCTCCCAGGCCTTGCCTTGCGCCGCGACCGAATCGATGCGGGCATCGCCGAACACATGCGGGTGGCGCCGCTCCATTTTGTCCGCGATCGCCGCGGTAACATCCTCGAAGGCGAAGAGGCTTCGTTCCTCGGCCATCCGAGCATGAAAGACGACCTGAAACAGAAGATCGCCGAGCTCGTCCTTTAGCGCGGCCATGTCGCCGCGCGCGATCGCGTCGGCCACTTCATAAGCCTCCTCGATCGTGTACGGCGCGATCGTCGAGAAATCCTGCTCCCGATCCCACGGGCAACCATGCTCGGGATCTCGCAGCCGCGCCATGACTTCGAGCAGACGATCGATGGGTTTCATGCGCATGTTGCTCACTCATCTGATTGGATGCGGCGTTCTTTAGCAAGATCGCATGTGTCCACCAAAATCTGATGTCATTGTCATGGCCCTGCCCCATCATAATGCCCCCGAACTGGCATTGCCGCGGATGGGATACTGGCTATACCGCGGCTCCGAACCCGGCTCGGGGACGCGCTGCCGTTCGAGATTCTTCAGTCGTTTTTGGGGCGGCAGGGTTGCCGACGGCATTGAGATTGCAGCGATCGCACCGTCCTAACCGCGACCTCGCGCCCCAACCATCGCGTTGTCCGGATAATGCCCGCGCCGCCCTTTATGTTCCTGCCAGGCGCGCAATGCACACAGCACCACTAATATCATTCCAGCGAGCGGCGCGAATGGCAGATGCGAAACTAGTCCCGCTTGGAGAGCGAATAGCGGGATTATATAAGCCACCGCAAGCCAGGGTTTCTCCCAGCGCATAAAGCCGGAATCGCGGCCGGCGCGGATCAGCCATGCGCCGGCTATCGCTGCGATCATCAAGTCATACAGCAGCGCATAGGGTACTGCGATCAACGTTCCGGCTGTGAGCACAGCTGCCCGGCTGGCGCGGGTAGCATTTGTACTCCAGACCCAACCTACTAGCACAACTGCGACTGATGCCGCAGCGAATTGTACGATCTGCGCATGCCCATTGGACAAGCCAAGCAGGCGAGATGCCGCGAAAGGACTTATCGACGCAAATATGTTGAAGCTCGTAATTTCGAACTCGTAGGTACTTGCTGATCCGAAGAAAGCTCGAAGATAAGCCTGCCATGTTTCCCAACCAAACAGGGTAACCGAAAGTCCAAAAAGAATGACGATCGAGACCGTGGCCGCGATGATCGCAGACCAGCGTCTGCCGGCGAGGAGAGCGACAGGGACCAATAGCGCGAGATTGGGCTTGTAGCAAAGCATGCCGAACAGCACCCCCGCCGCCGCAGGCCGCCGATCAACCAGCAGCGTCCCAGCGCCGAGCAATGCCGCGGTCAGAAAGCTGTTCTGACCGTGGCCCACGGTCCAAAATGTCGCCGGAAACGCCAGCGCCGGAACCAACCAGGCACTCCCTCGCGCATCAAGGATCCGTCGCAGTACGGCCATATAGATAGTCAGTGTCGTCGCCACGAACAAAATGAAGGCAGGCAGAAATGGCAGTAACGCGAGCGGCGCACAAAGCAGCAGATAAACCGGCGGGTAAAGAAACGGTAAGTAAGTTATGCCCTGTCGGGTCAGGGCTTCTTCGGTCTCGTAGTGGAATGTATGATCGTAGGCGAATTGGGCGTGCCCATCAACGGCCAGCTGTCCTGCGGCGTAGAAGCCGACAAAAGAGACAGTGCTCGGGCCATACTGAGGAACCACTCCGTATATTCCCGCAACCAAAAAAGCTAGCGCAAGCGCCTGAAGGGCGAGCAAGACGGCGCCGCAGACGATGATTCGCCTATTTGTCAGCAACGCCGTACCCAACATCGCGGACTCTCATGCATGAGAAACAGGATGACGGACGCTAGCGAGAGCCTCGAGGGGCATTCGTCTGAGCCGGACGAGATTTTCCATAATATATATTATGCGACACCTGCTTGTAGGCGCCCGATTAAAATGTCACCCCTGTGCCAGTTTGAAATGACACTCCCGGCGGATTTTCCGGGGGGTGTTTGGGGTGACGGTTCGACTGATGAGCGATGGGGAG
>Ga0210396_10005668_pt1 | contig 12026 bp, 3 predicted proteins | sample IncBWH17OmetaG_FD_155466 | JGI IMG/M metagenome (GOLD analysis project Ga0210396, IMG submission 155466) | Forest soil microbial communities from Barre Woods Harvard Forest LTER site, Petersham, Massachusetts, United States - Inc-BW-H-17-O ...
GAATATCTGTTCCAGGTCGCGGAGATGGATCCGAGAATTCACACGCAAGCAGAAGCGCAAGTGACCGCGACGGCAGGCTGCGTGACGGGAGCTGCGGGATGCAGTCTCAACGTCCCCACCGAGCCTTATCACCCGGCGTATTTCCTGATCAACGGACGTTCCATGCCGGATGACATGGACCCGAACTACGCCACCGAGTACCCGCATCAGCCCTATAACGGCGATCCCCACATGCATCCGGGAGAATTGACGCTGATCCGCGTGATTGGTCAGGGTCGGTGGCAACATCCGTTCCACGAGCACGGAAACCACGTGCGCATCCTGGGTCGCGATGGAAACTTGATTCTCAGCAGCTCCGCGTCGACGTTGAGCTACGAAGGCGTACCGGCGACACCGTTGGCGGGGCCTCTGCAATTCACCACGACGACGACGCCGGGGTTGGCCTTTGACGGGATCTTCTACTGGACAGCCAAGGGGTTGAACTGGGATGCGTACGGTCACAATCCGACTTCCGCGGATCCCCTGGCGACTTTGACCTGCACGCCAGATGCAAATGGCTACAACACCGGCGATCCCACGGCGATCAACTATTACGAGTGGTGTCAGGATCATTTCAAACCGGTGCAAAAGGCGCCCTTCGGCGATGTGGCGGGTAACGGTCCTGTAACCCTTCCTGACGCGAATTTGTTCACCAACGGTGCCTGGTACGGCGGTAGCCCGTATCTCGGTCCGAACGCAACGACGCGGGCTACAGGCTGCATCACGACTGGGCAACCCAATGGCCCGAGCGGTTCTCAATGCGGCCAAACTGGCTCTACTCCTCCCTCGGGAACCATAGCCAACCCCCCGGGCTCCGAAGCCGGTTTTGCTTTCATGTGGCACTCGCATAACGAGCGCGAAATCACCACCAACAATATTTTCCCGGGCGGAATGCTCATGATGATGCTTGTCGATTCCCGGGAATACGTCATCGACGAGACCAACTAAGTGAGGAGAAGAGCAATGCGATCCAACTATCCCAAAACTCTAAAGACAGCAGTAGTCGCGGTGACACTTCTCCTCCTTGGAGCGTGTTTGGCGGCTGCCCAGCAGGTCAATCTGACCGCGGGGCCATCCGCTCTAACGATGCCCGATGGCAACACAGTACAAATGTGGGGCTATACGTGCGACGCAACGCAACCCGCTGGCACGACCGTTACTTGCGCCAAGCTAAACCCAACGGCGACGGGGTGGTCGCCGGTCGTGATCACGGTGCCGACTGGCACCGCCCTCACGGTTCAGTTGACGAATAGCCTGCCAACTGCTGTGGCAGAGACTTCGCTGGTAATCGTGGGGCAGTTAGGAGGCGGGTTGGGATCATCGGCAACCTCTCAGCCGAGTCCTGACCACTCCAACTCCCAGCAGATCACATGGCCAATTCCTGCGCCTGGAGCGGCGAACACTCCGCCGGCGCAGGGGAACCGCGTGCAATCGTTAGCAGCACCGGTGGCTAATGGAACTGCCGTCACCTTGCCTGCATGGAGCAACCTCAAGCCGGGCACCTACCTTATCGAATCCGGCACATACCCGTCGATCCAAGGGCCGATGGGGTTGTACGGAATGCTGGTGGTAACAGCCGCACCGACGAGCAGCGCCGCAGGAACAGCTTATCCCGCGGTCACCTACAGCGCGGAAATTCCGCTGCTTCTCAGCGAAATCGATCCGGTGCAGAACAATACCGTCGCTGCCGCCGTAGCCACAACTGGTTTCACCGAGCAAGCGGTTTGGAATGGCCAGATTGGCGGCTGCGGTAATCCGAAGTCAGGACCGACTGTCTATCTCACCTGCTATCCACCGGCCGTGAACTACGTGCCGTTGTATTACACGATCAACGGCGTGGCATTTAGCCGGAACAGTGCTGCGGCTTCGGTGTTCAACGTTACTAGCGGGGCGGCGACCGGCACCGTCACTGGAAATGTGTTGGTGCGCATTGTCAACGCGGGCTTGCGCATGCACGTCCCATCGATTGTGGGCTCGCAATATACCTCGTCTGGAACGACCCCGGTCACAAGTAACGGGTTCGCATTGATCGCTGAAGACGGCAATCCTCTGCCGGGTGTTCCCAGAGTACAGAGCGAAGTGTTCATGGCTGCGGGCAAGACTTACGACGTGATGATCACCGCGCCTGCTTGCACGCCGGTTTCGCCAGCCACGACCTGCCCCACAAACGCTCCGCTTCCCGTCTTCGATCGTGAGTTGAGCTTGTCGGGCAATTCCACGGCGCGTGACGCAGGCATGCTTGCTTACATCGGCGTGAACGGAGCCACCCTGCCTACGACTGGCGTATTCGCGGCTGCGGGTGCGACAGCTAACCCGGACAACTACTTCTTAGTTCCAGGGCAGACGATTACCATCTCCGATCTTTCCAAGGGTGTCATCGCCAACGACATTAATGTGTATGGCGTTCAACTCCTCGCTGGGCCGACGGGCGGAACAGTAACCCTGAATTCCAACGGTACGTTTAATTACGTGCCGACTTCAGCAACAACCACGTCGGATTCCTTCACTTACTGTGCCAATGGTTCGGTTACCGGAACCACTTGCTCCTCCGGGGTGAGTGCCAAAGTGTCGCTGAATGCGTGCACCGGGACTTGTCTAGAAGCTGGTAGCGGCATCACGATGAATCCCATCAGCTACACCTCGAAGTTGGCGACTCACTTGAGCATCGCCCCTCCGGGCATTCTGTCGGTTGATAGCGATGGAGCAGGCCATCCCCTTACTGTGAACGCCGCAAGCGTGACGGCGGTCGGAACAGGCTGGAACCTGTCGGTCGATCCAAACGGTGGTTTTGTCGCCGACGTTCCTCCTGGCACCGGTACCTACACATTCACCTACAAGGCGCAGAACTCACAGGGAACCGTGAGTGCGACTGCTGCTACGGTGACTCTGAACTTCGTGGTGGGCAGCGGCCTTGCAGTGACGGTCTATGACCCAGTCACCAAGGCTCCGGTTACCGATTATCGCTGGGTAATTGAGGAAGACCGCACCTTTTACGTCGACCCAACCTGCACGATGAATCCTCCACCGACTGGGTGTCCCGGTTCGGCTGGCGGTACGATCGTTCCCACCTTTGGGACAAACTTCCACACCAGCTACATGCCTCTCGTAGCTGCGGGTTGCACGGGGCCACTGTCTTGCGAATCAGGCCAAACGCTTCTCGGACAGCCTGCGGTTTGCGACATCGGCAACGGCGTTTGCCGGACGACAGCCAGCCAGGAGACCGCGGTTGATCCCAGCCAGGCTGTTCTGGATCCCAAGAAGCGTTATTACATCTCGGTTCTGCCGGGCGACGCAGCGAATCCGTTTATCGGTGCGAACACCAGCACTCCGTTCTGCACCACAACGGTAGTCAATGGCGTTAACGTCATCGATACCAGTAACCCGGGTTGCGGACATGGCATGGGCGGCGCTCCGATCGGGATCGATCCGAACACGCACTTGCAGCAGACGGCGGTCACGATTCTGACGCAGCCGAGTCCGTATCCACCGTCGAAACTCTCGGTGTTTGTGTTTGAAGACGACTTCCCACTCAACGGAGAGCAGGACGGCGGCGGTGGAATCGACGTTCTGTCACCCAACGAGCCTGGACTAGGCGGATTCAACATCACCCTGTTCGACGATGCCGGCGGTTCCGGCGACGCGACAGGACAGATGACGTACGACATGTTCAACATGCCGTTGTCGAATAGCCTGGCCGGCACCATCGACCCAGCGACGCATCTTGACGCCTGTCCGATTGGTGCCAATGGTGTGGCCGCTGAGACGACGGGCGCGAACGGACCCGGGGTGCTAGGAATCACCGGCACGATCGTGACTTGTCCGAAGTATGAAGCGGACGGCACGACCTTGTCTCCGCTGGCAGGACAAGCGGTAGTTGCCAACCTGATGCCGGGACGTTACGGCGTGGTGGCGACACCCGCTGCGGACCGGATTGGACGCGGCGAAGAGTGGCTGCAAACCAATACCCTGGACGGGCAGAAGGCGCATGATTCGTTCCTGCGAATCGGTGAGCCCAGCTTCTTCCAGGAATTTGGACCAGCTGGATATCACGTATCAATCGGCTTCGCCAACCCTGGGATCATCAACGCCCGCAAACAGTTCGTTTGCGGCGGCACCGATCCGAATAGCCCTCAGCCGGGTCAGCCGTACACCTGCAACAACACCATCACCGGTATTGCAACGACGGAGCGCATGAGTCGTACTCCGGATGAGCGGCTGTTCAGCAGCGGCGACAACAGCAGCTTCGGCTTCACGCAGTGCTACGTCAGTTTCGGTGATCCGGACGCTGAGGACTTCGCATTCACGAAGTGCAACGCCGATGGCAGCTTCACGCTCACCGGCCTGCCGGAAGGGGATTGGAGAGTCACGGTCTTCGACCAGTGGAACGACATGCTGGTGGATGGGCTGTCGACTCCGGTCCGCCTGGGTGGCGGGCAAATCACGGACTTGGGCCAGATTGCCATGAACCAATGGCAGGCGAACATCTACACCAAGACCTTCTTTGACCTGAACCAGAACGGTACTCAGGACAGTAACGAGGACGGCCTTACGTTAGTAGCTACCAATAATCGCTTCCGCGATGGCAGCTATTCCAACTTCAACAACACCGACCTGGCTGGGAACGCGGGCTTTAACGAAATCTTCCCGCTGTTCAGCTGGTACGTAATTGAGACAGATACGACCCGATACAAGAGCACTGGAGCACACGTCGTCTACGACGCGGGTGGTCCGGCGGACGGCAACACCAGCTGTGGCACGGGTGGATTCCCACCGTGCGGTAACTCGAATATCGCGGGGATGATGGCGAACACAGCGGAAGCGCTCCCAGTACCCAACGATCTGCGGCTACCGGGTGCGTTCTATTGCGCCAACGCGGACTGCACCGACGCTGCAACTCCCTTTGTGCCCGGTGGAGCGGGTGGCTCTACGGGCCGGATCGATCCTCCGACTCCATTTGGGTCGTACGGCTGGCAGGGCTTCTCGGGCCAGAACAGCTTCATTGAGTTCGGAAAGAAACCCTATGCACCTACCGAAACCGGCGGCATCCACGGCGAAGTGATCTATGCTTCGACGCGGCCATTCGACGATCCGGGCTTGCTGATCCATACAAGCTGGACGCCGGATGTGCCAGGCGTCACCGTCAACCTGTACAAAGAAGGAACCGCTGCGGACGGCACTACCAGCCTGACGTTGATCGACACCACCACAACCAGCAGCTGGGACGACTGGGCTCAGGGCTTCCGCAAGGATGTCAACGGCAACAATGTTCTGTCTACGGATGGCAAACCCGTACCAAACATCAGCTGCCCGGGACAGGGAGCGGCCTCCGGCACGAACGCGGATCTGTTCTTCTTCACACTGTTTAACCAACCGATGTGGCTCGACGTGTACAACAACGGTGCTACGGCGACTGCGCTTCCGTACAACTCGCAGTACAAGTGCTTCGACGGCATGCACAACTGGAACCAGGTTCAGCCGGCTCCTTACGACGGCTACTACACGTTCCCCAGCGTCACCAAGATAGATCCGGCGACTGGAAAGTGGACCGCCAGCAACTGCACCGCGTGTGTGCCTAACCCCGACACTACCGACGCTTTCCGCGCGGGAACACCCATGCTGCCTCCGGGCAAGTATGTGGTGGAAATGATCGTTCCGCCGGGATACGAACTGGTGAAGGAAGAGGACAAGAACATCCTGATCGGTGATAACTACATCGCGCCGGTCACACAGCAGTTCGCCGGGCTGGGCAACGTATTCATCCTGCCCGACCAGGCGGAAGTCAGCGCTTCAACGGCTTCTGGCTGCGCCGTGAATACGACCACGGGCTACGCCTGCAACCCGCAGAACGGCACCCAGAGCTTGGGCCGCACCACTCTCCCGAGTCACGAAGGTGATACGGGAAGCGTGGAGTCGTTCTGGCCATGCGTCGGAGCATCGCGCGTCGTCCCTGATTTCATCAGCCTCTTTCCGCAATCCGGCGAAGCTTCGCCGTTCGCGGGTGCGACTCGCAATCTGTGCGACCGCAAAGAGGTAACTCTGACACCGCAGGAGTCGGTCCTGGCGAAGTTCTGGGTCTTCACCTCGGCGCACGTTGCCGCTCACTTCACGGGCGTCATCACCGACGACTTCACGTCGGAATTTGATCCGTTCTCGCCGCAATTTGGTGAGAAGTTCTCGCCGCCGAACCTACCTGTTTCGCTGAAGGATTGGTCCGGCACCGAGGTCTCACGCGTCTATTCCGACCAGTGGGGAACCTATAACGGCTTGACGTACTCGACGTGGGAAGTGAACCCACCGAACCCCACCGGATACGCACCCACGATGATGGTGGTGTGCATGAACGACCCGGGTCCGATCCTCGATACGCGGACGGGTTCGCTGACCAAGGGACAGATGATTACCGATCCGTTGTTCAACCCACAGTACAGCCAGTTCTGCTATGAAATTCCGTTCATGCCTGGCCAGACGCAGTATATGGACACGCCGGTGGTGCCGACGTCGGCATTCGCAGGCGCAGGCTACAACAACCCGGACTGCGCATATCCGAATGCAACGCCGGCAGTCAGCGAAGTCGATGGCGACGGTGTTGGACCTTGGGTGAGCGCGGCAGGCAAGACGCTGACGATCCATGCTCTGGGTGATCAGCAGGTACCGAACAATGCTTACTCCGGACCGAGCGCTACGGCGGCTCCATTCAACGCGAAGACAGTAATGCGCCACTATGGGTTCGGCGCTACACAAGGCACAGGTAGCGTAACGATCGGTGGCGCAGCCGCGACGGTCACAGGCTGGAGCGACACGCAGATCACCGTAACGGTGCCGTCGACAGGCGGCTCGAGCGGCATCCCGTTGTGCGCGATCCAGCAACAACAGCAGTACAGCGGCTTGAGTGGTGCAGCCGGCAGAACCTACTGCGGCCAACTGCTCATCACCGCCGGCAACGGCAAGCAGTCGATTGACGCAGTAACGGTGACGGTTGGAGGCAGCGCCCCGAAATACGTCGCGGGCAATACTCCGATGTCTCCGACAGGAGTTGGTTCGATCCAGCAGGCCATTGACAGAGCCAATCCTGGCGACCTGATCATTGTGCCTCCGGGTACGTACTACGAAATGTTGCAGATGTGGAAGCCGGTCCGGCTGCAAGGTGTCGGAGCTGCCACCAGCATCATCAACGCCAACACTCAACCCGCCGGCAAGATGAATACGTGGCGGACACGGATTGACTGCCTGGTCGGTCTGGACGTTAACGGCTCGCCGACTAGCTACAACCCGGCGTGCGGTTCTGGTTGGACGGCATTCAAGCCGACCGCAACCAATCCGCAGGTCGATCGCCTGCCTCTCGAGGCTGCAGTGGGTTGGGACGCCACGCTAAATGGCAACCTGGCCGAGTTGCTGCAAGAGCCATCGTTGATGGGAGCGCTAGAAGGCGCAGCCATCACCGTGCTCGGGAAAGGCGTGGACTTCCCATCGAGCCCGTGGGATACGACGTTGGCAGCTGGCTTCCCGACCGGGACGACACTGCTCACGAGCAGTAATCAGAGTTGCGGTAGCGGCAGTGGCAACGGCGGTAGCGCCAATCCGTTCCCGAGCAGCTTCTGGTGCAACCCGTCCAGCATCGACGGACTGGGCATCACCGATAGCTCTCAGGGCGGTGGTGGCATCTTCATCCACGGATGGGGTCATAACCTGCAGGTCGCAAACAACCGGATTACGAGCAATGCGGGGACGATGTCTGGCGGCATCAACGTAGGCCAGGGTGAATTCCCGCCCTCCTACACAGGTGGTGCCGGAGCGACGAATGCCGCTCCCGGCTCTTGCCAGACCAGTAACGTAACCGGTCTGCAACTGCCGTACTGCTTCGACATGAACGTCAACATTCACAACAACTACATCACCGACAACTCCTCCACCGGTGACGAGTTGTTCTCAGCGACGCCGGCGGGCGCAGGAGCAGTCAGCTTCTGCACCGGCAGCGACTACTACGCGTTCGATTACAACTGGGTCTGCGGAAACCTCAGCACCGGTGACGGCGGCGGAATTGGTCAGCTTGGATTCGTCTATCATCACAATGATCTGGCGCATCCGACTGAGGGTATCCGGCACAACACGATCATCTTCAACCAGAGCACCAATCCCACGATTCCGGCCAACGGCGGCGGCATCCTGGTGATGGGTGCGCCAGACGTGGATCCAGTCTGCGGTGCCACCACGGACCAGGATTGCGTACCCGCGGTTGGTACGGTCGGGCCCAGCGATGGCGTTGGTCCGGGACTGGTCATCGATGCAAACCTGATCATGGGCAACGCTGCCGAAGCTGGTAGCGGTGGTGGCATCCGGTTGCAGAATCTCAACGGCACCGACGTGATCACGTTCCCGACCACCCCGACTCGTTGGTGGGACCTGACGCTGACCAACAACGTGATTGTCAACAACGTCGCAGGCTGGGACGGCGCTGGCATCTCGTTGCAGGATGCGTTGAACGTGAACATCATCAACAACACGATCATGTCCAACGACACCACGGCGTCGTCGGGCGTGCTCTTCAACACACTGGGTGCACCGCTGGCCAGCAGCAGCGGCCCGACGTGTACCTCGAATTGCGGTACAACGTCCGCGCCTCAGCCGGCTGGGCTGGTAGCTATCCAGAACAGCTCAGTGCTTGAGTCGAATCTGCCGGCGACCATCACCTGCCCTGCGGGACACTACGCTGGTAATGCCGCAAGCAACGGGTCGTGCCGGAAGGTCTCGTATCCGGAACTGTATAACGACGTGTTCTATCAGAACCGGTCGTTCTACATCGGTGTGGGTTCACTCGGTACTGGAACCCTGAACCAGCAGAACGTGGTCGCGCTGTACAACGCGTTCGGCACAACGGCAGCTGCAAGCCAGACGGTTACCGGTGCTTGCCCGACGGCCAGCTACTGGGATATCGGTGTTCGCGGTGACAAGGGACCGGGGGATCACACTTCCACCGTGACTCTGTCGCCCGAGGCTTCGCTGATCGGCGACCCGGGTTACGTTGGCGGAGGCACGGGCTTCCGGGCTAACACGAGCGCCAACCCGCAGGTGGTGAGCCAGTACTGCAACGGTTCGCGTTGGCCACCAGAGTTCGGGGTGGCAGGCTACCAGGTACCTCCGGGTATTTCGGACGCGACGGTGCCGAACCCGATCTTCAACCTGACGCCGGCTGCAACGGTGGATGAGGGCAACAACTGGATCAATATCAGTTGGGGTCCGCTGTCCCTGACCAACCCGGCCGGGACCACGGTGCTTGGCAATTACGCCCCGGCAACGGGCGGTTCGCCGGTCGTGAATTACATCACACCGGCCCTCTCTGCCACGACGTACAATGCGGCGCCGCCGACGGACTTCTTCGGTAATGCGAGGAAGACCAACAACGCTGTGGATATCGGTGCGATCGAATTCGCCGGTGCCGCGGTGGGTGCGCCGACGCTGACCTCGATCAGCCCGGCAAGTCACACTCGCGGAGGAGCGGGCTTCACCGTCACTCTCACTGGCACCGGCCTGACCGGCGCAAATGCAGTGACTCTGACGCCAGCTGCCAACATCACGGTGAGCAACATCAACGTGCTGAGCGATACGACGGTTACGGCGACGTTCACGATCTCAGCCGGTGCAGCTCGAACGGCGAGGAACGTGACTGTGACCACGCCGGGCGGTACCAGCAACGCCGTGACGTTCACGGTCGTTGCCCCGGTACTGACTAGCGTCACACCCAACACCGGATCTCGCAATTCGTCGGTTCCGGTAGCCATCGCCGGCAGCGGCTTCACTGCGGCGACCGGCGTTACCGTAAGCGCCGGCATTACGGTCAGCGCATTCACCGTGGTTAGCGATACTCAGATCACGGCAACGTTCAACATTCCGTCTGGGACAGCACTCGGTAACCACAACGTCACTGTGGTGGTGCCTGGCGGAAATACCGGTAGTCTGCCGTTCACGGTAACGGGGGCAACGATTGCGTTCTCCGCTCCCAGCCCGGCATTAAATACCGGAGGCACCGGCACGAAGAACGGCACCATCACCGTCAGCAATACGGCGACAGGTGCTAATGCCGGCCCGTTCACGTTCACAACGGCGCCGACAATCGCAAAGGTCAGCGGTACAGGTAACGGGGCGTTCTCGATCTCGGGTGGCACATGCGTAAACGGCTTCGTGATCAACCCGGGTAGCAATTGCTCGATCAACGTGAGTTATTCGGGCGAGACGAACACCTCGACGGCAAATGGTCGGGTCACAGCAACAGGTTCAGGGATAGCGACTGCATCGCAGAACAGTGCGAATTTCCCTGCAAACTAACTAGGCAACACCATGCCGGACATCCAGAAAACCAACTGGATGTCCGGTTTTTTATGTTTTACAAATTCGTTCCTTATGGTAGAATTCAGACTCCTCCCCGTAGTAGAAGAATAATCCCATGAACTGGCGCAGTATTTTCACCGGCGTGCTGCTGTGCAGCGCTCTGTTTGCACAGAGTGCAGCACCTTCCAATCAACCAGGAAACAACGCATCATCTGGCCCCGCTCAAAATAAGAACGGCGCGGCTGCTCCGTCAGTAAGCCCGACAAAACCTGCTGCAGTGCAGCAGCACTATCGGCCACAGCGTTTTGCGGGACGGGCAAGTACCTATTACCGCCTGGTGTGGGGAATTGACGGTCTGTCGGTGAAGTCTACAGAAGCCGGCGAAGTGATACGGTTCACTTATCAGATATTGGACGCAAACAAGGCGACGGCGCTCAATGACAAGAAAGTGGAACCCTCTCTAATCGATGAGCAAGCGCACGTGAAGCTCGTGGTGCCGCTGATGGATAAAGTAGGGAAGCTTCGGCAAAGCAGCCCGCCGGAAGCAGGAAAGACTTACTGGATGTTGTTCTCGAACAAGGGCGGACATGTCAAGCGCGGAGACAAGGTCAATATCGTGATCGGAAAATTTCGCGCTGACGGACTTGTAGTCGACTGATTGTAACCGGCAACTCCTCCATTCGAACCTCGTGAAAAGTGGTTCGAAGCCAAAGGCACTAATTTGAAAAAAGGGGATTCTCAATGAGACGGAGAGCCTTGTCCTGCACAGCTGTTGTGCTTGCCTGTTTGCCGGTGGTAATGGCGGAGTCGGGAACCGCGACCAAAGGGACCGCCCCGCGGCTCACGGCGACTGAAATCGTGGAAAAAAATGTAACGGCGCGCGGTGGCCTGACCGCGTGGCGTTCTCTGCACACGCTGGAGATGAAAGGCAAGATGGATGCGGGAGGGAATAACCGGCCGACCCTGCAGATTCCGGGTCAGAAAAAACCCACGGTTGATCTGCCCAAAAGACCCGCCGAGCAGGCGCAGTTGCCGTTTGTGATGGAGCTGGAGCGCGGCCGCAAGATGAGGTTGGAAATTCAGTTCAACGGCCAGACTGCGATTCAGGTGTATAACGGCGCGCAGGGCTGGAAGCTGCGTCCGTACCTGAACCGGCACGAGGTCGAGAATTTCACTCCCGATGAGCTGAAGACTGCTTCGACCCAGGCGGATCTCGATGGATTGTTGATCGATTACGCAGCCAAAGGATCGAAGGTTGAACTTGAGAGCGTGGACAAGGTTGAAGGCCGCGACGCTTACAACCTGAAGGTCACCGACAAGAGTGGTTTCGCCCGCCACGTGTGGGTGGATGCTGAGAGCTTTCTCGAAGTCAAGATCGAAGGGACGCCGCGACGCTTGGATGGCAAGTATCATCCGGTGGCCACCTACCTCCAGGACTACCGTCCGGTGAAGGGGCTGATGATGCCCTATTTGATGGTGACGGCAGTCGATGGCGTGAAGGACAAAGAACGGATCGCCATCGAGGAGATCGTCTCGAACCCCAAGCTGGATGATTCGAAGTTTGCAATGCCGCGTTGATCGGCGGCCCCTCCCCCACCATCATTAGAAGATCACGCCTGACGGTTGCCGGTTACGGCGCCGTCGGGTGGAGTAGCTGGGAAGAC
>Ga0210396_10005669_pt1 | contig 12024 bp, 7 predicted proteins | sample IncBWH17OmetaG_FD_155466 | JGI IMG/M metagenome (GOLD analysis project Ga0210396, IMG submission 155466) | Forest soil microbial communities from Barre Woods Harvard Forest LTER site, Petersham, Massachusetts, United States - Inc-BW-H-17-O ...
GGGATGATTCAGGTCCGGCGGCGAGTAGTAGAAGCCGAGCGGCATGGCGCGGCGGGCGCATGCGTCAGCCAGTTGTTTGACGATGTCCTTGCCGTACGGCGTGTTGGTGATCTTATAGCTCGTGTATGTCGAGTCGAACATGCAAAAGCCATCGTGGTGCTTGGTGGTGAAGACCATGTATTTCTGACCAGCGGTGCGCGCCAGGTCGATGAAGTGGTCCGGGTCGTAGTGCACCGGATTGAAGCGAGCCGGCAGTGCGCGATATTCGGCTTCGGTGATGCCCCACTGTCCTGGTTGCATGATAGGCCACGAAGCCTCAACGCTGGCCACGGAGTACGGACCCCAGTGGATGAACATGCCGAACTTTGCCGCGCGAAACCACGCCGTTCGGCTGTCCTCGTCCATCTTCGAATCGTTGTGCGGATCATGCCCCGCCGCGGTGGCAGCGACTGCAATGCGTCCGAGGAGGGGAAGAGAGGCGGCGGCCAGGCTTGAGCGCAAAAAATGCCGGCGGTCCACTTGAGCGCTCATATCGGGAGAACGATAGGAGCCGGATGTAAGCGCTGTCAAGTGGACCGCGTTCAAGCAACAGGCCTGTGGAGGAGGAAAGTCTGCCGGGCGTTGGCGAAAATTTCAGCCTCTGAGTGCCAAAAATCCGGCTCAGGGAGCCGCGATTAGTCATGGTGGAAGACTTCTTCCATAGGCGACCACCACTCGTCCTCAGGCCGATCCGCGAAGGGCTCCTGCATCGGCTCCATGATGGCCCACCACTGCTGTGTGGCTGGGTCCGCGGCCATCCTGCGCATGTCTGCGGCGTAGTCCTGTCCGACGTACTCGAAGTATCCGAAGAGGCAGCCGTCTCGCAGAAAGATGGTGTAGTTGCGGATATTGCATGCCGTAATGGTGTTGAGGACGGCTGGCCACACCGCCTGGTGATGCTGCCGATAGGCCGCTTCGGCCTCAGGTCGCAACCGGATGATCATTCCATAACGCCGCATGATGAGAATGATGGCACAGAAGCGTTTCTGGGGCATTTGAGTGCTTATTGTGCATTGACCTGCAGCGATTGCTGAAGGTACTCTCTCGCAGACGCCAGCTAAGCACCCATGGCCAAGACGAAAAAGCTCAAAACATCCGCCGATTCACTCGTGAAGTCAGCCCTCGCGAATCGTCTGCGCGACGAGATCGGCAGCGGGGCGCTGCTGCCCGGGGTACGGATCATCGAGGGCACATGGGGCAGAAAACTCGGTGTGGCGCAGGGATCGATCCGCGAGGCGATCAACCTGCTGGCGCAGGAAGGCTTCGTCACCAAGGTCGCCGGGCGCAGCGCGCGCGTGGTGTATTTGCACGAGCAGGATGTTCTGCAACTCTATGAGCTTCGCGGTGCTGTGGAGGGATTGGCCGCGCGACTGGCTGCGGCGCGGCGCGCCGATGCAGGGAAGCTGCAGGAAACGGTGGATGCGATGCGGCGTGCGTCGAAGAAAAATCGCACTGCCGACCTGGTGGATGCAGACCGTGAATTTCATCTGGAGCTGTGCAGGCTTTCCGGCAATCCTCACCTGGTTGAGCATGCGAGCCGCGTCTTGCTGCCATTTTTCGCCTTCGCGCGTATCCGTGTGATCGCCAGCGGGCAGGACACATCTGCGTGGGATCGCGATCTGGAGGCGCACCAGCGCATTGCAGACCTGGTTCGCGACGGTGAAGGCGAAATCGCGGAGCAGTATATTCGCCGCGCCATGGCCCGCTTTGCAGAGACGGCGTACAGCAACTGGGAGAAAACGCCGCAGCGTTCCAAACGGAAGAATACCCGCGCGACGGAGTGATTCGAGCCGTCGCCATCGATGTGCAGAGCAGACGATCCAGAAAGGAGATACATGGCGCTTGATTCCATCGATCGGATAACGATTTCCGATGTGCGCTATCCCTTGCCGCCGGGCGCGGGCAGCGATGCCGTGCACACCGACCCCGAATACTGTCTGGCCGTAACGCAGCTCCACGCTGGCGGCGGTAAGATCAGCGGGACCGGATTCGCGCTCACGCTTGGCGAAGGCAACAAGCTGGTGTGTGAAGCCATCGAGATGCTGGCGCGGCCGCTCAAAGGCAAACCGATCGACGAGCTGATGGCGAACTTTGGCCGCACCGCCCGCGAGCTCGCGAATGATCCCATGCTTCGCTGGCTCGGACCACATAAGGGCGTGGTGCACCTGGCGCTGGCGTCTATTACGAACGCCTGTTTCGATCTGTGGGCAAAGAGCCGTGGCGTGCCGCTGTGGCAGTTGCTGCTCGACCTCACGCCGGAGCAGTTGGTGGCGTCGCTGGATCTCAGCTATCTCGAGGAGCTGCTGGACCAAAGCGCTGCGATCGAAATGCTGCGGCAAGAGCTGCCGGCACGCGCGGAACGCTCCGCCATCCTGCGGCAGGGCTATCCCGGCTACGACACCTCCGTCGGCTGGATGAGCTATGACGATGACAAAGTCCGCGAGCTGACGAAACGGGCCATCGACAGCGGCTTCAGCGCATTCAAGCTGAAGGTGGGCTCCGCCGACCGGGCGCGCGATCTGCGCCGAGCGGCGATGCTGCGTGAGTGTGCCGGCGAGCGGGGCACGATCATGTTCGACGCGAACCAGCAGTGGACGCTGCCGTCGGCACGCGAGATGTGCAAAGAGCTGTCGAAGCTGAAGCCGCTCTGGATCGAAGAGCCGACCCATCCCGACGACACGCTGGCGCATACGGCGCTGGCGCGCGAGATCGCGCCGGTAAAGATCGCCTGCGGTGAACACATTCCCAATCGCGTGGTCTTCAAGAACTTCTTCGAGTCGCACGCGGTGCACTATGTGCAGGCGGACTGTACGCGACTGGCTGGAGTGAGCGAGTTCATCGCGGTGGGCCTGCTGGCGAAAAAATTCGGCCTGCCCGTTGTGCCGCACGTCGGAGACATGGGGCAGATCCATCAGCACCTGGTCTTGTTCCTGCACATCGCGGTGGGGAACGAGCCGCTCTTCCTGGAGCACATTCCCCATCTGCGCTCGCACTTTGCCATTCCTGCGGAGCTCGAAGGTGGACGCTACCGCACTCCGCAGGAGGCCGGCGCCTCGACCGACCTGAAGGACTGATGGCAACACTCTCTCGCCTGATCCGCGCTCTTTTTTCGAGGCTCACCCATGCTGCAGGTGGGAAAAGCACATTTGCCAACGGAGTTATCTAAGCACTTATCTGAACTTTGCAGGCCGTCCGGGAACGGGAGGGCGGTCGCGCTAACCGCGCCAATTATCGGCACTTAGGCCGGAGGCGGGAAGACGCGATATCAATCCCGCAGAGCGGCCGGTAGGCAGAGATACACGGTTGCCTAGAAAGCACATTGACAACGCTTACATTCAAGGCGTAGCGTTGCACCGTTTGACATATGAAATTCGAAGTTCATCAGTAAAGAAAACGATCCGATGAGTATGGAAGGCTCCCCCAAAATCAGCCCGGTCGACTCCGGCCGGATGAGTGCTCAAACCAAGGGTCCGTTCGAAACAGAGATGCCGCGAGCCGGCAATCTTCTCTGCGCAAATCCCCACTTGATGGAAGGCCAACAGATGCAAACAATTCTTGAGACAGCGCAACGACGTGCGTGGTGGCTGGTGTGCGTGTGCCTGCTGCTTGTTACTGGTACAGCGACCGCACAGGTAGACCAGGGCGCGATGACAGGAACGGTGACTGACAATACGGGCGCGATCGTTCCTGGCGCCCAGGTGACACTTAGCGCCACGGACACCGGACTGACACTGCAGAGCAGGTCCAACGGCAGCGGCAACTTCACCTTCTCGCCGATCAAGATCGGCAACTACTCCGTGAGCGCGTCGGCGCCGGGCTTCCAGACCACCACGCGGCAGAACATCCACGTGGACGTGCAGCAGCGGCTGCAGGTCAATCTCGCGCTTACTCCGGGCCAGGTCTCACAGACGGTCACGGTGACGGGCGCGGTCGCGCTGCTGCAGACGCAGTCCAGCGCGGTAGGGCAGGTGATCGACACCAAGACGATCAATGACACGCCCCTCAATGGAAGAAACTGGGTGTACATCGCGCAATTGACGGCGGGGGTCGCGCCGCCATTCGGAAACACGCGCGGCAGCGGCAGCGGCGACTTCGTAGCCAACGGCCAGCGCGCGGAGCAGAACAACTTCATCCTGGACGGAGTGGACAACAACACCAACCTGGTCGATTTCCTGAACGGATCAAGCTTCGTGATGCGTCCTCCGCCGGATGCTCTGGCGGAATTCAATCTGCAAACCAGCAACTTCAGCGCGGAGTTCGGGCACTCCGCCGGCGCGGTGATGAACGCCAGCATCAAGTCCGGCACCAACCAGATCCACGGCGACCTGTGGGAGTACTTCCGCAACACCAATCTGGATGCCACCAACTGGAACGCGCTGACTGTTCCGCCGTATCACCAGAACCAGTTTGGCGCGACCCTCGGTTTTCCCATCTTGAAGAACAAGCTGTTCTACTTCGGGGATATCGAGGCGAACCGCATCTCGATCGGGCAGACCAACGTTCTGAACGTGCCGACGGCGCTGGAGAGGCAGGGCAACTTCTCCGAGCTGCTCAATACCAATCTCACCGGCCAGTCCCAGCCGGTCACCCTCTATCAGCCGAATTCGGGCGACCCAACACGGCCGCTCGCATGTAACGGCCAGGCGAACGTCTTCTGCGCCAACCAGATCAATCCTGTCGCGCAGAAGATCCTGAATATGTATCCGGCGCCGAATGCCAACGGCGGTAAAACCTACAGCAACCTGATCGAGAACGTGTCAAAGGCTGACGATACGATCCAGTGGGACCAGCGGCTGGACTGGAATATCAGCGCCAAGGACCAGACCTATGCGCGTTACAGCTACCTGCACGACATCATCCTGAACGCTCTTCCGCTTGGGCCGATCCTGGATGGCAGCGGATACGGCGGCGAGCGGGACTTCATCTTCTCGCAGAACTTCATGCTCAGCGAGACGCACATCTTCACTCCCACGCTGACCAATGAATTCCGCTTCGGCTACAACTGGAACCATTCCGCGTACAAGCAGGCGAATGCCGACAACCCGACGATCGCTTCCTCTCTGGGATTGGGCGGGGTGCCCAGCCTCGGCCCCGGCCAGTACGGCCTGCCACTCGGCTACTTCCCCAACGGCGATATCCAGCAGTGGGGTTCGGTTGGCACCAACAACGAAACCCAGAACGTCTACCAGATCCTGGACAACGTGACCAAGATCCTCGGCAACCACTCGCTCAAGTTCGGCGTGTCATTCCAGTCGGTTCGTTTCTCCTATCTGTACGCGCCGGCATCCCTCGGGCAGTACTACTTCAACGGCCAGTTCACCGGTGTTCCGGGTCAGAGCTTTACCGGCAGCGGCGTCGCGGATTTTCTTGCCAACCAATCGAGCTTTGCGGACATTGCGAACGCGCCTAACATCCGCGATGCGCAGTGGTATGACTCCGCTTACGCTGAGGATGACTGGAAGGTGAATCCAAAGCTGACGCTGAATCTCGGCGTCCGCTACGACTACTACCAACCCTATAAGGAGATCGGCGGGCTGCAGGGCAACTTCATCACGACTGGTCCGCTCGGCATCGGCACCGGCTCTGGTATCTATCAGCTTCCCACCAAGGCGAAGAACGTCGACCTTGGCGCCTCATTCCTCAGTACGCTTGCCAAGGACAACGTCTCGGTGCAGTACTCCGACAACGAGAGACTTGCGAATGCGCAGAACACCAACTTCGCTCCGCGCATCGGGTTTGCTTATCAGGCGCACCAGAACACGGTGATTCGCGGCGGCTTCGGCATCTTCTACGGCGGTCTGATGGCCCAGGGAAACACCAACATCGGTGCGAACTTCCCATTCTCTAACTCGGCAAACTTCTATTCCCCGACGTGCTCCGTCGGCAACTGCACTTCGCTGGCCGGCAGCAAAGGCATTACGCTTGAGACCGGCCTGGCGCCGCAGGTCAGCGGTGGTTTCCAGAACTTCGTCTCCTTCCCGAGCTTCCACGCAACGGATGTCAATATCAAGACGCCGTACACCATGAACTACAGCATGTCGCTGCAGCAGGCGCTGTCCAATAACATGGCGGCCACGCTCAGCTATGTCGGCAACGTGTCGCGTCACCTCTCCCTTTACGGCGCGCCCAACACACCTCCGGGCCTTTTTGCTCCCGGCACCAATACCAATCCATACCAACCCTTCCCGGATCTTGGGGGAATCGGCCAGATACACTACGCCGGCGTAAGTACCTATAACTCGCTGCAGGGCAAGATAGAGAAGCGCTACTCTCACGGCTTGTCCTTCCTGGCGACTTACACCTGGGCGCACGCGCTGGATGACGCAAGCGACGCGGCCGGCAATTTCACCGCAATCGGCGATCGCAACCTGGCGCTGATCCCGTTCATCGACGAATTCACCAACTCGGTCTATGACGTCCGCCACCGCTTCACCTTCAACGGCAACTACGAGCTGCCGGTCGGGAAGGGAAAGACCTTCCTCAACAACTCGCGGCTGGTCGATGAGACGGTCGGCGGCTGGTCGTCCAGTTTGACCTTCGCTGCGCAGACCGGCACTCCGTTTACCGTGTCGCCGAACATCAGCACGGCATCCAATGGCAGCGCCAGGGCTATTCTGGTCCGCGATCCGTTTGGTGCCGGCGGTACGCCCGATCCGTCGAACCCCGACGTGACGTGCGCGCCGAAGACCAGAACCAAGGCGAACTGGTTCAACCCCTGCGCCTTCCGCAACCCGCTGCCCGGCAACCTGATTGGTACAAACGGGTATCCGTCGGTCATCACCGATCAGCAGACTGCTATCGCTTTCCTCGGCGGACGGTCGAACAACGTCTACGGGCCCGGCTACTACCAGGTGAATATGTCGCTATTCAAAAGCTTCCCCACCTGGCGGGAGCAGTATCTGCAGTTCCGCGCGGATGGCTTCAACGTGCTGAACCACCCAACGTTGGGCAATCCGAACAGCGGCATCAACAACAACGGAGGCAACATCACCGGCCCGAAGTTCTTCCAGAGCAACACGCCGGATGCGCGATTCTTCCAGCTCTCCCTGAAGTACGCCTTCTAAAGGCTCTCCCTCCGCGGGAACAGAACAACCCTGTTCTGTTCCCGCGGATCTTTTGTTCCCTACTTTTTAGGCGGGTGCGCGTGCCCCTGGCGCTTGCCGGGTGTTCTTCCGCCGATCGCCGCGGTGATCTCTCGCGCGGCCTTCTTCAGGCTCGCACCTACCTGGGCAGCATTGGCGATCGACTCGATGTGCTGGATGTATGGCACCGTCAATGCTCCGATGGCCGATCCTCTCGCATCGAAGACGGGATAGCTGATGTTGGTGACGCCGCGCACCTTGTAACTGGGGCGTGACTCATATCCCTGCCGCTGGATCCGGGCGAGATGCGCCGGTAGATCCGACGGCAGCTCGCTTCGCGTGATGCGCCTCCACTCAGCCAGGGTCCGCGCACGATGCTCATCATCCTGATGCGCAAGGATCACATAGCCCGTGCTGGCCTCCATGAGCTCCACCGATGAGCCGAGCTTTACATAGAAGCCGACGGTGGTGGGCGCATTTACCTGGGCAAGGATCGCCACCTCCGCGCCTTCAATGATGCCCAGGTGGCACGACTGCTGCGTCTCATGCGCGACCTGATGCATCACCGGGAGGGCTTCGGTGATGAGCCGCTCTGTAGGCGGATGCTCCTGCACCAGCTTGAAGAGCTTCAGCGTGAGCGCGTACCGTTCGCCGTCCGTCTGCGCGATATAGCCGCGGCGCTCCAGGCAGAGCAGCATGCGAAATATCTCGGAGACGGTCCGCTTGAGCTCACGCGAGATCTCACTCTTGGTGAGCCCGCCCGGCTGGTGCGCGAGCAGCTCGATGACGTCCAGGCCCTTTTCGAGCGCAGGCGTGGCATAAGAGTGTTTCTCTTCGGGGTCACCTGGTTGCGACTTCACATTGTTTTTGGCTGACATTCGTCTAGTGCGGCGTCCAGTGAGGATGTATAGCGAAGAGCCCGTCTGTGATGGCGATCTGGAAGGTGATGAACAGCCCGAAGGCAATGCTCAGCAAACCTGACGCGATCCCGAGACTGCGATTGAAAGGAGCAAAGCGCCCGCGCGTGTAAGCGAATGGCGCGCCAATCATCATGGTGATCACCATCATGCCGGCGATGGTGCCAAGACCGAAGATCAGAAGATAGGCGATGGCCCAGCGAGGGTCGCGAATCTCCGCGAGCACCAGCAGGGCGACCGCGGCTGAGCCTGCAAGCCCATGCACCAGCCCCACCGCCAACGGGCGAAGAAACTGGTAGAGCCCAAGCTTCCGTAACGCTGCCTGAAAGACGCCTAGGGGCTTCTGCTCTCGGCCGGCATCGTCCTCCGCGCCCAGGTGCATGTGTACCTCCGGGCTGTGGCCGTGAATGTGTTCGTGGACGGTGCCATCGTGCTCGTGACGATGCGAGTGCACGACGGCGCCATGGCTGTGGTCTGGTGTATACCGGTGCGTGATGCGTCGGGTTATACCGGTCAGATTGAAGATGCCGAGCAGAATCAGCATCAGGCCGACCGCCAGCTCCATGGTGAGGCCGATACGCGGCGGAATCACCACGTTGAACAAAATAATGGCGGCGCCGACGCAGAAGATGGTGATGGTGTGTCCGATGCCCCAGAGGACACCAATAGCCGCGGCCTGCCGGATGCTGCGCTGCCGGCTGACAATCGTGGAAACAGCGATGACGTGATCGGGGTCCGTCGCATGGCGCATGCCGAGAACAAATCCCAGACCGATTGCTGCCAGCAGATTCACCATGCGGCTATCTCAACTCCATAGGCTGAAGCGGGACTGCGTCAGGAGAGTTACCCGATCTCATCATACGCATGACCCGGTAAGATTGACCCACGCGGAGCATGCGAAAGTTTTCGCCCAGAGGTGATTGGCAAGATGTACGGAACCATGCAGCAGTATCTTCAGGAAAAACTGGCCGGAATTCAGAACGCAGGTTTGTACAAGCGTGAGCGCGTCATCGCCGGGCCGCAGCAGCCGCTGGTCTCCGTTGCGGATGGTGCCGCATCGCCTAACCCGGTGCTGAATCTCTGCGCGAACAACTATCTGGGGCTGGCGAATCATCCCGACGTCGTCGAGGCAGCGCAGCAGGCGTTGCGGGAGTGGGGATACGGCCTGGCCAGTGTGCGTTTTATCTGCGGCACCCAGTCCATCCATAAGCAGCTCGAGGATCGTCTGAGCACCTTCCTCGGCATGGATGACACCAGTCTGTAAAGCTCGTGTTTCGATGCGAATGGCGGCCTCTTCGAGACGCTGATGGAGGCCGAGGACGCCATCATCTCCGATGAGCTGAATCACGCCTCCATTATTGATGGAGTGCGGCTCTCGAAGGCCGTCCGTCTCCGCTATCGCAACGGCGATATGCAGGACCTCGAAGAGAAGTTGAAGGAGGCCAGCGGTGCGCGTCACCGGCTCATTGCGACGGATGGCGTCTTCTCGATGGATGGCTACATCGCGCGGCTCGATAAAATCTGTGACCTTGCTGAGAAGTACGATGCGCTGGTGATGGTTGATGACTCTCATGCGGTCGGCTTCATCGGCGAACACGGTCGTGGAACCCCCGAAGCATGTGGTGTTGAGGGCCGGATCGACATCCTGACCGGAACCCTGGGCAAGGCCCTCGGCGGCGCCAGCGGCGGCTACACCAGCGGCCGCAAGGAGATTATCGATCTGCTTCGCCAGCGCTCCCGTCCCTATCTCTTCTCGAATTCCGTGGCGCCGCCCATCGTTGCCGCGTCGCTGAAGGTGCTGGACCTGGTCGCGCTCTCCTCCGAGCTCAGGGAGCGGCTGCGCGAGAACACCCATTACTTCCGCGCGCAGATGACCAGTGCCGGCTTCAACGTCCTGCCCGGGGAGCATCCTATTGTGCCTGTCATGTTCGGCGATGCGGTGGTGGCGGCAAAGGTAGCGGAGCTTCTGCTCAGCAAGGGCGTATATGTAGTGGCCTTCTCGTACCCGGTTGTGCCCCAGGGCAAAGCGCGCATCCGAACGCAGATATCCGCCGCACACACCCGCGAAGAGATCCAGTTTGCTATCGATAAGTTCATCGAAGCGAAGCGGGAACTGAACCTCATCTGACTGCGTTGGGCCTGACAGCACTGGGCTGACAGTGATGCAGGGCAGGGAAGTGTGAACAGGCAATCGATTCTCTTAAAACCTTTAATTTTTCCCTCTCGGGAAGCACCCGAACGGGAACTCTGCGCGCAGATTCATCGCTAGCGTCACCCTTCAGCATCGACGGTCGATTGTCTCCAGATCGCCGTCAGTCTTATCGGGCAATAGACCATTCTTTTCGGATGATCGACATCACTATAGGTGGACTGGTACCACCCGAACTCCGGCGGTGAGCCGGAAAAGCGACGAAGCTCTCTTCGCATGCCCATCCCAAATCCGAACCGCCATGCCCGATGCCAACAAGGGCGTTGCTGCGCTGTTGACCGCATAACGACTGCACGCACGTGACCTCGTGCATTTCCCCGTCGCGGTCTCGGCACGGGCGGTCTGACGGCTTGACCGGTTTGCAATCTCTCATGGAAGCTCGCGGTGGCGCTGGCGCAGTCAGGATGGAAGACACAGCGCGTGCTGGTCTCGGCCCGATTCGGCACGGATCGGCACGATAGGTCGGCGACTCGCCAGAGAGGCTTGTTTCGTCCGGGTAAACGCGGCTTGAAAATCTGTTGACAGCGTTTGTGTCGACATGTTCAACTCATCGCCGATCCGAGTTAAAGGTTTAAATATCGGACGACCACTAATGGTGATTTCAAGGGAGCGCCGAAGATGAAATGGATGAAGTGCCTGCTGGGTGTGCTCTTCGCAGCCGTGATGACCACAATGATTTCGCCAGTTTGCCTCTATGCTCAAGTGGATCGCGGCGGCATCAAAGGGCAAGCTGAGGACACAAAGAGCGCCAGTGTTCCCGGTGCGAAGATCACGCTGAAGAACGAAGCGACGGGGGTCTCCGCAAGCGCGGAGTCCAGCTCGTCCGGTGAGTTCAGCTTCCTGAATCTCGCACCCGGCCTCTACTCTGTCACCGCTGAGGCAACGGGCTTCGACACCTCCGTGCAGCAGCATATCGTGGTGGGAGTCGGCAGCACCGTCGCCATCACCGTGATCCTCCATCCCGGCGGAGTGCAGCAGACGGTCACGGTTTCCGCTGCGTCCGCAAGCGTTGATACGCAGACTTCAGACATTGGCACCACCATCACCCCGGAAGAGATCAAAAACCTGCCTCTCTCGCTCAGCGGCGACATGCGCAATCCGCTGAACTTCGTCCTGCTCACGCCTGGCGTTGCAGGTTCCACGCCCGGCGGCACTCCCGACTACCGCCTGCACATCAGCGGCTCGGTCAGCTACTCCAATGAAGTCTTCGTCGACGGCATCCCCATCGTGAATACCGAGCTCTCCGGCGATATCAGCCAGAACCATCCTCCGGTCGACGCTATCGGTCAGTTCAAGCTCATCAATAACAATCAGAGCGCCCAGTACGGCTTCTCCAGCGGTGTCGTGGCCTTCGCCTTCAACTCCGGCACCAATGCCTTCCACGGCAGCCTCTTTGAGAATCTGCAGAACGATGCTCTGGATGCGAACGGTTATGACAACAACAAGCTCGGTCAGCCCAAGTCGCCGCTCAAGCAGAACGAGTACGGCGGAACCTTCGGCGGCCCGGTCTGGATTCCTAAGGTCTACAACGGCCGCGACAAGACCTTTTTCTTTGTCGACTACACCGGCTTCAGCTACCGGCCCAGTTCGCTGAATGCAGCGCTGACGACCTTTCCCACTCCCTTCCGCACTGGGAACTTTGCGCCGGTGTTAGGTGGCCCGCTCACCGACGCGACGGGTGCTCCCATCAACGATCCCGCTGGGCGTCCTATCCTGAATGGTCAGGTCTACAATCCCTTCTCGGTCCATACCGTCACCGGACCCGATGGCCAGCCGT
>Ga0210396_10005670_pt1 | contig 12023 bp, 11 predicted proteins | sample IncBWH17OmetaG_FD_155466 | JGI IMG/M metagenome (GOLD analysis project Ga0210396, IMG submission 155466) | Forest soil microbial communities from Barre Woods Harvard Forest LTER site, Petersham, Massachusetts, United States - Inc-BW-H-17-O ...
CGGTCCAGCTCCCACCGGATTTGGGCGACAATTCGAAAACGGTTCCGGCGCTGTGAGCTCCGCCGAGAAACGTGGTGCCATAAAGATTGCCGGATGAATCGAGAACCAGGTTGGCTCGCGGAGAAACGCCGTCGCCACTGCCGCCGAAACTGTGGATAACCGTCTCTGTCCAGCCGCCGCCCGATTTGGGTGCCAGCTTGAACACCGTTCCGCCGGCATTGTCATCGCCGTTACCTTTGGAGCCGCCGCCCTCTGTTGTGCCGTAGAGATTGCCGGCGGAGTCGAAGACCAGATTTCCTGTGGGAAACAACCCGTCCGTCCTGCCACCGAAGTTGTGCAGCACGGTTTCAGACCAGGTGCCTGACGTTGACTTTGTGAGCTTATACACTACACCGACTCCGTTTGAGCCGCCCAGCTTGGTTGTGCCGTAAATATTGCCGGACTTATGGAAAACCAGAGTGCCGAGAGGAGTAGCCCCGTTGCTCGCGCCGTTGAAGGAGTGCAGGGTTTTCTCGGTCCAACTGCTTCCGTTGGGGCTTAACTCGAAGACCGAGCCACTGCGGGAGGTGCCCTCTTCACTGGCAACCCCGTAGAGATTGCCGCAAGAGTCAAAGATCAGGCCGAGCAGCGGCGAAGCTCCTTCCTTACTCTTGAAGGAGTGCAACACAGTTTCGGTCTGGGCCGCCACTCGAGGACTGATGGCGAGAGATAGGCAGATGGCCGCCAATACTGCTGCGATTTTCATAGAAGATCTTGTGCCACGCATTGGGGGGTCCCCCTTCAGCTCAACCTATTGAGCGCTGTTGACTGCCTGTGGTTCTTCGCCTCTTGGGCCCAGCGACGCCATAACGCCAAGCCGTCGGCGCCCAAGGCGAGCATCCCGATCGAGGGGCCTGTTAGCTTCGGAGCGCTTTCTTGAGCGTGAGTTTCTGTCGCTGTAACGGAACCGTCTGCCGAATCTCCAGCCCCGATCTTTTTATCGGCGACCGTTTCATAGGCGTACTCGGTGATCGTGCTGCCCAGTTCACTGCTGGTGCCTACACTCAGGCGAATCCAACCGTAGTGCGTAGCGCCCTTGATGAGAAATTTGACGCCGAGGTAATGGTTGCCCGAGCCGGGTTGCCACTTCCCGTAGTAGGTAATGAAGGGGGATGCGGTTGAGAAGCCCAGAAAGCGCTCAACCGTGATTTGTTGACGAGCCATTGAACTCGAAAAATGAGCAGAGGGGCCGATATTCGCACCCTTCACCAGCGCGGAAGCGTAAGGTCCCAGGGCGCCGCGGTTTCCACCCACCACCTTGCCGCCGTTCAAAGGCACGGCCGCCAAGGTTCCGTAAAAAGAGTGATCGTAATTCGCGCCCTGGGCAGCGAGCGTGAAATCGTTGATGCCGTCATTATTCAGATCGATGGAAGCTTGGTCACCGAAATTGATGTGAATGTTGGTCTTGGTGACGACAACCTCGCCTTCCGCAGGTTGCGCGAGCGCCAGCATACTGACGCCAGCGGCCGCAGCGCCGAGTGAGTACAAGTTAAGATGATGGTTAATAGTCTGGGAGAGCGTTTCGTCGGTAGAACGGAAGCGCAAACTGGGGGACATGAGAATCCCTCCGTCAGTTGGAATTGGCGTCAGAACTCGGGGCCTAGAGCAGGAGAACTAAGAGACTGCGAAGTATATCGCAAGGCAAGAGAAATTACAATGTTGCAGGAAAACGACATCTGTACACGCCGGTTTCCGTCGCAGAACTGGATCGTCGCGGACAGGCGAGACATGGGTCTGGGCACAGAGTTTAATGGGATCATCGCGTGGGACAGTTTTTTTCACCTTACTCCAGAAAATCAGCGCAGCATATTTCCTCTCTTCCGAAAGCACTCAGCCCCGAACGCAGCTTTGTTGTTCACCAGCGGTCCCGTGGGCGGGATCATCAGCACGAAGCTACACCGACATTACGAGCGAACCGGGCAAGCGGTGCGGATTGCGCGACAGAGAGTCGTTGCTCAGTTTTCTCAAGGTCTACCGGCTCCCATGTTGGCGGCCCGGCTTACATTCTTTATCACTGTTGCAATCATGATTGTGTTCGGCGTGGCCCCGGTTGCTGATTCGACAGCGAGAATCGGTATCATCGCGTGTGTATTCGCGTTAGTTGGTGTCGCAGTCCTAAACCTTGCCCTTGAGCGCCACTATGTCAACACGGGCCATGCGAAGGAAATGGATGTGCCAAGCAGGGGGAACGATTGAGCATTGACCGTTGTCCAAACGTGCAATGGCCTGTTAACGCCACTTATTCGTGTAAGAATACCCAGTCCAATCGCTTTGGACGGCAACAAAGCCCCAGTCAGCGAGTGCGGCTGGTCTTTTACGTAGGCCGTATCAGCGATGACCGCTCAAATGCTGGCTCGTCTCATGGTCTAAGCCAACCCCAGCAACGGCCAAGAAGCTAAGCTACGGGGTGACCTCATAGACGACGCCCTGACACCTGCTGCCACAGCTGTAGGTCGTACCGTAGAGATTACCGGCTTTGTCGAGGATCACGCCGGCGTACGGATTGAGAGCGGGCTTCTGCAGGAACACGTGCAGCACCGTGAACGCCCAGCTTCCGTCCGACTTGGGCGTCATTTTGAAGACTACGCCGCCATTAACAGGAACAGGGCCGCCGAACTGGGTCGCACCGTAGAGATTCCCGGCCGCGTCGAAGGCCAGACCTGCGTTGGGATTGGCTGCAGGATTATTCTCGAATTTGTGGAGCACCTGCTCTGTCCAGCTCCCGTCGGAGTTGGGGGTCATCTTGAAGACAACACCGCAGGTTTGGCCCGTGCAACCCCTATTTATATTGCCGCCGTAGAACGTCGTGCCGTAAAGATTCCCGGCCGCGTCGAGGATGAGGCTGGCAGTCGGCCCGGACCCGTCGGCGCCACCGGTAAAGCTGTGCAGGACGCTCTCCGTCCAGCCTCCGCCCGACTTGGGCGTCAGCTTGAAAACCGTGCCGTCTCCTGAAGCGCCGCCGTAGCTGCTCGCGCCGTAGAGATCCCCGACCGCGTCGAAAATCACGCCGCCGCTGGGCCTGTTTCCATCGGCTCCGCTAAATAGCACGCTCTCCGTCCATTTCCCGTTCGAGTTCGGAGTCAGCTTGAAGACCACACCACAACCGTAGGTGCATTGCCCCGAGCCGCCGACTAAGGTCGTGCCATAGAGATTTCCGGCCGTGTCGAAGATCAGGCCCGCGCTAGGCTGGTTTCCGTCGACGCCCCCGCTGAAGCTATACAGCACGCTCTCCGTCCATTTCCCGTTCGAGTTCGGAGTCAGCTTGAAGACCGTGCCATATCCAGAACCACCCCCGGCGGTCGTGCCGTAAAGGTTCCCCGCCCCATCGACGATGAGATCTGCATAGGGAAAACCTCCGTCAGCACTAGCCGTGAAGCTATACAGCAGGCTCTCCGTCCAGCCTCCGTCCGAGTTCTGCGTTAGCTTGAAAACTGTGCCGGCATTAAATTGAGAGCCACCAAAGATCGTTGTGCCATAAAGATCCCCTGCTGCGTCGAGCATCAGGCCGGCATAGGGACCGGCTCCGTCGGCGCCACCCTTGAACCTGTACAACACTTTGTACTTGCTGGCTGCCACAACGCCCGTCGGCAGCATGAAGGCCACTGCGAGCACCGCCAGAATCCCGCTCATCGTGAACCAAAGTTTCTTTTGTCGCATGGAACTACCCTCCTCGGCATGAAGTTGCTGAAACGGAGTTGAAGAATGGGCACTCTCGGAGGGGAGCAACAGACGGGCGGCGCGGGCTGTGTGGTCTGAAGACGATCCCGGCAGCATGCGCTGAGACGGCATGTCTGCCCTCCGAGAACGAAAGAATAAGGACCCCGAATTACACGGCCTTCTTACACCCGTCGGGAACGGGTGTCAAGCAATGGACGCAACCTCTGCAGCTCAAGTTCGCGCCCCACAATCGGCACAGTCTTCCAAGGTGGAAAATGAGAATCAAGACAGGTTCATGGGATTGCGGGACCGGCTAGATGGCCGACTGATCCATCGGCGCGGCTTTTCCGGCATGCGCCCACCGAACAACTAGGGGTTGCGAAGTGTTGTATCTTAGGACGGCGGAGCCATAATGCGTGGCTCCGCGCAGCCTGTGATTACCGAAAACGTTGTCTGCCTGCCGACACCCTCTGCTGCGGGAACTGATCGAGGCTAGCTTGAAGCAGCAAGGCAATACAACGGTGTTCTCATTCGCGAAGCGGGGTGCAAAAAGAAATTGGGTGTCGGGCCGCGAGGATGTTGCTTTGGTTTACAAGACGACCGGAAACTACACCGCCGGGGACCGACGATCTCTAAGCGGCCCGACGCTGGTAGCGGTGGTGAAGTCCTCCGACCTGAGGAATTACTACGATGCGCCCGCGTTCTGGCTCCTCTACTACTCTCGACTCCGGAGCGTCCTTGGCCAGCGCCAGATGAGTTCGGGAGCGCTGGTAGTAGGCAAAATAACTTCGCAGAGTTCGGCGCAACGATCTTTCATTCCACACGATGATGTGGTCTAAACATTCGCGCCGTATGGAACCGATCAGCCGCTCGACGTACGGATTTTGCCATGGAGAGCGTGGTGCGGTAATCACTTCTTCCATCCCCATGCCTTTCGTCATGGCTACCAAATCAGCGCCATAGATCGCATCTCGGTCGCGCAGAAGATATCGGCACCCGTGGTCCCAGGGGAACGCTTCCCGCATCTGCTGCATCGTCCACTCCTGGCGCGGGTGTTCGGTCACCTGAAAGTGCAGCACACGACGCCGAGCATGCGACAAGACCACGAAGACAAACAGAACCCGGAAGGTCGCCGTCGGCACCACGAAGAAGTCGATCGAGGCCATCTGTTCCGCGTGATTGGTCAAGAACGTCCGCCAGGTCTGGGAAGGCGGCTTCCGCGGTCGGTAGAGATATTTGGCCACGGTCGATTGTGCGACTTCGATCCCTAACTTGAGCAGTTCCCCGTGAATGCGGGGTGCTCCCCACAACGGGTTCGCTTGGCTCATGTCCCAAATCAAGTGGCGAATGTCTGCGGCCACGTTCGGTCTTCCCGGACGTCGCCGTGATTTCCGCGTCCAGTACCAAGCGAACGCTCTGCGGTGCCAAGCAATAACCGTATCGGGGCGAACGATGTGCAGACTATGGCGCCAACCAGGCCACCATCGCGATAACAAAACCCACAAGAGCCGGTCGGAGCGCTGGAAGCGCAAGCGAGGCGGCGCGTTCTTTTGGAAAACTGCGAGTTGGTGACGAAGCGCGAGAATCTCCGTCTGCAGGGCGGCTCGGGTTCGAAAACTGGAGGCTACCAGAGCGAAAAGGGCGACGAAAAGAGAGCTCATCGTGATACCACCAGGATCTCACGAATGCTCGGAACCTCCGCGTTTTCAGCTCGGACGGAGTTTTCGGTAACCACACCGCTGGCAACTCATGGGAGCGATAGAGGCGCTAAACGGATGGCTGCTGTTCGGCCTGACCACCGCGGTCCTGTTTGGCATGATTGAGAAAATCTGGTTGTCAAGCAGCAGGGAAGGTCACCGCTAGCCTCAGCGTTGTCCAAGACCAGGCTCAAACCTGACGCCCACTCATTTCTTTGTGACCGGAGGTTCGCGCGACTAGGATTCGAGCGTTGTTTGCTGATGATCACGAGGACGCCCTCAGGAAGCCGGTGGGGTTGCATGTTGTGTCGGATCTTTTGATCGCACTAGCCTATTTTCCGATTCCCTTAACGCTGATCTATTTCATCCGTACTGAGGGATCCGCTGCTGGCTCCGCTGTACGCAGCGTCAGCAGCGTGATCTCTGGGGGGACGCCAATCCGCACCGGGAAACCGAACGTTCCCAGCCCCCGATTCACATAGAGCACAGCCCTCTGCAAACCCTTCGCAGACGCGGCGCCGGCATGGCCGTCCATCGGCAGATGATAAAGTCCGGCGACGAAGGGCGTGATCAGGCGAGCCGGGCTGACGCTGTGATCCACGATCTCAAACTTTACCTGTCCGCCGTGAGTGTGACCGGCGAGGCTGAGTTCAATGCCGAGCTCGGCAGCGCGATGAAACGAATTAGGATTGTGCGAGAGCAAAAGATTCGGCATGTCCCGGCGAACCAGGCGCTCGATTTCCTGCAACATGGGGCCGGTGCGCTCGCCCCTCACCATGTGGTCGCGCTGGTAATCGACGCCTAGCAAATTAAAGCGGGCTCCGTTGTGCTCGACGACCGCGCTCGCGGCGCGCAGCAGCCGCATTCCCTTTTCGCGGAAGAGTCGTTCCGCGTCGTCTTCCACTCCCGCATAAATTTCGTGATTGCCATTGCACCCCCAGACGCCGAGCGGCGCACGCAGCCTGCTCAACTCGGTGATGCAGGCGTCGAGCGGATCGCCCTCGCTGCTGACGAAGTCTCCGGTCACAAAAGAAATGTCCGGCTGCAGGTCGTTAGCCATGGCAACAGCACGCGCGATTTCGTGCGGCGGCATGTAGTCGCCAATGTGGATGTCGCTCAACTGAGCGATGCGCAGGCCGTCGAGCTCCGGCGGAAGATTAGCGACGGGCACATCGACGCGCTCGATGGTGTAACGCAAGCGCCCGGCGGCAAATCCATAGGTAGCGGCGAGGAATGGAAAACCTCCAGCAAGAACGGCGGCGTATTGAAAGAAGGTCCGGCGCGAGGGACTGAACCCACCCGCAACCGCTCCGGGGCGAAGCCGGGCAGCGGCATTGGTGACCCACTCGATCGCTCCCACGGATTCGACCGCCAGGAATCCGAAGAATGAAGCGACCAACCACAGCCGGGCAACCGTGGCGAGCGTCTTGCCGAGGTCGAAGTTGCCAAAGCTAAGGCGCGAGATCCCGCGGCCAAGCAGCGGATCGAGAAGCGTCGCGAGAAGTGCGGCGGCGAGCGCAATCAGTCCTGCATGAAGACCTAAACGCCAGTTGGCATTCGAGAACGAACCAATCCACGACCACGCTCGCACAAACCAGAACCGCTGCACGGCATAGACAGCTAAAAGAAACAGCGCAAAGAAAAAAACTCGGCTAAGAATCAGGGTCAATACTCCAAATAGAGTTTCGCTCGCTTAGATGCGTTTTGCGCCCAAGAAGACTCGACGCAACAGCGGGGGCGCTAGCAGTGCCACAGAAAAACTCGGAATTCGATTTGTATCAGGCATCGCTCTAGAGGTTGTCCTGCGCCTTCAATGTTCCGCTGATATATGTCGATCCGCGGAGTGTTATTCCGAATCGCACACAGTGCGGATCTGACTGGGCTGTCTCTCGGGGTTGATCTCGCCGGGTGGAGCCGGCCCATGCGGGAGAAGCGCGAGAGCAAGCGAGGAAAAGAAGGCGAGTTAAACCAAAAGTTACCGCCTCCAGACTGTGGAAATCAGACTGACTCATCACCGGACACTGGGGTAGTGGTGCACTGGCCAGAAGAAAATAATCCGAAGCCATATTATGGGAAGAACTTGCATCAGTGGCTCACCGAGCAATATGGCTTGAGAAAATTGGTGCAGCACATCTATACGCTGATTGGTGTAGCAAAAACGTGCTACAACATGGGTGAATTGCGGCGACAAGATGGCCGAGATCTACGGACAAGCCCCCAGTGCAGATGACTCCTACCGCCGCCTCGATACCAACTAGTAGCTACTTGCTCTCGGTAGCCTCTCTCACAATTCGCACAGCGGCTTGGCTGAAGTCCTCGCGTGCTTTTTTCCCTGATTCTGTGGTGGACGGTGGGAGGACTTCTTTTCGAGTTGATCAGCCTCTCGTTGTCCTTTATCGGCTTTTGTTCGTTTCTCTGACATGCGTACAAGTTTCCCACAAGCCGGAACCGATTGCTAGCCCTGTGGATTTCAAACTGCACCACTACGGGACCCTGCGCAGATTGACAACGGCAGCGCACCAGCCTAGCATTGTGATTGAGCAAGCTACCTCTTCTTACTCTTTCAGGTTCCCTGAACTAAGTCAGCCCATCTGAAATTTTTCCTCTTAGCTTCCCTCTGAAGGAGGAATTCAGCCATGACCGTATTAACCCGTTGGGAGCCGTCCCGTGAGTTTGCCACGATGCAAGACCGCATGAACCGCATGAACCGTCTTTTCCGTGAATCGTACAGCCCCGAAGGCCCAGAGGAAGCGTTGACGACCACCGGCTTCGCACCTCTGGTGGACATCTACGAAGACGAGCACAACATCACTCTGAAGATCGAAGTTGCGGGCATTGATGAGAAGGACATTGATGTCCGCATCGAGAACAATACCCTCACCGTGCACGGCGAGCGCAAGATCGAGAAGGAGGAGAAAGAGGAAAACTTCCGTCGCGTGGAGCGGCAGTATGGAAGCTTCACTCGCTCGTTCACTTTGCCCACGACCGTGGATGCGGAGAAGGTCTCGGCCACGTGTGACAAGGGAATCCTGAAGATCAGCCTGGCGAAAAAGGCGGAAGCCAAGCCCAAGCAGATCAAGGTCAACGTCAGCAGCGAGAAGACCCTCGAAGCCAAGCCCGTCGCCAAGGCCGCGTAAAACCAGCAGTAATGACAGGAATGGGAGGCGGCTTACGTCGCCTCTCCCTCCTAAGTAATTTCGACGCTACTTGTTCAGGAGTGGTCATGAACACCGGCACATTAGGATCACCGTACAAGAGAGTTTGGGCGCAATTTTATAAGGCTGCGCTCTTTGAGTTGGACGCCAACAAAGTCCCAGACCGAATTGCTAAATCGGAAACGGCGCTTGTGACACGTGCACGCGAATTGTTTGACTCAGCAGGAGACAATATCGAAGAAGGGCAGGCTGTAGATGACGCAATGTATGCGTTGCACGCCCTTCGGAGCGCGTTGAAGTGTAGAACGAACGCGAAAAACGCCTCCCAAGAACTAGCCGCTTGAAATCAACTGGAGGTCAGGCTGATGATGGATGCGAATTACATTTCGGAACGTCTCGGCAGCATGAGACAAGAAATAAGCGACCTGAGAGTCACGACCGCTCGCTATTGGAGCAAGGACCAGCACGCCGCGCTGGAGAAATCTGCTTTCGCCCTACGAAAGGGACGTTTGTTGGAGATCAAACGGGAAGTGTCGGACATGATGAAACGCTGTGCTTGAATCTCGGTTAGTTTCGGCGTTATAACGTCCGATCATTCGTGCGAGCATGGATGGTCTGAGCAGTGAAGAAGTGTTGCCACTCGAATACCCTGAAAGAAGCAGCTAATATGTCCCGAGAACCCCGGAAAACATGGCGGTACTTCGCTCAAGCCGTCATTCAGGAAGAAGACCCCGAGAAGCTCACGTACCTGATGCAACAACTTTACCGCGTCCTGAGAGATAATGAGGAACAGCCAATGCGAACCTTCTGAGGTTCAGCAATCGGCGTTGGAACAAGACTCTTAGCTCATCCGCGGAGCACGAGGCTCGCCATAGTCGGTTGGGTCGCCGGCCTCGGAATCAGGTAGGGGCCTGTGATGGGATCAATTGCGAGACCGTAGATTCTGTTGGTTGTCTTCTTCAGGACATAGTCGAAAAAACCTTTGCTGGCGCTGTCACGGAAGTCCATTCTGCACGGAGCTTCTTTCTCTTCTCCATCTTTCTCAAGGCGCAAAGAAACGTGCGATTCAACTCTTTTGCGCTGGCTCCTTCCATCTTGGCTTCGACAACGAACTCGTCGCCCGCTTTCCTGACAGAGCCCTTCGCAGACAGTTGCTTAAGAGAGCATGCCGGATCGTCCGGGCACCTGTTTCTCTTGCCGAAATGGATTTTTTCCTATCCGTGAACTTCGCTTCCAGCGTGCACAAGTTCCGGCGTCATCCATGCGCGCCGTCCAGAAGTAACCTGAGCTCGCGGGAGCGCGATGGGTGCCGCAGCTTGCGCAGGGCCTTGGCTTCGATCTGGCGAATGCGCTCGCGGGTGACTTCAAACTCCCGGCCAACCTCCTCCAACGTGTGCTGCGAGCCGTCCGTCAAACCAAAGCGCATCTTGATGATCTTCTCTTCACGCAGACTGAGGGTGTGCAGCACTTGCGCGGTCCGTTCCTTCAGGTTCATGTTGATGACCGCCTCGGCGGGCGAGACCCCGGCGCGGTCTTCGATGAGATCGCTAAGATGAGAATCCCCTTCCACGCCAAGGGGGGTCTCCAGCGAGATCGGCACCCGCATGATCTTGCGCACCTTGCGCACCATGGCCTCGGGGATGTCCATCTGCTTGGCAATCTCTGCTGATGTGGGTTCGCGCCCCAACGATTGGACCAGCTGCCGCGAGGTGCGGATCAGCTTGTTGACGATTTCGATCATGTGCACGGGGAGGCGAATTGTGCGCGCCTGATCGGCAAGGGCTCGGCTGATGGCTTGGCGAATCCACCACGTGGCATAGGTGGAAAACTTATAGCCGCGGCGGTACTCGAACTTGTCCACCGCCTTCATCAAACCGACGTTGCCCTCCTGGATCAGGTCGAGGAACTGCAGCCCGCGGTTGCCATATTTCTTAGCGATGGAAACGACGAGGCGCAAGTTGGCTCCGATGAGCTCGTGCTTCGCCTGTTCCGCATTCATCTCGCCCTGGATGATTTTGCGCCGCGTGCGGTGCAGTTCCGGGAACGTCACGCCGGCATCGCTTTCCAGCCTCTTCATCTCGGCGCGATGCTGCCGTTGTGCCGTGCGGTACGTTTTCTTGAGCTCCTCGCTGTGCGTGCTCGCAATCTTTTTTTCCAGGTTACGGAGCTGGCGGTCAAGCGAGTGCATGATCTCCGTGGTTTTATTCACCCGATCCGCCAAATGCTTGCGCTCCGAGTTGGTAAGACCAAGCCTGCGGATGATGATCGAGATCCGAACCAGCTCGCGGCCCAGTTGCCATCGGCAGCGGCGGTATTCGCGGGCTTTCTTTGTCGCCGGGAGGGCCGCCAGCCGTCCTGCCAGCCGGCAGGCTGTTTTGTAATGCTTGTGTAGCTCATCGATTTGGCGCGAGATGTCCTTGGCGCGGTCCCGTAGAATCTCCTCGGTGATCTCTTCCTCATCATCGAAGGCGACAGCTTCCTCAATTGATCGCAGGCCACGTTTCAAGTCGTCGCCAATGGCCAGAACCTGGCGAATCACAAGGGACGAGCGTGAAAGCGCTTTCAGCGTGGACATCTGTCCGCGCTCGATGCGTTTGGCAATCTCCACTTCCCCTTCGCGAGTAAGCAGAGACGAGGCACCCATCTCGCGCAGGTAGATACGCACCGGATCGCTGTCCGCCTCAGGAATTCGTGGAGTCAGTGCGAGATCGATGCCCTCCGCTTCCTTCGCAAGCTTTTCTTCCAGTGTCGGCCAAGGCAGCCGAGCAGCACCATCCAGAACGTCAAGCCCGTGCGTACGAAGAGTGGCAAGTAAATCGTCCGCGCCCCGCGGAGAATGCACGCTCGGAATCAGGTCATTCCCGTTGTCAGTCAGATAGCCTTCCCTTTTCGGCATCGATTATTTTCTTAATGTCGTCCATAGCCAAGCGGAACTCCTTTTCGGCACGGTCCAGTATGGACAAGAGCGGGTTCTGTTGCTCTAAAGCAGCAACTTCAATAGAAAGCGCGGGAATCCAAGACTCAACGATGCTAGCACGGCCGCCCAGCATTTCCAATTTTCCAAACTACCAGTTACGTTTTTAGCGCCGATCGGCATACCGAGCGCGGCTGCAAGGGAAGTGTAGATGGGTCCGCAAAACGATGTCAGCCGCCGCTCGGAAGAAGATTGCAGCAGCGCAACGAGCGCGGTGGGCGAGGGTCAAGGCTGCCAAGAAGTAGTGCAGAGCCACTGGAGCGGCTGCTCAGGGACCGATAAGGTCACGTCGCCGGTTCACTGCGCGCGTTTGCCGCCGATATTCGCGCTGGTGTTCCGAGTCGCAAGTCTCCGATATCGCGTATCATGCGAGTCCTATTCCAAGACTATGGCCTTGCTCCTCTTCGGAGGGCCGCACTCCTCGCAAGGAAACTGGCTCGGTCTTCGGTGTAGCTGGCTGTTGTTCCACCTCTGTTGCTGTACGCTGCGAACTTTCCCGAC
>Ga0210396_10005673_pt1 | contig 12015 bp, 7 predicted proteins | sample IncBWH17OmetaG_FD_155466 | JGI IMG/M metagenome (GOLD analysis project Ga0210396, IMG submission 155466) | Forest soil microbial communities from Barre Woods Harvard Forest LTER site, Petersham, Massachusetts, United States - Inc-BW-H-17-O ...
AAGGGATAGAACGTACCCAGCGACTCCCGTCCAAACCACCAATCCAATACACCGAGCACCACGACAACACCACCCAGAAAATAAAAGTTGGAGGCCCAGCCAAACGCCGACTGCAGATACCCCCCCAGGAAAGGCGCCACGATGGGCGCCGTGGCCCAAACAATGGAGAACAAGCTGGTATAGTTTTTCAGTTCTTCCCCGGAATACGTATCCATAAAATAGGCACGTTTGCCCACCGCGATGAATGCCACCGTTATCCCCTGCACGATACGCATCGCATAGACCATATAAATGGAGTGCGTGCCGCCAATGACAAAACTGGCGACGGCAAATAACAGCAAGGCCCCTAACACCGGCATCCGCCTGCCGAAACTATCGAGCAGGCTGCCCACGAAAAGCTGACAGACACCCGCGCTCACCATAAACGCAACGATAGAAAGCTGGATCGCCGCCACACTCACATGCATCTCGCTCGCCATGCTCGGCAACGAAGGCAAATAGATATCCGTTGCAAAACCCGTCATCGGCAATAAACAGAACGCTAAAATGGTATTAATGCTCCTCTTCTTATCCATACATTGATATTTATCGATATATTAAAGCAAAAAAAATCAATCTTCCAACTTGTTGAGAAAATTCACATAATCGCTCAACCCTTCCTGGTTGATCCGGTATTTCGAATGCCGTCCCTCTTTCTCCACGATCACCAGACCCGCATCGATCAATTGCTTCATATGATGCGACACCGTGGACTGAGCCAGATCGAACATCGAAACAACAGCCGAACACTGCATCCAGTCCTTTTGCCGCTTGATCGCCTCCAGCATCATGATGCGGTAGGGATCGCTCAAGGCCTTGGACGCCCGCTCGATCTTTTTGATGTCCGTTTTCTCACTCATGGATGCAAATGTATCGAAACTTATCGAAGTATCAATGTCAGGCAGCCGACGTTGGCGGGCGCCCCGTGCCGCAATGCCCGGTCATTCCCCCCGCAGCGCCTCCACCGGATTAGCCAGGGCTGCCCGTATCGTCTTGAAACTCAATGTAACAAGCGTAACCAAACATCCCATCCCTAACGCGATCCCAAACATCCACCACTGAACAGTCACATGGTACGCAAAGGCTTGCAGCCACCGCTGCATGATGTACCAGCCTATCGGCGCGGCACCGCTCGTATATCATCGCCATCGACAAGATCGCGGCCTTCACGCAAAACGACATCGAGATCGGCGAACAGGAGATCCCCATCGGGAAACCCTACCGATACCAGTTGGCCAGATTAGCCCAACGAAAACCTTAACTGTTTTTTCGGATTTTTTTCAACAGATCCAGGATCCCTTCGTTCCGCAGGATCATCATCCCCGCGCGTTCGTCCGAGACCCCGCTTTTTAATTTATAACTATACCAGGGTACGTCTCCTTCCATGGTGGCGGAAAGACAGGTGAAAAAGATATTCCGGTTATCCTGCAGCTCCACCGCGATCTCCACGATATGCGTCGAGACCAGGAACAGGCTACCCTCGATACCTGCGAACGCATCGATGATCTCTAGCGAGGCATCGCTGGCGTCTTTGACATTCGTCCCCCGGAATAACTCGTCGAAGATGACCACGACCCGCTTTTTCTCATAGATACTCGTGACGACTTCTTTGACACGATTCACCTCGGCATAGAAATGACTGTAACCCTGACTGATACTGTCGGCCAAATTGATCGTTGTGATCAACCCATCGAAGATCGTTGTTTGAAAAGACCGCGCCGGCACCGGGAAGCCTACATGCGCCAGATACACCGCCAGCCCAAAGGATTTCAGAAATGTGGATTTCCCGGCCATATTCGGCCCGCTGATAAAACACAAATTGGCCGTACTCCCAATGGCATAGTCATTAGGGACGGCATTGGCCACCAGCGGATGAAACAGCCCTTCCGCCTGTATCGACGGCTGCCGGTCATCGCTATATTGCGGAAAACAAAGATCGTATTGCTGCGCCGTCGCCGCGACACTCTGATACGCATCCCATTCGTACAATAGGTCCAGCAACCTTCGGGTCGCGCTCTTACCCGACTCCCGGAAAAAATGATCACAACGCGCCATATCCCGCCAGCGAAGGGGCCCCGATCGCTCCATTAACAACGCCCTGACCCGCTTGTCTGCAATCAGTTCCGGCAGCTCCTCCAGCGTTACCGCTAACTGCCCCGGACAGTCGCTACCTTTCCAACCCGCCGTGATTTCGAATAGATGACGAAGCAGACTCACTGTCCTCTTGATACCTCCCGTAACCGTATAATAGCGGGGTGTTTCTTTTAGTTGATTGCGCACCTGGTAGTATAACGATTCCAGCCAGTTGCCGGGGAATAATTCAAAAGCGCAATTGAGATAATGCTCGACATCCGCCAGCTGCCGGCCGATCCGCAATTCTATATTCCGGTCCACAAAAAAACGGATGATATCCCTTCGCGTTTCCAACACCGGCCGTCCTAAACAGACCTCTTTCATCATCCGCTCCAACGCATCGGCGCCACCCGTCGTCTTCGTCTTGTTGAATAATGTAAAGATCAACCCCCTCCTGCCCTGGTCGAACAAGTCGAGGTCCTTCCAGGTCTGCTTATCTACGTCGAAACAATTACTGGACGAGGGCTCGACCCGGCGAGCCTTTGCCGCCTTCGACGCCTCCCCATGCCCCAACCCGGCCCGGCTTCCCGCTGTCCCCATAAACGAAGGATTTTGTTTGGTCATGATGGCCATAATTGTCGACATGCATAATGCATGTATGAATAGGACGTGCGACCCCTACCCTATGTTGCACCAATGCAGCGAAAACTAGAAAAAAATAATCGCGGCCCCCAGTTGCGCGCAGTTAAAGAAGTCTTAATTCGCACCATTTTTGCCTTATCTTGCCGCCCTAAAAGGGAAAACGGACATGAAGCGGTTATTTTCCGGCGTGCTGCTGGTCCTGGCCTTCTCCGCCAGGGCGCAACATCCTACCGACAGCTTGCTGCAAGCGCTCACGGCAGCCATCGGTAAAACGCCCGATTACGACTCGACCAAGACCTGGCAGGTATCCCGGCTGCGCGCCGCCCTGCCTACGGCGGGAAACACCGACCCCATCGCCCTGTTCAATGGCTACGCCCGGCTCTATGACGCTTACCGCCTCTTTATCTATGACTCGGCCTACCGATACGCCGAAAAACTCCAGGCCATCGCCTACCGCCTCGGCAACCCCACCCTGATCACCGAATCCCGGCTCCGGCTCTGCTTTATCCTGCTGTCCTCCGGCCTCTTTCGCGAGACCCACGACTCCCTCGAGGTCACCGATATCCGCCAGGAACCCGACTCGCTCAAAGCCCTTTACTACACGCTCACGGGTCGCTATTATTATGATCTGGCCAACTACGACGCCGACAACCACTCCGCGACCTATGACCGCCAGGGAAACCGGTACATGGACTCCGCCCTTGCCTTCTACCCCGCCGGCTCCTTCGAGGCCACCTATTATAAAGGCCTCCTCGAATTCAAACGCACCAATATCGATACCGCGGCCACCCTCTTCGGCCGGCTGCTCGCCGGCCCCCTCACCGATCATGAATTAGCCCTCACCGCCTCGACCCTGAGCGGCATCTATAGCCAAAAAGGGAACGACCAGGGCGCCACCGACCTCCTGATCACCGCCGCCATCGCCGATATCCGCTCCTCGACCAAAGAAACCTTCGCGATCTTCAATCTCGCCGCCGTCCTCTACAAAAAAGGCGACGTCCAACACGCCTCCCCCTGCATCGAAACGGCGATCGCCAACGCCGAATTTTACGGCGCCCGCCAACGCAAAGTCCAGGTGAGCAGCATCCTCTCCCTCATCGAAGGACAACGCATCAACGCCGTCGAAGCCCAACGCCGCCTGCTGATCCAATACGCGGCCGTGGTCACCGGCTTCCTCATCGTCCTGGTCTTTCTCATCCTCACGATCCGCCGCCAGGTGCAAAAGCTAAAAAAAGCACAACAGATGATCACCGAAGCCCACGCCGCCCAACGCGCCATCAACCAAAAACTGGAAGAAGCCAATAAGATCAAAGAAGAATATATCGGCTATTTCTTTAGCCTCGACAGCGAATTTTTCGTTAAGCTCGAACGGTTGAAAAAGACCCTCGACCAAAAACTGGCCGATAGGAAATTCGAGGACATCCGCTTTATCGTCAACAACATCCAGCTAAAAAAAGAAAAAGAAGAGCTCCTGCGCAGTTTCGACACCGTCTTCCTTCGCATCTTCCCCCAGTTCGTGGCCCGCTTCAACACCCTGTTCAAGGAAGAAGACCAGGTCAAACTCAAAGAAAACGAACTCCTGAACATCGACCTCCGCATCTTCGCCCTGATCCGCCTGGGCATCACCGACAACGAAAAGATCGCCCAGATCCTCGAATATTCCGTCAACACCATCTACGCCTACAAGACCCGGATAAAGAACAGATCCCTCGTTCCCAACGACGAATTCGAGAGCCGCATCCTCGAGATCCAGGGGATTTGACCCTGCAATCCATCTATATTACAGAAAATCATATTTATTCATAACACGCACATAACGAGACACTTAAAAACAGGCTCGCTCCAATAAACGCCGATATTTTCGATATCGTACCTGTATAAATTGCCCTTCGCGGACGACTGCGGTTTCTTTGATCCCTAACATTCTTGCTATATGAAGAGACTGCATCTCCCCAAAACATTACCGTTATTGACTGCTTGCGTGCTGCTATCCCTCCTGCAATTACCAGGGCGCGCGCAGACACCCGGCCTGCCCGTCAGAGGCAGCGTGACCACCGAAAAAGGCGCACCCATCGAAGGCGCCTCCGTGATCATCACCGGCACCAGCAGAGGCGCGATCACCGACACTAAAGGCAACTTCCAGCTATCGGCGCCGGCGGGTACAACCCTTCTCATCACCTACGTAGGCTTTGATACCGCCCGCATCGCCGCCCAATCGTCCGTGCACGTCACCCTGCATCCCTCCGGCAGCGCGCTCAACGATGTCATCGTCATCGGCTATGGTACCGCAAAGAGAAAAGACCTCACCGGCTCGCTGGCCGTGGTCCCGGAAAAAGATTTCCAGGGCGGCGCCATCACCACCCCCGAGCAGCTCATCGCGGGAAAGGTAGCCGGCGTTTCCATCACCAGCAACGGCGGCTCCCCGGGCTCCGGCAGCGTGATCCGCATCCGCGGCGTGGTTTCGCTAAGCGCCAGCAATGACCCCCTCATCGTCGTCGACGGCCTGCCCTTTAGCGGCAACGGTATCCCGGGCGCTTCGAACGCCCTTAGCCTCGTCAACCCCAATGATATAGCGTCCTTCACGGTGCTCAAAGACGCCGCCGCGACGGCCATCTATGGGTCACGCGCCTCTAACGGGGTCATCCTCATCACCACGAAGAAGGGCCGACCCGGGCCTACCCAATTCAGTTTCGGCAGCCAGGTCTCCGTCGGAAAGCGCATCAAGGAATACGATGTCATGTCCCCTTCGCAATTCCGGAAATTTGTCGACTCCAATGCCATCGGTACGTACAACGGCCAGCCCTTCAGCGCCCTGCTGGGCAGCGCGAATACCGATTGGCAGAAACAGATCTTCCAGACTTCCGTAAGCACGGACAACAACCTGAACGCCACCGGGACGATCGGCAATATGCCTTATCGCGCCTCCATAGGCTACCTTAACCAGCAAGGCATCGTAAAAACGGATGCCCTGCAACGCTACAGCGGAAGCATATCATTAACGCCGCACTTCTTCAACGACGCCCTCAAGGTGGAGCTCAACCTCCATGGCGCCGTCCTCCAGTCGCAGTTCGCCAACTCAGGCGCAGCCATCAGCTCGGCCATCTATTTCGATCCGACCCAGCCGGTGCATGCGCAATCGCCCTACGGTAACTTTTATGAATGGCAAACGGGCAGCGGCACCACCACGACCCTTAACAAGCTGGCGCCACGCAATCCGCTGGCGCTGCTGGACCAATACAACAACCATGCGACCGTCCAACGGAGCTTCGGCAACCTCGCCCTTGACTACGCACTACCCTGGATCTCCGGCTTACACGCCAACCTCAACCTGGGTTATGACGTCGCACACGGCAACGGCATCGTCCAGGTACCGGCCTACGCGGCACAAAGCTTCCTGGACAGCGGTCAGAACAATGTCTACAAGGGCACGTTCCAAAACGTCGTCGGCGAGTTTTACCTCAACTATCTCAAGGACATCAAATCGATCAAAAGCAATATCAACGTCGTTGCCGGTTATGGCTATTACAATAACATGACGACAAACTGGAACTACCCCAGCATCCGCGCTAACGGCGATACGATCCCGGGAAGTGTTCCGCTTTACCCGACATCGCCCGCCGAGAATACGCTTATCTCCTATTACGGCCGGCTGATCTATACCTTCAATACCCGGTATATCCTTTCCGGATCGATCCGCACCGACGGCTCCTCCCGGTTCTCACCATCCACACGCTGGGGTACCTTCCCCTCCGCCGCTTTCACCTGGCGGATACAGCAGGAAAGCTTCCTGCGCAACTCCCGGACCCTGTCCAACCTGAACCTTCGGCTGAGCTATGGAGTTACGGGCAACCAGGACGGGATCGCCGACTATTCCTATCTCCCCGTCTACAGTCTCAGTACCAACGGGTCGGAATTTCCCTTTGGCAACACCAATTACAATATGGCGACGGCAGCAGCCTATGACGCTGGTATCAAATGGGAACAGACGGCCACCTGGAACGGCGGACTGGATTACGGCTTCCTGAACAACCGCATTTCCGGCGCCATCGATCTCTATTATAAAAAGACCACCAACCTGCTCAATACCGTGCCCGTACCCGCCGGTTCCAACTTCAGCAACAACCTGCTGGTTAATGTCGGCGATATGACGAACAAGGGCGTCGAATTCGCCATCAGCGCAAGTCCCGTGAGAAGCAAAGACTGGAACTGGAACGTGAATTTCAATATTGCTTACAATGCGAACAAGATCACCAAACTGACGGCCGTAAATGACACGGCCTATGTCGGTGCGCTGCAAACCAACAATATCCAGATCAACTCCGTGGGCTACAATGCGGATGCCTTCTACGTCTACCACCAGGTATACGATAAAAATGGCAAGCCCATCGAAGGGGTTTATAAAGATGTGAACGGCGATGGCATCATCAACAGCCAGGATCTTTACCGCTACAAGACGCCCTTCCCGCCGTATATCCTCGGGTTCAGCACGGATGTGAATTTCAGGAAATGGACCCTCAGCACGGTGCTGCGTGCCAATATCGGCAACTACATGTACAACGGTCTGGCGACGGCTGCCACCCAGGCGAATGTCTTCAACCCGCTGGGCTACCTGGCCAACACGCTCACGGACGTGCTGACCACCAAATTCGTGTACAGCAACTCCCAGAGCGACTATTATGTTCAGAACGCGTCTTTTTTAAAAATGGATAACCTGGGAGTGTCCTATAATGCGGGTCATGTCTTTCATAACGATGCCAATCTCCGGATCAACGCTAACTGTCAGAATGTATTCACCGTCACCAAATACAAAGGCCAGGACCCCGAGATCTATGGCGGCGTCGATAATTCATTCTATCTCCGGCCCCGCACCTATGTACTCGGCTTTAACCTTCAATTCTAACGATCAAAAAAATTATATGAAAATTAATCTCATCCCTGTTCTACTGCTAGCCGTCTCGATGGCGTCCTGCACAAAGAATCTCAACCGGGAGCCGGCGAACACCAATACCGCCGATATCCAATACGCGACGGCGGCGGGGTATAAGCAGGTGCTGGCGAAAGTATATGGCAGCTATGCCCTCATCAGCAGCACAGGCACAGGGTCCAGCGACATCAGTGTCGCCGGCATCTCCGACGTCGGTGAAACGGATTTTATGCGGCTGTTGTTCAACATGGAGGAGCTGACGACCGATAACGCCATCTGTGCCTGGGACGACCCCTATCTGCAACCCCTGCATAACCTGAACATCGCCAGCAGCAACGTATATGTAGCGGCCATGTATGATCGCAGCTTCTTCCAGATCACGGTCGCCAATGACTTCATCCGCCAGTCGACCGACGCGGCGGTAGCGGCAAGGGGTATCACCGGAGCCGATGCCGAAAATATCCGGCACTACCGGGCAGAAGCCCGGTTCCTGCGGGCCTATCAGTACTGGGTGCTCATGGACCTCTACGGCAACCCGGCATTCGTGACGGAGAACGACCCCGTGGGCGACTATATTCCAAAACAGATTTCCCGCTCCGCGCTCTTTAGCTATATCGAATCCGAACTCAAGGCGATCGATACGTCGCTCGTGGCTCCGCGCGAAAACGAATATGGCCGTGCCGACCAGGCCGCGGAGTGGGCGCTCCTTGCCAGGATGTACCTCAACGCCCAGGTATACACGGGCACCGACCGCAGCACCGATGCGATTACCTATGCTTCGAAGGTCATCAACGCCGGTTATTCGCTGATGCCCAACTTTGCCAACCTTTTCAAAAGCGACAACAACCTCAACAATCCCGAGGTTATCTTGCCGATCCCTTATGACGCAACAACTGCGCAGAACTACGGGGGCACCACCTTCCTGATCTGCTCCGCGCATAACACCAACCCCACGGACGACGCCGCCTATGGCATCCCCGGCGGCGGCTGGCTCGGTAACCGCAGCACCTCGCCCCTGCCCGCCGTATTCACCGACGCTACGGATACACGGGCCCTTTTTGGCCCTGGCTCCCCGACGATCAATTCCGTCCTGGACTTTACGCAGGGCGTAGAGGTCTATAAGTTCAGCAACAAGACTTCCACCGGCGCCACACCTTATTCGCCGGACGGGGTCCTGTGCAGCACCGATTTTCCCCTGTTCCGGCTGGCGGAAGTGTATCTCATCTACATCGAAGCCGTCGCCCGCGGCGGCAGCGGAGGCGATGCCGGAACCGCCCTGGGCTATTTCAACCTCCTGCGCACAAGGGCTTACGGCAATGCGAACGGCAACGTAACCGGCTATACGCTCAACGACATCCTCAACGAACGCCAAAAGGAACTCTTCTGGGAATGCACCCGCCGGACGGACCTCATCCGGTTTGGGATGTTCACCGGTTCCACCTATCTCTGGCCCTGGAAGGGCGGCGTCCAGAACGGTACCGCCGTCGATGCCCATCTGAACCTGCTCCCGTTGCCGGCGACGGAGTTGAATTCAAACCCCAGCCTGGTACAAAACCCGGGGTATTAATCATTCCTACAACCACACTTTATGCGTAAATTATTTATAGCTGCTCTTTTCTTATTGACCATCGCCTCCTGCAAAAAGGAAGGCGAAAAGCTGACGGCGAACGAGAACGCCTCTTTCTCCACCTCGCTAAAGGCTTCTACGGATAGCGTTACGCTGGCTCCCGCCAATGACGGTGACACTGTCGTAACCCTCACCTGGCCGGCTGTCAACTATGGTGCGGGTATCGCCGTTACCTATACGCTCGAAATGGATACCCCCGCCGACACGGCCGGCGCCACCGGTTGGGCCAAGGCACAACAATTCATCGCCGGGGCGGGTGTGCTCAAGTATGGCTTCGCGGGTAAAGATCTGAACAACCTCATGCAAACATTGGGATTGTTCGGCCCCACCCCAATGGTCTTCCGCGTGCTGGCGAATGTCACCCAATATAATGGCTCGGCCTCGACCATACCCACCAGCTATTCTTCGGTCGTCGCCGCAGTGGTCACCCCCTATACCACCAATCTCTGGGTTCCCGGCGCCTACCAGGGCTGGAACCCCGCCGGCGCCCCCACGCTCAACCCGGTACCCGGCCACCCCGGTGTGTTCGAAGGCTATGTCAATATCGCCGGCACCGGCAACCAGGGCTTTAAGTATACGAATGCGCCGGACTGGAATCATACCAACTACGGCGACCCCAGCGGGGAGATCGGCAGCGGTACGCTGACCACCAACGGCAACGCAGGTGGGCTATCCGTGGCCAATGGCGGCTACTATGAGCTCTCCGCGAACCTGAACAATCTCTCCTGGACCGCTACTGCTACGACCTGGGGCATCATCGGCGACGCCACCCCCGGCGGCTGGAGCACCGATACCCAGCTAAGCTATGACGCTACTAACCAGGTCTGGACCGTCACCGTGGCGATGAAACAGGCGGGCTCCTATAAATTTCGCGCCAATGACGCCTGGGTCATCGATTTTGGCATCGACAACTCGGGCAACCTGCAATACGCAGACAATCCCCTGTTCCCCTATAACCCGAATCTCAACAACCTGAGCGTACCTGCGGACGGGACCTATGTCATCACCCTCGACCTGCACGTATCGCAGCATTATACCTATAGCGCCGTTAAACAATAGCCACCGGCCGCGGCCGGCTTATAAATGCCATGAAAATGACCCTTCTCATTGGAAGCATCCTGGTCTTGCTGTCGTGCAGCAAACACAGCGGCACACCCGCACCCGTCACCCCACCCGACTCGACGAAGACGACGACCGATACCACTCCTGCGCAATACGGGACGCCCTTCACGGGCGTTCCGGACCCGCGGGACGTGACCATCTATCAGGTGAACATCCGCGCCTTCAGCGGTACCCATGACCTGCAGGGCGTGAGCAACCGCCTCGATGAGATCAAGGCGCTGGGTGTGAACACCATCTACCTGTTACCCGTCTATCCCGTGGGAACCCTCAAATCCGTGAACTCGCCCTACTGCATCCGCAACTTCGATTCGGTAGGCGCGGAATACGGCTCTCTCACCGATCTGCGCACCCTCGTCGACGGCGCCCATTCCCGCGGCATAGCCGTCATCCTCGACTTCGTCGTCAACCAGACCTCCTGGGACCACCCCTGGATCACGCAGCATCCGGACTGGTACGTCCACGACGGCAGCGGTAATATCGTACAACTGTCCACTTACACGGATGTGGCAGCGCTGAACTTCACCAGCACGGCTATGCGCGCTGCGATCATCCAATCGATGAAGGGCTGGGTCTACCGTGCCAATGTCGACGGGTTCCGTTGCGATTTCGCCGATAACCCGCCCATCGATTTCTGGCAACAGGCCATCGACACCCTGCGCAATATTTCCACCCATAAATTGCTGATGCTGGCGGAAGGGACGCGTTCGGCGAATTATGGCGCCGGCTTCGACTATAATTTCGGGATGCAGTTCTATGGGGCGACGCTTAAAGGCGTCTTCAGCGGGGGGGCGGCAACGCTCATCGACAATTCCAATTCGGTGGAATATACCGGCGCCTCCGGCACCAACCAGATCGTCCGTTACCTGACGAACCATGATGTCGATGGCTCTGATGGGGCCCCCGTGACCCTCTTTGGCGGCAAGACCGGCTCGATGGCCGCCTTTGTGGTGATCGCCTATATGCGCGGCGTGCCGTTTATATACGATGGAACGGAGGTGGCCTTCCCCACACCGATCGTCTTTCCATTTACCACGGTGACGATCGACTGGACCCTCAATCCCGACGTGACGGCGCAATATACTCAGGTGATCGGTTTGCGCAACAGCAGCACCGCGATCCGGCGCGGCGCCCTGGCATCCTATGACAACAACGACATCTGTGCATTCACTAAAACGGCGGCCGGCGACACCGTCTTTGTCCTGGTCAACCTGCGCAACGCACCGGTCACCTACCCGCTTCCCGCGGCCCTGCAAAACACGGCCTGGTCCGACGGCTTCGACGGCAGCGCCCAATCCCTCGGCACCCAGTTCACCCTGCCGGCCTATGGCTATCGCGTGTTCCGCCGGCAGTGACTGTGCCCGGCGCCTGTGCCATCGATCCGGCCCCCGCGCCCGGCGCGCGCAACATCGTTCTGAAAGTGAGGTTCACCCGGGGTGTCCTCACTTTTTTCATTTTCGGCAGGCTATGCAACCAATGCGTCTGCGTGGTCCCGCGCATCACCAGCAGACTGCCCGCCGCCAGCAGGACCTCGATGGTCTCCTTGCTTTCGCGATGCCGGAACAGGAACCGCCGCTCCGCCCCGAAGCTC
>Ga0210396_10005674_pt1 | contig 12015 bp, 8 predicted proteins | sample IncBWH17OmetaG_FD_155466 | JGI IMG/M metagenome (GOLD analysis project Ga0210396, IMG submission 155466) | Forest soil microbial communities from Barre Woods Harvard Forest LTER site, Petersham, Massachusetts, United States - Inc-BW-H-17-O ...
GTTGCAACTCGTCGAGAACTACGACCGCATTCGAGAACTCATCGCACGTGTGGTTCCAGGGTGTGAAGACCTGAACCGCCGCGTTCGTCACGGAGGCGGGTTCTACTTGCCAAATGCGGCGCGCGACAACGATTACAAAACCAAGACAGGAAAGGCCAACTTCGCTGTCTCGGCCATCGAGCCGACTCCACTTGGGCCGGGACAGTTCCTGATGACCACGATCCGCAGCCACGACCAATACAATACGACCATTTATGGCCTCGACGATCGCTATCGCGGCATCTTTCATGGCCGTCGGGTCGTGCTAATGAATCAGGATGACATGCAGGAGAATGGCTGGAAGGCCGGCGAACTTTTGGACATCACCAGCCACTTTCGGAACAACGGTAACCAGGAATTGCGGCGCGCCCCGCGTTTCGTCCTAGTGCCTTACGAGATTCCCCGGCGCTGTGTCGCCACATACTTCCCCGAGGCAAATGTCCTAGTGCCGATTGGCAGTGTCGCGTTGAGGAGCAATACACCCGCGTCAAAGGCGGTGATCGTGAGTTTTTCCCTTTCTCGGCTCGACGACACGCGTACGGAAGCGTTGGAAGTTCCCGAACCGCGAGATCTTGTTCGTAATTCGTAACGCAAAACATTCTGCAGAAAATTTGTTGGCCGCGTCATGGACAATGTCCTCAACCTGAGGGGGGAGAGGAGTGGCTCCGAACGACTGCCCGAGTTGCGGCGGCAGTGGATACATTGCGAAGCCCGTGGACTTGAACGGTAAGTCCGAGGGTGTCGCTTTTATCCGCTTGCAATGTCCCGCCTGCGGGGGCACCGGACGGAAGCGCCCGATCCCACCTTCGACCGCCGGCTGACCGCACGGCTTGCGGTGCTTGCGAAACGTTCGGAACCGGACCGTCTTACGCCCGTCCTACGGTTGACGGTCCGGGCCGCACGCATCCGAAGGAACACCTTCGCCCTTCAATCTTCTTGTTGAAATTTCTGGATTCACACCGGATTACGCCTTCAGGCAATTCCAGCGGCTTTGACTCGCGTCTTGCGGCGGGGCGACAACGACACCTCGACCCGATTACGTCCGTTCTCTTTGGCGCGGTAGAGCGCCTTGTCGGCCGCCTGCAGAACAAGATCAGGATCGGCCCCTTCTTCCTCGGAGTTTGCGACACCGATGCTGACGGTCACCGAAAGGGCTGCCGGAGATTTCTCGTGCGCCAGTTCCCGAATCGCACGGCCCTTGCGCGCACGGCCGCGAACCTTTTCGTTCCGTCGGTCCGGCCCCCTGGGCGCCTGGCGGCGATCGCCGCCTCGCAGATGAAACTCTGAAGACTCAATCGCCGCGCGCAGCTGCTCGAGATGATCGACAACTTCGGAAGTCGTTTTTCCCGGGAAGAGGATGTTGAATTCCTCCCCGCCGCAGCGGTATGCGTGGCCTCCGCCGGTTACCCGTGACAAGCCGGCTGCGACCAGCCGGAGGACCTGGTCCCCAGTGTCGTGACCGTAGGTGTCGTTGAATCGCTTGAAGTGATCAATATCGACGACCGCGATCGAGTACGGATACTGCAGCCGCAGAAGCGCATCGTTGAACGCACGGCGTGATGGAAGCGTCGTCAGCTCATCGTGGTAGGCAAGAAGATACGAATTCTCAATGATCGAAGCCGCGAGTATACACGCCGCGGTCGCTGAGTACACCGTCGATAGACGGACGACACCGGTAAAGCGCAAGCACAGGAAGAAAGCGGAGAGCGACCACAGTAAGGCGCTGTCGACCGGCTTACGCGTGATTAGAAATCTTGCCACCAGAAACACGCCGGCAGCAGCAAACACAACGAGTGCATAGCCCGGCAACGAGACGCCGGTAGCGATGTGATGCGCCCGGACAGCAGCCTGCGGCAAATCCTCAGCCGCGCGACACAGCACGGCCACAATCACGGATTGAACGAATAAAAATAATCCAACGGGCGCGACGGAAGAAACGGTGAAGCCGCGCTCATGCATCAGGGCGATCAGAACGAAATCCAGAGGCACCAGCACCGCTCCGGCTCGCACCGCCGTCCACCCAGCCGTTCCGGGTGAGACATGCCCGCCTCCGAAGGCCGCAATCGCCTCCTGGGCCAGAAACAGTACAACCAAAGCGAAGAAGATGCGGCTGGAATGAAATCTCCAGGCCAGCAACATCCCTCCAACCAACGCGCAATAGTACAGAAAGCTGAGGGATGGTAGAGCCAGGGTCAGCCAGCCGGAATATACGAGCACCACGACACACAGAAGCAGAATCCCGCCAGGGACCAGCAGGGACTTCAGGGTCGCCTTGCTCCAGATGCGCACAGCATGACTCCGGGCGGGAAAAGTCCCTTCGGAATTATCGCTTGTCGAGCGGGTCGAAGGAATTGGCTGCGGAGGTTCGTACCAGAATGAAACGTTTTGGGGCGCGGTCTCACGAGAAATCTCCCGGTTTGAAATAGAGCGCCATTCTTGCACCTACAGCCCTTCGTGCGGGCTTGGTTTTGGCCGCAACTGAGCGGTTTCTAACTAGACTGGCCTGTTGGATTAAGGACGGTTCACTTTTATGCGAATTCTTATTGCAGAAGACGATGAAGCCTTGGCGCGATTCGTTCGCCAGGGTCTCGAAGGCGAACATTACTCTGTGGATGTTATACCGGATGGCGAACAGGCTCGAACCGCAGCCACCGAGTTCGAGTACGACGTAGTCATCCTTGACCTGAACCTGCCGAAGCTGGATGGCGTTAGCGTCCTGCGACATTTGCGTTCGAAAAAACCAAGCCTACCCGTGCTGGTGCTGACCCAGCGGACTCGGGTGGAAGACCGGGTCCAGTGCCTGGACACTGGCGCAGACGATTATCTGGCCAAACCATTCTCATTTAGCGAGCTTTCCGCCCGCATTCGGGCGCTGGTGCGTCGCAGTCACTTGCCATCCGAGTCTGTGCTGGCCGCTGCCGACCTCCGGCTTGACCGAGTGCAGCGACTGGTCGAACGCGCCGGTCGCAGGATCGACCTTACAGGAAAAGAATTCTCGCTTCTGGAGTATCTGATGCTCAATGCCGGACGCAGAGTAACGCGCTCCATGATTATTGAGCACGTGTGGAATCTTACGTTTGATACGACCACGAATGTCGTGGACGTCTACATCAACTACCTGCGCGTGGTCTTCGCCGCCACGCTGGTCTCCGCCGAGCATCTGACCTACCGAGAATTCCTGCAGCGCATTCCGGAAACTACCTATCTCGCCTCCTGCCGGCTGGAACCGATGGGTGTGAATGCGGCTTTGCAGCTGGACCTGAAGGTCGCATTTCCCATCATCGATTTGCTGCTGGGCGGCGAAGGCAAAGGCATGACCTCCACTCGCGAGATCACCGAGATCGAGGAACAGATTCTCGACAGCGTCGCGCGCATCATTTGCCGTGAACTGGGCGTGGCTTGGCAGGCGCTGGCCCTCGAAGTGGGCTTCGAGGATCGGCTGGAACCAGCTGCAGCGCAGCGGCTGATGCCTCCCGAGGAGAAGACGCTGTCCTTGAGTTTTGAAGTCACCATGCCGGACGTGCGCGGAGGGTTAAACGTCGCTGTCCCCGCAGTCGTATCCAACGCCCTGCTACGCAAGATCTCAGCCGACTGGAGCCAGCGGCGTCCCCGCCGGGCCACCGATTCTCGCGAGCGGCTGATGCGCCGCCTGCTGGAGTGCCCCTTGCAGGCTGAACTTGGAGCCAAGGACGTGCGGGTTGCAGTCAGCGCGCTCGCGGGACTCGCTCCCGGCGATGTGCTCGCGTTTACCCGCAGCGCTGCCGAGCCAGCATCGTTGCTCATCGCCGGGCAGGAGATGTTTCGCGCGCTCCCGGCCCGCTGCGGCAATACTCGCGCCGCCCGAGTACTCGCTGCGGTCGCGGAACGCACCGAAGGCTCGCCGGAAAGCAAGGAGAAATCAAAATGAGCGAAGTCGCTGCGTCTCTCCCCCAACCCCAACTGTCTCCCTTCCTTCAGTTCTGGGGCGAGAGCCTCGCGCAGGTTTTAGGACAAATCGGCGGAGCTCCGCATCCCTGCGACATTCTCTCCGCGGCTCCTGCAGAACTGTTGCCGCCTGGCGATAGCGATCTTTGGATGGTTTGCGCCTGCTCGGGAGGCTTGCGCGGCGAGATGAGCTTACGGCTGCCGCCCGCTTCCATCGTTTGCCTGGCGCAGATCTTTATGAGTGAGCCGTCCACTCCAGCGGTGGAAGTCACTTCCGATCACCGCGACGCGGCAGAAGAACTCTTGCGTCAGGTCGCGGGTCTGGTTGCGACGGCACTCAAACTCAGTTGGGGCGAAGTGCAGCTACGGCTTGACCGCTCCACGAGTGCCCCTTCCTGGCCGCCTTCGTCGACGAGCTGGCTGCGCGTCGGAACCGATCCATTGACGGCAGCGGTGCTCGAAGTCCATCTCAGCGCCGCTCTGATGGCGGCGCTGCGCGCTGACAAGCCCGAGGCAACGAAGTCAGCGGCCACTCCTCCCTCGGCCTCCCCGGTTCCCGACAGTGCGGAGACGAGTCAGATCAAACTCGGCTTGCTGATGGACGTCGAGCTGTCGGTGACTCTGCGCTTTGGCAGCCGGCGACTGCTTCTGCGCGAGGTTCTCGATCTGATTCCCGGCTCTGTCGTCGATCTGGATCGTCAGGTCGAGGAACCGGTCGATATCCTGCTCGACGGCCGCCTGCTTGCCCGGGGAGAAGTCGTGGTCCTCGACGGAAACTATGGCGTGCGCGTTACGGAAGTGGCTCCTGCGAGCCTGTAAGGAAAGTCGAAATCATCATGGGAACTGCAATCCTTCATCTCGATACTTGGAATCTGGCGTGGCATGGGTTTTGGACGAAGATCGCACCGCACTGCGGGCACAGCGATTGTATGCACACGCAAAGCTTGTGGGGCCGCCTCCGCGGCAAGACCGGCGGCGTTATGATTCAAGGACTTCGCTACTGCCGCGACGAGTGTTTGGAACGCGCCCTCACCGATGCAGTGCGGCGCATTCGCCAGGCCGCGCCGCGGGCGCCCGCTCCCCATCGCATCCCGTTGGGACTGCTCCTCCTTTCGCGTCAGCAGATCACGGTGGAGCAGCTGCGGGCCGCACTGGCCGCGCAACATGCTGCGGCTTACGGCAGAATCGGAGAATGGCTGGTGAACCTCGGCTTTGTCAACGAGCAACAGGTCACAGCAGCGTTAGCTCGACAATGGTCGTGCCCAGTTCTTCGCTCCAATTCATGGAACCTGGCCCCCCACGTTCCGCAGATTCCTCTCACACTGCTCGAGTCGTTCGTCATGATCCCGGTCGACCACGTGGAGACTACTTCCACGCTGCACATCGCGTTTGGCGAAGGCATCGATTACAGCGTGCTCTACGCCATCGAGCAGATGATGGGATGTCACACGGAAGCCTGTATGGCAGTTCCCACCTTCGTACGAAAAAACCTGCAGTCCATTTCACGTCATCGCGGGGAGAGCGAAGTCGTGTTTGACCGCGTCGCCGATGCCGGAGAATTTTCTCGAATTATCCAAAGCTATTGCGTTCGTCTGGCATCCCCCGAAATCCGCCTCGCGGGCTGTGGTCCCTTTCTTTGGGTGCGTCTCCTGCGCTCGTCCCGGCCTCCACTCGACCTACTGCTGCGCTCTCCCCAGGCCGACTCCGTCCCAGTGTTTCCTCCTGCTGTACTGCCGAGCTTCCCGCTGTCTACACCCGCGCCCAGCAAAGAGATGTAAACGCAAAGCTGCGCCTCGCGTTTTCCACAGAAATAATCCCGTTCTTTGTGACGAACAACCTTTACTGAGCTTTCTAGAAGGCACAGACTGGTTCCATGCGCGCAGGCTCTCCCAGCCCGTTCCCAACCGATGCTCCCATGAACGGCTATCAGCCCTCGGCTAAGTCCTTATTCCCGAAGATTTTAGCTGTAAGTCCTTGCGTTTCAGGATTTTGCCTCGGCTCGCACCTGATACCGACCCACAAGTTCTTTGCAATGAGGATTTTAGGGGAACAGCGAAAAAAATTCCATCCACTTGGCAGCTCAGCCGTCACGCCAACCTGCCATTCCGCTTCGGCGCGGTCCTTCCTGATAATCTCAAAGGAGACCTTCACGTGCCCCTCAGGAGATCGCACACCTTTGCCACCGCTGATTAATGTCCGCAGTATTTCGAAGGCTTTTGGGGCTGACCCGCTCTTTCAGAATGTATCCTTCACCGTTTCTGAGGGAGATCGTATTGGATTGATTGGCCCGAACGGATCAGGGAAATCAACGCTGCTGCGGATTCTTGCAGGCACGGAAGACACGGATGATGGAGAGACCGCGATTCGCAAGCGGATTCGCCTCAGCTACGTGGAGCAGGAGTCAGCGTTCCGGACCGGGGACACGGTGCGGTCGGTAGTCGATGCGGCGTTGAAAAAATCGGCAGTGCCCGAATCGGAGCGGGGTACGCGCTTCGCCGAGACGCTCGGCCGCGCAGGTTTCGTCGACTTGGATGCCGAAGCGTCCGCGCTTTCTGGCGGATGGCAGAAGCGGCTGGCGATCGTCGAAGCGCTGGTGCAGGGCCCCGACATCTTGTTACTTGACGAGCCTACGAACCATCTCGATCTGGCTGGCATCGAGTGGCTCGAGGAGGTCCTGGAGCAAGGCGCCTTTGCGTGTGTCGTCATCAGTCACGATCGCTACTTTCTCGAGAATGTTGCCACTGAGATGGCGGAACTGAGCCGTGTGTATCCCGACGGCTTGCTGCGGGTGAAGGGACGCTACAGCACATTCCTCGAGAAGAAAGAAGAGTTTCTGCACGCACAGGCGAAGCGGCAGGAGGCGCTGGAGAATCTGGTTCACTCGGAGATCGAATGGCTGCGCCGCGGCGCCAAAGCCCGCACGCGAAAATCGAAGGCGCGCATCGACAGAGCCGGCGAGTTGATGGAAGAGCTCGCAGACCTGAACATTCGCACCCGCAGCAGCTCTGCTCAAATCGATTTTTCTGCTACCGACCGCAAGACCAAGCGGCTGGTCGAACTCCAAGGCGTGTCGTATGAAATTGGGGGACGGCGGCTGTTTCAGAACTTAAACTTCATCATTTCCGCGGGCCTGAGGGTTGGATTGGTAGGCCCGAACGGCAGCGGAAAGACGACATTGCTGCGCCTGTTACGCGGAGAAGTTGCGCCGACCGAGGGAGAGATTCGCCGGGCGGAGAAGCTGCGCATTGTGTACTTCGACCAGCGGCGCGAACTCGATCCGAATGTGACCTTGCGGCGGGCGCTCGCTCCGGAGGGCGATTCGGTCATCTATCAGGATCGCGTGGTTCACGTCGCGTCCTGGGCAGCGAAGTTTCTGTTCAAGGGCGAACAGCTCAACCAGCCGGTGGATCGGCTCTCTGGCGGAGAGCGGGCTCGAGTGCTCATCGCGCAACTCATGCTTCAGCCTGCCGATGTTCTATTGCTGGATGAGCCCACTAACGACCTCGACATTCCGACCCTCGAGATCCTGGAGGAGAGTCTTCTGGAGTTTCGCGGCTCGCTGGTACTCGTGACACATGATCGCTACATGCTCGACCGTGTGTCGACCGTCGTGCTGGGCTTGGATGGTCAAGGCGGCGCCGAGCGCTTTGCGGACTACTCGCAATGGGAGACTTGGCAGGCAGATCGCCTGCAAGCAGGTCAGACCGAAGCACGCGACACTCCGCGAGCAGCGCCGCAATCGACTTCGTCGAAGAAGAAGCTCTCGTATCTCGAAGCTCGCGAATATTCCAGTATCGAGGAACGCGTTGCCGAGGCGGAACAAGTGCTGGAGGCGAAGCGTTCAGCCGCCGAGAACCCTGCCATTTCCAGCGACGCCACGCGCCTGATGAGCGCCCACGCTGAGCTGGAAAAAGCACAGCACGAAGTGGATGAGCTGTACACGCGTTGGGCAGAACTGGAGAAGAAGCAAGCCTGACTCGAATCTGATCAGGAGGCGAGACAGAACGCGATGATCGTGTCTCCTCGCCTGCCCGTACCCTTCACGAGATCCTTGAGCAGGCGCGATTCGAGGTCGTCTGGATCGGGAGTCATTTCGCAAGCGGTAATCTCGTTGTCGGACGCGCCCTGAAAGCAAAGCTCGCACACACCCAGACCGCCTTCCGATCGCACGGGAGGCCCGAAGACGCGGCAGGTCATGGGGCGTGATTCGTAGAGCTCACAGAGTCCCGTCTCGTGGTCGAGCACAGGGCAGGGCTCGTCATTCGCAAACTCGTCGAACTTTTGCTCCGCGTCTTCCCCTTCGTGCAGCAGGCCAGTGACGGGATCGCCAGGAAACTCCGGCGTCAGCCGGGCCACCGACTCTCGCGCCCGCTGGCGGATGCGCGAGGCGCGCTTCGGGTCGCGCTTCTCCAAGTCGGCGAGGCCTCGCAGCAAGCGCAGAGCGTCGAGTTGATTGATGGGGAATGCCCCGACGCAGCACTGCGTGCATCCCGGGCGGCAGGCCAGCCATTTTCCGCTGCGTTGTGTAACATCCGCCAGCGCGGAGTCCACAATCTGGATCAGCTTCTTGTCTCCACGGGATGGAAAGCGGCCGCCCATCTTGTGAGGATAGCGCACGTATTCGAACCCCGCACCTTGCATGTCACGGTAACGAGCTCTACCGCGAAGGTCACGAAGGTACACAAGGAGCCCCTTTTATGCGTCAATGAAGTTCTTCGTGATACTTCGTGGTAGGCCTTCTTCTTTCAGAGTCAATGAGACGAGGGATCACATTCCCATGAGGTTGGTCTGCAGCTTGGCGTACCCGTGTTCGCGGGCCCAGAGGTCGAGCGGGGCGGAGGCGAGTTCGTCGACCAGCGGTTCGGCTCGGCCGTTCGTCGTCAGGTCCACGGTCTTGATGTAGGTTTTGCAGACGTCGCAGCATTCGACGCGAATGTAGTCGAAGTCACTGGCGGTGAAGACGGCTAGGTTCTTGTCGTTCTCCTCGCCACATCCGGGGCAGACGATGCGTCGGAACTCCCATTCGGCAAGGCAGAAGGAACAAACCATCGAGCGCGCGCCGCCATCTCCCATTTGACGCAAGACCCCGAGAGCGGGCTTGCGATTACAAAACGGACACAGGGCATAGGATGTTGCAGTAGGACGAAACTGGGCACGCGCGCGAAGCAACTCAGCATAGGGCTGAACGAACGCCCGGGCGAGAAGACCCGGGGCGTCAGAGTGAGAGAGCGCAGTCCAGCCGGCTTGCAGCAGATCAGACCAGGCGTCGCGACTCTGAATGCGGAGTTCACGGCTCAGTCCGGCCAGCGGCGCCGGGCCATGCGCTTCGGCCATCGACAGAAACGACTCGAATCTGGAACTGAGTTCCGCGAGCTCGGACGCGGTGAGTTCGCGATCCGCGGAGGCCGCCGGAGATTGCAACAGCACATTCAATCGCTGATGCAGTTGGTCCTGAAAGCGGGCGAGGTGGACGTAAAACCCGAGAATCTCCGCTGCGAAGGGATGCTGGTCGGCAAGCTCTTGTGCGCGCTGGATCCGCCGCTGCCAGGGAGAGACGGGCATCAGGCAATTATCATCGCTGTCACGAATTGGAGCAATCTTGCAGCGCGGCGATGCCCGAGAGTGAGATCCCTTCGGCTTCGCTCAGGTCAGACTCTGCACTTCGCCTGAAGGACGGCTCCGCTCCGATGGCGCCGCAGGCCTACATACGCCGCCGGTAAACTGCCTCGCCCTACGACTTCTTACCAATTGACTCTTTTCCGCCGCCAGAGGTATAGTCTCCAAATTCTGTTTGGGGTACGACTCGGTCGCCGGTAGTCAGTGTTGCGGTGGCCGCAACCTTCAACCTCCGTCTGACATCCTAGTCTCTCAGGGTCCGGTCGCAATCGAACGCGTTCGGTAGTTGCTGGAGGTTTTCATGGAATTCTCCCGCAGGACATTTCTCAAAGGCACCATCCTCGGTGGTGCCGGCATCTCCGTTCTTGGCTTCGATCTCACTCCGGTCTACGCCCAAACCCAGAACTTGAAAATCTCGCGCGCCAGCGAGACGCGCAGCACGTGTCCTTATTGTTCGGTGAGCTGCGGTGTCATTATTTACACGCTCGGCGACAAGGCCAAGAACGCGATTCCACAGGTGGTGCATGTCGAAGGCGATCCCGACCACCCCATCAATCGCGGAACGCTGTGTCCCAAAGGCTCGTCGCTCGAGCAGGACATTATGAATGAGCGGCGGCTGCTGAAGCCGCAGGTACGTCGACCGGGCGCGACCGAATGGGAAGACATCTCGTGGGAACAGGCCTACGACGAAATCGCGCAGAAGGTAAAGAAGACACGCGACGATACGTTCCTGGAGCAAGACGCAAACGGCCATACCGTGAACCGCTGCGAGGGCATCGCGTTCACTGGCGGATGCACCGATACCAATGAGTTCAATTACCTGGTGGTCAAGAGCATGCGCAGCCTGGGGGTCTGCTACCTGGAAAACCAGGCCCGGGTTTGACACGGCCCTACGGTCTCCAGTTTGGGGCCAACATTCGGACGCGGGGCGATGACCAATGGTTGGATCGACATCAAGAACACCGACATGATGTTGATCATGGGTGGGAATCCAGCTGAGAACCATCCTTGCGGCTTCAAGTGGGCGATTGAAGCCAAGATTCACCGCAATGCGAAAACGATCGTGGTCGATCCGCGCCTGACGAGGACGGCCGCAACCGCAGACATGTATCTGCAGATTCGCGCGGGCGCCGACATCGCGTTCCTCGGCGGGCTCATCAATTACGCGGTGCAGAACAACCGCATCGCTCGCGATTACCTTCTCAATTACACGAACGCTGCGTTCATTATTAAGGACGGCTTCAAGCTTCCGGATGACGGGCTTTACTCGGGCTTCGATCCCGAGAAGCAGGTGTATGACAAGGCGAGCTGGAACTACGAGGAAGGCGGAGACCTGACTGGGAAGGCAGTGATGCCGACTCCAGCCTCCCAAGACCCGCCCGCAGGGCACGCCACGGGCAGCGACACCGGGCAGGGGCAAGGACATCAGGCTGCGAGCCCCGCGGGTGCAAAAGCTGGCGCCACAGCTGGACCCGCATTGCCACCAAAGATTGCATTTGATTTTTCCCTGCAGCATCCGCGCTGCGTGTTTCAACTGCTGAAGAAACAATACGAGCGCTATACGCCGGAGATGGTCGAGCGCATCACCGGCATTCCAAAAGACCAGTTCCTGAAGGCGGCAGATCTGTTTACGTCGGTCCGTAAAGACGGCGACATGAAAAAGGTCGCCACGATTATCTATGCGGTGGGCTGGACGCAGCACAGCTTCGGCACTCAGATCATCCGCACAGCAGCGATGCTGCAGTTGCTGATGGGGAATATCGGACGGGCGGGAGGTGGCGTAAATGCGCTGCGCGGACACTCGAACATTCAGGGCGCCACCGACATGGCAGGCATCTTCGACATTCTGCCGGGCTATTTGAAGATGCCCAATCCGTCCGACGCGGATCTCGCCACATATCTCAAGCGGATTACGCCGACGACCTCCAAGCCCGATCCGTGGGACTCTTTCAACTACTGGTCGAACACGCCGAAGTTCGCCGTGTCGTTCCTCAAAGCGATGTACGGCAACGCGGCAACCAAGGAAAACGACTATGCGTTCCACTACTTGCCGAAGATTGACCGCAACTACTCGTGGGTGAACATCTGGAATGACATGTACGAAGGCAAGGTTAAGGGAATCTTCGCCTTCGGCATGAATGGCGTGATGATCGGGCCGGATTCTCAGAAAAACATTGATGCCTTGAAGAAGGCCGACTGGCTGGTGGTTTGCGAAATCTATCCCGACGAAACGAGCGAGTTCTGGCGCGCGCCGGGCATCTCTACCGACGAGATGAAGCAGATTAATACCACGGTCTATCGCTTGCCGGGCGCGGGTTTCGCCGAAAAGGACGGAACGTTCGTAAATTCCGCGCGCTGGCTGCAGTGGAAGAACGTTGCGTTGCCGCCGCCGGGTCAAGCACAGCTCGATCAGGACATTCTGGCGACAATCTTTCT
>Ga0210396_10005675_pt1 | contig 12014 bp, 9 predicted proteins | sample IncBWH17OmetaG_FD_155466 | JGI IMG/M metagenome (GOLD analysis project Ga0210396, IMG submission 155466) | Forest soil microbial communities from Barre Woods Harvard Forest LTER site, Petersham, Massachusetts, United States - Inc-BW-H-17-O ...
ATGCTTCTTCCATAAAGGGAGACTTTTTCAAACCAGTTTTGCCGAAATATTCTAATACCGAAAGGCTCAAAAACATATCTATCTTAGAAAAGAACTCTGCTTTATCTTTAGCACAAATATAGTTTAAAGCTTTGCCGGGTAGTTCTAACCCATCTTCACCAAAAGGCATCATAAGGCTTTTAAATCCAAAATAGAGTCTTTCGTAAATCACACTTGAATACATTGCCACGCCCAAGTCAACAGCATCAAAGCATTGCGATGAAGATAAAGGGCTATCATACATTGAAAAACTCAAACCTTCAAAAAAGCTTTTATAGTGTCCCGAAACTATATTCTTTACTTCATCTTTTTTTTCACGCGGGTGAGGGAAAATAATAAGTTTTATGCCAAGGTGAGATTTTAAGTATTCTGCCAAATATGCTTTAACAGTGTCTTCATTACTCTTCATATTCTTATGGTCAACTTCTCCTTGCAATGCACGTAAATAAGATGCGGTAGAATAAAATCCAATAACATTCTTATTACTATCATATTTACTTCCATCTAAATAATGTGTTGCTGAACCGGCAATTGTTTCTGGCCCCCATATTTCAACTTTATCAACCTGAACAGTGCTCTTATAACCTTCCAGCTCTTCCACCTGATTCATATCACATAGTATCAATGTATCGGTTGCAACAATAATGTTATTCCAAAATTTAATGGGTGTTAATGAGGTTATCTTATTAACCTTTACACCTGCATTTTGTAAGGCAATGGATGAAATATTGGAATCCTTCTCATAAATTGAATAATAGTATAAAGTAAATACATTCTGTTTCTTAACAACCTTCAACAGGTTAACCAGTTCAATGTATTCGGTAAATATCAACCCAACAGACCCTCTGAATTTCGCAAAGAGACCTGACGGTAAAAGTAATACAAACAATAGTGTTTCAAATAACACCTGGAAGGTTTTGTCTGTAAAACTGAAATACCCCAATAGCCTATCTTTCCATATACTGCCATCTACAGGTTTCTTCAAAAAGTACTCTATGTGTGATATCCTGGCTTTTTCATTTGCTGCAGAAGAATCATTATCATAAAAGAAGACATTACCCTCATTATAAACATGACAGACATCACCCATTTTTATTTTACCCGATAAAACAGCATTCGCATATGATTTCATAAAAAACACGAAACTGTTCTTGCTCTTATCAGGGTACCTGAAGGCTAAAGAAAATAGCTTTTTACCCGATAAATAATACATACCAGTACTTTCAGGTAATAGTAAATAAGCAAGTATTGTACGTATAAATAATATCCATGTATTTATATAAACCATGCTTAGCTATGACTATTTTGCCGCGTATCTTGATGCTAGTAGTTTTTCAATTGTAGCTTCGAGCTTATCTTCCCTGCGGAGGATCTCTTCCACAAAATCACGGAAAGCGCCATTTCCTCCCGCTTTACTGGTCACATAATCTACTTTATCTTTAATGTAACCTGGAGCATTGGTCGGTGCACCTGCAAATCCTACTTTCTTAAGTAAATGCAGGTCTATCAAATCATCCCCTATGTAGGCTACTTCGCTTAATTTAATTTTTAGCTTCTTACACAGTTTCTCAGCGTCTGCCAATTTATTTTGGGAGCCTTGTACAAGGTATTTTATCTTTAATTTTTCAGCACGCCTTTCTACGATCTTAGTGTTCTCCCCTGTAAGCAGAGCTATTTCTATATTAAGTGTTTTGCATAACAATACGCCCAAACTGTCGGAAGTATTAAATTTCTTCCATTCATTTCCTTTTTGGTCGTAATACATACCACCATCGGTAAGTACACCATCAACATCAGTAAGCACTAGTTTTGGAAGCATTGCAAGTTTATTTATTCGTGACTATTTTTATATACATAATAACTATAACAATCGAAGTTATAAACCTTAACCAGCTTAAGGTTAGAATCGTTAGTATGAGGTACTGATTGGGATGGCATAACTTTATCTATCAGAAAATCAGTTTTTCTATTCACAAGCATAGAGTCAGAAACCGCCTGTTTTGATGAAGTAATGTAATTGATCTCATAACCGTGTAAGCCAGGCTTACAACCTGTGTAAAGCTGAAATGTAAGAGGAAAGCTACCTATTACAATTTTATCATGTATCAGAGGTTTCAGATCTACAAGGCAATCTCTGATCTCATACTTTCTGTTTATCAGAAAGGTATTATAAATAAGAATAAAATTAGACGCTATTGATACCACAAGTGCAATCTTAACAACAGTTCTGCTAAGCTTAATAGAGTAAAACAGAATAAATATCAGTGTTATTGTCAGTGCCACACAAGTGCCAACATTTAACCAGTTAAACCAGGTAGGGGTTGCCCCAAAACATCCCACACCTGTATATCCCCAATAAACGGGCGATTTATTTATTTTAAAATTAAAAAGACAAAGTAAAAGCGCCACAATAAACCAACAGGCCATTATAACCTTACGCGGAATATTATTGAACCACGCCTTTAAATTGGTGCCATTGGTTACAACAAATAGTGCTAAAATGGTAATTGGTATATCTACCAGCATTTTTTTAAAGGGATAATTAACGGCAAAATAATTCTGCACAAATTGACAATCTATCAGGAATATTAAAAGAAGTGCTATGCTCCGATCCTTGTCATCTTTATGACTTGCTTTCATTATAAGCATTGGGATAGCAGCCAGCACACCAAACAACAAAACCAATTGATACCTGAAATAACCGGTACTGCTAATAGAAGATATGCTTTTATAAATATTAATAAATATGGAAGTAGCAGTACTGGTATCTGTTAAAACACCATTATCGCCAGCGCCATTAGCTTTAATTGAATCATATATTGTACTCAAATTGCAGCCAATAAGGCTTAAACTCCACATCAGAAAAAGGAAACAAACGCTAACACCAATCATAAAATAAACAGGTATTAACAATTTTCTTTTCGCTATGGCCTTCACCAAAATAAATAACCCTACCCCAGCAAGCAAGAAAAAATTCAATATATAAACAAAGAACACTGCGAAAGTTGCTACAAATCCGACAGCAATAAGCGGCAATGGCTTTTCATGTCCATATTTGACAATTATCCATAATGTCAGGGTAATTGTAAGTACCGAAAATATTTGAGGATTATTATACCTTGAAAAATCAAAAAGGTAAAAATTAGTTAGCAGGATAATTATAAAAAGAGAAATAAAATCGCTTGTAGGATTAATGGTTTTAAATATTGAATAAATGAGAAGGATAAATAAAATTGAGGCCAGTACATCAGGTATTCTTAAGCCCCAGTAATTATTGCCAAATATTTTGAGTGATGTATATGTTATACACCTGTTATACATGTCAAATATTTCACCTTTGGTTTTCTCAAAACCCTTTACCGTTCTATCCTCGTCAGCACATAGCTTTAGTATCGCTCCTTGAGAGTAATAAGGCTCATCTTCCTGGCAGACATTAGCAAATTGGTAGACAGGGGCATCCTGATCGAGATATGCAAAGCGCATGATCACCAACCCCGTAAAAAGCAATATATGCCACCACTTCATTATTATGCCTGTTTTATATCAGATCTATAAATCACTTCATCCATGGGCAGATCTTTTAATGCTTTAGCACCTAACACATTGTCCTTTTCAGACCATTTAAAACCATCGCCAGGTGAAAGCATGTGTATATCTTCAAGCTTAATCGTCTCACCTTTTTTAATTACCTTATTGGTAGCAATTGACCGCTCCAGCTTTGTCCGGGAAGATTCAACAGTTGGATCAATAAAAATCTCCTTTTCGCCAAATGACATCTCCAATAATCGTATATCTCGCATCATTCTTTGTACTCCATCTCGGCCAAGGGAACCTGCCTGATCAGTACCCTTCATGGTTCTGTCCATGGTAATGTGTTTTTCAATGACTTTAGCACCCATTGCTACTGCCGCTATAGGAGTTGATATGCCAATTGTATGGTCGGAATAACCAATAACATATGCGGGGTAGTTCTCTTGTAAATACTTAATTGTATTCAGATTAACATTCTGCGGATATGTTGGATATTGAGAGACACAATGCAAAATAGTAATATTATTGTGATACTTTGCAATAACCTCCAAACCTTCATCCAACTCTTTCTTACCTGCCATACCGGTAGAAAGAATGATCGGAATCTTAGTTTCAGCCAGGGCATCAAGCAATGGCAAATTGGTCAGGTCTCGACTGGCGACTTTTAATCTATCAGGCGTAAACAATTTCAACATCGACAAGCAACCAATAGCACAAAGTGTTTCTACAAAATCAAACCCAAGCGATTTTGCATATGTATAAAGTTCAAAGTGTTGTTCATCATTCAATTCTAAAAAGGCCCTATGCTCTCCGTAAGTCTTCCCAAACGAATGAAATGAATCGTAGGGTTTATCCATCTGAGATTTAGAAAGCTCCTCTTTCAAATCGCGACGGGTAAATTTCACTGCATTCATCTTTTTAAGCTTAAGGCCAAAAAGGTCTTCTTTGACATCCTCGGCTACCATATCGATAATGCGCCTGGCAATATCCATAGAACCATTATGATTCTGCCCTATCTCTCCAATAATATATGTCTCGTTATTATTTTGCATGATTCCTTATCTGCTCAGTCATTATTCTAACCAACTCTTTATCTCTATCAACTTCTGTGAGAAGCTGTTCAACAGTATATTTTTCGCCGTATTTTTTCAAAACTGCAAGATACAATTTTTGAAGGTTCGTAAAGTCACTTTCGGTATCAATTGTCAGCCTTAGTTTATCTAAATAGCTGTCTATAAAAGGCGGAACAGGTAAAAAGTTAATTTTAAAGCTATCGGGATGGCTGTATATGTAATTGGTTACATGCTCATAATAGAGAGGTTCGGTAGTACTATTCAGCACAGCTTCAAGAGTCTTTAAACTAACCATCTCAGCAAATAAACCGCAGTGCGATTTTATAGAAGGAGTCCCGTTATTAAAACAAAACGAAGTATAGTCTGGCCATACTTTAAAATAAGCATCAATCAACTCTACACAAAACTTCATTGATAGAAATGGGTTATCAGAACAAATACGTACTATGCTTTCAACTCTAAACGCTTTAGCAGCATCTATAAATCTCTTAAGCACATTTTCTTCTTCTCCTCTGTAAATATTTATGCTTTTATTCCCTGCATACTTTTCCGCAATAACATCATCCGCTTTATTGGTGGTGGTGGCAAGGATAATTAACGCACCGGGAAAGTTTTTTTGCAAGTTCTCAAGTTGAATATCCAGTATTGTCTTTTCATTATAAAAAGGTAACAGTATCTTATTGGGAAGTCTTTTTGACCCACTACGCGCCTGAAGAATAAAAGCAAACCCGTTACTCATTAAACAACCTCCTGTTTATTTGCGCCTTTAAATTTCAAATAAACCCATCCAATACAATAAGACGCGCAAAATATTATAAATGGATAAGCCGGAACAAGATACCTGTTCTCATCAGCCCTAAAATATATGGCATGTATTGCAACAGTATATATTACTATTCCCGGAAAAACAGAACCGATCGACAGCTTAAAGAAAAAGCCAAACATCAGAAAGATACCTATGCCGCCGAGTAGCAGAGTTACATAATAAAACAAAACACTGTACCTGATAGTAGCTTGATTCAAGTAAACTATGCTATAATAAGTGATCTTCAGAAAACCTTTGAGGCTATTCCATGGCACTTTTACATAATAAAGAGAAGGGTGTTCATCTTTAATAGATTTTGTATACAATGTAAGCTTTTGCTGTACCACTTGTAAATAGGCTACTCTTTGTACTTCCGAAGCTTTAGAAGTATCTGATAAAATCTGCTTTATCATTTCCCTCACAGCCGTTATACTATCCATATTAAACTTTGAAGTAAAAATATAATCGGGAAATTTTGGAGTGGTTGTATCACCAGGAAAATCATATTCGAGCCAGAACTGCTGCCTTGAACGAGAACCGCCCCATACCTTACAAAAATTCATAACAGAAACAGCAGGGCTATTTTCATCTCTATATATAAATTCAGATTTTGCAAGCGGAATTATCTTTTGGTAATTTATATAATTACGTATCATCCATATTCCGTCTGCTACCAGAAATGAAGATATTAGCACTATTGCCGGGACAAGCTTTCTAACCTTTACCAGAACAAGGAAGAAAAAAACCATTAAAACCGGCAAAAAAACGGGGCGAAGAAATATGGCCCAGGTCAAAAACATGCCCGACAACATTATATGTTGCCATTTAAAGCTCACCAAATACCTGGTAAAATAAAACACCGAGAATACAAGCAGTGATGTGGTCAGGCTCTCCGTAAGTAATATATTATCATAACAACCTGAAAAGGTACTTATTGCAAAAAGATAAAAAGTCAGGTAGAAGTAAATATTTGCTTTGAAGACATTCTTCGCGCCTAATGCCAGTGCGTATATGGATACCGACGAAAGCAAAAACTGAATAAAAATAAGAATATTACACGCCACCCCTTTTGAAAACAATAGGGCAAGTGGCAAATACAGAACCCCATACCCAGGCATACGCATATCGGGAGAATACCTGCCTGAATGAATTAAGTTCTCTATGGGCTTTAAATATGACCATGTATCGCCCCATTGCCCTCCAATAAAACCAGGTATATCAAAGCCATCAATATCAACAGAGTGATCGTGTATTTGAACAGAGAATAAAACTCCTCTGAATAAAAAAGCAAGGCATAGCCAAAACAACCATTTTGAGCTATCTGGCAATAAAAAACCGGCAACCTTTTTGGAAATACCCTTTTGATTTCCTTGCGTCATCCTATACTTTTGCCACAAAGATAGGAAATACCACCCCTGCATACTCATAGCTCTTAGTATTGTTAATCAACCAGGTTTTTTGGGTAAAATATATTTTACTTTTGTTATATTCAAAAATAATGGAAGACTCTTCAATATACAGATACGCTCCGAAAGGTGATTTTTCTGATAATAGCTTTTTTGCCAAACAATACTCCGGCTTAAACCGCTTAAGGTTTTGGTTCAAGATATGGAGAGGTTACGCCGCTACTACCAGAAAGCTTTCCCGTACTTTGAGGCTAAAGAAATGCTATTACGGACCGTTTAAAGGCGAATTCGGGCATTTTCTTGCCCACAACCTGCCCTTTATCTACTACTTGCATTCAAAAGGCGTGAAAATATATTACTGCGGAATGGAACTTCATAAGCCCTTTTTGGTAGATGAAAATGGTAAGAGTATTATTGAAAAATACTACCCTTTGCGTGACTTTTTTGGTGAAGTAATTGCCAACGCGAATGAAACTATACCGCCTGCTGATGTAGTAAAAGAAATAGACAAGTTCCTCGAAATTACAAAGCAAGACCCTTATACTCCATTCTGGAATATTGGAGATAATTTTTACTACTGGTTCATACAACGTAACTGGTTACTAAAAGGGCCTTATATGAAGACATATAACCTGGAAAAAGCTTATGGAAACGGCAAGGAAAAAGCGGCTGTGATTTTCCCTCGTAAAAAAGGAGCTGCTTTTACCGAAAACAATGGAGGCCCATGGGATTATATGGATATTGCAAGGTCAATAAGCCCATATTTTGACAAAGTATATATAACAGGCCACCCATCATTGAGCGATGAATTAAAGCCTGAAAGAAATATTGAAGTTTGCCTATCTAAAGACAATAGAGTGATATTGGAAGCCTGCGCTAAAAGTCAGTTATTAATTACTCAACATTCAGGGGTAAATAACCTGGGCGAGTATACCAATAATCAAGTTCTGATTATATATAATGGCAAACCACCCATTGGTAGCCTGCAAAACACCCTTCGTTTCAGGCCATATATTGGCACAAAGCATGAGCTTGATTATGCTTTTACCAGGGAAGAAATAGTAGAGTACGCCAAAAACTTTACCTTTAAACCGAATTAAAGAAGCGTATGAATGTATTAATAACGGGTGTAGCTGGTTTTATAGGGTCGAACATTCTTGACTATCTTATTGAGCATACAGATTGGCAGATAACAGGCGTTGACAACCTCAGTACGGGTTCAGAAGTAAACATTGCAGAACATAAGAATAATAAACGATTTACTTTCGAAAAAAAAGAGTGTGTAGAAATTATATCACTCAAAGAGTTTGATAAAATTTTTCACCTTGCTGCGCTGCCCCGAATACAACCAAGCTTTCAATATATTACTGAGCATATAACCGCCAACCTGGTTAATGGCATACACCTTATAGAGGTAATGATACGCGAGAACCATTACCCGCGTTTTATCTACAGTGGCTCCAGTGCAATATATGGTACACCTCAGCATATACCTACAGCCGAAAATGAGCCAGTAAGCTGCCTCAGCCCTTATGCATTCCAGAAATATGAGGTAGAAAAGTATCTTGAATTAATAACTGCACGTTATCCTCTTGATTACGTAACATTGCGATATTTCAATCCTTACGGTCCACGCAGTTTTAATCCCACTAATAAATTCAATGCATACAGTAGTGTAGTTGGTATATTTCTGAACCGCAAAAAGAACGGGCAGGAATTATTAATTACCGGAGACGGACAGCAAAAGCGCGATTTTATTCACGTAGCTGACCTTGCCAAAGCTAATTTCCTGGCAGCAATTCATCCTGAAAAACTAAATACAGCATTCAACATAGGTAATGGCTCAACTTTAAGCATACTTGAACTTGCCCAGATGATATCAAACAAACATAGTTTTATACCTAAGCGCGAAGGTGAGGCCGATATTACATTTGCAGATATTAGTAAGGCAAAAACCGTGCTTAAGTGGGCACCTACCTATAAAATTCAGGATTATATTAAAAAGGAATCCGGTTACTGATTACTTTATCTCATAAATCCTAACGGTATCCATATACTTTTCGTAAAGTACATTCTTCTCTACCCTGCATTGGGTAGCTAGGCTGTCTGGCTGATTTATGATATCTTCTGTTATCGTTTTCACATGGAAGACATGAATCTTGTGATTTTGCATATAGAACATATCATCTCCCCTGACTTCAAAATGTGTAACCCCTTTAAAAGGGATAGTTTTATAATAAGTACCAAAGGCATCAAACATCATTATTCCCTGCGTTGTATCATTCAGGTAAACATAGCTATTATACTCCCAAAGTGATATAGGGTTAAGTTCTAACCCCAGCAATTGGTTAAGGTTACCTGTTTTCTGCAAAGGAGTCAAGTTAACATCAAACCTTACAAGTTGCAGGTTCTGGGAATCATAAAACCAAAGGCCATTATCGTGCGAAACACAAGCCAGTGAAGTGAGGGGGTATCCTAAGTCGGATGGGTTAATAACATTACCATTTTGGCTAAGAGTATTATCTAAAAAAACAATTACCGGAAAATCCTTGTAGAACACCATCACTTTCATGGGGTCATAGGCATTTACTGAGGTTATATCTCCATATGCCTTATCGCTATGTGAACAGAGAAGAGTACCAGCAGAAGAATATTTCTTCAATACATTCGTTTCATACACATAAATATTCTGAAGGTTATCAGTCGTGAATGTACCTCCGTCAAGTGGTATTTTGCCTATAAGCTTATATGAATTGGGAAGCTTAAAACCAATCAGGCCCGCTAAAACCAACAAACACCCTATCATATGCGTTAGTTTCATCAGGCAGTTTTTTTAATATGTGCCATGATATCATCAACAAACTTACGGTTGTTCGACAACCTTGGCACTTTATTCTGCCCACCTAACTTACCGCGTTCTTTCATCCAGTTAAAAAAAGTGTGCTGAGGTAAAGAACGTATAATTGGCAGAGTTAGTGTCATATCTTTATATCGCTTAGCTTCATAATCTGAGTTTTGAGATTTTAAAGCGTTATCAAGCGCTTCTGTAAAATAATTCATATTCTCAGGTGCCCTCTCAAACTCTATCAACCATTCATGTGCACCTTTACTATCGTCTTTCATATATACAGGCGCAACTGTATATTCGGCAACAATTGCACCGGTACGTTCGCACGCAGCGCTAAGAGCTTTTTCAGCATTATCCATTATCATTTCCTCGCCAAAAGCATTAATAAAATGCTTTACTCTGCCTGTAATAATAAACCGAAAGGGGTTTATTGACGTAAATTGTATGGTATCACCCAACATATACCGCCACAAACCACCACTGGTAGAAATAACCAATGCATAATTAACTCCCGTTTTTACTTCAGCCAATGAAAGAGCAACATCTCGTTTTTCAATATGCTCCATTGGTATAAACTCGTAGTAAATACCATAATCGAGCATCAGTAGCATATCATTACGGCTAAAACTATCCTGTATTCCAAAGAACCCTTCTGATGCATTGTACACCTCCCAGAAATTAACCTTTAAAGGTTTGAACATCTCAGTGTAGGGCTCTCTATATGGAGCAAAATTTACCCCGCCGTGAAAAAACACTTCTAATTGGGGCCATAATTCGGCCAGGTTCTTTTTGCCACTTGATTTAAGTGTATGGCGTAACAATACAAGCATCCATGAAGGCACTCCACTCAGGCCGGTGATATTTTCATTCATTATCGCTAAGGCAATCTTGTTCATCTTTTCCTCCCACTCGCTCATTAAAGCAATGGAAAGTTCCGGAGCACGAAAAAACTCAGCCCAGCCCGGTAAATTTTCCATTAATATGGCAGAAAGGTCACCGTTACGTATGAGTATATTACCCTCTTCTCCTTTATGGCTACCACCCAGCGATAATGTTTTACCATCGAACAAATGCGTATCGGGATAATTATAACAATAAAGGGTAAGCATATCTTTTCCACCTTTAAAGTGGCATTCGTCGAGCGACTCCTGGCTAACAGGTATGAACTTACTTTTATCTCCGGTAGTACCCGATGACTTAGCAAACCACCTTATCTCACCCGGCCACAATATATTCTCCTCACCTTTTCTCAAACGGTCTATATATGGCTTCAGGTCATCATATTCACTTACAGGTATACGTTTCTTAAACTCGGCTTCGGTCTTTATTGAAGCATAATCATACTTTTTACCCCATTCAGTATCTTTTGCCGAATCTATTAACCTATAAAGCCATTCTTGTTGGACTTCATAGGGGTAGCGAATGAACAGGTCTATCTGGTGCATCCGCTTTTTCATAAGCCACGAGAATATGGAATTGATAACTGCCATAACATTCTTAATCTTTACAAAAATCTGAATTTATTCGAGATAAGCATCTTAGTCCTTAAAATAAAAGCATCCCTTATAAATTATTAAGTCGCATATGGTACATTTGCTATCTGTTTATAAAGATGGATAAGAGATCGGCCAACATATTCCTTATTGCAATACTTGTATTATCAGCCATACTAAGGCTAATACATCCTTCGCAGATACCTTATACATACGACGAACTAAGTGCGTTAACCCGCACTCATTACAATTCATTTTCTGAGCTGGTAAACAAAGGGATCATTATCGATGGCCATCCGGCAGGGGTTCAGGTCTTTATCTATTACTGGACAAAGCTATTTGGCTATAACGAGATCATTGTTAAACTTCCTTTTATAATCTTTGGCATATTGGCTGTTTATTTTATTTATAAGGTTGGGGAAGAATGGTTTAACACTACAACAGGCGTGATCTGTGCAGCTTATTTGGCTACCCTTCAATACCCAATAATGCATAGCCAGGTAATACGCCCTTATGTTAGTGGCCTTTTTTTGGCATTAGCCATGGTTTATTACTGGAATAAAGTAGTTTTCAAACATGAAAACAGTTTCTATAAAAACCTGGCACTTTATGTATTATTCAGTGCCCTTTGTGCATACGACCATCACTTCTGCCTTCTGCTTGCTGCCATAGTGGGCTTTACGGGTCTGTTCTTTATAAGAAAACAACTAGTATTAAAATACATTTTTGCAGGCATTGCCATTTTTGCTCTATACATACCGCACCTTCATATTTTCTTTTATCAGCTTAACAAGGGGGGGGTTGGCGGCCCTAATGGCT
>Ga0210396_10005677_pt1 | contig 12008 bp, 9 predicted proteins | sample IncBWH17OmetaG_FD_155466 | JGI IMG/M metagenome (GOLD analysis project Ga0210396, IMG submission 155466) | Forest soil microbial communities from Barre Woods Harvard Forest LTER site, Petersham, Massachusetts, United States - Inc-BW-H-17-O ...
CTCTTGAACCCGTCATCGGCCTCGGTGCAGGTCACCTTCCTCAGCTCCACCGGGGCCGTTCTGGGCACCGGCTCGACCGGGTCGGTCACGCTGCTGGATCGCCTGGGTTTCACCGAGTTTCAGCCACGCGACATCTCCGGGACGATCCCGGTGGGCACCACCTCCGCGGTGGTGACTACCACCTTTGCCGACCGCTGCCCGATCCTCGGCCACTACAACGACGCCTACGCCGACAACGTGTCGCTCACCGTCGGCAATCCGAGCCTCACCCCGGCGCAGCTCACCGTACCGACGTCCAACGTCGGCCAAATCGATCACGTGCAATTGATCTACATGGAGAACAAGGGCGTCGGCAACATCATCGGCAGCCCCAACGCGCCGTACATCAACAGCCTGATCAACAGCCAAGATTATGTGTCCAACTATTACGCGCTGGGCCATCCCAGCGACCCCAACTACTTCCGGGTCATGGGCGGATCGGATTTCGGGATCGCCTACAACCCCGTCTCGAACGTCATCAACGCACCCAGCCTCATGCAAGAAATGGATCAGAATGGCATATCGTGGGTCGGCTACGCGCAGGGCATGCCCTTCCCGGGTGCCACGATGTCGCAGGGTGACTACGCCACCGACGCGTTACCCTTCCTCGAATTCGGCTACGTCTTCCACAACACTCCCGCCTACCTGCAGACACACCTGCTCCCGCTGACGCAGTTGTCCACCGACTTCGCGAATCCGAACACTGCCCCGAGATTCGCGTGGATCGCCGCCGACAGTGCGAACAACATGGAAGGCCCTATCGACAGTCCCGGTAGCGTCGCCCGTTGGGCTCTCAGCGAGGTCACGACGCACCAGTACAACGTGGCGGCCGGCGACGCGTTCGTCCAGCAAGAAGTGCAAACCATTGAAGCATCGCCAACGTGGAATTCGTCGCAGAGCGATGTGATCTACATCACGATGGACGAGGACTACAACAATCTGTCACTGGGTTTCGGTAACGAAGGCAACCACGTTGTGATGATCGCCATCCCGAACCAGGCCGCCATAGCTGCGGGGATGCAACCCGGCCCGGTCGTCGACACCGGCTACGCCAACGAGTACAGCCTGATGGCCACTATCGAAGACAACTTGGACTTGGCTCCGCTCACTGCCAATGACATGTACGCCCAACCCATGAACGGCCTCTGGACATAGAGATGTTTCGCTAATTGGGTGACTCGCGGTCAATGTCACGCATTCCGCCGAAGCTAAGTAGGCCGGGTGTGGCGCGCAAGTCACCCGTCAGCGGCGTCTGCGGCGGCGATCAACGCCTTGCCGAGCTTCCGCGCTTCGGTCGCCGTGATGACCGGGGTATCGGGGCCGTCAATGATGATCTTGCACTCAGCGTGCCCATCCGCGTACTGCCGCCCGATGACGGACACCACGACATCGCCGATATCGGCGCGTCGTCCGTGGTTGGTGATGTTCTTGATTCTCCACTCCGGGCCGTCGAACACCCTGAAGGCTGCCCCGATGCTGTCCCATTCGTCGACGCAGGTTGCCTCGCTGGGTGCTGCAAGGTCGGGTTTCAGGGCTAGGTCGTTTCCGCGGTCCCGCGCGCGGGCTGTGGTCATGGTTGGTTCTCCTATGGGTTCTCGTGGGCGAACCTGGCGTGGGATGTAGTCAACTGACTACACCACAGGACACGTGGTGTAGTCAAGTGACTACGCCAGAAGACACGTCCGTTGCGCATCGTGATTGTGGTCACGCCACGACAGCACAAGATTCGACCAGGGACAGGAACATGAGCCAGAGAAGCATTTCCCCACGTGCCTTAGAACATCAGCAGTCGACCTTTTGAGATGGCGGTGGCCGCTACTGTGATGGCGCTGGAGAAGGACAGCTTATGTCGCACTGTCCCTATTGCGGGTATTGCGGGCAGTACGCGGTGATCGCTCCGATACCGGTTCGTCTAGATCTGTTGGTAGTCATCGCTTATTCATCGAATTTGTCTGTCATTTCCTGTTAACTGACGTGACGTAGGGTGTGGCTTTGTGAGGCGTATCTCCTTGTACCACACTGCAATTCGTTAGCCAGGGTGAAGTCTTGGAAAGCGCTGTTATGCTCTGATTCCTAATCCGCGGGTCCGGGGTTCGAAACCCAGGTCCCTCCTTTCCCGAGCGCGCATCTCCGTCTCGGAGCCCACAGGAGATAGTCAGGAAGGTCTAACAGACCTTCAATGTTTTAGACGTACATTGTTGACTGTAGGGATTGTAGCCGGAGGCATTATTGCTGAGCGGGTCGAGTCTCTCCGGCGCACAACGACGACGATGTCGAACTGCACAGTCCATCCCCATTTCCAAGGAGGTCTGATTGACTATCGACACGCCTATTCACGACGACCAAGCGCTTGCGGCCACGCATCGTGCGGTGTGGGCATTGGGCGACTACGCCCTCATGGCAGAGGAGGTAATGGCCCCACTCGGCCCGATCCTGGTAGCCGCCACCGGCATGGGCGTGGGTCATCGTGTGCTCGATGTCGCTGCCGGCTCAGGCAATATCTCGCTTCCCGCGGCCACGACAGGTGCCACCGTTATTTCCACTGACCTCACCCCCGAACTGCTGCAGCGGTCCCAGACGAGGGCCGCGCAACTGGGTCTGATGCTCGAGTGGCAAGAAGCCAATGCCCACGCCCTGCCGTTCCCTGACGGCGAATTCGACATCGTGATGTCGGCGATCGGCGTGATGTTCGCGCCAGACCAACGGTGCGCGGCCGGCGAGATGATCCGAGTGTGCCGGACGGGCGGAACATTCGCCGTGATCAGTTGGACACCGGATGGATTTTTCGGCCGGATGCTGGCCACCATCAGGCCGTACCGGCCGGCGCTGTCGGCGGCCGTGCCACCGGCCGCCTTGTGGGGCCGCGAGGACTATGCCGTCGGGCTGTTGGGAGATCGGGTGACCAAGATCAGCACGCGGCGGGACGTGTTACTGGTGGACCGGTTTCAGACAGCCGAGAACGTCCACTACTACTTCAAGAATCACTACGGCCCTACGATCGAGGCCTTCGCGAACATCGGGGACAACGGCGTGCTGGCCGCCGCGCTGGATGCCCAACTCATCGAACTGGCACAGGAATACCTGGTGGACGGCGTCATGGATTGGGAGTACCTGCTGCTCACCGCTGAAAAGAAATGAGGCTGGCCACGGAAAGGCAACAATCCATGGCCCGTTCGCATTCGGTACATCGCTCTACAAAGACTTCAAGCACTACAGCGGCAATCCCTCGCCATGCGTCGGCAATGGACAGCTGTGGAAAGGCCCCGACGGCAAAAAGACCGGCCACGTCATGCTCATCGTCGATTATGACGACGCCCGCGGCGCCGTTCGTATCCAGAACAGCTGGGCGCAAAATGGGGCGAAAAAGGGTTCGTGTGGATGGCCTACGACACCTTAGAAAAACTGGCCCAAGGCACGGGCGTTTACGTACCCGATCCCACATGGAGTCATGGCATCGCTTCGGCCCACGCGATATGCCCCTCGAAGTCAAGCGTTTCCGCCATATCGCGATAGCGATCCCGCAGTCGCGCATAAGCCGCGTCATCCCCATGAGCCCGCGCCAGAAGAGCCTGTAGCCACACCAGCCAGATCTCACTGATCGCCAGACCCTTGTTGGCAGGCGCGGCCGCTAACCGCTCGACCGCGGCCTGGGCTTCGGGCACGTCCCCCTCATCCCCCCGATCGAGCAGCGTCCGCACCAGAACACCCGTCGCCGGGACACACCATTGCAGCAGTTGTCCGCCGCGGAACTGATGGTCGACGGCGGCACGCAGCAACGGTATGGCCTCATCGCGATCTCCACGCCGCGCCGACTCCCGCGCCAGATACACATTCACCAGCGGTACATCACACAGAAGGAACCCTTTACGCGGGAAAAGATCGCTGACCCCGGCTAAGAGCTGCTGTCCGCGGTCGCGCTCCCCATCCGTGTCGCGGTGCACCAGTGCGACGCCCAGCGTCATCTGGGCGAGGGCTACCGCAAGGTCATCACCGGATCGCTCGGCAATCCGGAGGGCAGCCTCGATCTCTTGTACTGCGCGATCATCGGCAGCGTGCACGCCATACGGTATTGCCGGAAGGTAGACGTAGGTGACGACCGCGGCGTACGTCAAGGGGTCGGCGGCGCGTCCCATCGCGAGGGCGCGGTGCAGGTCGTCGCGCCATCCGGGATGACCGAGCCAGTAGCGGGCGGCGCCCCGCGCCAGCAGGGCGGTCGCTAACGGCGACCCGAAAATGAAGTTGGCTTTGGCGGGGTCACCGTCGGCCAGTTCGATGACCCGCTCTGACCACCGCAGCAATTCCGACCACTCGTAACCTTCACCCTTGGCGTGCAGCAGCGGCAGGCACAGCCCCACCGTCAAGTCCGGGTCGCCGATGGATTCGATGAGAGCTATCGCCTCGGATGCCAGCTGCGACGCCTCGCGCACCCGATCCTGCTGCACGCGATCCTCCACCAGCCCCGCCATGGCGATGGCCAGTGACGCCTTGTCCCCGGCGGCGCCGCACAAGTCCCGCAATTCATCAAAGCGATCCCCGGCAACATCGGCGTGGACGCGCCAGGCGGTCCCGCACAACATGGTGCGCGGGGCGATGCGCATGGCCGCTCGGTTCGGGTCATCGCCGGGTATTGCGTCGGCGATCTCGACGGCTCGCTCCCATCTCAGTCGCGCCGCGGCGATGTCACGGTTGGTCGCCCACGTCGCCGCGCGCATGTGCCACCCGTAGGCGGCGTGCAGATCGCCGGCGGCCTCCAGATGTTCGGCGATTAACGCCGCCTTCTCCTCCGCCGCTGCCGGGTCACGTGACTCGATGGCGACCGCGACGCGCCGGTGCAGCTCCGCGCGATCCGATTTGAGCTGCGATTCATAGGCCACGGTGCGAATCAGTGGATGGTGAAACACGTACTCGGGCTGTCCGGTGAATTTGGTCTGATCGATGAACTGGCTTGCCACCAGGTGCTCAACGGCAGGATCGATCCCCAACTTTTCCAGCAAGTTGAGGCTGAACTTCGAGCCGATGACCGCCGCCGCACTGAGCGTGCGCTTTGCTTTCGGGTCAAGGCGGTCAATGCGCGCCGCGATGGTCGCCTGCAAGGTCACCGGCACGCTCACCTCCCCAACCTCTGCCGCCGACTGGTAGGCACCCGGCTCGCCGCGCAGGACGCCACGCTCAGCTAGTTCGCGCACGATCTCCTCGGCGAAGAACGGATTACCGGCAGCCCGCTCGGCGGTCAGGGTGGCCAACCCGCCTAGCGAGGGGTCCGGGCCGAGCAGCTCCCCGACCAGCGCCGCGGTTTCCGAATCGCTCAGGGGCGCAAGGGCGATGGTTTGCGCACCGTGCACCCGATGCAAGCTCCCCTCGTATTCCGGTCGGTAGGTGACCAGCGCCAGCGAGGGCGTCTGCGGGATCACCGCGATGAACGCGGCCAGCAGCGACTCGCTGACCTCATCAATCCAGTGGACGTCCTCCACGACAAAGATGGCCGGGGTCTGGCGGGCCAAGGAGGCGGCATTCACCAGCGCCGTCAACCGTCGCCGACGAGCATCGGGCTCGATTGCCGGCGACGGAGCATTCAGGTCTGCGATGCCCAGTAGGTCGTGCAGAAGCAGCAAGTCCTCGGGGTCCGCGCCGGGAACGCGCTCGCCCACTCGGTCGCGGGCGGCCTGCCCCTTGAGTCCCTCGACGCCCATTGCCGCGCGCAGCAGCCGTGCAACGGCATGGAAGGGGACTTGGCTGGTGTGCGACTCACAGAAGGTCGTGAACACCTCCACGCCGCGGCTGGCCGCCATCGCCACCACCTCGCGCACCGTGCGGCTCTTGCCGATGCCCGGCGATCCCAACACACCGACCACTGCGCCGCGGCCATCGATGGCGCGCTCCAGCAGCCCTTCAACGGCAGACATTTCCCAGTGCCGTCCGACCAGGTGCGACTCAACACGCCGCATACTCCCGTGCTGTTCGTTCATGCCTAACAGCTGACGGGCGCGCACCGGCGCGTCGGCACCCTTGACGTGTACGAATTCCGGCTCACCCAGCGCCGCCGAATTCGCCACCAGCCGCGCGGTGGATTCGCTGAGCATCACCCCGCCCGGCGGAGCCACCGACTCCATCCGCTGCGCCATCCCCACCTGTTCGCCGATGGCTGTGTAACCGAAAGCGCCCGAACCGATCTCACCGGCGATCACTTGGCCTGAGTTCAGCCCGACGCGCAATTGCAGGTTGAGTCTGTCCCGGTCCTTGACCGCGACCGCCAGCCGTGCGCCCTCCTCCTGGATGCCCTGCGCCGCAAGGCAAGCGCGGACCGCGTGATCTTCCAACGCGACTGGCGCGCCAAACACCGCCATGATGCCGTCACCGGTGAACTTGTCGACAGTCCCCCCGTACCGCTGCACCGCTCCCGCGCAGCGGTCGGCGAGGTCGGCCATGATCTCGCGCAGCCGCTCGGCGCCCACCGCTAAGGCGATGTCCATGGAGTGCGCCACATCGGCGAACAGCACGGTCACCTGCTTGTACTCCGCACGGCTGTCCGGCTCGCTGACCGGTGCGCCGCAGCCGTCACAGAATCGCGCACCCTCGCGCGGCTCGGTGCCACATGTGCGGCACGCGGTCGCTGCGGTCATCCGTCCCTCCGCCGCTTCCACCCCCGGTGTTTCCCGGTTCACAAGCATAGGGCGCTAGACGCCTGGCAGGAGAGATTTAATCAGGCCTTCACCACCGACGGCCTAACCTCGCCGCCGCCCAACGGGAATACGGGACGACGCACCAGCCGCGACAGCTCAGCTCCGCGCGGGGCCACAATGCGGCGTGCAGCCTCTATGGCCGCGGTGCGTCGTGCGGCGATGATCGCGCGGAATCCCGCCGATGCACATTATTTGTATGGAGTCATATGGCTCCGCACTCGCGGTCGGTGCGGGTAGTTTCTTTCGAGGTATGTCGAAGGAGCTGCAATGGGGTTCATCCAGCCCAACCTGCCCGTTGTCGACATCGCCGAGTGGAGCAAGGGCACGCGCGCCGAGCGGATCGTGCCGATGGCACGCCACATCGCTGAGAACGGGTTCGGCGCCCCGCTGATCATGCATGTGATGTACGGAGTGAAGATCGCGCTATACGTCCTCGGCGGCTGGTTGTTCGCAGTGTCCACAATGGGCCTCGGAGGGTTGGCCGGCTTCACCAATATCGCCACCTGGTGGACGGAACCGATCGTGTTCCAGAAGGCCGTGCTCTACACGATGCTGTTCGAAATCGTCGGTCTCGGTTGCTGCTTCGGCCCGCTGGCCGGACGCTACTTTCCACCGATGGGTTCGATCCTGTACTGGCTGCGGCCCGGCACCATCCGGTTGCCACCATGGCCGGGCCGAGTGCCGATGACCAAGGGCAGCAACAGAACTGCGGTCGACGTGTTGCTCTACGGCGTGCTTGTCGTGTTGCTCGCGATCGCGCTGGTGTCCGACGGCAGCGGCCCAATACCCGCTCTGCACAGCGTGATCGGCGTGCTGCCACGCTGGCACACCATCGCGATCCTATCGGTGCTGGCCGTGCTCGGTCTGCGCGACAAGATCATCTTCCTGGCCGCCCGCGGCGAGGTGTACACGCCATTGGCGTTGGTGTTCCTGTTCTCCGGAGCGGACATCGCCATCGGGGCCAAGGTGGTCTTCATGGTGATCTGGCTCGGCGCGGCGACCTCGAAGCTCAACCGCCACTTCCCGTTCGTGATCTCGACGATGCTCGCCAACAACCCGTTCATCCCGTCGGGACCGCTCAAGCGGTCGATGTTCAAGCATTATCCGGACGACCTGCGGCCCAGCGGGTTGGCCGGTTTCATCGCCCACTTCTCCACCGCGGTGGAGGGCCTGGTGCCCCTGGTGCTGTTCTTCTCGCACGGTGGCTGGCCGACGGCCATCGCCGCGTTCGTGATGATCGTGTTCCACCTAAACATCCTGCTGGCCTTCCCAATGGGTGTGCCCTTGGAGTGGAACGTATTCATGATCTTCGGGGTGCTCTGGCTGTTCGTCGCACACGCGAGGTTGGGACTGTCCGATGTCACCAACCCGGTGCCAATCGCCGTGCTATTCGTGGCCATTGCCGGAACCGTGGTGATCGGAAACCTGTACCCGCGCAAGGTTTCGTTCCTGCCCGGCATGCGCTACTACGCCGGCAACTGGGACACCACGGTGTGGTGCGTGAAGCCGTCGGTCGACGACAAATTCCGCACCGGGTCCCGCGCACTCGGCCCGATGCAGCACCTGCAGCTCGAGCGGCTGTACAAGAGCAAGGAAGAGACCCTGGTCCCGTTGCACCTTGCCTTCGCGTTCCGCGGGATGAACACGCACGGCCGCGCGCTCTACACCCTGGTGCACCGCGCGCTGGCCGGCTACAACGAGGACGACTACAACCTGTGCGAGGGCGAGACTCTCTGCGCGGTGGTTCTCGGCTGGAACTTCGGCGACGGGCACCTGCACAACGAGTGCCTGATCGAGGCGCTACAGGAACGGTGCGGGTTCGAGCCTGGCGACGTGCGGGTGGTGATTCTCGACGCGCAACCCATCCACAAGCAGACCCAGGAGTACCGGCTGGTCGACGCGGCGACCGGAGAGTTCGAGCGCGGCCACGTCAACGTCGCCGATATGGCTGACGCTCAGCCGTGGGCCGACGACCTGCCCATACACGTCCACAGCAGGACGGGCGCCGGCGTCAGCGATTCCTGACCCGGTGTACCACCACCACCACGACGAGGGCACCGACTCCGGCCAGCGACGCCGTCACCACGGGTTTTCTGACGAACTCGATCACCCGGGCCTTGAGGTCGTCGGCGAGGCGGCGGGGATTGGCGCGCTCAGCAAGGGAGTCGACGGTGGCCGCGAGCTGTTCGCGGGCGACGTCGATGTCCTGCTTGATGGTGTCGGGGTCCCGGTCCGCCACGTGTCTGTCCTCCAAATCCCGCAGTCAGCCTCCTGCACCTGAGGCACTACCCTAGTGCCTCAGATCTAGGGGGCTCCGGTGAGCCGAAAGGGGAAGCACGTTGACCGAGACCACGCGGCTGGCGCCCGGTGACAAGGCGCCCACGTTCAGCCTGCCCGACGCCGACGGCAAGAAGGTATCGCTGTCTGACTACAAGGGGCGCCGCGTCGTCGTGTACTTCTACCCGGCGGCCTCAACGCCGGGATGCACCAAACAGGCCTGCGATTTTCGCGACAACCTGCACGACCTCAACGACGCCGGCCTCGACGTCGTCGGGATCTCCCCCGATAGGCCGGAGAAGCTGGCGAAATTCCGTGACGCGGAAGGGCTGACGTTCCCGCTGCTGTCCGATCCCGATCGCAAGGTGCTGACCGCCTGGGGCGCCTACGGGGAAAAGCAGATGTACGGCAAGACCGTCCGGGGTGTCATCCGCTCGACATTCGTCGTCGACGAAAAAGGCAAAATCGCCGTCGCGCAGTACAACGTGAAGGCCACCGGCCACGTCGCCAAACTCCGGCGCGATTTGTCGGTCTGAGCCCGCGCTCGGGCGGCCGCGCAGATTCGAGCCGGAGCGGAATGGAATCGGACCGCAGTCCGTTTAGTATCGCTGAAGGCGTCGGATTAGCCGACACCTCGGAGAAGGACGACGAATATGACTGCGACTGAGCGAGTTATTGAACTTCTCTATCGAAACCTTCAGGAGGTATTCGGGGAGGGTGATGCGGCCCGCCGGCGCGCCGCCATCGAAGAGTTCTACACAGACGACTGCGTGCTCCACGTTCCGGACGGTGTCCTCGTTGGACACGCCGCACTGGACAAATTTGCCGGGGAACTACGTGCGACCCATCCGCATTTTGTCTACACACCGCATGGACAGGCGCAGGCCCTACACAACGGGGGAATTCTTGCTTGGGGCTCGGGCCCGAAAGGCGAGCCGCCCGAGTACACCGGGCTCGATGTTGTCATTGCTCGCGAGAGCAAGATTGCTGAGCTGTATGTCTTTCTCAATCCGAAATTGTCCGCTGCCTAGTACAACGTGAAGACTGCACATACGACAACAAACATTCGGAAGATCCTCGCCCAGGTCGGATAGTCACTTCCCCACGCGCAGGCGCGCTTTCGCGATTCCTACACGCTGCCGTAGCCCTAGACGTAGGCGATGACCCTCCGCAACCGGAGAGCAGAACTACGAGAAACGCCAGGCAGTATTCCCTCATGTCGGGAAAGTAGCCGAATGGGGGGTGGGCGAACCAGAGCTACTGTGCCCCGCTTGGACGCCTGGTTCTTCGTGCCAGCCGAAGGCACCAGCGCCCAGTTCGGCATGGAGCGCTACCAGCTGCTGCGCGCCGACGGCCCGGCTCCGGACGGTGGGCTCGACGACCTGTTCGCCGTGCTCCGCAGTTAGCTCACGGGTTCGCGAAGTGATCGTTGAAGCGCAGGCCCAGCCACGGGCGGCGGCCCCAGGCCAGTACGCCGCCGCGCAGCAGCGCCCGCCCGAGCGGCATCCGCCCGTAACCGACCAGCAAGAACGTCACCGGGTCCCCGGAGATCACACAGTCCACCGGACCGCCGGCGGTCCGCACCTCCGCAGTGCCGTCCGCGACCCGGACGACAAATCGCGGACCGTTGCCGCGCAGGCGGACCTCGTACGTTAGCGGCGCGCCGCGGCCCGCCTCGGGCCGCACCAGCAGCGGCCACATCTTCGGGCAGACCGTGCCCAGGATGAGCTTCGCGTGCTCGGCGGAGATCGGCCACGGCCGGCCTATCCCGGTCGCGATGTCGTGCCCGTGCACGGTCAGCTCCGACAGCGCCAGGGCGGTGACGCAGTCCGGGGTGAGGGTCTGGCCCGGGCCGTACCACGGCGCCTCGCACTCCATCTGCGGATCGGCCGCCGCCACGAGCTCCAGGAACCGTTGTGCCCCAACGGTGATCAGCTCCGCTAGTCGTCCTGCGTCGGTGTGGTCGACCATGGCGATGGTGGCGGCGTTGGAAGCGGCCAACCGGGTCGGGAAGTCCGCCTCCATGTACTGCTCCGGGGTCGGCGCTTGCGGCGCGGGCTCCCCGGCGATTACCGCGCTGAACCCGGTGAACATGCAGGACACGTGGCCCGCGGTTTGGGCAACCGTCCAGTCGGTGCCCGCCGCCGGGCGTTCGATGTCATCGGTTCCCCGCAGCAGCGCGGTGAACCGCCCGGCCGCAGTCCTAACCGCCGCTCGGGCCGCTTCCCGGTCCAGTGCCACTACCGCCATGATCGGTCCCTATGGTCGTCGACTTCATCCCCGCAGCGGACACCGCGATGCGTCAGCACTTCGGCCGGGGTTTGACCGACGACGGTGTTTGCATATTCCTCGACGCCGGCACCGACACGTTCATCACTTGTTTTTCGCATTGGCGTACTGGTTGACGATTGCCTCGCGGCGCAGGTGAAGGCTGGTGATGTTGTCGACCGCCGTCATTATGGGCCTCCTTGGCTCGACGGCTAGTTCAATTGGGTGTGACGGTAGAGCACCTGTGAGATTCCGCCGGGGATTCCGCAGCGGCCCATAGAAGATTCATACGGCTGGGCCTCGAATCGACCCAGAAATTCCGTACGCGGTCTGGCACACGCATTACCGCGCGGCCAAGACGCGGGCGGGCAGGGGCCTCCCCGTGGGGGCGGCGGCGCAGCGCGACGCGGCGGGAGCGCCCACGCGGCGCGCTGTGCGACGCACACACACAGCGACGCGGTGCACACACAGAGTGCGGTGCACACCCCACACACCCACACCCACGCCCACGGCCCCAAGCCTTTTGACCCCCTATTCGGGTCTCCTCCGGAGGTGTGGGGGGTGTGCGGTCCGCAGTGTGACCACCCCTACCCGCGAGGTGGGTTTACTAACCGATGAAGGCGCTAGTGATGGCCATGTCGAAGTAGTCCCGCCATGTTGCGATCTTGCCGTCGGCGATTTCGAAGACACCCATGATAGGCACCGATATCTCGACACCGTCCTTACGGCGTAGCACGTCGGTAC
>Ga0210396_10005680_pt1 | contig 12006 bp, 14 predicted proteins | sample IncBWH17OmetaG_FD_155466 | JGI IMG/M metagenome (GOLD analysis project Ga0210396, IMG submission 155466) | Forest soil microbial communities from Barre Woods Harvard Forest LTER site, Petersham, Massachusetts, United States - Inc-BW-H-17-O ...
GCCGTGGTAACGCCGTACTCGTCAGAGGCCTGAAATGAGCGACCTGCTGGAAACGACCGAAGGCGGGATCGCCTGGCTGAAGCTCAATCGGCCCGATCGGCTGAACGCGTTCTCGCCCGCAATGCTTGAAGCTTTGGGCGAGGCGCTGCAGCGCCTGGCCAGCGATGCCGAAGTCGGCGCGATCGTAGTCACCGGCGCCGGACGCGGCTTTTGCGCGGGCGGCGATGTCAAGACGATGGAGAGCCGAGCCGCCCAGGGGTTTGAGGAGGGGTCGAGGGCCTGCGTCGAATGCATCAGCTCCCAATGCTGCTGCACACGATCCCGAAAGTCGCCATCGCAATGGTCAATGGCCCGGCGGTAGGCGCCGGCTTGGGGCTCGCCCTGGCCTGTGACCTGCGCATCGCCGGCCGTTCCGCCCGTTTCGGTACCGGGTTCGCCGGGGTCGGCTATTCCGGCGACTTTGGCGGGTCGTGGACGCTGACACGCCTGGTCGGCACGGCAAAAGCGCGCGAACTTTATTTTCTCGGGGAGGTCATCGACAGCTCCGCCGCGGCCTCGCTTGGCTTGGTCAACCGCGTCGTCGATGATGAAGCACTGCAGCGCGAAACGATGACCCTCGCCCGCCGCATCGCCGATGGGCCGCGCGTCGCTTACGGCTACATGAAGCACAATTTATTCGCGGCGGAAACCGAGCCATTGGCCGCGGTGCTCGAAATGGAGGCCGTGCATCAGGCGCGCACCGCAATGACCGAGGACCATTTGGAGGCGAGCCGAGCTTTCGTCGAGAAGCGCCGGCCGGTCTTCAAGGGCAGGTGAGCGGGATCGGCGAGCCCGATTCTATTTTGCGGTTAACCCCGCGTCGCGGGCGTGCAATCATGTAGGCCTCAACCAACCAACCGAAGGTCGCCATGGCAAAATACATGCTGGTCAGCTTTAAGACCTGCCCTTGGGTGCAGCGTTCGGCGATTGTGCTGCGCGAGAAAAACACCGAATTCGAGCTCCGCCACATCGAACCGGACAACCGGCCCGACTGGTTCCTCGCCATCTCTCCGCACAAGAAAGTGCCGGTGCTGCGTATCGACGACAGGATTTCGCTGTTCGAATCCAATGCCATCAACGAGTACCTGGACGAGGCCATCGCGCCGCGTCTGCATCCGGAAGACTCGGTCGAGCGCGCGCTAAATCGGGCCTGGACCGATTATGTGCCCACCTTCGCCAGTACGGTCACGGCGACGGCTTATGCCGATACCGAGGCGCAGTACAACAAGGCTGCCGAGCAGATCCCGGTGCCCTTCGAGCGCCTGGAGCGGGCCCTGGAAAAGCAAGGCAGCGGCCCATTGTTCAATGGCGCAAAGTACTCGCTGGTGGACGCGGCCTATGCCCCGTTCTTGCAGCGTTACGTATTCCTCGACCGGGTAAAGAGGCTCGGCCACATAGAGAATTTCCCGCGGCTCAAAGCCTGGTGCGAAGCGCTGCTCAACCGCGCCTCGACGCACTCCTTCCCGCCCGCCGAGTTCGAGAGGATGTATCGGGAAAACTTGAAGCGCCGCAACAAGTGGATCGCACAGTTCATCGAGCCGGTTAGAGCCGCCGCGGAGTAACCGGCCGACCTGGCGCCTTGGCAAGGGCAAGCGGGGTGGGGTTGGACACAGATGAGGCGAGAGACGCTCGTCACGTTGTGTCTTGCTGCCGCTGCCTCCGCCCTCTCCGCCTGCCAAGGCGGCGGAACAATGGACCTGACGGGCAATGAGCCGCGCGGCGCGCCGCCCCCGGAATTTTGCGCCGCGCAGGAACCAAGGCGAATTCTGCGAGCGGATCCTTCCAATTATCGCAGGATGATCTCCGGCCTCGTGCCCGGCGATACCCTAGTTCTGGCAGCGGGAGAGTACCCCCGCCTGGCTATAGCGAACCTCGCGGGCGCTCCCGGCCGTTGCATCACGATTACAGGACCGGCCGGAGCGCGGCCCGCCGTCATTTTTGGAGAGATCGGCAACAGGACCGTCGAGATCATCGACTCCAGCTACGTCGTGGTCAGCAACCTGGTAATCGACGGCCGTGGAATCCCGGGAGCGGACGGCGTCAAGGCTCTGGCGTCGCCGCATCCCGCCACACATCACATCGTTCTCGACGGCAACCTGATCATTGGGGCCGGCGCCAACCAGCAGACCGACGGTATTACGACCAAGATCCCGACCTGGAACTGGGTCATCCGGAGAAACATGATCCTTTCAGCCGGTACGGCGCTTTATCTCGGTGATTCCGACGGCACCGCCCCGTTCATTGCGGGATTGATCGAAAACAATCTGGTCGTCGACCCGATCGGCTATGGCATGCAGATCAAATACCAGATCGCGCGTCCGGAGCTGCCCGGCATACCGGAAGGAGCACAAGCCACGATCATCAGATATAACGTATTTAAGAAAAGCGGCCGCCCGTCACCTGACGGCAATCGGCCGAACTTATTGGTGGGGGGCTTTCCCGAGAAGGGCGCGGGCTCGAACGATCTCTATGAGATCTACGGCAATCTGTTGGTCGACAACCCGCGCGAAGCACTTTTCCAGGGCTCCGGGCGCATCAGGTTTCATGACAACGTTCTGATCGGCGGAGAGCCGGCGGCTGTGGTTTTTCGTGATCATGATTTGCCGCTGAAGCTGGCCGAGGTGTTCGACAACAAGATCTATTCGCCGCATACCGGCATCGAGTTCGACAGCGCGGCGCGTCAAGGTCGGTCGGTGTTCGGCAACGTCATCTTCGCGGAAACCCCGATCGCCGGGCTCGGCCCCGGCGAAAGCGGCAATATCGTATTCGAGCCGGTCCGACCTATAGAGCGATCTGCATCGCCCCGGTAGTCCAGTTCCAACTACCGGCCGCCAACGCCGATCGGTCCGCCCGCCTCGATACCATCGTTCATCAATTGCTCGAACTGGCCGGGCGACGACAACGACCGCCGCAGCGAGTTGAATTCGAAACCCGGCGCAGTTCGCGCCAAGGCTCGCAGCAGACGCGTGATCATGGGAAAGTCTGTTGCGCCGTAGAAAGCAATGTCAGCCGCAAGATCGATTTCATGCTCGATTGCGACGTCGAGCAACGCGAGATGGTCATGCAGCGTGGTCGCCGGCGCTTCGCGGATCTCGGCCACGACCGCACTGATGTGGAGCATCAGGAGGGCCTGCCGATCGCGCAACAGAGTCGCATCGGCGCCGCCGCTGAGTGCCTCCTCTATTACGATGGCGAGGCGATGGCATTCGTTCTCGAGGCTCGCCCAACGCTCGTGCAGCTCGGAGGTTGTAACGCGCACCCCTTGGGTCACAGCCCGATACTCTCCGCTGATGGCATCGGATCGAAGTTAGTTTGCACTGTTGCAACTCGACTGTCCAAAACCCGTCAAACCAACTCGGGGCGCAACGCCCGTCATCCCGGCGGATCGGCGGACTTTGATCGACGGGCGCGGCGAGCCCGAAGGCGGGTGGCGCGCAGTCCGGTGAGGCCATATGTCTCGAACGCGCGCTGCCAATCGAGCAGCTCCTCCTCGGAAAGTGCGTACCGGCGGCAAGCCTCCTCCATTGTGATGGCGCCGCTGCGCAAGGCTGCGAGGACCGCAGCCTTGCGGCGAGCCACCCATCTATTGGTGTTCGGCGGCGGCAGATCAGCCATCGATCGAGGCTGCCCGCTTGAACGGCCGTATGCACACGACCCGCCGCATCGTGCTCGGCTGCCTAATGATGCCAGACATGTTCCTCCCGGCGAGCCGCTACGGGCCGCGTTAGGGGATATTGTCCCTGCTACTACTAAACCTCAGCTGTGTAGAGGCGGAGGGCGAATTTGTGACCAAACTTGGTTAACTCAATGATTTTGCGCGAATCGGCGGGCGGGCTATTCGCGGCAAGCAGGGCAGATCAGCGCAGCCGTGGAAATTCTTGATACCCGAGTTCGGGCTGCAAATGATCCGAATGGTCAAGATCGGGAACGCCGGTGAAGATGGGCCAAACAAGACTAATTTTGATCGGAGCGGGCGTGCTCCTAAGTCTCGGGATGGGAATACGCCAGAGCCTCGGTCTTTTCCTGACGCCGGTGACCCGCGACCTCGCGTTGAGTACGGCCGATTTCACGTTGGCCGTCGCAGTCCAAAACATAGTCTGGGGCCTGTCGCAGGCTCCAGTCGGTGCGATTGCCGATCGTTTCGGTCTACGTTCGACAATGGTGGCCGGCGCCGGGATCTATGTCATCGGGCTTGCGGTCATGGCTGCGGCCGGTGGTGCGCCGGCGCTGATCGCATCTGGCGTGTTGATCGGCGTGGCGCTGTCGTGCACCGCTTCGTCGCTCGCGTTGACCGCCACTGCGCGCGCGATCCCAGAACAGCGCAGGAGCAAGGTGCTGGGCATCGTTTCCGCCGCCGGGTCGCTCGGCACGTTGCTGATCCCGCTGACCACCCAAACACTGCTCACGCACCAAGCCTGGCAGGTTGGGGTACTGTTTTTTTTGTTCTCGCCGTCATGATGCTGCCTGCAGGGTTCTGTGCCGGCGGCGCCGACCGGCTGCCCGGATTGGGCGCGCCGAGGACCACAATGCGCGCGATGATCGGTCAGGCGGCGCGGCACCGACCGTTTCTCGTCATGTCAGGAGCGTATTTCGTCTGCGGTCTTAATCTCGTGTTTCTGACAACCCATCTGCCGACTTATCTGGCAATCTGCGGCCAGGACCCCGATGCTGAGTGCCGAGGCTATCGCAGTTATCGGCGGGATGAACTGCGTCGGCTCGCTGCTGGCCGGTTGGCTCGGCGGGCGGTACCCAAAGCACATCCTGCTCGGGCTTCTCTACATCCTGCGCGCGATGGTGTTCACGGCCTATTTCGTGATGCCGCCGACGCCGGCGAGCACACTTTTATTCGCAGCGGCGATGGGCATGCTGTGGCTCAGCGTGGCACCGCTGGTCAGCGGCCTGGTAGCCGAGATGTTCGGCACCCGCTACATGGCAACCCTCCTCGGGATTGCCTTTGTCATGCATCAGGTCGGATCGTCGCTGGGTGCGTGGGGCGGCGGGCTGATCTTCGACGTGACAGGGTCCTATGACCGTGCTTGGCAGACTGGTGTCCTGATCGGTTTTGGCGCCGGCGTCGTGCAGATCCTCGCCGGGGGCCCGCCGCGCCGGCGCAGCCGAGCGATCGAGCCTCGCCTCGCCACCACTTAGCGCGAGCGCAAACGCCGTTAAGATCTCGTGACACCGGAACAGCCTTCATTAGGCGGCTGTTTGAAAGGTGCTGTTCTCAAATTCTTATGGCTACGTGTGTACTTCGTCGCCCTCGCGACCGATTACGACGGCACCACCGAGCGCCGCTACACCAGCCCCGCATAGCGAGCACGCTCAGCATAGAAATGAATGCCCGAAGGATTATCCACCGGGACCACGTGGCTGAGAAACTGCGCGATCGAGGTCTGCCAGCTGAACCGCTCTGCATGAGAGCGGCAGAGCTCGCGAGGAATCTTCAATGCCGCCATGGCGGCCGCGCGCAGGTCCCAGTCGAGAGCACCGGCGCCGCTGTCGCCGATCACGTCCAGCGGTCCGGCAACCGGCAATGCCGCCACCGGAACTCCGCAGGCCAGCGCCTCGAGCATCACCAACCCGAATGTCTCGGCGCGGCGCGGCAATACGAACACATCCGCCGATGCGTAATGCTCGGCCAACGCTTCGCCGTGCTGGCAACCGGCAAAGTGGACATTGGGGTAGCGGCGCTTCATCTGCGGCAACAGGTGGCCATCGCCCACAACTAGCTTCGAGCCGGGCAAATCGAGGTCGAGGAAGACAGGCAAATCTTTCTCGGCCGCGATGCGTGACACGCACAGAAATACCGGCCGAGGCAGATAGAGCGCGGGGGTATATCCCGGTCTGAACAGCGCAATGTCGACGCCTCGCGTCCACAGGGCTAGCTGTTCGAAACCGTTCTCCGCGAGCTCACGGCGAAGGGTTTCCGTAGCGACCATGATCGCGCTCGAACGGCGATGAAAGCGCCGCAATAGCGCGTAAGTCCATGCCATAGGAACCCCAAAGCGAGCCTTTAGATACTCCGGATATTTGGTGTGATACGCGGTGGTGAAGTGCAGCTTCCGCTTCATGCAATATCTCCGCGCGGCCGTGCCGAGCGGTCCTTCGGTCGCGATGTGGATCGCGTCGGGCATCAGCCCTTCCAGCAGCCGCGTGAGACGCGGCCGAGCAGCAATCGCCAAACGGACTTCCCGGTCCGTCGGGCACGGTACAGTGCGAAAAAGCTCCGGCGTCAGCGGAAAGACGTCATGCCCGGCGGCCAGCAGCCCATCATGCAAGGCCGCGAGTGTGCGCGCAACGCCGTTGACCTGCGGCCTCCACGCGTCCGAGACGAGCGCGAACTTCATCAATCCGAGTCGACGAGCTCGGCGAGCTCGGCGTCCACTTCGATGTCAGGTTCGTCAACCACGCGCCCTTTCAGCGGGTGGTGCATCCAATCTTCGATCCAATGGACCAGCTCGAGCCGGCCATCGAAATGCTCGACGAGAGCAGTGCAGCTCTCGACCCAATCGCCGTCATTGCAATAGAGCACGCCGTTCATCTCGCGAATCTCGGCGTGATGGATATGGCCGCAGACGACACCATCGACGCCGCGTCGGGTTGCCTCGGTGGCCACGGCATCGGCGAACGAGCCGATGTATTGCATTGCGTTCTTGACCCGGTGCTTGAGATAGGCGGACAGCGACCAATACTGGTATCCCAGACGCCGCCGCATAATATTGAAATAGCGGTTGAGCCAAAGCACAGCCGTATACGCGCTGTCGCCGAGCATCGCCAGCCAGCGCGCATGCTTGACGACCGCGTCGAACACGTCGCCGTGCAGTACCAGCAGCCGGCGTCCATCGGCAGTGACGTGAATAATCTCGTGTGCGACCTCTACGCCGCCGAACTGCAGCAGCGTGTAATCGCGTAGCCATTCATCGTGATTGCCGGGGACATAGATGACGCGCGTGCCCTTGCGGACCTTGCGCAATACCTTCTGGATGACGTCATTGTGGGTCTGCGGCCAATACCATGATCGCTTCAGGCGCCAGCCGTCGATGATGTCGCCGACCAGGTAGATCGTGTCCGCATCGTTGTAACGCAGGAAATCGATCAGGAAATCGGCTTTGCACCCGCGAGTGCCGAGATGAATATCGGAAATCCAGATCGTGCGATACTGCCGCATGGTTGAGATTGGGGGAATCGGGGAAATCTGGTTCACGACGGCCCGCCCGCGGCAAGCGGTTCGGGTTTTTGCGAATAGGCCCAGATCTGTGCCGGGAGCAGATTGAGCCAGACCCGGCAAATCTCTCGGCCGGCGATCCCCAGCGGTTCCATTTGCAAGGGCGAGGAGAACGCGTTGGTCATCTGCAAAAAACGTCCGCCCGGTCCCAAAAGCTCAAGACACGGCTTGACGATGGCTCGCTGTGCCTCCAATGGAAACCACTTGATCGGGAGGCTCGAGACGACCGCGCCCAGCGGTTCCCCGCGCCCCCAAAATATTCATCGATTCGGGTCGCATCGCCTTCGATCACTCTCATTCTCGGGAATTCACTGCGCAGCATCGCTGCGAGCCGCGGCTCACTCTCGACGGCAATGATGCGATCGGGCGGGCAGCCGGCCCGGACTAGCCCGCGCGTGAGGCTCCCGGTTCCGGCGCCGAGTTCGAGCACTGCCCCGGGCCGCTCGAGTTCGACGCAGCGTGCGAGGACGTCGGCAAAACGCCGCCCGCTCGGGTTCGCAGCCGCTATTCGCATCGGCTTTTGCAACCACAGACCAAAAAACACGGTCGCCCCCGCGGACACGTGATCTCCCCTACCTTGTTGGTCCGATGCTCATTCTATCAATTGTATGTTACAGTTTTTCGAGCCCCATATGTGGGCGGCATTCGCAAAACGGTCATCATCCTATGGTACTGATCGCCTTTCAGGCTAGAGGAGCGCTCTCTGATGGCTAAGAAAGCAACTCGCCCTGGCGCTCGGAAGAATGGCTTCAAGGCAACCTTGACCCGTTTTGCGAATAAGCGCGGTTCACGTGGCCGGGCGCGCTTCGGAGATTGGCGAAAAATCCTGATGCACAGATTTGCGCCGGGACCCAAGCTAGAATCACCGGATCCGGTCTCGCTGGCGGTTTTCGCGATCGATCGGGTCGGCCCGGCCGCGGTGCGCGCCTGCGCCTCCGGGGTCGAAGTCCGCGTCGCAGCGCCGGACGAAGCTACCGCTGCGGATATTTCGCGCCGCACTAGCCCAAACCGCTCGACGGCGCGCCACAGATCAACTGATCCGAATCGTCGTCGATTGAGCTAGTTGCCCGGGTCGGGTTGTTCCCGGAGAGCGGTAGCGCTACCCTCCCCACCAAGCCCCTTCGGGCTCGGTCCGCCCTCTCCCGCGGGGCGGCGGCCGGCGGGGGAGAGGGAAACTCGGTTAAGACCGCGTCAGTCGAGGGCGGCGAGCATATCGGCGCTGACCAGGGTTACACCCCCTTCGCTGCAATAGAACCGTTTCGCGTCCAGCCCCGGATCTTCGCCGATGACCAACCCTTCCTGGATGCGGCAACCGCGGTCGACGACTACCTTGTTGAGCCGCGCGTGGCGCCCGACGAGAACGTCCGGCAGCAGCACCGCCTCGCAGGTCTGGACGTAGGAGTTGACGCGGCAATTCGAAAACAGCAGCGAGCGGCGGACCGTAGCGCCGGAAATAATGCAGCCGCCGGAGACCATCGAGTCCACTGCCATGCCGCGCCTGTCGTCGTCGTCGAACACGAATTTCGCCGGCGGCAACTGCTGCTGATACGTCCAGATCGGCCAGTTCGGGTCGTAGATGTCCAGCGAAGGGGTCGGCGAGACGAGATCCAGATTGGCGGCCCAATAGGCGTCGATGGTGCCAACGTCGCGCCAATAGGCCTCGGCTTCCGGCGTTGTCTTCACGCAACTTTCTTCGAAGGAATGGGCGACCGCCAAGCCGCGGCTGACGAGGTCCGGGATAATGTCTTTGCCGAAATCATGGCTCGATCCCGCGTGACGGTGATCGCGTTCGAGCTCATCATAAAGGAACTCGGCGGTGAACACGTAGACACCCATGCTGGCGAGCACGCGGTCCGGCTTGCCGGCCATTCCAGGCGGATTTTTCGGCTTTTCCAGAAAGTCGATGATTGCCATCGAATCATCGACCGCCATGACGCCGAAATCGGAAGCCTGCTCGGTCGGCACCTCGACACAGGCGACCGTGCAATCGGCGCCTTTGTCGATGTGGTCGGCGAGCATGTTCGAGTAATCCATCTTATAGATGTGGTCCCCTGCCAAAACGATAAAGTATTCCGGCCCGGCGGCCCGAAAGATATCGAAATTCTGAAACACCGCGTCTGCGGTTCCGCGATACCAGGTGGCCTCGTCGAGCCGCTGCTGCGCCGGCAGAAGGTCGAGGAACTCGTTCATCTCCGGGCGCAGGAAAGACCAGCCCATCTGCAGGTGGCGCAACAGGCTGTGCGCCTTGTATTGGCTCAAAATACCGATGCGACGCACCCCCGAGTTGATGCAATTCGACAATGCGAAATCAATAATGCGGAACTTGCCGCCAAAAAACACCGCCGGCTTGGCGCGCCGGTCGGTCAATTGCTTGAGCCGGCTGCCGCGACCGCCGGCGAGCACGAGCGCGATGGACCGCTGCGCCAGTCTTTGTTGGATGCGAGCGCTCGACAACATTTCCCCTTCCCTTTCCCCGCCGTGCCTTTCGGCGCGCGAGGACGGTGCGCGACCCGAACGCCCGCGTCAACTTTGACAGCATAAATCGGAACAATTGAGGAGTAGGGCGGGTGAGCTTAGCGAAACCCGCCATGGGCGGTGAATAATAATGGGTTTCGCTGCGCTCGACCCATCCTACCGAAGCGGGTGAACCGGGATGCTGGCGCGGGCTGCTTGTCAGCGGGCGATCTCGCTGAGCGCCTGCAGCTCGGCCTGAAGGACATTTTCCTGGCGTTCGAGGCGGCGGAGCTCGACGAGCAGCGTGTCGCGCTCGGGGCCGGTAGCGCGAGCGACCTGCTCGCGCAGGCTCGGCAGGTTGCCTTGAACCGCCTGCAGCTCCGCCTCGATCGCGCCGCGGTCGAGTTCGTCCGGCGGCAGCGCCTCGTCGGCGAGTACGGTGCAGCGCTCCGGCGTTACCTCGGCGATGCCGCTGACGACGAAGATGCGCCGCGTCACTCTCTGCCCCTCGTAAACATCGATCGTCCCGGGGCGGATCGAGGAAATCAGCGGCGCGTGGCCCGGCAGCACGCCGAAATTGCCCTCGGTCCCGGGGATCACCACCATCTCGACCATCTCCGAAAGCAACAGGCGCTCGGGAGTAACCAACTCGAACTGCACACGCTCGGCCATTGACGGAACCAGCCCGGCTCAGGCCGCCTCGGCCGCCATCTTGCGCGCCTTCGCGACCGCCTCCTCGATCGTGCCGACCATGTAGAAGGCGCTTTCCGGCATATCGTCGTGGTCGCCGGCGACGATCCCTTTGAACCCCTTGATCGTGTCTTCGAGGCTGACGAGGACGCCGGGGGTGCCGGTGAACACTTCGGCGACGTGAAAGGGCTGGGACAGGAAACGCTGGATCTTGCGGGCCCGGGCGACAGTCAAGCGGTCTTCTTCGGAGAGCTCGTCCATGCCGAGGATCGCGATGATATCCTGCAGCGATTTATAGGTCTGCAGCACGCGCTGGACATCGCGCGCCACCTGATAGTGGTCCTCACCGATGACCCGCGGGTCGAGCAACCGGGAAGTCGAATCGAGCGGGTCGACGGCCGGATAGATGCCGAGCTCGGCGATTTGGCGCGACAGCACGGTGGTCGCGTCGAGATGGGAGAACGTCGTGGCGGGCGCCGGATCGGTCAGATCGTCTGCCGGCACATAAATCGCCTGCACCGAGGTGATCGAACCTTTCTTCGTGCTGGTGATCCGCTCCTCGAGGGTCCCCAAATCGGTTGCCAATGTCGGCTGATAGCCGACCGCCGACGGGATGCGGCCGAGCAGCGCCGATACTTCGGAGCCCGCCTGCGTAAAGCGGAAGATGTTGTCGACAAAGAACAGCACGTCCTGGCCTTCCTCGTCTCGGAAATATTCGGCGAGGGTAAGCCCCGACAGACCGACCCGGGCGCGCGCGCCAGGCGGTTCGTTCATCTGGCCATAGACGAGCGCCGCCTTTGAGCCCGGCCCGTCGATGTTGATGACGCCGGATTCCATCATCTCGTGATAGAGGTCGTTGCCCTCGCGGGTGCGCTCGCCGACGCCGGCGAACACCGAGTAGCCGCCATGCGCCTTGGCGATGTTGTTGATCAATTCCATGATGATCACGGTCTTGCCGACCCCGGCGCCGCCGAACAGCCCGATCTTGCCGCCTTTCGCGTAAGGCGTCAGGAGATCGACAACCTTGATCCCGGTGACCAGGATCTCAGCCTCGGTTGACTGGTCGATGAACTCAGGCGCCGGCCGGTGGATCGGCAGGCGGCGGTTGGTCACCACCGGACCGCGCTCGTCCACGGGGTCGCCGATGACGTTGAGGATGCGGCCCAATGTCTCCGGGCCGACCGGCATCATGATCGGTTCGCCGGTATCGACCACCTCGGCGCCGCGCACCAGCCCATCGGTCGTGTCCATCGCGATTGTGCGCACGACGTTTTCGCCGAGCTGCTGCGCCACTTCGAGCACGAGTGTCCGGCCGCTATCCTTGATCTCGAGTGCGCTCAAGATTGCCGGCAGCTCTCCGTCAAAATGCACATCGACGACGGCGCCGATAACCTGGGTGACGGTGCCGATAGAATTCCTTGCCATACTTTACAATATCCCCGTGCAGAACATCACAGCGCCTCGGCCCCGGAGATGATCTCGATCAGCTCCTTGGTGATCGCGGCCTGACGCGTGCGGTTGTAGCTGAGTGTGAGCCGGTCGATCATATCGCCGGCGTTGCGAGTGGCGTTGTCCATTGCGGTCATGCGCGCGCCTTG
>Ga0210396_10005682_pt1 | contig 12003 bp, 14 predicted proteins | sample IncBWH17OmetaG_FD_155466 | JGI IMG/M metagenome (GOLD analysis project Ga0210396, IMG submission 155466) | Forest soil microbial communities from Barre Woods Harvard Forest LTER site, Petersham, Massachusetts, United States - Inc-BW-H-17-O ...
TCCCACTAGCTGCCTAGGTAGTTCCCGCTAGTAACTAGCTAGGCAGCTCATGTTCACCTGAACAGTTGGGCGAGTTCTGCCGCCGAATAACGGCTTGGCCCAAGGCCGTTGCGGACCGTAGAACGCGCCGCGTGTGCTACAGCGGCATTCAGTGGTGCCGTCATGCCATGGCGGTGAGCGATCCGGACGATCTCGCCGTTGAAGAAGTCGGTCTCGACGTTGCCGGTGTTGCGGCTCAACGACTGCCACGTGGAGTTGCTCGCCCCGGTATTCCGTCCGGGTACCGTGCGGACACTCGGTCCGTCCGCCCGCGCGGCCGTGGATATCTCGAACGAGACCCACTCGATTCCGGCGTGCCGCAACACATTCTCACCTTCACTGCGCAGCGCGGCCTCCACCGCGCTTGTGTCGGCACCTTCGGCGGCCAGGGCGCGAACAGCGTTGCCGAGGTTGCTCAACAGCTTGTTGTACTTCCAGGGGGCGACGTCGTCGGGAGTACGCACCTGGATCCCTGCGGCGGTCCACGTTTCGGCGAGGCCCGACAACAGGTCGGCGTCGACCTGCGTGCTGATCGACGCGGGCCACCGTGCGATGTGGAACTGGCCGGCCACCGGCCACGACCGCACGATCACCTCCCCGGGCTCGAGGTGCACGGCCGGCAGCCAGACGCAGATACCAAATACCCGCCGGAAGTAGCGCAGCGCTTTCTCCTCGGCGGCAACACCGTTGAGGGCGGTCATCGCCGGCAGGCGCTCACCCGCGGTCCCGACCAGGTCATTTGGGCCGTTCGGCCCAAAGACCGGCTGGTCCACCCATTCCTGGAGAGCCGCGTCGAGTTGCTGGGTCTTCGTCGCGAAGACCAGCACGTCGCGATCGGTCAACCGCACATGCTCGGGCCCGGACGCCGCGGTGACCGGCGTGTGGAAGGTGCCGTCGGCCGTTCTCAACGTCATGCCCGCGATCGCCAAGACTTCCGCGTGTCGACCCCGTGCCACCAACACCGTGGCAACACCGGCCCGGGCCAGCAGTGCGCCCAGGGTGCCGCCGACCGCACCGGCACCAACGATCACGTATCGGTGGTCGTCTCGAGGGGTCGCTGCCTCATCCAATGCCGCACCTTCTGTCGCTTCCGGACGTTCCCGCTACTGATCGAGGTTACGTATCCCCGTTGCCATAATGACAGCGTCCACCAACGACGCTGCCAGCAAGAAACGCCACACGGACGGGGTCTGATATGTGCGGATCGCTGCTTCAACACATCAAGCCAGGACGCCACCTGCCGTTCGCTCATCCACGGCTAGACCGCTACCGGAAGTACCTGGAGCGGCCGGCGGAGCCGGCGACCACGGGGCTGAAGGCGCACTTCCTCGGGACGAGCTCGGTTCTACTCAGTGACCAGAACACCTCCATCCTCTCCGACGGCTTTGTGACCAGACCCGGGATGTTGAGTCTGCAGTTCGGCAAGATCAACCCGAATCGCCAACTCGTTCGCGATGCGATCGACCGCCTCGACGTGGCAAGCTCATTGGCCGCGGTGTTCTGCGCACACTCGCACTACGACCACGCGATGGACGCACCCATCTGGGTCAACGAAACCGGTGCCGACCTCATCGGTTCGGAATCGACCGCCAGCATCGGACGCGGCCTGAACGTGCCCGAGTCCTCGCTGAAAGTCGTCACCGACGGACAAACCTTGTCCTACAACGACTTCGAGCTGACCTTCGTCCATTCGGTACACAGTCCCGGCGACCTTTCCCCCGGTGTGGTCACCGAGCCGCTCGTCCCGCCGGCGCCCACCCGTACGTGGAAGAGCGCCACCTGCTACTCCGTGCTGATCAACCATCCCCAAGGACGGATCCTGATTCACGCCAGCGCCAATTTCGTTCCCGGAGCGCTCGCCCGGCACCGCGCTGACGTCATCTACTTTGGCGTTGGCTTGTTGGGTAAACAATCAGACGAGTTCATCAACACCTACTGGGACGAGGTCGTCGTCACCACCAGAGCGCGGCGGATCATCCTCGTGCACTGGGACGACTTCTTCCGCACCCTGGATCACCCGTTGCGCCCAATGCCCTATCTAGCCGATGACTTTGACGCCACCATGAACCGGCTACTCCCGCTCGCCGAACGAGCCGGCGTCGAAGTACTAATCCCGACTCCATGGCAAGCCACCAACCCACTGGCCAATCACTAAGCTAAGCCTTGAAAAAGGCGGCCAGGCGTTCGACGGCCGCAGCGGACTCGGGTAGCCCGGCCGAGATGAACACCGGCCAAACGTGAATTCCATGTCGCCAAGACTCGAAGGACACCTCGACACCAGCCGCGGTGGCGGCATCTCGGATACGGGTGGCATCGTCGTAGAGGATCTCGTTCTCACCGACCTGGATGAGCATCGGGGGGAAACCCTGCATGTCGGCGAAGATCGCAGAGCAACGGGGGTCGCGCGGATCCGCCCCGGCAAGGTAGTCGACGACGCTGGATTCGAGCATCTCACGAGTGACTAACGGGTCCAGGTGTTTACGTTGCTCGATGGAGGCGCCGCCGAGAGTCAGGTCAGCCAACGGCGAGAGCAGAGCGATTCGTTCGGGAAGCGCCAAGCGTTGATCGCGGGCCGCGGCGGTGACGGCGACCGCCAAGTTGCCGCCGGCTGAATCACCGAGCACGGCCAGCATTTGCGGGTTGGAATCGCTGTGTGTGACAAGCCACTGATAGGCGCGCAGGCAATCGTCAAAGGCGCCTGGGAAGGGGGCTTGTGGAGCGAGCCGATAGTCCACCACGAACACTCGAGCGTTGGCGGCCAAGGCTACCGCGGTCGCAAACGGCAGATAGCGGTCCGGCGGTGAGCCAGTGACGTAGCCGCCGCCGTGGAAATACAGGACGGTCCGTTCGGGGCTACCGACCTGCGGTTGCAGCGTGATGGCGGGGACGCCCCCTAATTCAGTGCTGCGGCGTGACACGCCTTCCAGCTCAGACGAGCTGTCGACAAACGCCGCGCTTCCGGAATCGACGACGGTGGGCCGTGCCCGAAGGTAGTCGATGAAGGCCTGCAGCAGCTGCGATGGATCGTCACCACGCGGACCCGTGATGACGGTATAGAGCTCGGAGATGAGTTCGTTGCGCACGACGGCCACGTCGAATCCGCAGGCCACTGGCTCGCCTCCTGGCGGCCCGAGCTCAAATGCCATGTAGCCCAGTCCCCGAGTTTGGTAGACAGGGCCTGCTTTGGTGAATACCAGCCCCTGCATCTGCGATTGCAACGCTGTTGCCTTGGCGTCTAAGGCTTCACGACCGACCGTGCTCCCCTCGTCGTCCGTCCACCGCACATCAGGGGAGTAGATGGTGTTGATCACCGCGGCCCTGCGACCCGCGTCGCGTTCGTTGAATACCCCGAGCAAATTCGCTTCCATCAAGCGACTGATGGTCTCCGTCATCGTGAGTCCTTCCCGCCCGCTTTGGCCTCATCACTATACGTGATACATCACTTAAAAAACGGCGCTGATGTTCGTATTCGCTCCCGGTCATGCCCTACTGGCGGCGGTCGGTCGCGACGCGTCGAAGGGGTTTCCGGCGGTGATCTGGATATCCTGGGCGGATAGCCGGAGAAGGAATAGCCGAAGTGTCACGTAGTCAGCGCCGGAAGACCGATCAGGGCCCTTGGCTGTCGCCGGCCGAGCTGCAAGCCTGGCGCGCGTTCATGCGCGTGCAGATGCGGATGAATTATGAGATGAATCGGCAGCTGCAGAGTGACAGCGATTTGTCTCTTGCCGACTACCACGTTCTGAATGCGTTAACCGGTGCGCCCGGCGGCCGCCTGCAGGTCTCTGACCTGGCGGCGCTGATCGGTTGGGAACGCAGCCGCGCGTCGCATCAGCTGCGCCGGTTATGCGAACGCGGCCTCGCTGAGCGGGTTCCATCGCAGGATGACCGCAGGGCAACCGATGCGATTCTGACAAAGGCCGGTCGCAACGCGATCGACGCGGCAGCTCCGGGTCACGTGGCGTTGGTCCGGCGCCTGTTCTTCGACCCGCTGCCCGACGAGCTGCTCGCGCCGCTCACCGCGGCGCTGGAACACATCCACGTACACTTGAATTTCCATAGCTCCTTGCCGCCGGTTCCCTGATGAGTAGCTGCCGACGCTAGAGGGCGGCGCTTGACGGGTCCAGGCTTCCCGCTCGCTGGCTAGACCATCTGGGCCCTTGATATGGATTCCACCGCACAACCATCTTGCAAGTAACATGACGTATCACGTATCGTGGTTGCCACGCTGCCCCCTTGTGAGAGAGGGACCCTTATGCGTGCAACAACGCGTGCCCAGACGCTCAACCTCTTCGCGTTGGTCGACGCGATGGACGTTGCTGCGTTAACCCCACTTTTTGCTGAGGATGGACGGGTCGTGTTCGGCAACAGCCAGCCGCTGGTTGGCATCGGGGAGATCCGTATAGGCCTAACCAACTTCTACGACACGATCGCCGGCCTGCACCACGAGGTCGTGCGGGAATGGAACGTCGACCGAGACACGATCGTCCAGCTGAAAGTCACCTACGACCGCAAGGACGGTCAGCAGGTCACCATCCCGTGTGTGACGATTTTCCATCTCGACGCTGCCGGCAAGATCGACGCGTACCGCGTCTACTTCGACGTTGCGCCAATTTATGCCTAACCGTGCGTCTCGCTATCCCCTTGCCGACAAGGCGGTTTGGCGCGTCGGGTATGGCGCGATGCAGCTGGCCGGGGACAACGTCTACGGTCCGCCACGGGACCGTGATGAAGCCATCGCAGTGCTACGGGCCGCGGTGGAGGCCGGGGTCGATCACATCGACACCGCGCAGTATTACGGGCCAGGGGTGGTCAACGAATTGATCCGTGAGGCGCTTCACCCCTACCCCGACGGCTTGGCCTTGGTCAGCAAGGTGGCGGCCCGCCGCGACGATTCGGGAGCGGTGCTGCCCTACGACGAACCCGACCAGCTGCTGTCCGGCATATACGACAACCTCACGACACTGGGAGTCGAGCAACTTACCGCCGTCAACTTACGGGTGCTGGACAACGCCGCACCTGATGCCCGGTTCGTTGATCAGCTCGGCGCGCTGGTCACAGCCCGGGACAAGGGACTGATCGGCGGAATTGGGATCAGCAATGTCAGCCGCGCCCACCTGATGGGGGCGCTGGACGTCACCGAAATCGTCTGCGTGCAGAACTTCTTCAATCTCGCGGCCCGTGAGAGCCTGCCCGTCTTGGAGGAGTGTTGCGCACGGGAGATCGCGTTCGTGCCGTTCTGTCCCTTGGGCTTTCCTACAGCGCAGCGCGACGAAATCCTGAACAACTCGGTCGTGGCCGGTGTCGCCGATCGCCACGAAGCGAGCGCCGCACAGGTCGCCCTCGCGTGGTTGCTGGCCGTCGCACCGAATGTGCTGCTGATTCCGGGAACCCGCGCTCGCGGCCACCTAACCGAGAACCTTGCCGCGGGCGGCCTATCGTTGAGCGACCGCGAGATCGAAGTCCTCAACCAGGAATTCGGCTGACAAGTGTTAACCATGAAAACAATGAGGAGGTCTGGATGAAGCTAGCGCTGTGGATTATCGCGATCGTCCTTGCGGTGGGTTTTGCCGCAAGCGGCCTGATGAAGATACTTCGCACCAAGGAGCAACTCGTGGCGTCCGGCTTCGGCTGGGCGCAGGACTTCAGCCCGTCCACAATACGGCTCACCGGGGTTCTCGAGATCCTCGGCGCGATCGGGCTAATCCTGCCGGCCGCGCTGCATATTGCGCCGATCCTGGTGCCACTGGCCGCAATCGGGCTCGCCCTGACGATGGTCGGTGCGGCCGTCGTGCACGCTCGGCGCAAAGAAGCGCCGATGATCGCGGTCAACGCGGTGCTGCTTACGCTCGCCGTCATCGTGGCCTGGGGCCGTCTCGGGCCGTATTCGCTGACGTGACAATGCCCGCGGTGGTACTCACCGCTGACGGACACATCGCACTACAGGATCGACCACGCCCCACGCTGCGACCCGATCAGGTCCTCGTCGAAGTCAATCTGTGTGGCATCTGCGGCAGCGATCTCCACGCCTCCCAGCTGCCGCAGGTGTACCGCGGTGACTGCATCCTCGGGCACGAGTCCACCGGTCGGATCGCGGCAGTCGGCCACGACGTCGCAGACTGGGCGATCGGCCAGCGGGTTGCGATCAACCCCAACGGCAACGTGGACGGGACGTGCGTGTACTGCCGCTCAGGGCGGCCGAACTTCTGTCGACAAGCCACCTTGGAGACGGCGCTAGGCCTGCAGGCCGATGGAGCGCTGGCGCCGCTGATGGCCGCCTTCTCCGGACACCTGCGCCGAATCCCTGATGAGCTAGGGACTCTCGAGGCGGCCTGGGTCGAGCCGACGGCGACCGCGTTGCGAGCGGTGGACCTCGCCGGCGAACTGTCGGGGCGGACGGTATTAGTGACCGGCGGCGGTCCCATCGGGCAGCTCGCCTGCAGGCTCGCTCACCTCAGATCGCCCGCACGAATCCTTCTCATGGAGCCGGCTGCGCAACGGGCCGGGTTCGCGACGAGTTCCCATGCGGTGTCGATCGCTGCCGACGCCGACACCAGCGGACTGGAGGTCGATGTCGTGCTCGAGTGCTCGGGCAACGCCGCCGCGACCTCTACCGCACTGAAGCTGCTGGCCCCCGGCGGCATCCTGGTGGTGGTCGGGGCGGGACCCGACCCTGGCCTGGATTCGGCCACGATCCTGCTCAAAGAGATTACGGTGCGGGGCTCGTACATTTACACCGACGAATTCGACCGCGCGATCGAGCTACTGGCCGCTCGAGAAATCGCCGTTGCGGACCTCACCACGGTCATCAGTCCACTAACCGATGCGCTGACCGCGTTCGACGCGCTTCGCGCCGGCCGAGTCATGAAAGCCCTCATCTCCCCGGCCACCCAGCCGTAATCGTCTGAAGCCTATCCAGGCGGGACGGGTCGCTTCATAGTGCAGGCGATGCTCCATTCGAACAACAGGTCCCCGACTTTGTCGTAGTCCTTGAAATGGTGGGAAACCTGAACACGCTGAACCGAGGAGCCAACAATCTCCCATCCTTGCTTGCCTCGGGGAGAACCATCTCGGCTGAAAGCGGCCACTGATGGCCTTGTAACTTTCCGGCTGGTCGACTCGTCGTTAGTTTCGTACCAGGAGGCAATGATGGGATCTGTCAGCTACGCCGACGCGGTGAAGAGCGCCTTGGACAGGTTGCGCGGGACCGGTTTCTACCTCGGCGAGTTCTTCGCCAATCACGGCCCGATGGCTGCTGAAGCGCTTGCCACCCTCGGTTACTGCGACGAGGTCTCCGGCTGGCTGGATGCCAACATCCGCCACCGCGACTACCGGCCGCTGCCTGATCCGACGCAGCCGATCACCGATTGGCAAGTCGCGCTGGGAGATCGCGACCGCGGTGGTGATTGGGTTGAGCTGTTCCGCCGCGCACTGGCCGAGGCTCCGTGGCGCGAGGTGGTGCGGACCTGGTTTCCACGGCTGCTGCCGGGCTGCGCCGGGTCGCTTACTCATGGCCTGATCCGTACCGCCCATGCGGTGCGATCGCTACGCGACGTCGACCACCACGGCGAGCTTCAGATCGATGAGCTCGCTCGGGGTCTGGGATTCTGGGCGACCGTCTTCACGCCGCTGGAGACTGAGTCCGGTGGCAGCTTGGATTTCGATGCCGCAGCCGTCGACCGAGAGCTGAGCGAGTTGACGGCTGAATATGCGGGTCACTATGCGGCGACAATGCCGTCCTCCCCTATCCCATTGATTCACACCATCACTGCGCCGGCAGCGATGCGAATACTGTTGGCCGAGCTTCCGGCCGAGCTGCATCCGGCTGGGTTTCGCACCATCGCGAAGGTCAATCGGGAATTGTTCGCCCGTTTCGGGGGAAAGCTGGCCTCAGGCGGTCGCCTACCCGGCAACCCAGGTACCGACCGCGGGTTTACAACGCTGGCTGCCGAGGCAGTCGACATCGGTGACGAGCATGCCATCAAGATTTGCGAAGCAACCATGCGTGAGAATGCTCTTCGTCCCGACCCGCGATATCGAGCGGCGGCCAGCGCCGCGCTCGACCTGATCCGCAGGCGCTGAGCGCGTTCACTCATCCTCTTGCCACGGGGCCTCGCCCATGACTTCTGCGAACGTCTCGGATAGGTTCGCCACCATTCGCTCTGATAGCCAATCATCTTGGCGCGGATCGTAGTTGGATGGCATATGAAGCTGGCCGACGTAGGCGCCGGCTGCGATGGCCGACCACATCGTTACCGCGCGCTGTACCCGCCGATCCTGGGAATCGAATCCCATCCGGCCCGCGAGCGCCTGCGTCAGCACCCTCTTACGGACTGCAGACGCTTGCTGTTGCAGATGCGAGGTTGAGGTGACGACGCGCCCCATCGCCAGCATTCGATCACGCGTTATGACGCCGCGGCCCTCGATGATCGCGGCCAACAACTCGATGGTCGCGATCAGCAGCGCGTGCTCTGGGTCGACCTCGGCCTTAACGTCGGCGAGTGCTGCGGCGGTGGCCTGCAGCAGGTCATCGACAACCGACATGATGGCCTCATCCTTAGTCGCGAAGTGGCGTTCAAAGTCAGCTGGCGTTACGTCGGCGGCAGCGCGATCTGATCCACGGTGGTGGCGTCGTACCCCTGGCCCATGCAGAGATCCAGGGTGGCATCGACCAGCCGCTCGCGGCAGTCGTCATCCCGATCGCCGGGTATTCGCGTTCTCTTTCCCCAAATCCTCCTGAATTCCCCCACCCAACCGCGCCTCAAACTTAGCGGTGGGTAGCGAACGCGACAACTAAATCGTCGTGTTAGGTGTCGTGGATATTTCAAGCCAGAATTGAACACGAAGCTTGCGGATCTGGATCCACAGCGGCCACCAGCTACTACGCCAACGTTCTCGGTCCTGACCGATGTATCTCTGTTACCGGAACGTGGCCGGCACGTACTGATTGTTGACTACCTTTACCACTCGGCCGATCTAGTGCTTTTACGAAGCAAGAGGGATACATGGATTTCGAGGGCGGACATACCCGACACCTCCTGACACTGGCTCAGCGGGCACTACAGGGCGACAACGTCGACAAAGGAATGGTCTGCACGGCCGCGATCAGGGTCATCGACAACCCTCCTCGGGATGGCATCTTGCGCAGTCTGGCCGACCACGTATGTCAGGCCGTCTTTGACTGGGCTTGCTTCGAGGGCTCCAGTGCACGGCTTGAGGGTGTCGTCGAGAGCTACAAGACCGCCGCCAGCGCCCTACACGTCGAGGAGCGGCTCAACAAGCTGCGACACTAGCGTCGTCAACTTCCCGCTGAGCATCGGACGCGAAACGATCCGCGGCAACGTATCCAAGCGCGCCCGTAAGGACTGCGAACTTGATGAGAGCGGCGACTTGCGCGCGCCGTGCGTCAACGGCAACTCGCGTGCGGCGAAGTACGTTCAGTAACGAGACTCCCTCTATCGCGTCGGCGACGACGGCAACAATCACAGTTGCGGGCAAGACGGCCGGATGGCGACGCCGCCGACGGACGCCGTCGACAAGCAGCGCCGTGAATGTGCCGTAGGTCGCCATGTATCCGAAATCGAGCCATAGGGATAACCGCGCGGCCCGCTGACCGTCGCTGCCCCAGCGGGTCATAATGTCCTCAGCTCGAATCGCACTGCCGGCCAACTCAAATGGAATAATCCCTGGACCACCTGTCGCGCGCATACGCCGTTCCAGCCACAGCATTACCAGCGTGTAGACGACAAAAGCGACAGTAGCTGCCACGAATCGATTGTCGCGTCTGCGCTCGCCCACCATATTCGACTCCTTTGGAACAGCCGGATTCTCGCGTCATCTCATTCTGAAGGGATTTGTTGTGTGTTAGTTCTCCCAGGCTGATGGCGCCGGTTCGCGCGTCGCTTGTACAGATCCGTCGTCTTTGATCAACCGGCCACATTCAGTACATCGGGTTGGCTGTGAACCGTCGCCGAATCCGACGGATCCGTACAAGTAAGCGCGACCGGTGTGACATCACGCTTGACGTCATTGGGTGGATTGGCACGGAGGTGGTGTTGGATGTCCAAAGTCGCTCCGGAGCTGGGGCACGTGCAAGAGACACTGTTGATTCCGCTGTACGGCAGGGCCCGCGACGCCGCCAAGCGCCGTCCGGTGCTCAATGACGTGCGGGCCGGTGAGCTGGTCGACGGCCTTGAATACGACTTCACCCAGTTCGGCGGCCCCGCGTTGTTAGGTTGCGTGCTGCGATCGGCGATTCTCGACGGGTGGGTACGCGCGTTTTTGACCGCGGATCCGACTGGAACGGTCATCGAAGTCGGCACCGGCCTGAACACCCGGTTCGATCGGCTCGATAACGGGACGGTCCACTGGTTCGATCTGGATCTTCCCGACACGATCGCGCTACGCCGACGTTTCTTCGCCGACCGGGAGCGCCGCACGATGCTGGTGGGTTCAGTACTAGACACCGACTGGTTCGACACCGTTGCCGCTGCCCCTGGTCCGTATCTATTCGTATGCGAGGCGGTCTTCGTGTACCTAACTGGGGAGCAGGTCCGCACCGTGCTATCGCAGCTTGCTCATCGGTTTGCGGGGTCCCTGATCGCCTTCGACACCGCTGGCGCAGTGATGCTGCGAAATCAGCACCGCAACGGGTCAATGCACGCGGTAGCCGCCCGGATGCAGTGGGTTTGCGACGACCCGCGCGAGCTCGAGCGGTGGGGACCCGAGCTGTTGGACACCCGCACATTCGCCACCCCACAACCAGATGTTGCCTCGACCTGGCCTGCGCGTTATCGCTACGGCATGCCGCTGCTGGCCCGGCTACTTCCCTTCATCGTCAACAACTACAAACTCAACCTGTTCAGGCTCGCCACATAGCAGGAGGCTCAGATCTGCTGTCGTCCGATAGACGCGCCGCCGTCGACGAAGATCGTCTGTCCGGTGATGAACGATGCTTCGTCGGATAGCAAGAAGGCGATCGCCGCAGCGATCTCCTCGGGGCGTCCCAGGCGGCCCATGGGAACCATGGCACGGTAGCGGATCTCGCCCTCGCTGCCGGGTGGACTGTTCTCGCGGAACAGCTCCGTTTCGACGGGTCCTGGCGCGACCGCGTTGACGGTGATGCCGGTGGCTGCCAGCTCTAGCGCCCACACCCGGGTGGCGCTGATCAGGGCCGCCTTTGCAGCGGCATACGCGGTGCGCTTCTGGGGGGCGCCAAGCGCGACCAGGCTCGCGATGTTAACGACGCGGCCCCACCCTTGCCGGCGCATCGCGGGTAGGACCGACTGGGCTAGTTGGATCGCGGTTCGCAGGTTGACATCGAGCACTGCGTCGAGCGCGTCCAAGGTGACGTCTTCGAGTGACTGAGGACGAACCAAACCTACGTTGTTGACCACTGCGTCGATTCGGTGTGCAGATGAAATCTCCCGTAGTGCAACAGATGTCGCGGTTCGGTCGGAGAGATCGGCGGTATACAACAGGCCAGGGAAGGTAGCGTCCGGAGTCCGCGCGATGCCCACTACCGTGTCACCTTGCTTGGCCAGGCGTTCGGCTAGAGAGCGGCCGATGCCCTTACTCGCCCCGCTGATGAGTACCGTGCGGCTGCCTTGTTCCCTTGAAATAGTCATTGGGTAGCGAACGGTAACGGCAGGGGGGTGCGCTTGCCTGCACGGGTGCTCGTCATTTCGGATGCTCCTATAGGCCAGATGCTATTGCTTACTGACGCCACGTTGAGCCGCTAAAGGTGAAGGTTAGGGCTCTGCACGATGAAATCATCGCTGATATTGCGATCCGCCGCTGCCGGGTAGCCGGATCTGAACGCTCTCGCTCTCGGAAGACGAGAAGGCCTGGATTCTGGGCCGTACCGCGCGCCAGATTCTGCGCTGGCCCGCGCCCGACGAAATCCATTAGAGCGCAACGTAGATAGGCAGACCGACGTACCGCGGGGTTCACGCTCCTGCGGTGTTG
>Ga0210396_10005683_pt1 | contig 12003 bp, 12 predicted proteins | sample IncBWH17OmetaG_FD_155466 | JGI IMG/M metagenome (GOLD analysis project Ga0210396, IMG submission 155466) | Forest soil microbial communities from Barre Woods Harvard Forest LTER site, Petersham, Massachusetts, United States - Inc-BW-H-17-O ...
CCAGTTCTCCTGAAAAAAATTACTCTCCGAAACGTACGCTCCGTCATCCGGCACGATCGCGCGCAACTCATTTACGCACTTGTGGATCTCTTGCCGAGATTTTCGTCCGGCCTCAACATCCGGCTCATGGCCGTGCACACCCGGATATCCGCCGCCTGCGTCGCCTACGATGGCCAGCGCAAACGCATTCAGCACGGCGGGGTTCGTCGCTGTATCGCGCGTCGCCTCCATTGCCTCGCGCGGCCCTCCCGCCAGCCCTTTGTTGAAATGCAACTCGATGTCTTTGTGGCGCGAACCGGCAAACAGCGCCTGGGCGAGCCGCTCCTGCGAATCATCTTCGAGCAGAGACGCCGGCATCCACAACGATTCGTATCCGTAAAGGAACCACGCCACTTGCCCCGCGTCTCCCGTCCACCACGCATTGTTTGAACTCGTTCCCGGCCGCTGGTCCAAGTTAAAAACTGCTTGATGGTTCTGCTTCCTCCAGTCTACGTCCCACCAATGCCGAGCCGGCATACTGCCCAGAATCGGTTGTCCCGCGATTGTGTAAGCGGCCGGCGAGCGCGCCACCCAATCCAGAAAGGGTTGCCATATCTTTTTTACTTCTTCCGTACTCAAATCGTGGCACACCATCAACAAGTCGAGCACATTGTCCCTCGCAATTTGCACGTGCTCCCCCCAGTGATGGTTGAAAAGATTTTCCCGATAGAACCCGACGAAGTAGCGCAACAAACGCCGAAACGCGTCATCGGATGCGGCCTTCACTGTAAGAATCGCCGCGCCCCAAAATTCCGGCAGTTCCCGTACGCGCAGCGTCACTTTGCTGACTGCACCGAATGTTCCTCCTCCACCACCTTTCAGCGCCCAAAACAAATCTGAATTCGTGCACGCATTCGCGATGCGCACTTTCCCATCTGCCGTGACTACTTCCGCCTCCAACAATCCCGCCGCCGCGGTTCCATAATGCTTCGAAAAACTTCCGAAGCCTCCGCTCTGAACCAGGCCCGCCACGCCGACCGTAGTGCAGCCGCCGCCTTGCACATACCCGCCGCCTTTTGTCGTCACCGCGTCGTACGCTTGCATCCAAATGGCACCGGAGCCGAGCGTCACCGCGCGTTGTGGGCTATGCCTGCCCTTGCATCCTTGTGGAACAAACGTTTCATGCATGGTGATGTCGTGCATGCGCCGCGTCCACAAGAGCAGCGAATCCGCCGCGTTCGAGGTTCCCTGATAACTGTGCCCGCCGCCCTTCACCACCAGCCGCAAATCATTTTCCCGTGCGAAGTTCACCGCCGCCGCGATGTGATCTGTATTGCTTGCCGCCACGAGGTAAACGCTGGGTTTGCTCACCCACGCGTCCACCCACCCCAACGTTTGTGTCAAGCCGGGCTGGTCTCCGATGTAATAGGGATTGTGAATATTGTTGAACAGATTCTGGCAGCCCGCGCTTCCCGTGTCTTTGACGCAAGCCTCGATCGGAAATTCCACCGGAATCAAATTTCCGTCGACCTCATCATTCAGCCGCTTCCACGCTGCCTGCGAAGGCCAATTCGCATCCGACGGCCGCCGCCGAATCCCCGCACCAACGCGCGTCGCATTCCGCAGGTCCGCAGTTCCCGCATCGCGCGCAAGATTCTTTGCGGCTCCCCATAGCTCGCGCGCCCACAGCGGACCCAGCGCCGCCATTCCTGATCGTTTTAGGAATGTTCTTCTGTCCATTGAACTAGGAATTCTGCCACGGCTTCCAGCTACACGCTGAACCGTTATCGGCAGCCTCTTATATTAAAGGATTCTTCTCACCAGGCCATCTCCGGCTTCTATCGGCATTGATGCTTCGCCTCAGTTGATACTTTGAATCACACCCTCTCTGCGTAGACCATTCGCTTCACGGGTGTAAGTGTCAGCCGTCGGCCGGTCGGCAGCCAAGCCATTATCGATGACGCCCGCGCCTTTGGAAAGTATTGCTCGATCGCCACGAGCGCCATCGGCACGATTCCTGTACTCGCGGCTGTTTTGTCCATGTGGCAAATTCTAGGCCAGAATCCAGGAGTGTAGTTGGCATATCGTTGTGGTGGACGGGCACTGCCGCGGAGTGTGCGCACAGGCGCTTCCGAGCGGATCACAGACTAACCGCCCAGAGTCACTAGGAGCAGGTTTCATGGAACTCCCTACCCCGAATAAAGGGACCAATGCAGTGCGCAGCAAGTGCGGCGATCATGAGAATGGCGTCGCTGAGTTCCTGTCCAGTTCCGGTTCAGGCTAATTCCGTAGGGGAGAGTTCTCCAGGTCGCCACGATTTCCCCTTCCGACATTACTCGCACCAAACGGCTTTTTTCCGCCTGCATACCGAGTCTCCAAGCGAGCGGCTACAGCATAACCTTGCGATAAATACACCATCAGGCAAGTTCTGTTAAGTCCCGGCGGCCCTAGAGGCGAAGGTTTCTTGCTCCGAGCCGCGACGTGGCCACGCGGCTTGCCCCAGCCGCGGCTCCCTCCAGCCAACCTCCCGCAAGCCTGCCCCATTGCGTTCTTTTTATCGCCCAGTGCCAGAGCGCGTACACGGCGTGGAAAGCACACAGCCATTCCAACGCGTTGGAGACGAACGCGTGAGCGTCAATTGCAGTGTTCAATTCCGGACTGCTGGTCGAGAACCCTCTGCTCTCAGGGATGAGCTCCGCGCCTGGTCGAAGGTATGCGATCAGAAGCCCCGAAACAACGGAAGCCGCCACCCCGAGATAGATTCCCCAATCGGTTATACGCTTGATGAGTGACTGCGGCATTCGAACGGACGACCCGACCCATCGCCCGCCCCCTGAGCGTGAGCTTCGCACCCAGACAAACCGGACAAGGAAAATGAGGCCGACAACAAGGCCTAACCTCACTTCTCCTCTCATCGCAACCGGGTTTATCAGCGCGCCCGTCGCTTCGCCGTTGCTGATGAACGCGTAAACTAGCACGACCGCGCTGATCCAGTGAACGCCTCCATTCAACCATCGCAGTGAACGGAACGAGCGAACTGGTCGGCGGGAAACTTCAGAGGGAGCAGTAGTGGAAAGCGAACTCCTGGTTTTCGCAGTCATAACGCACCTTTTTCACTGGATGGTCCATCAGCCGTCCAGCAACTTATTTCCATCCCGTCTTCCGCGGGAAACGCGACCGAGACGTATCCGTTGGCAGGATGGCGTACATACTCTAGATAGCCGCTCAGGGACGGAAGGTTTATGTCGTCTGCCGCGATCAACGCACCTACCGCCAGGCGAGACTCCAGCGACCGCAGAACTGGCAGGCACAAGTCTTTCCATCCATCGAGTAGTACGAAATCGATCGGCGCGGGGATATCGTTCAAAGTGCTCATGGCATCGCCGGGCAGGATGGTGACGCGATCGGCGACGCGGGCTTCGGCCAAATTGGCGCGAGCGGCAGCGACCTTGACCGCGCTTAGCTCAGTACTGACCACGTGGCCTGTGCCGTTGTCTGCGACTGCGGTGGCCAGATAGATGGTGGAGATTCCGTAAGACGTACCGAACTCAACAATGGTGCTCGGGCGCGTGCCTCGAACCAGGATATAGAGCAGATCGCCGCTCTGCGGGGAGATCGGCATGTAAGTGGACTCTGAGGCGTCGGCTCGCTCTTGCGCGGTTGCGGTTTCCCATGCGACACCAGGCTCCCGCCAGCGAGGGGTTTCATTATCTTGGGCCGCTGCAGCAAACAAGCGGTTAAGAACGGTTCTGACCTGATTTGTACGTAAGGTGTTTGCCATATTTTTAGGTTGAGTTCAGGAACACCTGCTCAAAAGCTGTGATGGGCTCAAATCTTGAGGCTCTGGGTCATCACGGCCAGATCTCACTTCCATCAGGATTGTTGACGCCTTTTTGTCTGGCATATTGCTTTCCTCCACCCTTACAATATGAGCAAATGCTCACAAATAAAACTCGCGTTCGCGATGGCAGGGGCAGGCCAAGCAAAAAGACGGTGAAAGCCCGTAAAGTACCGGGCCAGGCGAGGTCACAGGAGACGGTGACTGTCATTCTTGAAGCAAGTGCTCGCATTTTAGAATCAGATGGACTGCACGGCTTCAATACCAACGCGATCGCAGCGAGAGCCGGCGTAAGCATCGGGTCCCTTTATCAGTATTTCCCAAACAAAGATGCAATCTTGCTCGCCTTGATTGGCCGTTTTGAGGAGGCGTTGCACGATGCTGTTCTGAACACCATGCAAGGTGGAAGAGGACAGGAGCTGAAACCGCGCCTCAGGTTACTCGTGCGGGCACTCGTGATGGCGCATTACGACCGCCCAGGGCTAAATCGCGTGCTGGAAGCTGAAGAGGAACGACTCGGAAGCGGGGCCGACAGTGCTGCCTTCCATGCAAGCGTGCTGCAACTATTACAAGAACACAAAAACGAAGTGGCAGTGCCTGTCTCGGCAGCAACGGAGCGGGCCATCATTGCGATTCTCCGCGCTTTAGTGGATCTGGGCCTCGCGTCCGGCGTAAGTCGCCGATCCGCGGAACAGCAAGCCATGCGTGCCGTGTGCGGATACCTGCTCTATGGAGGCTAGAGGCGCATGCTTATCGATTAGGACTCAGCAGCTTTAAGAGTTGTTGCGAACGCTTGGCAAAAAGAGAAGCTCACCCCTACACCGACACTATGATTCCAGAGGCGGTAATTGGTCCTGGATAACGCGCAATCCTTCCATAGTCCCGTAAGGGAAGGTTGCCCGACGACACGTCTCGGGAAGAGATCCGGTTGCCGAGGAACGCGTCGTCTGGAGTGCCGCTCCGACTACTTGATCCTCGAGCCGATTGGGACGTTAGGGTCATTGCCCCTCGCGGCGCGCCGAGGCCGACGGACCGCCCTGACCTTCCCGGACGGTCCTCCTCCGCAGAAAAACTGATCGCGGCCATCGGACTCGAGCCCGGAAACGTACACGCCGGGCGGCATCTCGAGCAGCTCCAGGACGTCTCCTGTCCGAGGATCTACTCGCCTTAAGTCGCTCTCCTCACCTTCCCAGGTGGCGTGCCAGAGCTCCCCATCGACCCAACTCACCCCGGTGACGAAGCGGTTGGACTCGATGGTGCGAAGAATCGCGCCTGTCTCGGGATCAACCTGATAAATCTTTCGATTCCGATACTGCCCGACCCACAGAGTACCCTCGGCCCACGCGAGACCCGAGTCGCCGCCACCGCCAGGCGCCGGGATCGTCGCCAGCACGCGGCCAGTCTCGGGATCGATCTTATGGATGTGATCCTCGGCGATCTGAAAAAGATGGCGTCCATCGAAGGCCGTTCCAGCATGCGCCGCAACATCGATCGAGCGCAACATCTTCCCGCATGACGGATCGAAGGCGTTCAGCTTATTTCCCGAAGCAAACCAGACGTGCTGCCCGTCATAGGTAACACCATTTACTCGCTCGGCACCCGGAAAGGGGCCATACTCACGAACGATTTGGGCTTTTGATCGATTCATGCTTCCATCCTAGTCGCCCGGCAGTGGAGCGGGGAGTAACAAGATCGTCGTGAATCCCGGCACGGGCGGGGTTATCCAGCGACGAGAGCGCGCGCGGCCAAAGGACTGCACCTTACCTTCTGCCGCAAGCGAATCGAGTGCCCGCTGGACCGTGCGCTGGCTGGCGCCAAGCGCAACCGCCAGGGCCGAGCTCGACCACGACTCGCCGTCGGTGAGGAACGCTAGCACATCAGCATGTTCCTCTTCGACGGGCCGGGCCAGCACGACGACTTCGCGCCCACGCTGCGGAACGAGTGCAAAGCCCCTCTTGGTCGCGCTGATGTCGGCCAGCCCACGAAGCATCCTGCGGAGCCGCCCTATCTCGACCCGCAAACGCGCGCGATGCGATTCGTCGACGAACTTTGCTCCGAATGCCCGCGCCAGGAGCAGGTCTCTCGACACGTCTCCCGGCCAGGCTTCAGCTAGCGAGCGCGCGAGGGCGAACAACACCGGACGTCTTGCGAGTGAAACGAGTGTATTTGGGTCGCGCACGAGATTGCGGCATGCATCCACGACGATGGCTTTGGACGCTAGCAATGCTTCAACGTCTTCGAGCAGTAGGAGACGCTCGTCGCCACTCGCAAGCAGGCGCGCTGCTGGCGTATTCAGGGCGCGAGATGCGCTTTCAACCTCGGCCATCAACGCAGGAATACCAGCTTGGTGCGCGCCGCGTTCAGCCCGAGCAAGCGCGGCGCACGCTTCTTTCGTCCGCAAGCGCCGCATTGCGATTCCCGCAACCACCAGCTCGTGGATAGTCCTCGACGCGGGCGGGAAAAGACTGGGATCGAGGTCAGCGAGCATATGCTCCGCCTCGTTTAGGTGCCCGATCAGAAGGAGTCGCCGGACTTCAAGATAGCGCGCAAACCCGGCGTTCAACCGGTCGCCGTGCGCTTCCAGGGTCGACCGCGCAACGTCGAGCAGTTTCGCAGGCCAGCCCAGATCGCGCGAGGCGAGCGCGATCTCAGCCTCAGCTACTATACATCTCGCGCGGGCCACGGGTTCTTTCGGACCGAAGGCGCGCGCAGCATTCCGCAGGAGTTCCTTCGCTCGTGCGAAATCGCCAAGCTGCGCCATCGCGATGCCGCGCAGCGCGAGCGCAGGCGCATCGTCGCGCAGCGCGACTCGCTTCAACGCTCCGAGGGGATCGCCCGCCGCGAGTGCGCGAGCGGCAGCTGTAATCAGAGAGTCCATCCGAATCCCGACACACTTGTCACTCCCACCCCTTCGATGCCCTGCGCTAAATATAGCGCATGGCAATTAAACACCAAGTCACATCCAGAATGGAACGAAGGGAGACAAAGACAATGACCACACACAAGACCGGAACACGAGAACAATGGCTGATGGCCCGGCTCGAGCTGCTAAAGGCGGAGAAGGAACTCACGCATGGCAGCGACGAGGTGGCACGACAGAGGCAGGAACTGCCGTGGGTGCCAATCAAGAAGGGGTATCGCTTCGAGACCGACGAGGAAAGCGCCTCGCTGGCAGACCTTTTCCGTGGCCGCTCGCAGCTCCTCGTCTACCATTTCATGTTCGGGCCTGACTTCGCCGCTGGTTGTCCCTCTTGCTCGTCGATCGCAGACGGCTTCAACGGCATCGCCGCACACCTGGCCAATCATGACGTGATGCTTTGGGCCGTCTCACGCGCTCCGATTGCGAAGCTGCAGGCGTACAAGCGTCGGATGGGCTGGACGTTCCCTTGGGCGTCCTCTGTCGGCGGTGATTTCAATTTCGACTTCTGTGCTTCTTACACGGAGGAGCAACAGCGCAAGGACGGCATCGAATACAACTACCGGCGCGAGGCACTGCGGACAGGCGGACGGGAAGGGGCCGAGATCTCGCGCTCGACGCCCGATGGGGCTGCGACGTTCGCGGCTATGTGCGGAACGGACGCGGCGACGTACATTCGCGAGAGGCCGGGCATGAGCGCATTCGCGCTCGAAGACGGCGTCGTGTACCACAGTTATTCCACTTATGCGCGAGGGCTCGACGGTCTCTGGGGAATGTACCCATGGCTCGATCGCGCCCCGAAGGGGCGTAACGAGACCGGCCTCTGGTGGCGCCGGCACGACGAGTACGGCAGCTGATGAAGTGATTGTGCCGGCGCAATTCCGGGAAAGGAGATCACGAACCATGGCTTTCGCGAGAACTTCACAGCAAACGTTCTTCGGCACCTCAGCGCTGCTCTTTGCGTCATGCGCACTGCTGACCACCGCCTGGTGCGGATCCATGTCGACGATGGTAGCGATGCCGATGCCAGGCGGCTGGACGATGTCGACGGCATGGATGCCGACGCCTGGACAGACATGGCTGAGCGCCGGGGCATCATTCGTTGGCATGTGGCTCGTGATGATGATGGCGATGATGCTGCCGTCGTTGGTGCCCACACTGTGGCGCTATCGCCAGACGGTTGGCAAGGCAGACGACATTCGCCTGAGCTGGCTGACCGCGCTAGTCGGCATCGGGTACTTCGTCGTCTGGACTGTGTTCGGAATTGTTGTTTTCCCACTGGGCGCGGCGCTTGCCGAGATCGAAATGCAACGGCCGACGCTGGCGAGAGTTGTTCCGATCGCGGTCGGTGTTGTCGTCGTGATCGCCGGCGCTCTCCAATTCAGCGCGTGGAAGGCCCATCACCTTGCCTGCTGCCGGGAGCCATCGAGATGCAAGCGTACGTTGCCGACGGATGCTGCCACGGCTGGGCGACACGGGCTGCGCCTCGGCCTCCACTGCATTTACGGCTGCGCTGGCTTTACGGCGATCCTCCTCGTCATCGGGATCATGGATGTGCGGGTGATGGCTCTTGTCACGGCGGCAATCACTGCCGAACGGCTCGCACCGAACGGCGAGCGCGTGGCGCGAGCCATCGGGATTGTCGTGGTCGGGGTAGGGCTGCTCTTGATTGCGAGGGCAGCAGCCGGGCTCGGATAACGCGCCTCATTGTGCGCATTGTTCGGAATGGTGCCAGCGGTTCGAGTAGGTACACGCATGTTCCTAATTGCGCTTGGAGTGCGAGAATTGGCAAGCTGTGACGGTGCTGACGGCGAAACAAAGACGTGAGAGGCAAGTAAGAGCGGTTATTTCGCAGAGACGTTTTCGCAGAAGGAAGAGCGGCATGAATGCGACACAAGGATCAAGAACGGCCTCGTCGATCTTCATCGGCAGATGGATACCCAAGGTGTTTGTTCTCGCTAAGAGACAGGCCTTATCGCGGCAGTTGCGCCGCCAGCTCGGAAGCGTGTGGCAGCGCATACTGACCAGAAGTCTCCGCAATCTCGAATCCGCAGGTTTAATCGCCAGGCGCGTGACGCTATCGAAGGCCATTTACTGTCGAGTATTCGTTGACCAAACTGGGAAGGACAATCATCGCTCCACTCAGAGCAATGTGCCGCTGGGCAAAGCGATACCGCAAGGACGTGAGCGCTGACGTGCGGCTTCGGGAAGCCGAAACAGGGTAAACGCATATGTGCCCAGCATGCATCGCAAGCACAGCAGTGATGGTCGCCGGAGCCGGATCCACGGGAGAAATTCTGGCGGTGTGCATCGGCAAGCTCAGAAATTTTTCAGAGCGAGCGGTCTCGGTCTGTTTCAGAAAACAAAGGAGAAATGATATGGCAACAAGCAAAGAGAGAGAAAAGGAACACGGGAAAGGGCACCGCGCCATGAACACACCCCCGATCGTGTCGCAGCAGGAGTGGGAGGCTGCGCGCCAGCAGCTCCTCGTGAAGGAGAAGGCCTTGACCCGCTCCCGTGACGCGCTGGCTGCCGAACGCCGACGGATGCCTTGGCTGGCTGTGGACAAGAAGTACGAGTTCGACGGACCCAAGGGCAAGGTAAGCCTGCTCGATTTGTTCGAGGGCCGCCCTCAGTTGATCGTCTATCGCGCCTTCTTCGAGCCTGGGGTGTTCGGCTGGCCCGAGCACGCCTGCCGCGGCTGCTCCCTGGGCGCCGATCAAGTCGCGCACTTGGCCCATCTGAACGCCCGCGACACCACCCTCGCCTACGCCTCACGCGCGCCGCAGGCGGACATCGCGCGTGTGAAGGCGCGGATGGGCTGGGAGATGCCCTGGTACACCATCACCGACGGCTTCGACGCGGACTTCGGCGTCGATGAATGGCACGGCCACAACGTGTTCTTGCGCGACGGCGAGCGGGTGTTCCGGACCTACTTCATCAACGGTCGCGGCGACGAGGCGATGGGCACCACCTGGAGCTACCTCGACATCACGCCGCTCGGCCGTCAGGAGACTTGGGAGGACTCGCCAGAGGGTTACCCCCAGACCCCGCCGTACAAGTGGTGGAACTGGCACGACAACTACGACGCCGAGGCCTCGCCTAACTCGAGGTGGGTCGAGGTGTCCGACGCTGGAGAAGCCGCCTCCCGAAAGCGCGACGCAGAGGAGAAAGCGAGCTAAAGAAGGGAGACCACTTCGCCGCCTTCGAGCAGCCGGCACGGTGACGACGGCGGTGTAGAGCGCTTGCACGCGGCGTTCTCCTTGGTCAGTTCGAAAATGTATTTGCGTCGTCGGGTCGTGGTCGGGCACAGGCGTGCGCTCACTCTTGGCACAGCCTCGTTCGTTTTAGCCGCTAGTCATCCAGGCTGCCCATAGTCAAATTGACGGTAGTCCCCGTCATCCCGCTGGCCTTATCGGAAGCCATGAAGACCGCTACGTTGGCCATCTCGTCGAGCCTCATGACCCGTCGCGGGTGGGTTGCGCTGGCGAGATGCCCTTCGAACTGTTCCCAGGTTAGGCCCGACGGTTTTGCCTTGAGGTCGTAGACTTCCCTCATCGTGCTTGTCTCCGACATGCCATGTGGTCGCAGAGTGACCACGCGAATGCCCTGAGGTGCAAGTTCGGCGGAGAGATCTCGAGTGAGTGCCTCCTTGGCAGCCTGTGCCGGACCGTAGCCTCCGTTCAATCGGGAGCCCATCCGCGCGGGAAGTGCGGAGACGGTCATGATCACCCCCGATTTGTTCGGAATCATCTGTTTTGCTGCCCAACGTGAGGTCAGGAAGTACGACGTCGTGTAGGCCGTGATCGGCAGCGAGAACTGCTTGACATCCATTTCGACCAGAGGGACGCCGACGACCTCCTTATCCGGGATGCCGATTGCGTTGAGCGAGATATCGACGCGTCCCGCCTTACCAATCACGAACTGTAGATGCTTGTCGACAGCTTGTTCGTCGAGAGCGTCGACCTCCGCCGCCTCGGCGGATCCGCCAGCGGATACGATTTCCTTAGCGATCGCTGCGACGAATGCCTGCTTGCGCCCTGTGAGAAAAACTCTGGCCCCCTCGCTCGCAAAGGCGCGTGCAACAGCACCACCGATGGCACCACCGGCTCCGTAGATCACGGCAACTTTGTTTTGGAGCATCATCTCTGTTTCCTTTCACTTGATGAGTTAATATCGGCTGATGCGCATCTGCGCGCAGCTGGCCTTTTCGCCATTCCGTCGATTTCAGAATCGTCAGAGCCGTCGATGAAATAGACACGCCAACGTCGAGAAACTGGGCGCTCACCCAACCGCCCAGTTTGCCCCTCGGCCGGTGTCTACAGAGATGGGGGTGTGAAGGATGTGGGAAGAGGGTGACGCGACAGTGATGACAGGCGATCTGATCTCAAGGGCACGGGCCGGGGAGAGCGACGCCTTCCGAGAGCTGACTGAGCCGTACCGCCGAGAGCTCAGGGTGCACTGCTACCGGATGCTCGGATCCTTCCAGGATGCCGAGGACGCCATGCAAGATACGCTGCTGGCCGCCTGGAAAGGCCTTGGAGGGTTCGAGGAACGCTCCTCACTCCGAACCTGGCTCTACCGAATCGCCACCAACCGTTGCCTCAACGCGCGCCGCTCGGTCACCCGCCGACCCGCCAAAGAGTGGGACGTGCCCGGGGTTGTACCGCCCGAGCCGACCCGGCTCGGCGAGGTCGTATGGCTCGAGCCATTTCCCGACGCCCTTCTCGAGGGTGTGATCGACGTGCCGCTCGGCCCAGAAGCCCGGTACGAGCAGACCGAATCCATCTCCCTGGCTTTTGTGACCGCCCTTCAGGTCCTGCCACCTCGCCAGCTCGCAGTCCTCATCTTGCGCGACGTCCTCGGATTCCATGCGAACGAAGTGGCGAACATGATGGACTCGACTGTCGAATCGGTCAACAGCGCCCTCAAACGGGCGCGTGCCAGCCTGCAGCGGCGACGGCCCGAGTCCGCCGACCGCGAACCGCCTCCCCCATCCGACTCACCTGTGGAGGATGCGATCGTGGCCAAGTTCGTCGATGCGTGGGAGTCCGCTGATCTCGACGGGCTGGTGGCCCTTCTGACGGACGACGCCTTCATCTCGATGCCACCGATGCCCTTCGAATACGAGGGCCGAGACCTCGTGGCCGGCTTCTGCGCCAACATCTTCGGAGCAGGCCGGAGGTTCGAACTCGTGCGCACGCGGGCCAACGGCCAGCCGGCGTTCGGAGCCTACCTGCTTACTCCTACCGGCATCAGCCACGGAGTC
>Ga0210396_10005686_pt1 | contig 11999 bp, 5 predicted proteins | sample IncBWH17OmetaG_FD_155466 | JGI IMG/M metagenome (GOLD analysis project Ga0210396, IMG submission 155466) | Forest soil microbial communities from Barre Woods Harvard Forest LTER site, Petersham, Massachusetts, United States - Inc-BW-H-17-O ...
AAAACTTTCTTACAGCCCGTTACAAAACGGCGAGCCCCGGCACCTGAATACAGAAACGGTGAATTTTTAATCAAACGCTGCAAAAAAAATGAGAAGATCAAGCCTCCGGGTGCTTGGCTATGTCCTGGTCATCCCTCTCTACATCGTTGCCGCCTGTCCCCAGCACGTTTTTGCTGCCGACGGTAGCCGTAACAATTTTCACACAAACACAAACACTGCCGGCCCCATTACCGGTAAGATCACGGACGCATCCGGCGCGCCGCTCGCGGGAGTAACTATTGTGGTGAAGGGAACGCACAAAAGCGCCACCACCAATGTAGATGGGACGTTCACCATCGTCGCGGTTAAGGGAGATGTGCTGGTGTTCTCCTCCGTGGGTTTTGCTACGCAGCAGATCACGGTAGGCGGCGAAGCAGCGATCGACGTTCGTATGGTTACTTCCAATGCCGAGCTGACATCCGTGGTGGTGACTGCTCTTGGCATCAAGAAGCAGGCCAGGGCGCTCGGCTATTCCACCACGGAAGTCGACGGCTCGAAGTTCACGGAGTCACGGGAAGCCAATATAGGTAATGCCCTTACCGGGCAGGTAGCCGGCGTTAGTGTAGCCGGCACGGCGACGGGGCCTTCGGGCAGCAGCCGCGTGGTGATCCGCGGTAACGCTTCACTCACCGGCGCCAGCCAGCCGTTGTATGTCATCGACGGCATCCCTTATGACAATACCAATCAAGGCGCCGCGGGCCAGTGGGGCGGGGCGGATTTTGGCGATGGCCTTTCCAACATCAACCCGGACGACATCGAAAGCATCCAGGTGCTCAAAGGGGTGGCTGCATCTGCCTTGTACGGCTATCGCGGCGGTAACGGCGCAATCCTGATCACTACCAAGTCCGGCACCAAATCAAAAGGGATCGGGGTGCAAGCCAACAACAACTTCACCGTTAACTCGGTGCACAACCTCACCGATTTTCAATATCAGTATGGGCAGGGATTGCAGGGCAACAAACCCACGACGGCGCTGGCCGCGCAAAATACAGAATATGACAGCTGGGGCGCGCCGGTAGATGGAACGCAGGCCGTCAATTTCCTCGGTAACTCTTATGCCTACAGTCCGTATAAAAACAATATGAAGGATTTTTATAAGAACGGAGTGGTCAACCAAAGCTCTGTTGCGTTGTATGGATCCAACGATCAAGGCCATTTCCGGCTGGGATTATCCGATCTCTATAATGGCAACGTCATTCCCAATGCCAATATGCAGCAACAAGGGCTCAACTACAACGCCGAGTACCATGTACTCCCCAAGCTGACCATCGATCTTACCGCCAACTATGTCTTCGAGCAGGTCAAGAACCGCGTGTCCTTCTCCGATGCGCCTGGCAATGTGGTCGCCAGCGAGCTGTACCTGGCTAACACTTTTCAGATCAAATGGGAGGCGCCTAACCAGGGTACTAACGCCGCGGGTAACGAACAACTACCGGGAGCGGATCAATATTTCAACAACGCCTATTTCGTTGCCTACAAGTTCCAGAACGCCACTAACCGTAGCCGGCTGACCGGCGGGTTGACGGTGAAATATGACTTCACCAAATGGTTGTCTGCGCAGGGCGGCGTTACCCGGGATGGCTATACCTTCGATCTGACAAATATCACGCCTTCGGGCACTGGGTATGATCCCGGCGGCCAGATGACGACCAATAATGTAAATTTCCACGAGCTCAACTGGAATTATCTTATCAGCCTGCATAAGAAGTTCGGCGAAAATTTTACCTTCAATGCGAATGCGGGCGGCAATTCGGAGGATAACGTGAATTCTTCCACCGGTGTGACCGGCGCCGGTCCGTTCAACGTACCTTACTTTTATTCCCTTACCAATGTGACCAATCGGCCGGAAGGTGTAGGATATACCCGTATCCATGTCAATTCTGTTTATGCCACGGCCGATCTGGGTTATAAGGACTTTCTTTTTCTGAATGTGACGGGCAGGGACGACTGGTTCTCCACGCTGGCGATCAATAATGACCGTTACCTGTATCCATCGGCGAGTTTAAGCTTCGTATTCTCCGATGCCCTGACGCTGCCCAGCTGGATCAGTTTCGGCAAACTGCGGGCTTCCTATGCCCAGGCGTCTAACGGTACCAACGCTTATCTCAACGCCCAGACCTATGGTTACCTGGGTTATCCCATCGACGGACAGTCGATGAGCTTTATCCTGCAGAATGTGGTCCCCAATCAAAACCTTGCTCCGCTGCAGATCGCGGAAGCAGAGGCAGGGGCCAATATGCAGTTCCTGAACAATCGCGTGGGTTTCGACGTGGCCGTCTATGACAAGAATACGACGAAGGACCTGGTAAACGTTACTACCAGCCCGACTTCCGGTTATAACGGCATTGTGGAAAACATCGGTAAGATCCGCAATAGAGGCGTGGAAATACTCCTGAACGGAACACCTGTCCGCACCCGAGACTTCTCCTGGAACCTCAGTTTCAACATTGGTATCAATAACGGCAAGATCTTGTATCTCGGCCCCGATGTTAAATCGATCGTCATTTCCGGCGCCAATGCGCGCTGGGGCAATGGGGTGAACATCAGTCAGTGGGTGGGATTACCTTATGCCCAGATCACCGGTTATGGGTATAAAAGGGATGCCAGCGGCCATAAGATCTTTAGTGATGGCTCCGATGGCATCACGGCCGGCGAACCGGAACCGACGGCTACCCAGGTGCCATTGGGCTCAGGTGTCTATAATAAAACGGGCGGTTTGACCAATGATTTCCATTACAAGGACTTCGCACTTTCGTTCCTGATCGATTTCAAATACGGCGCAAAGATCTATTCCGGTACCAACCTGCTGCTCTACACCTACGGTCTTCAGAAGACTACCTTACAGGGCCGCTCCAGCGGTGGTTATGTCGGCAACGGTGTCGATCTTGCCGGGCATACCAATACTAAAGCGGTGCCCTCCCAAACGTATTTCCAGGATCTGGCCACAGGAAACGACCAGATCGCGGAGGAATTTGTCTATGATGCCAGCTTCATCAAGTTGAGATCGCTCAGCCTGACCTACTCGCTGCCGGCTAAGGTGATCAAAGGCACTTCGATCAAAGGGGTGAATTTCTCTCTTGTCGCCCGTAACCTGGCTATTTTGATGAAACATACACCAAACGAAGATCCTGAGGGCAATTACAGTTCAGGCAATGGTCAGGGGCTGGAATTGTCCGGCTATCCGTCTACCCGGAGCCTGGGCTTTAACGTGAATGTTAAATTCTAATTTAATTCGAGTGCAAATTAAATCGACAATAATGAAACAGAAGATATTTTTAGCGGCGTCCGTTTCGATGGCCCTGCTCGGTACCAGCTGTAAAAAGAATTTCGTCTCTATCAATACCAATCCCAACGCGGTCTCAGCAGCACAGGAACAGTACGCTTCCCTTCTCACCAATGCCGAATTGCTCACAACAGGTAACAGCGACGGCAATGCGTATGAAGACTGGCGCGGCAATTTGATCTATGCCGCTTGTATGATCCAGCATCTCTCCTCTACTACAGGGTATTGGGATGGGGACAAGTATTTCAATAATGCCAGCTATTTATCCTCCTATTGGGATCAGGATTTCGGTCCCCAGGCCAGCGGCGTCAATAACCAAAATAGCAACTCGGCTCCGGTGACCAACCTGGTGGATATTACCTATAACCTTAAGAATGTTGCTGCACAGGTCAACCTGTACAATGAGGCCCGGATCTTCAAGGTCTATCTTTTTCAGCGGCTTACCGATATGTACGGGGATATTCCATACAGCCAGGCCGGTTTGGGCTATATCTCCAACATCCTGGAGCCGGTGTATGACAAACAGCAGGCTATTTATACGGACATGCTGAACCAGCTTGACTCGGCCGCGGCTGCGCTTAGCACTTCCGCGGCTACGCCCGGCGCCAGCGATCTGATCTATGGCGGTAATGTGGCCCAATGGCAAAAGTTCGCCTACTCCGAAATGGTTCGTATCGCGATGCGGATGAGCAAAGTCGATCCGACGACGGCGCAGACCTGGGTTCAGAAGGCAGTCGCCGGCGGCACCTTTGCCTCCAATGCAGACAATGCCATGCTGGTCCACCAGGCCGCCGCTCCCAACGGCGCCGGCAGCCAGGTAGCGAACGGGTCGGGGCAGGTGCTGGGGGTGATCGATCCTACAGCCGCGCATCTCAGCCAGACTTTCGTGAATTTCCTCAACTCCACGGGCGATCCCCGGTTGCCCTATCTCGGTACCATCATCGCCGATGCGACCGTGCCGCCGGCCCTGGGAGATACGGCGGCTGCCCACCAGCTGGGTCAGCCTAATGGCTATGACGTGAATAGCGACGCGACAAATATTTCGAATGCTCCCGGCTATCCCGGTAACCAGAATAAGTACTCTTACGTCAACCGCTATACGTTTGCTCGTGCCACTGCTCCGACGTTCTTCCTGACGTATTCAGAGACCCAACTGCTGTTGGCCGAAGCGGCGCAGCGGGGCTGGATCACGGGTAGCGCGGCTACTTACTACGCCAACGGCGTCACCGCTGCCATGGCGCAGCTTACACAGGCGGGGGCGGGCCCTTCGACTACCAGCATCAGCGCATATGTAACTGCTAACCCGCTGGTAGCTGGTTCTGAGCTTCAGATGATCAACGATCAGTATTGGGTAGCCTCCTTCATGGATGAAACCGAGTCCTGGGCTAACTGGAGAAGAAGCGGATTCCCGGTGCTGACGCCCGTCAACTACTTCGGAAATGCCACTAATGGCACCATTCCCCGCCGGTATACCTATTCGACTGTCGAGGCTGCGACGAATGCCACGAACTACAGTGCGGCCGTTTCCGGGCTGAGCAATGGTGATAAGATGACTTCCCACGTATGGTGGGATAAATAATAGTTTCTCATGACCATTCAAAACGAAAGAGGGGCGCCGATTGGCGCCCCTTCTTTATTTGACGATCTTGAATGTCACGGCGTGTTCGCCGATGGGTTTGTCTTGCAGGGCGGGGGGAATATCGATCACCAGCTGTTTCCCGTTCTGATGCCATTTGAGATCGCCCTTGCGGCCTAAGATGGCAATATGACTTTTTGGTCTGGCGGTGAATTTGTCGATCGTCACCTGGGCCGGCAGGATCACGGTGTCGTCGGCGCCGAGATAAAAGGCATAAACAGCGGAGCTGTCCTTGCTCTGGGTGAGATAGACATTTCCGGACGACCAGGGATAGATGGTCCGGCTGCCATAGATGCCTTCGCCGTTGACATGCAACCAGGTGCCGATGGCTTTGAGCCGTGCATAGGCGGTATCGTCCCAATCGCCGTCCGGTGAAGGCCCGATGTTCAGCAGAAAATTACCGCCGCGCGAGACGACTTTTACCAGGAGCTGAACCAGCTGGGTCGTGGATTTATAATGATCGTGGGGCACATAGCTCCAGGAATCACCCATGGTCATACAGGTCTCCCAGGGGTCATCCATCGGATGCGCGGGGATCTGCTGTTCAGGCGTGGTGTAGTTCTCGTATTCACCCGGCACGCTGCGGTCGACGACGATGAGTCCCGGCTGATGGCTCCGCGCCATCGCTGCGATCCTGGGCATATCGACGTCCTGGTCGTAACGGATGCCCCGTTGCCATTCGACAGCGGCGTTGACGGTCGACAGGGGCCGCACCCAGCCGCCATCGAGCCAGAGCAGGTCCATCCGGCCATAGCCCGTCATCAGCTCTTCGATCTGGTTATAGGTATAGTTCCTGAAGGCGTTCCAGCGTTCGGGATATTTGGCGGGGTCGTAATCGACATTGCGGTCTTTGGGCGGGAAATAGGACCACCAATAGTCGTTGGAATGCCAGTCCGGCTTGGAGAAATAGGCCCCGATCATAAAGTTATCTTTTCTGAATGCGTCAAAGACCTCCCTGGCCACATTGCTCTTCGGGTTGGAGGAGAAGGGGGTATTGGGTGAGGTGATCTTATAGTCGGTTTGTTTGGTATCGAACATACAGAAACCGTCGTGGTGTTTGGTGGTAAAGACCACGTATCGCATACCGGCGTCTTTGGCGGCCGCGGCCCATCTGGCCGGGTCGAAGCGGGTCGGGTTGAACGTCGTCTGCAGGTGTTCGTACGCATGGACATAATCGTAATAGCTTTTGGAATAAGGGCCGCTTCTTTGCGTCCAGCCTTCGTCTTCGGGGCAGATGCTCCAGCTTTCGACGACGCCCCACTGGCTGTACGTGCCCCAGTGCATCAGGAGGCCGAACTTATAGTCTTGCCATTGGGCGATCTTCTTTTGCACAAGCGTGTCTGCCGGTGTGAAGTAGACGTCGTAGTGATTGACCTTCCAGAGCGCGTAGCGTTTGTATTGATCGGCGAGACGATGCTGGAAGTCGGTGTAGTTACGGCTGGCCTTGGGACTCCACAAGACTTCGGACAGGGCGCTGAGCCGGGGGAACAGCATATATTCCACCTTCGCGACGTTCGCCATGTATTCCGTCCAGAGATTGGCCTGTGCTCCGAGGACATAAGATGTGTCGCTGCCGGTAAGTTCCGCGGGAACCGGCTCATAACCGTATACCTGCTGCAGCGGCAGAAAGCCGCCGATGGTCAGCGAGTCGTCGTTATGTGTCTGCGAGTGATCGAAATAGACGTACTGACCGGGCGTCATGATGACGTTATGATGTTGTTTGGCCGCTTCGATGCCGCCTTTCTCGCCGCGCCAGCTCATGATCGTGGCATTGGGGGCGATGCCGCCTTCCAGGATCTCGTCCCAGCCGATGATACTTTTGCCCTTGCTGTTGATGTATTTTTCCATACGCTGCACGAACCAGGATTGCAGCTCATCTTCGTTCTTGAGTCCCAGCGCTGCCATCCGTCGCTGGCATTTGGGACAGGTCTTCCAGCTATCCTTGGGGCATTCGTCGCCGCCGATGTGAATGTATTTGGCCGGGAATAGTGGCAGGATCTCGTCGATGACATCCTGCAGGAATTGAAAGACGCTATCGTTGCCGGCGCAAAAGACATCTTTGAAGACGCCCCAGGATTGCTTGACCGCATAAGGGCCGCCGGTGCAGCCCAGCCAGGGATAGGCCGCGAGGGCCGCGGAGGCATGGCCGGGCATCTCGATCTCGGGGATGACGGTGATGTACCGGTCCGCGGCGTATTTCACCACCTCTTTGATCTGGTCCTGGGTATAATAGCCGCCATGGGGCGTGCTGTCGTTGCCGATACCGGGATTATGACCGATGATGGTGCCGCTGCGCCAGGCGCCGATCTCGGTGAGCCGGGGATATTTTTTGATCTCGATGCGCCACCCCTGGTCCTCGGTGAGATGCCAATGGAAATAGTTCATTTTATGCAGCGCTATAAAGTCGATATAGCGTTTCACGAACTCCACGGAGTAAAAATGACGGCCGACGTCGAGATGCAGACCGCGGTAGTCGAACCGGGGATAGTCATCGATCCCGACGGCGGGGATGGCCAGGACGCCGTTTTGTGTTTTCACCACCGGGCCGTTGGACGTAGCCTGGAAGGGCGTCAGCGGCAGCAGCTGGATCAGAGTCTGAATACCGTAGAAGGTGCCGGCATGTGTCGAGCCGGTGATGGTGATGCCGTTTGTTGTGGTTTCCAGATGATAATGGTCGTCTTTGCCGCCGGGCTCGGTGCGTAAGATGATGGCGTGCGCGGCTGCTTCTTTATTGACACGCAAATGCAAACCGTAGAAACGCTGGAGATAGTCGTTAAAAAAATTGGCCGAGAGGACGTCCGAGTCGCTGGCTACCAGGACGGTGTTGGCATCGAGGGTAAAGTTGCCGGAATGCCATTGGGTGCTCACCGGTTCGGGGATGATGGCGGCAGGAGCGTCCTGCGCACAGGTATAGAGGCCCGGGGTCAGCAGCCCGAGCAGCAGCAAGGAGCGAATGTAGTTGGTCATGCGACGAATTTAGGGCAAAATGCCGAGCCGTGACTCGCAAACGATTGCTAAACATTTGCTGAGCAAGGCTCACCGGCCGGCTTTGGCCGGCGGCCGGATCAGTGCGCCAGCACGGGCAGGACGATCCCCGAGGGGTGGGCGGCGTCGTGCCAGATGCGGATCGTCGCTTTCTGAAAATCCGCTTCGCTACAGGTCGGGATATTACAGAAGGTTTGCGGGTTCATGTCGACCAGCGGGAACCAGGAGCTTTGGATCTGGACCATGATACGATGCCCTTTTTTGAACGTGTGGGCGATCTCGTTGATGTCGAAGGCCAGCTCGGCCACCTGGCCGGCGACCAGGGGTTCTGGTTTTTCGTAGCTGTTGCGGAATTTGCAACGAAAGACCTCGGCTCTTACCAGCCGTTGGTATCCCCTGGGGTCGATGGTCGTCTGGATGCCGTCCTCTTTGCCCGGGAGCACGTCGATCAGCTTGACGATGAGGTCCGCGTCGGTGCCGGTGGAGGAGAGGAAGATATCGGCTTTCAGCCGGCCCGTGACGGTCAGCGAGTCGGTGAGGGGCTCGCTCTGGTAGACGAGGACATCGGGGCGTTGGGCGGCGAAACGCTGGTCGGTGACGATATAGGCGTTGTCGCGTCCGCCGTGGATGCCATCGATATAGGGCACGGGGTGAGCGGGGTCGCTGAGGTATTCGTCATAGGCGGAGTTCGCCCCCGCGGTTCCGCCGGAGTTCGAGCCGGACGCATTGTCGGCGTTCGCTCCCGACGACAGCCCGCCTTTGGCATGCAAAAAGAATTTTACGGGCTGTGCTGCTGCCGGCGGCCAGGTGGCATAGGTCTTCCACTGGTTGCTGCCGGTCTCGAAGACGGTGGCTTCAGCTAGGGGCGCGGCGGCGGAGTCTTTGAGATAGTGGTTGAAGAATCCCGTTTCTATTTCGTGATAATACTCATTGACATTTTGCTGGAAGTCCAGGGCGCCGAACCTGGTCCAGTTCTTTGCGGCCCAGCCGCCATGTGTCCAGGGCCCCATGATGACGTGGTTGTCGTTGGGTGTGGATTGTTTTTCGATGGCCTCATAGGTGCGCAGGGAGCCGAACATGTCTTCGGCGTCGAACCAGCCGCCGACCACCAACACGGCGGGGCGGATATTGCGCAGATGGGTGCGGATATTGCGGGCCTGCCAATAGCTGTCATCCGTGGAATGGCCGAGGTATTCGTTCCATATCTTTCCCTTGTTGTCGAAATATTGGGCGTTGTTGGTATTCCGCAGCGGACCGAGATCGAGGAAGAATTGATAGGCGTCGTGGATCTCTGCGCGGAAGATATCGCCGCCATAGTTCTTGACTGGCGTGGGTCGGGGGACGTCGAAGAAATTATCGAAATCGAAATTGTCGAGCAGGAAGAAGGCGCCGTTGTGGTTGGCGTCGTCGCCGATGAATTCGTCGGTCACGGGCGCCTGGGGCGAGACGGCTTTGATCGCCGGATGGGCATCGGGGAGTGAAGCCGAGGCGAAGAAACCGGGGTAGGAGATGCCGTAGAGACCGACGCGGCCATTGTTGTTTTTGATGTGTTTCAGCAGCCACTCGATGGTATCCCAGGTATCGGTGCTTTCGTCGGTCTCCTGTTTGGATTTGTGCTGATCGCGGGCGGGCGACATCTCTTCGAAATCGCCTTCGCTCATAAAACGGCCGCGGACGTCCTGGTAGACGAAGATATAGCCGTCATGCATGAGCCGGCTGTTGGGACCGAGACTGCCCTTGTAGAGCGTATCGCCATAGGGACCGGAGGAGTAGGGTGTCCTTTCCATGAGGAAGGGATAGTTCTGTGTATGGTCCTTGGGTGCATAGATGACGGTATAGAGCCGTTTACCGTCGCGCATGGGTATATAGACCTCCTGTTTGTCGAAATTGGTTTTGACAAAATCCTGGGGGCGGGGGGCCTGGGCTGTACAGGCGAGCGGGAACGCCAGCAGGAGGAACCAGCGGGTGAGCATGTTGCGGTGTGGCATAAGATAGGTTTATTTCATTACCGGCAGGATGATCCGGGAAGGATGTTCGCTGTCATGGTAGACATGGATCGTCTCCTTCTGGAAATCGCTGTCATCGGCGGTATAAATGTCCACAAATTTTTGCGGATTCCGGTCGACAAGCGGGAACCAGCTGCTCTGGATCTGGATCATCAGCCGGTGCCCTTTTTTAAAGGTATGGGCGATATCGGGGACGGCCCATTTCACTGTCTCCACCTTGCCGGGAGTAAAGGGAACGGGTTTTTCGAAGCTTTCCCGGAAGCGGCCGCGCATGATCTCGGCGTGGACCAGCATCTGGTAGCCGCCCATGGGGTAATCGGAGGGGTTGTCATGTCCGCGTACCGGCAGGGCGGCCTGGGGGGTATAGCTGAAATCGTCGGGGAAGACATCGATGACCTTGACCACGAAATCGGCGTCGGTGCTGCTAAGGCTTACCTTGAGATCGGCGATCACGGGACCGGCGAGCGTCAGGTCTTCCGTGAGCACGGGCGTCTGAAAGGTCAGGACGTCGGGGCGGCGAGAAGCAAAGCGCTGGTCGTCGGTCATGTATTCGCGGGTGCGCATGAAATGGACGTCTTCCGTATAAGGCACGGGATGGGCGGGATCGCTGACGTATTCGGTGGGGACGTTCTTGCCGGCAGGCGCGGTCCAGGCCAGACCGCCGCCCGGCTGCAGATAGATGGACTGGTCCTGGGATTGTTTGGGCGGCCATTGGTCGAAGGACTTCCACTCGTTGGCGCCGCTAAAAAATATAGTGGCCGCAGGCAGCTGGGGTTCGGGGCCCTTGCCTTTGAGATAATAATCGAAGAAGGGGATCTCGATGTTGTTCTGATACCAGAAGGAGGTATTGGAGCCCCATTGTACATTGCCCAGGTGGGTACCGTCGTTGGAGGCCCATTCGCCATGGTACCAGGGGCCCATCACGATATGGCTGTTGGTGGCGGGGCTTTGGGCCTTCAGCGTCTTGTAGACGTTCCAGGCGCCGAAGCAGTCCTCGGCGTCGTAGAGACCGCCTACGACCAGCATCGCCGGTTTGATAGCATAGAGCGCCACGCGGGCATTGCGGGCCTGCCACCAGGCGTCGCGGTTGGGATGCTGGTAGAGGTCTTTCCAGAAGGCGATCGAGTCGCCGGTGAGCTGGAGGATATTCTTGAGGGCGCCGGTCTCGAGGTACCATTTGTAGTTGTCCCTGCTGGAATAGTCGAAGCCCGTGGGGCTGACGGTCGTCGGCTGCGGCCGCGGTTTGCCAAAGGAGGAATAAAAGGCCCAGCCATCCATGACGAAGAAGGCGCCGTTGTGGTGGAAATCGTCGCCCATGAACCAATCCGTCACCGGCGCCTGTGGGCTCACCGCTTTGAGGGCGGGGTGAGCGCTGGCTGCGGCCATGGTGGAATAGAAACCCGGATAGGAGATGCCGAAGACGCCGACGCGTCCGTTGTTATGCGGGATATTTTTGACGAGCCAGTCGATGGCGTCATAGGTGTCGGTGGTCTCATCGATATCGCCGGCTTTTTTATCTTTTATAAAGGGACGCACGTCCACGAACTGGCCTTCGCTCATCCAACGGCCGCGGACGTCCTGGGTTACCATGATGTAGCCTTCGCGGAGGTAGTAACGCAGATAGCCGGTGAAATAGTTCCGCCATTTGTCCGCTCCATAGGGTGCACAGGAATACGGTGTGCGGGTCATCAGGATGGGATGTTGCTCCGTTGTGTCTTTGGGAATATAAAGCGTGGTGAACAATTTGGCGCCATCCCGCATCGGGACGTACTTTTCTATTTTATAGTAATTTTCTCTTATCCATGCGCTGTCCTGTGAGGTGCCTTGTGCATAGCCTGCGACTGCTGCTGCCGATAAGAGCAGAAAAAATAGAAATTTTCTCATGTTATCCGTTATGTTTAGTTTAGAGATTCAATTTAGGTAAAACATGTCTAACCGCAGGAATTTTTTGCAGTCAACAATCTTAGGATTCGGATCGCTGGGTATCTTGATGAACCGCAAGGCTGTCGCCGCTGTTCTGGATGCTTCGCCTGTTACGGGGCAGCCCGTG
>Ga0210396_10005687_pt1 | contig 11998 bp, 7 predicted proteins | sample IncBWH17OmetaG_FD_155466 | JGI IMG/M metagenome (GOLD analysis project Ga0210396, IMG submission 155466) | Forest soil microbial communities from Barre Woods Harvard Forest LTER site, Petersham, Massachusetts, United States - Inc-BW-H-17-O ...
CCAACAATTTGAAGCCAGATTCCAAATGGCCGAGATTCGGTAGCATGGCCAGAGGCTCGGTAAATATCATACCGCGAAGCGAGTTTACCGAGCTTGGTCTCTGGTATCGACGCCGCGCCTACACAATGGCTTTTGTCCTTATGGCCTGGGGACTCGTGATCGTATCGTATTGGTTTTTTGCGATTTGGCTGACGACGTGATCCCAAAAGGGACCACTCAAAAAATCAAAATGGACCACTGCACTTAGCGGGGTATGGAAAGGGGCCAGTACCTCGCCCTCAAAAAGAACATATTGCGAACTTGGAACAAATGGGGTACAGTGTTCCATCGATCGCTGATTCATCCGCCGTTTGTCCCGCTAGCGAATCCTCGCCATAAGGAGCACCACCTATGTCCGCCACTGCCCTGCGTATCGTTGAAGGATCTTCCATGGACAAGACCAAAGCCCTGTCCGCCGCGCTCTCCCAGATCGAGCGCCAGTTCGGCAAGGGCTCGGTGATGAAGCTGGGCAAGAACGACCGCTCGATGGATGTCGAGACGATTTCCTCCGGCTCGCTCGGGCTCGACATCGCGCTCGGCGTCGGCGGCCTGCCGAAGGGCCGGGTGGTGGAAATTTACGGACCGGAATCCTCAGGCAAAACCACGCTGGCGCTGCACACGGTGGCCGAGGGCCAGAAGAAGGGCGGCATCTGCGCCTTCATCGATGCCGAACATGCGCTCGATCCGGTCTATGCGCGCAAGCTTGGCGTCAATATCGATGAGCTCCTGATCTCGCAGCCCGACACCGGCGAGCAGGCGCTCGAAATCTGCGACACGCTGGTGCGCTCCGGTGCGGTCGACGTGCTGGTGGTGGATTCGGTGGCGGCGCTGGTGCCGAAGGCCGAACTCGAAGGCGAGATGGGCGATGCACTGCCCGGCCTGCAGGCGCGGCTGATGAGCCAGGCGCTGCGCAAGCTCACCGCCTCGATCAACAAATCCAACACCATGGTGATCTTCATCAACCAGATCCGGATGAAGATCGGCGTGATGTACGGCTCGCCGGAAACCACCACCGGCGGCAATGCGCTGAAATTCTACGCATCGGTTCGCCTCGACATCCGCCGCATCGGCGCGATCAAGGAGCGCGACGAGGTGGTCGGCAACCAGACCCGCGTCAAGGTGGTGAAGAACAAGCTGGCGCCGCCGTTCAAGCAGGTCGAATTCGACATCATGTATGGCGAGGGCGTCTCCAAGATGGGCGAAATTCTCGATCTCGGCGTCAAGGCCGGCATCGTCGAGAAGTCCGGCGCCTGGTTCTCCTACGACAGCCAGCGCTTGGGGCAGGGCCGCGAGAATTCAAAGGCGTTCCTGAAAGCCAATCCCGATATGACCGCGAAGATCGAAGTGGCGATCCGCCAGAACTCCGGCCTGATCGCCGAGCAGATTTTGGCCGGCTCCCCCGAGCGCGACGCCGAAGGCGAAGAGGAGGCCGCGGAGGATTGAGTTTTCCGGAAGTTTTTCCGGACTTGGGCCGCTTGGCCTGAGCTCCGACACAAGCGGGCGCTGAGGACGTTGAGTTGCCGACGTGTTCAGCGCCCGTTTTGTTTTGCGTAGGGGACGGTGACGAACATGACGCGTCTGATCCTGACTGGCGACGCCTCCGCTGCGCTTGGTCTTCCAAAGGCCGGTCGCGTCGACATAGCGATCGACCTTGTGCCTCGGTTCATCGGGGGCCCGTTGCCGTCCGACGCGGAACTCGCGGCAATGTTGGCACCGCGCACAACACAAGGTCCGGGTTCACATTGGCTCGATTATGCATCCACGCCTGCACGCAAAAAGATCGGCGGGAGAGACCTCGGACTCATCGAGCTGTGCGGACGTTGTGAAACAGTCGAGTTGTGGTTTGATCCTAGCCCGAAACACCAATTGCAGCTGATTTGGCTACTCGACTATTTTCGTTCTCATCCGCAGATCGTGTCCCGGTTGAGGTTGCGCATTGTCGATTACAATTTAACCACGGCGACACCGGAGGAGCTTGGCAGGTGGAAGGTGCTGGATGTCGACATCACCAGCGATGAGCTTGAGACGGCAAGCGCGGCCTGGCAGGCCTATCGAGCGTCCACGCCGGAAGCTTGCTTCGATCTGCTCAGCAAGGATTTGAGCGCGTTACCGCTGCTCAAGCCCGCTTTGATCAATTTACTGAACGAGCTTCCGTCTAGTTCGACAGGACTTGGCGCCACGGAAATGCGGATGCTTGAACTGATCGCGCGGGGATATTCCTTAACGAATGCACTTTTCTATCTTCGAAGCTTGCGACGGACGGACATCTTCAATGAGTTCGAGCACGGCTATTTGCTCGATGGACTCGCGTTAGGCCCACGACCGGCCGTAACGGGCCTCGACGAGGAACTGCGCACGATCCCGCGAGAAAACTTTGGGAATCGTGTCTCTGCATATCGCCGAAGCGTGCTTTCCCTGACCGAATTCGGCAAGGCGATTGTCGCGCACAAGGAAGACTTAGGAAAGCAGACTGTCACTCACCGCGCTCGGCAAAGCCATTTTGGCGCGGACTGACGATTTCAGCCGGCACAATCCGATTTGCCGCTGGTGGGGCGGGACTCAATTGACCAATGACAACCTGTGGCGCTGGGACCCGGCGACCGGGTCTTTGATCGCGCCTTAGGTGCCCGCGCCATCACCTCACTCCGCCGCCTGCGCGTATTCAGTGATCGGCGGGCACGAGCACACCAGGTTGCGGTCGCCGTGGACATTGTCGACCCGGCCCACCGGACACCAGTATTTATCGGTGCGTGAAGTGCCGGCCGGGAAACAGCCCTCGGCGCGGGAATAGGCGCGCGTCCAGGCGTCGTCGGCGATGTCATGCACGGTATGTGGCGCGTGGCGCAGCGGTGAGGCCTCGACCTTCCAGCGGCCGCCTTCGATCTCGGCGATTTCGCGCCGGATCGCGATCATGGCGTCGCAAAAGCGATCCAGCTCGGCCTTGGATTCGGATTCGGTCGGCTCGATCATCAGCGTGCCCGGCACCGGAAAACTCATGGTCGGCGCATGGAAACCGTAATCGATCAGCCGCTTGGCGATATCGTCGACAGTAACGCCGCTGGTTGCCTTCAGCGGGCGCGGATCGACGATGCATTCATGCGCCACACGGCCCCTGGCGTTGCGATACAGCACCGGAAAATGCGGATCGAGTCTGGTCGCGATGTAGTTGGCATTGAGGATCGCGATCTCGGTCGCACGCGTCAGGCCTTCGCCGCCCATCATGAGAATGTAGATGTAGGAAATGGTCAGGATCGACGCCGAGCCGAACGGCGCCGCCGATACCGGCCCGACCGCCTGACGACCGCCATCGGTCAGGGGATGTCCCGGCAGGAACGGGGCCAGATGCGCCTTGACGCCGATCGGTCCCATGCCGGGGCCGCCGCCGCCATGCGGAATGCAGAACGTCTTGTGCAAATTGAGATGGCTGACATCGGCGCCGTAATCGCCGGGCCGCGACAGCCCGACCTGCGCATTCATGTTGGCGCCGTCGAGATAGACCTGTCCGCCATGGCCGTGCACGATGTCGCAGATCTCGCGGATGTGCTCCTCGAAGCCGCCATGGGTCGAGGGATAGGTGATCATGACAGCCGCGAGATTGTCCGCATGCCGCGCCGCCTTGGCGGCGAGATCATTGACGTCGACGTCGCCGCGCGCGTCACACGCCACCACCACGACCTCCATGCCGGCCATGCTGGCGGAGGCCGGATTGGTTCCGTGCGCCGAGGAGGGGATCAGGCACACATTGCGATGCGGCTCGCCGCGTGCGGCGTGATAGCTGCGGATCGCGAGCAGCCCGGCATATTCGCCCTGCGCGCCCGAATTCGGCTGCAGCGAGATCGCGTCATAGCCGGTGATATCGCATAGCCATTGCTCCAGCCGCGCGAACAGCGCGTGATAGCCCGCCGCCTGCGCGCGCGGCGCGAACGGATGCAGCGCGCCGAATTCAGGCCAGGTCAGCGGGATCATCTCGGAGGTGGCGTTGAGCTTCATGGTGCAGGAGCCGAGCGGGATCATGGCGCGATCGAGCGCGAGATCGCGATCCGAGAGCTTGCGCATATAGCGCAACAATTCGGTCTCGGAACGATGCAGGTGAAACACCGGATGGGTGAGGAACGTGCTGGCACGTTTCAGCGCTGGCGGCAGCGCGTCGCGCGTATCGGCTTCAACTTCGGCGTAAGTAAACTCGCCGCCAAAGGCCCACCAGACGGCTTCAACGATCTCAGGTGTCGTGGTCTCATCCAGCGCGATGCCGAGCGTGCCCTCGCCAATGTTCAAGTTGATGTTCTCGGCCAGCGCACGCGCGACAATCGCGCTTTGCCTGTCGCCAACGCTCACCGTCACCGTGTCGAAGAACACTTCGGACTTCGGCGCAAAACCAAGCTTGCGCAGTCCCGCCGCCAGCACGGCGGCGCGGCGATGCACCGTGCGGGCGATGTGGGTCAGTCCCTCCGGGCCGTGATAGACCGCGTACATCGACGCGATCACCGCCAGCAGCACCTGCGCAGTGCAGATGTTGGAGGTGGCTTTCTCGCGACGGATATGCTGCTCGCGAGTCTGCAGCGCGAGGCGATAGGCCGGCTGTCCCCGGGAATCGATCGACAGCCCGACGATGCGTCCGGGCAGCGACCGCTTCAGCGCGTCGCGCACCGCCATATAGGCCGCGTGCGGCCCGCCATAGCCCATCGGCACGCCAAAGCGTTGCGCCGATCCGATCGCGATGTCGGCGCCGAGTTCGCCCGGAGACGCCAACAGCGTCAGCGCCAGCAAGTCAGCAGCGACAATCGCCAGCGCGCCTTTGGCATGCAGCGCCGCGATGGCCGGACGCAGATCACGCACCGCGCCTGAAGTGGCCGGATATTGCAGCAGCGCGCCGAACACGTCGGCGCGGTCGAGATCGGCCAGCGGATCGCCCACGATCACCTTCCACCCCAGCGGCGCGGCGCGGGTGCGCAGCACCGCGAGCGTCTGCGGATACACTTCGGCGTCGACAAAGAACGATTTGGCTTTTGCGCTCGCGGAGCGCTCCGCCAGCGCCATCGCTTCCGCCGCCGCGGTGGCCTCGTCGAGCAGCGAGGCGTTGGCAACGTCGAGGCCGCAGAGATCGCAGATCATGGTCTGGAAATTGAACAGCGCTTCCAGCCGGCCCTGGCTTATTTCCGGCTGATACGGCGTATAGGCGGTGTACCAGGCCGGGTTTTCCAGGATGTTGCGCTGGATCACCGCCAGCAGAATCGTGCCGGAATAGCCCTGGCCGATCAGCGAGGTGAAAACCTGGTTCTGCGACGCCAGCGCCTTCATATGCGCCAGTGCCTCGGTCTCGCCCAACGGTGCGCCCAGATCGAGCGGCGCCTGTTGCCGGATCGGGGATGGCAGCGTCTGCGCCATCAGCTCGCCAACGCTCTTGGCGCCCACGGTCTCCAGCATCGCCGCGACGTCGCGAGGCGAGGGGCCGATATGGCGGCGCACGAAGGTCGTGGCGGGCTCAGTGGTGGGTTTGAACGGTGCGTTCATGGGGTGTTCCTGTGTTGCCTCGTCATGCCCCGCGCAGGCGGGGCATCCAGTACGCCGAGAAGTCGGCGATTGAGCCGAAAGGCCACGGCGTACTGGGTCGCCCGGTCAAGCCGGGCGACGACAGTGAGTTTGTGGCCGCAAATTGGTTCATTCGTCTAAGCCGTATGCGCCTTGTACGCGGCCTCATCCATCAGGCCGCCGAGTTCGCTTTTGTCCGCGATCTTCAGTTTGAAAAACCACGCCTTGCCGGCGGCGTCGGAATTGACCATCGCGGGCTCGGCGGCGAGGGCGTCGTTGACTTCGGTGACCTCGCCGGAAATCGGCGCGTAGATGTCGGAGGCCGCCTTGACGGATTCGACGACCGCGGCGGCTTCGGCCTTTTTAAGGTTGCGGCCGACCTTCGGCAGTTCGACGAACACGACGTCGCCGAGCTGCGATTGCGCGTAATCCGTGACGCCGATGGTGGCGATCTCGCCCTCGATGCGGAGCCATTCGTGGTCGGGTGTGAACAGCGTCGTCATGACAAATCCTTCAGCGTTTGTAGTTGTTGGGAACGAAGGGCATCGGCGATATCTGGAGCGGCAGGCGCTGCCCGCGCAGTTCGGCAAATACCCGGCCGCCGATCGTGGCATGCGACGATGGCAGATAGCCCATCGCGACCGGCGCATTGAGGCTCGGGCCGAAGCCGCCTGAGGTAACCGCGCCGATTGGTTCGGCAGAAGTCGCGTCGGCGAATAATGGCGTGCCTTCGCGCACCGGCGCGCGGCCTTCGGGGTTCAATCCGACGCGATGGCGCGCCGCGCCGGTCTCGAATTGCGCGAGAATCTTTTCCGCGCCGGCAAAACCACCCGCGCGGACGCCGCCGTTGCGGCGGCTCTTCTGGATCGACCATTCCAGCGCGCCCTCGACCGGCGTCGTCGAGGTGTCGATATCGTGGCCATAAAGGCAAAGCCCGGCTTCCAGTCTGAGACTGTCGCGTGCGCCGAGCCCGATCGGCAGCACGTCGGTATCGGCCAGCAGCGCTTTGGCGAGCGATTCGGCGTGTTCCGCCGGGACCGAAATCTCAAAACCGTCTTCGCCGGTGTAGCCCGAGCGCGAGACGAAGCAGTCGATGTCGTGGACGCGGTGCGGCCCCGCATCCATGAAGCGCATGGCCGTCACGTCTGCACAAAGCTTGCCCAGCACGAATTCGGCCTTCGGCCCCTGCAGCGCGATCAGCGCGCGACCGGCAAGCGGCTCGATCTCGCAGGTGTCCGACAGATGGGCGCGCAGATGCGCCTCGTCTTCGGCCTTGCAGGCGGCATTCACCACCAGAAACAGATGGCTGCCGAAATTCGCCACCATCAAATCATCGAGAATACCCCCCGCGGCATTTGTGAACTGGGCGTAGCGCTGCCGGCCCGGCGCAACCGCCAGGATGTCCTGCGGCACCAGCCGTTCCAGCGCCAGGGCGGCGTCCTCGACCCTGCCGGATTTTGGCCGCAGCTCAATCTGGCCCATATGGGAAACATCAAACAGACCGGCGCTGGTGCGGGTATGCAGGTGTTCCCTGAGCACGCCGGCCGGGTACTGCACCGGCATGTCATAGCCGGCAAAGGGCACCATCTTGCCGCCGCTTGCGACGTGCAAGGCGTGCAAAGGCGTGCGTTTCAGAGGTGATTGGTCATTGCGCGCAAGCATCACGGGGCCCTCGCGGTTTTGCGGGGATGATTCCCCGAAAACCCATCGAAGCCCCATCTGTCGCTGTGCCTGAGAGTATTATCCCGTCGGCGGACACGTCGGGGCCCAAACCCCTCGGCGTCTCTTTCCAGATGCTATCAAATCACGCGGTCCGTTTGCCTGAGAGTTTCCGGGGCGGTTGCTCCTTCGGCGCCGGCGGTTAAGCCGATCTCTCCCGACGTGACTGTCTTGAACAGATAGGAGAAAAACACGGCTGCACCAGTGCTGTCAACGCAACTGCAGCGTCTACCACAGGCTTTGCAGAGGTTTTACGCTGTTGCGGCAAGTCCCTGATCCGCTGCACACTTTCTGGACAGCGCTGGCAGGCTTGTCTAAAAGCGGAGCGGCTGGCGGTTGTACGCCAAATGACCGAAGAAATAACCGGGTTCCCAACTGATTCCCGATAGTTTTTGCGATTGGACGGACATGAGCGGCGTTAACGAGATCAGGTCGACATTCCTGAATTATTTTGCCGAGAACGGCCACGAGATCGTGCCGTCGTCGCCGCTGGTGCCGCGCAACGACCCGACGCTGATGTTCACCAATGCCGGCATGGTGCAGTTCAAGAACGTCTTCACCGGCGTCGAGAAACGTCCCTATCAGCGCGCCACCACCTCGCAGAAATGCGTGCGGGCCGGCGGCAAGCACAATGATCTCGACAATGTCGGCTATACCGCGCGGCATCATACGTTTTTCGAGATGCTCGGCAATTTCTCGTTCGGCGACTATTTCAAGGACCGCGCCATCGAGCTCGCCTGGAACCTGGTGACCAAAGAGTTCGGCCTGCCCAGGGACAAGCTCACGGCCACCGTCTATATCGACGATGACGAGGCGTTCAATCTCTGGAAGAAGATCGCGGGCCTGCCGGAATCCCGCATCATCCGGATCGCCGGCTCCGACAATTTCTGGCAGATGGGCGACACCGGTCCGTGCGGGCCGTGCTCGGAAATCTTCTACGACCACGGCGACAAGATCTGGGGCGGACCGCCGGGTTCGGCGGAAGCGGATGGCGACCGCTTCATCGAGATCTGGAATCTCGTATTCATGCAATACGAGCAGGTCGCGCCGGGTGTGCGCAACCCGCTGCCGAAACCGTCGATAGATACCGGGGCGGGCCTCGAGCGCGTCGCGGCCGTCCTGCAAGGCAAGCATGACAATTACGATATCGATCTGTTCGTCGCACTGATCCGCGCCATCTCCGAGCTGACCGGCGCCGATCCGCAGGGCGAGCAGAAGGCATCCTTGCGCGTGATCGCCGATCATCTGCGCGCGTCCTCGTTCCTGATCGCCGACGGCGTGCTGCCCTCGAACGAGGGCCGCGGCTATGTGCTGCGCCGGATCATGCGCCGCGCGATGCGCCATGCGCAGTTGCTCGGCGCCAAGGACCCGTTGATGTATCGGCTGGTGTGGGCGCTGGTCCGTGAAATGGGCCAGGCCTATCCGGAACTGGTGCGCGCCGAAAACCTGATCGAGGAAACCCTGCGGCTGGAAGAAACGCGCTTCCGCAAGACGTTGGAGCGCGGTCTTTCCATTCTGGACGAGAAGAGCGCCGCCCTCAAAAAGGGTGACATGTTCGACGGCGACACGGCATTCACGCTGTACGACACCTATGGCTTCCCGCTCGATCTCACCCAGGATGCGCTGCGCAACCGGGGTATCTCCGTCGACATTGCGTCATTTACCGATGCGATGGAGCTGCAGCGCGCCAAGGCCCGCGCGGCATGGGCGGGCTCCGGCGATACCGCGAGCGAGAGCGTCTGGTTTCCGCTGCGCGAGAAACTCGGCGCCACCGAATTTCTGGGCTACGAGACCGAGACCGCCGAAGGCGTGGTCGCGGCGCTGGTCAAAGACGGCAAGGATGTCGAAAGCCTCAAGGCAGGCGAGAGCGGTGCCATCCTCCTGAACCAGACACCGTTTTATGCGGAGTCCGGTGGGCAGGTCGGCGATACCGGTGTCATGACCGGCGAGGGCGTGCGTTTCCGCGTCACCGAGACGCAAAAGAAGGCCGGCGATCTCTTTGTGCATTTGGGCACCGTCGAACAAGGCACGCTCAAATCAGGCACGGCGCTGCTGCTTGAAGTCGATCACGCCAGGCGCTCATCGATCCGCGCCCATCACTCGGCAACGCATCTGTTGCACGAGGCGTTGCGGCAGGTGCTCGGCGACCACATCGCGCAGCGCGGCTCGCTGGTGGCGCCGGATCGCCTGCGCTTCGACTTCGTGCATCAGAAGCCGATCACGCCGGAGGAATTGAGCCGCATCGAGGACATCGCCAACGAGGTGGTGCTGGAGAATGACGAGGTCACCACGCGCCTGATGGCGGTGGACGACGCGCGCGACGCCGGGGCGCGCGCGCTGTTCGGCGAGAAATATGGCGATGAGGTGCGCGTGGTGTCGATGGGCAAGACCGCGCGCGAGCACGGCAGCAACGCGCTGGGATGGTCGGTGGAACTGTGCGGCGGCACTCATGTGCGCCGGACCGGCGATATCGGTCTGATTTCGATTACCGGCGAAAGCGCGGTGTCTTCGGGTGTGCGCCGCATCGAGGCGCTGACCGGGCGTCATGCACGAAAACATGCCAACGACACCATCGCGCTCGCCAAGACGGCGGCATCGGAACTGCGCACCACGCTCGACGACATGCCGGCGCGGATCGCTGCGCTGATGGAAGAGCGCAAGAAGCTGGAGCGCGATCTGTCGGATGCGCGCAAGAAACTGGCGATGGGCGGCGGTGCGGCCGCATCCAACGGATCGGCGGCGGGTGCGGCTGGCGTCCGCGCGGTCGGCGACGTCAAGCTGATGGCGCGCGCAGTCGAAGGCATCGAGATGAAGGATCTCAAGAGCCTTGCCGATGACGGCAAAAAACAACTTGGCTCCGGCGTGGTCGCCATCGTCGGCGTCACCGGGGACGGCAAGGCCGGCGTCGTGGTCGGCGTCACCAACGACCTCACCTCGCGCTATAATGCGGTCGATCTGGTGCGGGTCGCTTCCGAAGCGCTCGGCGGCAAGGGCGGCGGCGGGCGGCCCGACATGGCGCAGGCCGGCGGTCCCGACGGCGCCAAGGCGGATGCGGCGCTCTCTGCGATTGAAAGGGCGATGGCCGGCGCCTGACGCAAGGCGCCGTTTCGCGGCTCAGCCTTGTCCTCAAGCCTTGCGCAGGAACACGTAGTCCGCGGAGTAGGGCGCGCTTGAGAAGCTGCCGGCCTTGTCGCAGGCGCCTTCGAGCTTGCCGCCCTTGGTGTTGATCCGCTGCACGGTCGTGACCCCCGTAAGAACGCCGCTGCCGCGCTGGGAGATCACGTCGAGCTTCAGCCAGGCAATATCATTCGGCGCAGTCCCCGGGGCAGCGCCCGTGACCTTTCCGACCACGGCACTGCCGTCGCTAAGCTCCCAGTTCGGTCCGGCATAATGCCGGCCGACCGTTTTGCCGTCGGCCAGCAGCGTCGCGATCGGTTCGCGAAACGCCCAGGCCGATTTGCCATCGGCGCCGGCCTTGCATTCATAGACCTGCGCGCCTTCGGCGTGCACGCTGAGCACGACCGTCTCTCCCGGTGCCGCGATGGCTTCGGGAAGCGGTGTCTCGGCGGCGAACGCGCTCATGCATGAGCCCGTTAGCACGAGGACGGCCAGTGTTGCCTTCATAGGGGATGGCATGGCGTACTTTCCATATCTGTCGTCATTGCGAGGAGCAAAGCGATGAAGCAATCCAAAATAGATGTTCCATCCGCTGGATTGCTTCGCTGCGCTCGCAATGACGGGTTAGACCTACGTCACTTGTAGTTACGCCATCGCCTTGGTCAGGTTTTCCGCGACCTTGTCGAGGAAGCCCGTGGTGGAGAGCCAGCGCTGGTCGGCGCCGACCAGAAGTGCCAGATCCTTGGTCATGTAACCGGCTTCAACAGTATCGACGCAGACCTTCTCCAGGGTCTTGGCGAATTTCGCCAGGGCCTCGTTGTTGTCGAGCTTGGCGCGGTGCGACAGGCCCTGTGTCCAGGCGAAGATCGAAGCGATCGAGTTGGTCGAGGTCTCCTTGCCCTTCTGATGTTCGCGGTAATGACGCGTCACGGTGCCGTGGGCGGCCTCGGCCTCCACGGTTTTGCCGTCCGGCGTCATCAGCACCGAGGTCATCAGGCCGAGCGAGCCATAACCCTGTGCGACGGTATCGGACTGCACGTCGCCGTCGTAGTTCTTGCAGGCCCAGACGTACCCGCCCGACCACTTCAGCGCCGAGGCCACCATGTCGTCGATCAACCGGTGCTCATAGGTCAAATTCTTGGCCTCGAAATCCTTCTTGAAGTCCTTTTCGTAGATTTCTTGGAAGATGTCCTTGAAGCGGCCATCGTAGACTTTCATGATGGTGTTCTTGGTCGACAGATAGACCGGATAGCCGCGGTTGAGACCGTAGGTCAGCGAAGCCCGGGCGAAATCGCGGATTGAATCGTCGAGGTTGTACATGCTCATGGCGACGCCGGAGCCGGGCGATTTGAACACTTCGCGCTCGATCACGGTGCCGTCCTCGCCGACGAATTTCATCGTCAGCGTGCCCTTGCCGGGAAACTTGATGTCGGTGGCGCGGTATTGGTCGCCGTAAGCATGACGGCCGATGATGATCGGCTTGGTCCAGCCCGGGACCAGCCGCGGCACGTTCTTGCAGATGATAGGTTCGCGGAAAATCACGCCGCCGAGGATGTTGCGGATGGTCCCGTTCGGCGATTTCCACATCTCCTTG
>Ga0210396_10005688_pt1 | contig 11997 bp, 8 predicted proteins | sample IncBWH17OmetaG_FD_155466 | JGI IMG/M metagenome (GOLD analysis project Ga0210396, IMG submission 155466) | Forest soil microbial communities from Barre Woods Harvard Forest LTER site, Petersham, Massachusetts, United States - Inc-BW-H-17-O ...
AAAACAGTGCGGGCGATTCGAGCATCCAGGGTTTTGCGACGGACATAAGCGTTAACCAAGGTGGCACCATTGCCTTCAAGATCAACACCAACGCGAAGGCTTACACAATCACGATTTATCGGATTGGTTACTACAGAGGGATGGGCGCTCGTAAGATTGCTGCAGTCACACCATCCGTGCCGCTCCCACAGATACAACCGGCGTGTAAGACGGACACTACTGCCGGGCTAATCGATTGCGGGAACTGGGAAGTGTCCGCCACCTGGCAGGTACCGACTACAGCAACGTCCGGTGTTTACATCGCACATTTGAAGCGGACCGATACCGGAGGTGACAGTCACATCGTATTCGTCGTCCGGAACGATTCGAGTCATTCTGACATCCTCTATCAAACCTCGGATGAGACGTGGCAGGCGTACAACTACTATGGCGCGGGAAGTTTCTACGGTCCGGCTTCTCCGACTTACGATCTTAGCCGCCGCTCCTACAAGGTCAGTTATAACCGGCCATTTTTAACCAGAGGGTTCTCTATCGAATCGGATAGTTGGTTGTTTGGCCCCGAATTTCCCATGATTCAGTGGCTGGAACAGAACGGCTACGATGTGACCTATTTCACTGGCGTGGATGCGGCTCGCAGCGGTTCACTTATTACAAATCACAAAGTCTATATGGATTCCGGCCACGATGAATATTGGTCGGCAGCCCGCCGTGCGAGTGTTCAAGCGGCACGAGACGCCGGTGTGAACCTCGCGCTTTTCAGCGGAAACGAGGTCTTCTGGAAGACACGATGGGAGAACAGCATTGACGGGACGAGTACTCCGTATCGGACGCTGGTCTGCTATAAGGAGACGCTCGCCTTCGCGAAAATCGACCCATCCGATCCGCCAATCTGGACCGGCACCTGGCGCGATGCTGGCTTCAGTCCTCCTGCAGACGGAGGTAAGCCGGAGAACAGCCTGACCGGAACGCTCTTCATGGTGAACGGGACGAGTTCTGACAATCATGGCGACATGCAGATCGAGGTGCCCTCAGCGGACGGCAAAATGCGGTTTTGGAGGAACACGGCAGCCGCGTCACTCAATTCGGGATCCACGTACACAATGCCAAAAGGGACACTTGGATATGAGTGGGACGAGGACCTCGATAACGGTTCTCGGCCCCCGGGTCTCTTCGATCTATCGACCTCGACGCACACGCTCACCTCAGATCTGCTGCTAGACCAAGGGGCCACGTACGGTGCAGGAACCGCCACGCACCACATGGCAATGTATCGCGCGCCGAGCGGCGCGCTGGTCTTTGGTAGCGGCACGATTGACTGGTCGTGGGGCCTGAATGGCAATCACGACAACCCTTTTGGCTTTACCACGCCGGATCCCGATCCCAACATGCAACAGGCGACGGTCAACCTGTTTGCCGATATGGGCGTGCAACCAGCCACGCTGCAGAGAGGGTTGCAACTTGCGACCAAGTCGACCGACACGGCGCCTCCCGTCTCAACGATCACGTCGCCTGATTCCGGAGCAACAGTCGACAGCGGAGCTACAGTGACAGTTACAGGTACCGCGACGGACTCGGGTGGTGCCGTTGGTGGAGTTGAAGTGTCTGGGGATGGCGGCGTGACCTGGCACCCGGCCAGAGGCCGAGAGAACTGGAGTTACGCTTGGACGCCACAAGCGTCGGGCCAGACCACCCTGCTCAGTCGTGCCGTGGATGACAGTGGAAACCTGGAGCAACCTCACGGTATACCGATTACGATCCCTTCCCATACCTGCCCCTGCCGTCTGTGGAACTCCTCGAATGTTCATGGCACCCCAGATAGTGGGGACGGAAAATCCGTCGAAGTGGGATTGAAGTTCCGCGCTGATGCGGATGGCACTGTTCTGGCAGTGCGCTTTTACAAAGCATCGACCAACACCGGTGCGCATGTGGGTCATCTCTGGTCGAGCTCGGGAACGCTTTTGGCGACCACGAACTTTACGAACGAGACCAGCTCCGGATGGCAGCAGGCTAAGTTCTCAGAACCGGTCTCGATCAGTGCAAATACGACTTACATTGTTTCGTACTTCGCGCCGCAGGGGCACTACTCCGCGGACTCGAATGCCTTCGCTCAATCCGGCATCGACGATCCGCCGCTCCACGCCCTTGCGAATGGGGTGGATGGATCGAACGGTGTCTATTCCTACACCTCGTCCGCAGAGACCTTCCCCACCGACAGTTTCCTCTCTACGAATTACTGGGTCGATGTGGTTTACAGCTCCTCGAATACCCTCAATGGACCCAGCAAAGGAAATCACCCAGCTAAACCGTCACGAAACGGCGTTAGCTCCGTACCCACGAGCACACCGGCACCGGCTAACAATGCTTCTGTTTCGCGGAGAAATGTCGTGGCCACCGTCACCAAACCTCTCAGCATCTCAGGGACAGTTAAGGCAGGCGGCGGGGCCACAGTCAATCTGACCGGCGCAGCGACAGCTACGACGACCGCGGATTCCTCCGGCAACTATGCTTTCGATGGTTTGCTCGCAGGTGAGTACGTGGTGACGCCGATCAAATCGGGTGACCTTTTCACGCCGGACACCCAATCCGTGACACTTGCAGACGCCAACGCCACGCAAGTAAATTTTCAGGCGCAGGTTTGCAACTGCATCTCGATCTGGCAGCCAACCGCGACACCTTCGCTCATCGATTCCAATGATGGAAAGTCAGTGGAAGTCGGACTCAAGTTCCGCTCGGATACGAATGGCAGCGTGATGGGCATTCGCTTTTACAAGGCCACGCAGAACACCGGAACGCACTTCGGCCACCTATGGGACAGCAGCGGCACGATGCTGGGAAGCGTGACGTTTAGCGAAGAAACTGCTTCGGGCTGGCAGGAGGCGACATTCTCACCGCCGATCGCGATCACGGCGAACACGGATTACGTCGTCTCGTACTTCGCGCCAGTCGGTCATTACTCCGCTGATGCTGGCTATTTTGACAGCCGCGGAGTGGACCATGTGCCGCTCCGCGCGCTATCGAATAGCACAGGGGGCGGAAATGGTATCTATAGATACACGGGCGTTCCCGGCGGCTTTCCGACGGAGACTTATTCGTCTTCCAATTACTGGGTAGACGTTGTGTTCGCCTCCATCTCCCCTTAGGCGCTCGGTATCAGCGCTGCGATTAGCGGCTCTCGCTGTTCAGGAGCGACGATTAATCTAACCGGTACGGCGTCGGCAACCTGGTATGCGAATCGCTCCTGAGCCTCTAGTTTCCCCTGGGCTGGCGAACAGCTCGTGCACGGTGACGCGAAAAGAAAAGCATTCGCCACATTGCTGAGGCAGCTCTTTGTCCGACATGCGGACATGCTCACCTCAATTGCTCCGCTTGTCCATACGGACCACACAAGACGTTTACGGCGGCTATATGAAGTCCGCGGAGAAATGAACCCCGAACCGCGTTTCTACTCTTGACTCGTCTACGGACGGATCGCTTTCAAAGCTTCGACAACGTGGCTCTGATCCTGCTCCGTCATCTCGTGAAAGAGGGGAAGAATGAATCCGGTCTCTGTGACGTGGTTGGTGACCGGGAGAGTAGTCTCCCAGCGCGGCGAGCGATAGGGAGCCTCCCGGTGAATGGCCATGATGGATCGCCGAGTGGAGATGTTCTGCTCGAGCAAGGTCTGCATGATGCTGTCGCGCATAGCGGGTGTGCCATTCACCAGGCGGACCATATAGGACTGGTAGTTGTGCTCGCAGTTCGCAGGGACAGCAGGGCACTGGAGCCATTCGAGCGATTGAAGTGCATGCGTATAGTTGGCCGCCAACGCGCGACGACGCGCCAGGAAACCGGGCAACCGTTCCAGCTGCACCAGTCCGATAGCCGCCTGCATGTCGGTCATGCGGTAGTTGTAGCCGACCTCGTCATAGGTCTCCATGGCGACCGTTTTTGCGTTATGCCGCGCCACATCGGAGAGGCTCATAGCGTGTTGGCGGAGGCGCCGCAGGCGTTCGGCGAGTTCATCCTCGTCGGTAGTGATCATGCCACCTTCACCGGTTGTCAGGATCTTGCGCGGGTGAAAGCTGAAGCATGCCATGCGGCCGATGGGCCGGCCTATCAGGTCGCCTTTGTATGAGGAGCCGATGGCACAGGCCGCATCTTCGATGATGGGCAGACCGTGGCGTTGAGAGACAGCGGAGAGAGCATCCATCTCCGCTGCCAGACCAATTTGATGGACAACCAGAATGGCTCGTGTGCGATCGGTGATCAGCTTCTCAACCTGTACAGGATCGAGATTGTAGGTATCGGCGTCGATATCGGCGAAGATCGGCATCGCGCCGGTGGAGGCGATCGAGTTGGCCGTCGCAATGAAGCTGAGGCTCGGGCAGATTACCTCATCGCCCGGACCGACACCTTGCACAAGCAACGCCAGCTGCAAGGCGGTGGTGCAGGAGGAGACGGCGATCGCATGACGGCAACCGATATAAGTGGAGAAGGCGCGTTCGAATTCCGCGACCCGCGGTCCCTGCGTGATCCAGCCAGAACGCAGGACCTCCAGGACGGCGTGCTCTTCCTGCTCGCCGATCGATGGACGAGCGACGGGGATCATCGAGGTTGCCGCTTTCGGTGAGGTAGGTGCAGTGAGTGTGCTCATCGTGATTCTCCTACCAGAGACTCGGCCTTTGCTTCTTCGCGCCAGGCAAGAAGAGAACGAAGCCCGTCTTCAAGCTTGACCTGGGCGCGGAAGCCAAGCTGTCTAGCGGCCTTTTCTACGGAGGCGCGACGTGCCTGCACATTGTTCACCTTGCGCGCTTCCCGATACTCCGGCTTCAGCGGGGAATTGCTAATGCGCAGAAGGACTTCGCAGAGCTCATTGAGCGTGGTCTGCACTCCCGTGCCCACGTTGAAGACTTCGTCGCTGACATCGGCGACGAGCGCTGCCAGGTTGGCGCGAGCCACATCCTCTATATAGACGAAGTCCATGGACTGAGTGCCATCGCCAAAGATGCGGGGCGCCTCTCCGGCTTCGATTGCGTCCATCCAGCGGACCAGCACCTCGGTGTAGACACCGTCCAAGTCCATACGCGGCCCGTAGATATTGAAGTAGCGCAGAGCCACATACGGCAGGTTGTACATTTCGGTATACGCGCGAAGCATCTGTTCGTTCGCGATCTTGCCTGCGCCATAGAGTGTCCGATTATTGAAGGGGTGCTCTTCATCCATCGGCAGATAGCTGGGGTTTCCGTATACGGAGGCGGAGGATGCGGCGACGATCTTGCGAACCTTGTGACGGACTGCGGATTCAAGCACATTCGATGTGCCATTCATCAGCACTTCCACGGCTTCGGCAGGCGCCTCCGCGCAACGCGTAATACGTAGCGCGGCGAGGTGGAAGATGTAGTCCACACCAGCGACGGCTTCATCCACGGTTGTCTTGTTGCGAATGTCGCCTTCGATCACCTGCAGTCGGCCACTGCGCCGGGCGCGTTCCAGGTTGCGATGAGAGCCGCGGACGAAGTTGTCAAGCACGCGCACTTCGGCAGCTCCTGCGTCGAGCAACTGATCCGCAGTGGTGCTGCCCATAAAGCCGGCACCGCCGGTGATCAGTATCTTTGTACCTTCAATGGAGTTCATCTCGCCTCTCTCGGTGAGTGCATCTGATGCCTCACGCCTGCTCGCTTGTGTTGATCGCATCGCGGCTGAATCCTGATCCGTCCCGCATCCGGGTGACGCGCGCAGGCACACCAGCCGCGATGGCGTACTCCGGAATATCGCCCGTCACTACGGCGCCGGCACCAATGATCGATTGAGCACCAACACGGGCGCCCGGCAATATCGTGGCGTTGGTGCCGATGTCTGCACCGTAGCCGATCAGGACGGGTTTGATGACGAGTGGCGTGGCGATGATCGGCAGGTCCAGAGGTTCCCCCGTATGGGCAGAGCCGAGAACTTTTGCGCCGGGCCCCCAACCCACGTAGTCTTCGATCACAAGGTGGCGCGCGTCGAAGTAGGCGTGGGGTCCGATCCAAACGTGACTGCCGATGTTGCATGTCCCATCGAAGCGGCCCTGGATCATGGTTTGTGCGCCGATGAAGACAGCGTCGCCGAACTCCATCGTCTCCGGATGCTTAACGACGACTCCCGGACCGACCTGCAGTCCGTGGCCACATCGCCGGCACATGGCGCGAAAGAGAATGCGACGAAGTTGAGATTCGAAGGCACCCTCCGCATTGCGATATTGCGAATAAAGGCCCAGCAACTCGGCCGGAGAATGAGTGCGCTTGAGGTGGTCTGCGTACTCCCACTCCCAGGACGGATCTGGCCGAACCTCTGCCCGGCCGAAGACGGCTGCAACGGTGCGCGGGCTTTCCGAGAGCGCCTCAGGCGACATTGCAGCTCTCCATGACTTCGGCGGCAACCCGGGCAACCGCTTCAGTCGAGATGCCGGGATACATCGGAAGAGACAGTATGCGGCTGACCACCGCCTCCGTCACCGGGAAGCTGCCGTGCTGGTAGCCCAGGGAACGGTAAGCCTCCTGAATGTGCAGCGGAATGGGATAGTGCAGCCCGGACTCGATGCCGGCTTCCTCGAGCCTGTGTCGCAGGGCATCGCGATCCTCTGCCTGGATGACGTAGAGGTGGTACACGTGCTGTCCCCAGGGCATCTCAGCGGGCAAAATGATGTCGGTGCCGGACAACGCCTCGCGGTATTGCGCTGCCGCCTGCCGGCGCTGCTCATTCCAGCGGTCGAGATGCTGAAGCTTGACGGCGAGTATGCCGCCCTGTACGCCGTCCATCCGCATATTGAGCCCGGCGAATTGGTGCACATACTTTTGCCTAGATCCATGGTCGCGCCACATCTGTATGCGGCGTGCGAGCTCGGGATCATCCGTAGTGACTGCGCCGCCTTCGCCGCAAGCCCCCAGATTTTTCCCTGGATAAAAGCTGAAGCAGCCGGCGACGCCGAGCGAGCCCGCGCCACGGCCCTTGTATCGCGCCCCATGCGCCTGGCATGCATCCTCGACCACTGGAATGCCGTGACGGTTGGCGACCCCGAGGATCGCGTGCATATCCGCGGTTTGACCATAGAGATGGACAGGAATAATCGCTCGAGTCCGCGGCGTGATTGCCGACTCCAGGAGAGCAGGATCCATGGTGTAGGAGACAGGATCGATGTCGACAAACACGGGACGCGCGCCGACCGCGGTGATGGCCTCGGCGGTTGCGATGAAGGTGTGTGCGACCGTGATGACCTCATCGCCTGGCTTGATATCGAGCGCAAGAAGCGTGAGATGCAACGCAGCGGTTCCGTTGGTGAGAGCCACGCAGTGCTCGGTGCCAACATAAGCGGCAAAAGCCTGCTCGAACTCCTTGACCTCAGGTCCGAGCACAAAGGCCGAGCTACGGAGAACGCGGGTGAAGACCTCGATCAGCTCGGGCTCGAGAGTGCGATGCATCGATGCCAGATCAACAAATGGGATTTTCATTCTTGCCCCAGGGGTTGTGAAGTGGACTTGAGTTCGCGGGCAGGCACGCCGGCAACGATGGTGTGTGGAGCGACATCCCGTGTCACGACGCTCCCCGCGCCCACCATGGCGCCCTCTCCGATGGTGACGCCGCACAGGATGGTGCTCCCGGTGCCGATGGAGGCGCCGCGCTTCACGGTCGTGGGGACGACCTCCCAGTCCGCTTCGGTCTGCAGTGCGCCATCGGAATTGGTACCGCGAGGAAATTTGTCGTTGATGAAGGAGACATTATGACCGATGAAAACATCGTCCTCGATCTGCACACCTTCGCAAATGAAGGTGTGGCTCGAGACTTTCACGTTTCTCCCAACAGACGCATTCTTCTGAATCTCGACAAACACCCCGATCTTGGTGTTGTCTCCGATCGAACAGCCGTACAGGTTCACGAAGCCGAAAAGGCGCACATTCTCCCCGAACCGCACGTCGCGTGCGATGCGGCAGAAGTCGGCCTGAGGCACCCCGAAACTGGCAGGCGCGTGGCTCGCCATGTCCACTTGGCTAGTTACATCCATGGTGAGTGCCGCGCTCATGCCGTCGCTCCTGCGAGGACACCGAGACCGTCCGGTTCGAGCTCGACCAGCCGGCCGCGATGCTTCATCGATCGGGAGGCACTCTCGAGCAGGCGTACAATCTGCAGCCCTGCCCGGCCGCCGGTGATGGGCTCACAACCGGTCTCGATGCAGTCGACAAAGTGCTGGAGCTCTACCTTGAGCGCTTCGGAGACATCCAGTTGCGGGGCGAACATATCGCCGGAACGGTATCCGACCATGGCACGATAGACACTGTCAGGTCCATTTGTCAGCGTGATGCCCTTGTCATAGACCTTGACCTTTTCACTGGGCTCCATGTCGTCGTACACGATCATCTGCTTGCTTCCACCGATCAGGGTGCGGCGCACCTTAACCGGGGAGAGCCAATTCACATTGACGTGCGCGATCGTGTTGTCTTCGAAGAACATGGTGAGGTAGGCCAGGTTCTCCGTGCCGCCGCTGATATGGTTGATACCGGTCGCCGCCACCGCGCAAGGGCTGTTCGGCAGGATGTAGTTCATGATGGACAGGTCGTGCACGGCCAAGTCCCAGAGGACATCGACATCATGCTGGAAGAGACCAAGATTCACGCGGGTAGAGTCGTAATAGTAGATGTCACCGAGACGACCCTGATCGACGATCTCCTTGATCTTGCGGACGGCGCCCGTATACACGAACGTGTGATCTACAAGCAGAGTGAGGCCGCGGCGGTCAGCTTCCTCGATAAGGCGCAGCGCCTGCTCGGTTGAGGAAGTCATCGGCTTTTCCACCATGACATGCTTGCCGCTCTGAAGCGCCCGCAGTGCGAGATCGTAGTGGGTGGATACAGGAGTGGCAATCGCGATGGCATCGATAGAGGGATCGTCAAGCAAAGTGCGAAAGTCTGTCGATACCCGGACCGAGGGATAGCGGCTGGCCACCAAGCGTAGCCTGTCCTCCCGCATGTCGCTGACGGCGACCACCTGTGTATCGGGTACTTCAAAGAGGTTCCTCACTAAGTTAGGTCCCCAGTACCCATAACCAATTACGCCCATTCTGATCACGATTTCCTCCAAAACTGCGTATGTCCTTGTTCTGCTACCAACTACAAATCCTTGTTTCTCGCCGGACGCCAGGCACCTCGGAAACGCTCACATGATTTCGGTTGCGCGGATCTCCTCAACAACCTCGTCGATCGCGACTGCGGTCAGCGGAGATCGGGTGGAGCGCACAGAAGGAAGGCCTGCTTCCTTGATCTTGTAGAGCAGTCCGCGATAGCTGATATCGAGGGAGCGGGCTGCCTTGCGGCGGTTCCACTTGTTGGCCTGGAGGACGCCGAGAATAATCTTGCGTTCCAGATGTTGAACCGCCCGTTTGGTCTGCAGCTTCAAGGGCGCATTGAGATCAATGACGTCAGAGATGGTCGGGCGCAATTCCTCGGGTTCCCGCAGAGAGGCGATCATGTGCTCCTCATCGTCGAGGACTACGTATCGTTTGGCGAGGTTCTCCAACTCCCGGATATTGCCCGGCCAGTGATAACACTCGAGCAGCCGCATCACTGATGGGCTGAGGGGGGCGGGCGCCTTACGAAAGCGCTGGCTGTACATCTCGATGTAGTGCTTCATCAGCAGAGGCACATCAGAGGATCTCTCACGCAGAGGTGGCATCTCGATGCGAAGCACGTTGATGCGGTAAAAGAGATCCACCCGGAACAGACCCTTGGCGACTTCCTCCTCAAGCGGACGATTGGTCGCGCATATCAGACGCGAATCCACCGTGCGCTCCGTAACTCCGCCGAGCCGCACCACACGAAAATCCTGCAGGGCATGCAGCAGCTTGGACTGCAACGCGAGATCCAGTTCGCCGATCTCATCCAGGAACAAGGTGCCCTTGTGGGCCTGTTCGAACTTGCCAGCACGCGCCTCGCGAGCGTTCGTGAAGGCACCCGGCTCGTGACCGAAGAGCTCGCTCTCGAAAAGCTGCCCAGGGATTGCGGGACAGTTGACCTTTAGAAACGGAGCATGCCGCCGCTCACTCAAAAGGTGTAGCTGCCGCGCCGCCAGTTCCTTTCCGGTACCGCTTTCGCCAGTGATCAGGACCGGTACTTCGATGCGCGCCGCTTTCCGCAACTGCTCTCCGATGCGAAGTATGGGCACTGATTCGCCCAGAAGCGCGCCGTTGGTCTGGTCCCCGGAGATGTCGTGCATGTAGGTATCTTCCTCAGTTGCCTCTGTGGTGCAACTAAGAGGCCAAAAGGAAAATATCGGAGAAGATCTCTGGTCTGCTGCAAAATCGATGGACGTAAACCCCAGATGTTAGGGGGCCCGAGCGGCCGCTGGCGGGAAATCCGTTGCAGAACACTGCAACTTGCCGCAAACTGCGCAACACTTTGCATACTCGCTGTGCAACCGCGCCGCTCGAGATAGCCGGAATTAGGGAAAACCGGCAAATCCTTTGGCTATCTGTGTGCTACATGCAGAGTGTTCCCGCCTTTGCCGGGACGGAAGGTGAGTTATGCACTCTCAGGTATCGCCCCGGGTTTTCCTTGCCGGCTTTCTTCTGGCTACTTGCTCCCTGGCTGGGAATACGCAACAGATTGCAGCTTCAGATGCAAAGGCGGCGCATGTTGCGCCAAGTACCGGTACGGAAGTCACCGATCGCGGGGAAGCCCAGCCTGCTCGAGGCATTGGTGGCTATTCTTCGCAATTCACTATTGGTGTCGCGGACGTCCTGCGCGTGAATGTCTGGAAGAATCCGGATCTGTCGCAGACCGTCACCGTCGATCCGGATGGATTCGTATCTCTGCCGTTGCTGGGGAATGTCAAGGTAGGCGGACTGAGTACCGACCAGCTCAGCAAGCAGTTGACTGCCAGGTACGCCTCCTATGTCGTCACACCGCAGGTGACTGTAAGCGTGATGGAAATCCGCAGCCGAGCGGTATTTGTGATGGGCCAGGTGAGCAAGGCTGGCAGCTATCCCCTGCTCGCGCCTACCACCGTGCTGCAACTGATCGCGCAGGCGGGAGGCCTCACGCCATTCGCCAAGCGAAAGAACATCTATGTTCTGCGGGCCTCCGTGGGAAAGAGCGAAAAGATCCCATTCAATTACGTCAAAGTCCTCCATGGGGACAGCCGCGCGAATATCGTCCTCGAGCCAGGGGACACGGTAATCGTTCCATAGGAGTCCGAGATGAACAACAGACTACGGATAGCAATGGTTCTGCTGACGATGTGCGTCCTGATCGGATCGATGCGGGGGCAATCGACATCTCCATCTGTTTCGCAGCCCACGGCTGCGGACGGAACAGGGGAGACGGATGCGCAACAAACAGGGACAGAGGATACGCTACAGCACCTAAGTTCGCCGCCCGCTGAGGACGTTTCGCTGTCTACGAACAAAGAGCCTGCGCCTGTTTATGTTTCCGCACTCGACGGGACCGGGCTGATCTCGCAGAACGAGGCGCAGCGCGGCAGGTTTCTTATTGGGGCCAATGTCAGCGGTGGTTACGATACCAATCCAACCGGTTTGGAAAACGCGTCAAAGTCGGGAGTGTTTCTCTTAAGCCCATTTTTGGGTCTTCAGGGCAACAGCCCGAACCTGCATTACGTTGTGCAATATCTGCCGACCTTCAGCCGCTTTACCTCGAGCAGCTACGACCCTGGCTCGATGCATCTGGCGTCCGGCAATATCGCCGGTCGTCTGAACGAGCGGTGGAACTGGTACGGGGACGTACTCGGAAGACACGGGCTGCAATCGATCAGCCAGTCTGCGCCGCAGCAGAGCGTCCCGATCGGAGATGTTCCGGGAACCTCGCCGGGCGGGAATGTCTTCAACCCAAATATCAACACCATCACCTCAGTGGACGGGCGGGCCGGCCTTTCGTACCTGCTCTCGGAGCGGAGCACCTTGGGCTTCTTGGCCGAGAACTCCTATACGAGCTACAACACACTCATAGGCAATAGCCTGATCGGCACTGTGACAAC